>Ga0070683_100003615_pt1 | contig 12595 bp, 9 predicted proteins | sample KBSC713LmetaG_FD_64662 | JGI IMG/M metagenome (GOLD analysis project Ga0070683, IMG submission 64662) | Corn rhizosphere microbial communities from Kellogg Biological Station, Michigan, USA - KBS C7.1-3L metaG | ecosystem: Host-associated > Plants > Roots > Rhizosphere ...
GAAATCGTCGCTGATGCCGGTGCCGAGCGCCGTGATCAGCGTGCCGATCTGCTCGCTCGAGAGCATCTTGTCGGTGCGCACGCGCTCGACGTTCAGGATCTTGCCGCGGAGCGGCAAGACGGCCTGGAACTCGCGGTTGCGACCCTGCTTGGCGCTGCCGCCGGCCGAGTCGCCCTCGACGATGAAGAGCTCGGATTTGGCGGGGTCTTTCTCCTGGCAGTCGGCGAGCTTGCCGGGCAGCGAGGAGACGCTGAGCGGATTTTTGCGCGTCAGCTCGCGCGCCTTTCGCGCAGCCTCGCGGGCGGCGGCGGCCTGGATCACCTTGCCGACGATCACCTTGGCTTCCGACGGATGCTCCTCGAACCAGGCCTGCAGCGCCTCGTTGATGACGTTCTCGACCACGGGGCGGACTTCGGAGGAGACCAGCTTGTCTTTCGTTTGCGACGAGAACTTCGGATCCGGCACCTTCACCGAAAGCACGGCGGTGAGGCCTTCGCGGCAGTCGTCGCCGGTGAGCGCGATCTTTTCCTTCTTCGCGTTGGCCTCGGCATAGCCGTTGACCTGGCGGGTCAGCGCGCCGCGGAAGCCAGCGAGATGGGTGCCGCCGTCGCGTTGCGGGATGTTGTTGGTGAAGCACAGCACGTTCTCGTGGTAGCTGTCGTTCCACCACAGCGCCGCCTCGACGCCGATGCCGTTGCTCTCGGAGCGCACCATGATGGGCGCAGGCACGATCGCCTTCTTGTTGCGGTCGAGATATTTGACGAATTCCTCGACGCCGCCGTCGTATCGCATCGCCTCGCGCTTCTCGACTGCGTGGCGCATGTCGGACAGCACGATATTGACGCCGGAATTGAGGAACGCGAGCTCGCGCAGGCGATGCTCCAGCGTCGCGAAATCATATTCGACGTTGGTGAAGGTTTCGGTGGACGCGAGGAACGTCACCTCGGTGCCGCGCTTGCCATGGGCCTCGCCCACCACCTTCAGCGGCGCAACGGCATCGCCATGGGCGAACTCGATGTAATGCTCCTTGCCGTCGCGCCAGACCTTGAGCTGCAGCTTGCTGGAGAGCGCGTTCACGACGGACACGCCGACGCCGTGCAAGCCGCCGGAAACCTTGTAGGAGTTCTGGTCGAATTTGCCGCCGGCATGGAGCTGGGTCATGATGACCTCGGCTGCCGAGATGCCCTCGCCCTTGTGGATGCCGACGGGAATGCCGCGGCCGTCGTCGCGCACGGTCACCGAGTTGTCGGCGTTGAGGATGACGTTGACCTGCGTCGCGTGCCCCGCCAGCGCCTCGTCGATCGCGTTGTCGACGACCTCGTAGACCATGTGATGCAGGCCGGAGCCGTCATCGGTGTCGCCGATATACATGCCGGGCCGCTTGCGGACCGCATCGAGGCCCTTCAGCACCCGGATCGATTCCGCGCCGTATTCACTCACGACAGGAGGCTCGTTGTCGGCGATGGTTTGCCGGGCTGGTTCAGTCATGTGAAGCCTTTGAGGATGTCCCGAATCAGCTGCGCAGAACGAGGGCTGATCAAGCCTATTTCTGCCATGAAAACAGGGGCGCGCCTAGCGCAAAGTCGCAACCCATAAGCTACTGAAGAAGTGGGTATTTTTAACGTTTTTTCAAGGCCTCGAAAGGCCGATTCGGAACGTCTCAAAAAGTGCGATTCGAGCCTCCATTTTGGCCCGGAACGCGCCCCGTATTTTTCCGATTCCGGAGCGGTCTTCTCGGCCCAAGGCCAGACCTGCTAAAGGGGGGAAAGCTGCCCTGCCTTTCTGGACCGGTTGATGTCGTCCTTGCCTTCCAATCGCTATCGGAGCGACGTCGATGGTCTCCGCGCCGTCGCCGTGATGCTGGTGGTGAATTTCCATGGCTTTCCGCTCGCGATGCCGGGCGGCTTCATCGGCGTCGATATCTTCTTCGTCATCTCGGGCTTCCTGATCACCGGCATCATCGCACGCGAGCTCGATGCGCAGCACTTCAGCCTCGTCGGCTTCTACAACCGGCGCATCCGGCGGATCTTTCCGGCGCTGATCGTCGTGCTGTGCGCCGTGCTGGTGCTGGGCTGGCTCTGGATGCTGCCGGCGCCCTATGCGGCGCTCTCGCGCGACGTCGCCGCGAGCGCGGCCTTTTCCGCCAATATCGCGCTGTTGCTGCAGTCCGGCTATTTCGACATCGAATCCGCCAGAAAACCGCTGCTGCATCTGTGGTCGCTCGGCATCGAGGAGCAGTTCTACCTGTTCTGGCCGCTGATCCTGATGCTGGCGGCGCGGCTGCGCTGGAGCCTGCTGGCCGTGGCCGCCGCGATCGCGCTTGCCTCGTTCGTTCTCAATGTCGCGCTGATCGGCTCCGACCCCGTCGCGACCTTCTATTTGCCGTTCACACGCGCCTGGGAACTGCTGGCTGGCGCCGTGCTCGCCTGCGCGTGGGACCGGTTCGACCAGAGCGAGGCCGCGAGCAACCGCCGCGCGGTCGCGGGTGTCGTGACGATCGCGGTCGCTGCCGCCGTCCTCAATGTGCATCGCGCCTTTCCGGGCTGGTGGGCGCTGCTGCCGGTGGCGGGCGGCGCGCTGCTGTTGTCGACGCCGGCCTCGTGGATCAACCGCGTGTGCCTCGGCTGGCCGCCGCTGGTGTGGATCGGGCTGATCAGCTACCCGCTCTATCTCTGGCACTGGCCGCTTCTGGTGATGTTCGCCATCATCAAGTTCGAGCCGCTGACCCTGGTCGACACCGAGCTGATCCTGCTTTTGAGCGTGTTGCTCGCCTGGGGCACCTATTGGTTCATCGAAAAGCCTTTCCGCTTCGGCCGTCCCATTCCCTTCAAGGCGGCCTCGCTTGCCGGCGCGATGGCGGTGGTGGCGATCGCGGGCGTTGTCGTCGTCGCAGGAAGGGGTTTTGATTTCCGCCTGCCGCCGGAAATCCGCGCCATGGCCGACGTGCCGGAGCAGACGGCGCAATGGCGCATCCATCAATGCCTGCTCGATCTCGGCCACGAGACTTCGTTTGCGGACGAATGCGTCGATCGCGACCGGCGTCCGCTGTTGTTGCTCTGGGGCGATTCCACCGCGGGCGCGCTGATGCCGGGCCTGCGGAAAGCGCAGGCAAATCGCGATTTCGGCATCGCGCAGCTCACCGCGAGTTCCTGCATTCCAGCTCTCAACGTCGACATCCCGGCCACGCCGGGCTGCCGCGCCAACAATGATCGTGTGCTGGCGCTGGCGCGGCAGCTCAAGCCCGAAATCGTGCTGCTGCATGGAACCTGGGAAAAATATCTCGATCATGTCGGCGAGACGGTCGTTGCGCTGAAGGGTGAAACCAGCGCTCGCATCGTGGTTCTCGGCGCGGTGCCGTCCTGGCGACGCGGCCTGCCCAACGAGGTGCTCCGCCACTTCATGCTGTTTCACAGTCTGATTCCGGCGCGTTCGACGGGCGCCGTTCCAAACCTTTCGTTCGACGAAACGATGCGCCGAAAACTCGAGCCGCTCGGCGCGGAATTTATTTCCGCAGACGCCGCACTCTGCAACGCAGATGGTTGCCTTGCGCGTGTCGGCGACAAGGCCGGCGACATCGTCGTGAGCGACCGGGTACACCTGACCGAAACGGGATCGGAGTTCCTGATCCAATCGATCATCGACAGGATCTTGCCGCCGCACCCGCCGCGCCGCGAATGACTGGCGTCAGCCGCGCCGCGCCACGCGGCCGTTCTCGACGTCAAAAATCTCGCCGGTGCCGCCGAGTTCGGCGAACGCTGCGGGATCCGCGCCCGTGAGCCAGACCTGCGCGCCGAGCCTTGCGAGCTCGTGGAACAGCGCGTTGCGGCGGCCGGGATCGAGATGCGCGACCACCTCGTCGAGCAGGAGCAGCGGGATGATGCCGGTGGTCTCCGCCACCAGCGTTGCATGCGCCAGCACCAGCCCGATCAGCAGCGCCTTCTGCTCGCCGGTGGAAGCGTCTTTGGCGGGTATGTTCTTCGGCGCATAGACGACGTTGAGATCCGTAAGATGCGGGCCGTCGAGCGTGCGGCCGGCCGCCGCGTCGCGCGCACGGTTCTCACGCAGGAGTTTGCGGTAGCGGTCTTCCACCGCGAGCGCGGGCTCGGTCAGCAGCGCATTCTCCATCCAGCCGTCGAGCGCGATCTGCGCGGCGGGAAAGGCGGAGGCCTCGCCCCGCGCGCGCAGCATCGCGGCGAGTTTCACCGCGGTCTGGCCGCGCGTTGCCGCGACCGCGACGGCAAGCTCCGCGGTCTCGCGCTCGATCGCATCGCACCAATGGTCGTCGAAATTGCGCACTTCCAGCAGGCGGTTGCGCGAGCGCAAGGATCGATCGAGCGCCGAGACGCGGCTCGAATGCTCGCTGTCGATGGCGAGCACCAGGCGGTCGAAGAAGCGGCGCCGCTCGGAGGCCGCGCCCATGAACAACCCGTCCATCGCCGGCGTCAGCCACACCATGCGCAAATGATCGCCGAAGGCAGTGGCGGAGGCGACCGGCTCGCGGTCGATGCGGCAGCGGCGGCTCGCCGAAGCGTCGCCGAGCGGCGCCTCGATGCCGGTCCCGAGCGTTGCCAGGCCCAGCGCGCCCTCGACCTCAGCGGATACCGCCCAGGAACCGTCGCCCTGATTGTCGGCGACGTCTTCCAGCGTGGCGCGGCGAAGCCCGCGGCCCGGCGACAGGAATGAGATCGCCTCCAGGCAATTGGTCTTGCCCGCGCCGTTCGGCCCGACCAGCGCGATCATGTCGCGGCCGGTCTCAAGGCTCGCGCCGCGATAATTGCGGAAATGCGTCAGCGTCAGGCGATGGATGCGGGAAGGGGTCATCTACACTCGTCATCGCCGGGCTTGACCCGGCGATCCACCGTCCGCGCTGGCGGACAATTTCATCATATAGGTCGCGCCAATGAGGGTTGCTCGATGGATGGCCGGGTCAAGCCCGGCCAGGACGAGCTGGGCTCACACCCGCATCGGCATCAGGACGTAGAGCGCGGTCTTGTTGTCCTTGTCCTGCACGAGGGTCGGCGAGCCGGGATCGGCGAGCTTCAACACCGCGACCTCGCCCTCGATCTGGCTGGCGATGTCGAGCAAGTAGCGCGAGTTGAAACCGATATCGAGCGGGTCGGATGCGTATTCGACTTCGAGCTCTTCGGTGGCGCTGCCGGAATCGGGATTGGTCACGCTGAGCACGAGCTTGCCCGCGGACAGCGCGAGCTTCACGGCGCGGCCGCGCTCGCTGGAGATGGTGGAGACGCGGTCGACGGCGGCGGCGAAATCGGCCTTGTCGACGATCAGTTCCTTGTCGTTATTCTGCGGGATGACGCGGCCGTAATCGGGGAAGGTGCCGTCGATCAGCTTCGAGGTCAGCACCACATTGCCGAGCGTGAAGCGGATTTTTCCCTGCGACAATTCGATCGCGACTTCGGCCTCATTGTCCTCGATCAGGCGCTGCACCTCGCCGACCGTCTTGCGCGGCACGATCACGCCGGGCATGCCCGCCGCCCCCTTCGGCTGCACGAGGTCGACCTGTGCCAGGCGATGGCCGTCGGTGGCGACGCCGCGCAAGGTCGCGGCCTTGGCGCTGCCGGCCGAGTGCAGATAGATGCCGTTGAGGTAATAGCGGGTCTCTTCGGTCGAGATCGCAAATTGCGTGCGGTCGATCAGGCGCTTCACGTCGGCGGCGGGCAGCGTAAAGGAATGCGTCATGTCGCCGGCGGCGAGATCCGGAAAATCACTCTCGGGCAGCGTCTGCAGCGTGAAGCGCGAGCGCCCGGCGCGGATCGCCATCACGGCTCGGTCACCATCGCTCTCGAGAATGATCTGCGAGCCGTCGGGCAGCTTGCGCACGATGTCGTAGAACATGTGCGCGGGAACCGTGGTCGATCCGCCGCTCGCGGTCTCGGCGGCGAGCGTTTCCGTCACCTCGAGGTCGAGGTCGGTCGCCTTCAGCGACAATTGCGCGTTCTCGGCGCGCAACAGCACGTTGCCGAGGATCGGGATGGTGTTGCGGCGCTCGACCACGCGATGGACGTGGCCCAGCGACTTCAGGAGTTGCGCGCGTTCGACGGTGACCTTCATAGCTATTTCCGCCCGATCCAACAGAGCATGTCGTGGGAATGCCGGGCGGGTGGGCCGCGGCCGATGGCACCCGGTAGCCCGGCAGGCGGGCGTTCGGGGGGCGTAAGGTGGCGCGGATAAGGCCCTAATTCAAGGGATCGGAAGGCCAATTCCCACGTTTTGCGGGCTTTGGAATGTCATTCCGGGACGGGCCCGAAGGGGCCGGACCCGGAATCTTGAGATTCTCAGGTGCACAAGGGCGCACTATCGTTCGCGCTTTCGCGCGCCCCGGAATGACTCCCTCCGGGTTCCTACTCCTGCAGCTGGCGCTTCAGCGATTCCACCTCTTCGGAGAGCGCATTATCCTTGGCCACCAGTGCCTCGATCTTGCGCACCGCATGCAACACCGTCGTGTGGTCGCGCCCGCCGAAGCGGCGGCCGATCTCGGGCAAGGAGCGAAGCGTCAGCGTCTTCGCCAGATACATCGCGACCTGCCGCGGCCGCACCACATTGGCGGTCCGGCGCGAGGACAACAGGTCGGAGCGGCTGACATTATATTGCCGCGCCACCACGCGCTGGATGTCCTCGATCTTGATCCGCTTCGGTTCCTGCGGGCGGATCAGATCGCGCACCTCGCGTTCGGCCATCTCCAGCGTCACCGGCTGGTTGTTCAGCTTCGAATGCGCCAGCAGGCGATTGATCGCGCCTTCGAGGTCGCGGCCGTTATGGGTGATGGTGCGGGCGAGATAGTCGAGCACGGGCTCCGGCACGTCGAAGCTTGCATGATGGGCGCGGGCCGCGGCGACGCGCGACTTCAGAATGCCGAGCCGCAACTCCTCGCCGAGCGAGCCCATCTCGACCACGAGGCCGCCGGCGAGCCGCGAACGCACGCGGTCGTCGAGGCTTTCGAGATCGGACGGCGGACGGTCGGCGGCGATCACCACCTGTCGGCCGGCATCGATCAGCGCGTTCAGCGTGTGGCAGAACTCGGCCTGGGTCGACTTGCCCTGGAGGAATTGCAGGTCGTCGATGACAAGCACGTCGATGCCACGCAGCGCCTCCTTGAAGGCAAGCGCGGTCTGCGTCTTCAGCGCCGCGACAAAGCCGTACATGAACTTTTCTGCGGTGAGATAGAGCACCTTGCGCTCGCCCGCCGCGTTGCCGGCCCAGGTCACGGCCTGCAGCAGGTGGGTTTTGCCGAGCCCCACGCCTGCATGGATATAGAGAGGGTTGAACATCACGGGGTCGCCGCGGCGTCCTTCGGCGACTTGTCGCGCGGCGGCCTGAGCCAGCGTGTTGGAACGGCCGACGACGAAGCTCGCAAAGGTCAGGCGCGGATCGAGCGGCGAGCCTCCGAGCGCATCATGGTTTGCCGATACCGGCGCGGATGCGGTCGAGCGCAATTCCAGCATAAGACGGCCGTTGGCCGGCTCCATGCGGCGCGTGTCGATCGCAACGGGGGCTTCCTTGACCGGCGCCACGGGCCGCATCGCGGAGCGCACCGTGAGCTCGATCCGGTGCACTTCCGGCATTTCGGCCTGGCAGCAGGTGAGCACGCGTTCGGCATAATGCGCCTGGATCCAGCTCCTGAGAAACGTCGTCGGCACCGAAAGGCGCACGCTTTCGCGCTGCACGTTCTCGAGATCCATCCTGGCAAACCAGCTTGAATAGACGTCGTCGCCCACGCTCGACCGCAAACGACCTTTGACCCGCGACCAGCGATCCTGTTCCGAATTTGTCATTGTCTGAAACTTTTCCAAAGAAGTAGCCATGTCCGTTCCCCAAAATCGCCGCGCAGGAATTCCTGCCGCGGCGCGACCTCAAGCGGGCTCCCGTCGCCAGACATGCCTCTCCCGTTCGGCGGAAACGCCGCGTCAGGCCGATGATGGCTGGATCGAAAACCTTACCGCGAGGTCAGCGGCTACTCGGTGGATTATCGGGGTTTCGGGTTGGCGGGCGCGGGCCAATGGCGCCGGAATTGGTGTGGCCAATGATTGCCAGGCGATCAACTAATGTGACGTTTCCGTAAAACATGTGCACACCTCCCCGTCCTCGCCAAGGATTTCTCCCGGCGAGCCGTCCTCTCAAAATCTGCCCAAGGCCGGCGACGTCTGAACCCCAATGCTCAGCCGCAACGCCGCATGTTCAACCCTTACTACCGTTACCAATTCGCTGGGCTCTACTTCCCCGCGACCGCTGGAGTGAACGGTGTCTATCTCTCTTATTGAGGCGAGCGAGACCCGAAAGCCGCGCTTTGAGAAATTTGGACACAGTTTTCCGTTACCCACATCGCTGTAAGTCACGGTCCGACAATCGCTTGGAAAGCACCGCCAACGCGCACACCGCCGCCGATTTGCACGTCCGCCCCCGTTTCTAAAACCGCGCTGGTCTCAAGATCGTGGGCGCCGCGAGCAATTTAAGATGTACACGATGCAGCGCGGCTCGCCAACGAATTTGATTCGCGACGCGTGCGCACAAAACCTGCTCGGGGGCTTGGCGGCAATGACGCTCTCTCCAGGTTCGAAAGCATGTCGCTGATTCTGATTGCAGATTCGATGCATGCCGCGACTGTGACATTTTCGTCGAAACAAGAAAGAAAAGTCACATTTCCTTAAAGGTTGCCGGCATCGTCGCGCGGTTTTCCAACTGCTGCATCGCGCTTTGCCGATAAGTCACTAAGAGAGCGCGCATTTTCTTGCGCGTCGAAACAGGGTAACTCCCACGGCGCCGATCAGCGGCGACGCTGCGTGCAATTCCATTTTGGATTCAGGAGCTACGGCTTCTTGCGACAGTCGTTGTGTTTCCGGTGCGACAAAATTGCCACCGAGCGAAGCAATAGCCGCGTGCAACCCCCACCGCAAAACTACGGGCACGCCAAATCATACGCGCGTTATTGCCGATCGCAATATGACAGTGCGCTCCATGACAGGAAAAAGAAAAGCCCGGCGAAGCCGGGCTTGTGACGCATTTCGATTTTTATCAGGGCTGCGTCTTCGGTCGGATCGCTTTCCTGGACGGATTACTTGCCGAGCTTCGCGATCTGGTGCGAGAGGCGCGATACTTTGCGGCTCGCATTGTTCTTGTGAATGATGTTGCGCTGCGCTGCGCGCATCAGCTCCGGCTCGGCGCGCGTCATCGCCTTCAATGCTGCGTCGCGGTCGCCGCGCTTGATGGCTTCCTCGACGGTACGGACCGCGCCGCGCATCTCGGTGCGGCGCGACTTGTTGATCACGGTGCGGCGGGCGATCTTGCGCGTCGCTTTCTTGGCGGAAGTCGTATTGGCCATCGTCTCAAAATTCCTTTAGCGGTGGGCTCGCTTTTCAATCGCGGATAAGCGCGCCGGCCGCTGCCTTGAGTTAAGCAATCGTGCTCTCGCACGTGATCGACGCTGCTGTTGTTCGGAACGTCCTTGAACTGCGGTGGCAGGAAGCAATCTGCGCATCAGGCCGGCAATGCTCAAAGAAACGCGGCGGCGGGATTGCGCCCGCCGCCATTGGCGCCCTTATAGAGGGAGGGTTTTGCAGCGTCAACGCTTTAAGGGCCGCATGCGGGGCCGAAACCCCGGCGCAAGGGACCCGTAAGCTACTGACGAGGTTGAATTTCCACGACCGGCCCGGTATGGCCAAGCGATCCGTTGGGGCGCGATGAGGAGTGGGTGACACATGATCCGCGGTTTTTTCCGCCTGGTGGGCCTGTTGCTGCTCGCCGGCGGCTTCATCTTCATGGTCTATGACGGCGCCCGCTGGGTCGCCGACCAGAGCCTGCACTTTACCCAGTTCGGCCAGTTCTGGAACGACATGAACCAGTCGAGCCAGGCGGTGTTCCGGGCCTGGGTGGAAGGCAGGGCGCCATGGCTCTGGACCAGCGTGGTCAAGGTCGTGCTGGAGCAGCCGGTCTTTGCCGTGCTCGGCGTAGTCGGCATCATTCTGATGATCCTGTTCCGGCCCCGGAAACCCCTGATCGGCTATTCCCGTGACTGACCCGCGGTCCCCGAAGGGGTGCAGCGATGTAACGGGGCTGCTCCGGGCAACGTAAACACCTATATAAAGAGCTCTCGCTGGAGCGACCCCGTTTCCGGCGACGCCCGTCCGGAGAAATCTCATGCTGTTCATGCGCAAGACCACCGCACTGCCAAGCGCAGCCGACGCGCTGCCGGGCCGTGCGCAACCGATCCCGACCGCGTCGACCCACTTCGTCAACGGGCACCGGCTGAAGCCGCCCTTTCCGGAAGGCCTTGAGCAGGCCGTGTTCGGGCTCGGCTGTTTCTGGGGCGCCGAGCGCAAGTTCTGGGAGCTCGGTGACGGCGTTTATGCCACCGCGGTCGGCTATGCCGGCGGCCATACGCCGAACCCGACCTATGAAGAAGTCTGCTCGGGCCGGACCGGCCACACCGAAGTGGTGCTGGTCGCGTTCGATCCGAAGAAGATTTCCTACGATCGCCTGCTGAAGACGTTCTGGGAAAGCCACAACCCGACGCAGGGCATGCGCCAGGGCAATGATGTCGGCACGCAGTATCGCAGCGCGATCTACACGCAGAGCGACGCGCAAGGCAAAGCCGCGGACGCGTCGAAGGCGGCCTATCAGAAGGCGCTGTCGGCGAAGGGGCTCGGCGTCATCACCACCGAGATCCTGCCGGCCGGCGAGTTCTATTTCGCCGAGGACTACCATCAGCAATATCTGGCCAAGAATCCGGCCGGCTATTGCGGGCTCGGCGGCACCGGCGTGTCCTGCCCGATCGGAGCCGGCGTTTCGGCCTGACATCTTGTTGCAGCAAGGGCGCGAGGAAGGCCTCGCGTCCCCGCAAACGCATTATTAACCATAACAGGTGCAAGACTGGAGCGATCTCGCTTTCGAGGGATGGCTCCAGTGCCGGTTGCGCGCGCGTTTTTCCTGCCGATCCTTGCTGCGCTCGCTCTGTCGGGCTGCATGCACACGGCCTCGCCGGTCGCGGTCGCACCGCGCGGCGATCTGGACGCGATGGCCTATGGCCAGCCCAATGGCCAACCCATGAGTGCACCTGCTTCCGTCGCCGACAACAGCGGTGGTGGCGCGATCTCCGCGCTCCGCAACGCCATGGCCAACTCGGCCCGCCCCGTTTACGCGGCTGCACCCGCGCCCGCGCCGATGGTTGCTCCGGCGCCGGCTGCTTATGCCGCGGCACCCGTGCCGGTCCGCCATGATGCGGGCTATCGGCTCGATGCCGGCGACAAGCTCAGGGTCGTCGTCTACGGGCAGGAAGGCCTCACCAACACCTATACCATCGATGCCGCCGGCTCGATCACCATGCCGCTGATCGGCCAGGTGCCGGCGCGTGGACGTTCGCCCGCGTCGCTTGCCGGTGAGATCTCGGCAAGACTCCGCAAAGGCTATATCCGGGAGCCTTCGGTCGCCGTGGAGATCGAATCCTACCGGCCGTTCTTCATCCTCGGCGAGGTGCAGGCGCCCGGCCAATATCCCTACGTACCCAACATGACGGTCGAGAGCGCGATCGCGATCGCCGGCGGTTTCTCGCCGCGCGCCAAGCGCGACCTCGTCACGGTCACGCATACCGACGCGAATGGCGCGGAACGCTATGTGGTGCCGCTCGGCACCTCGCTCGGACCGGGCGACACCGTCCTCGTCGGCGAACGCTGGTTTTAAGCAAGCTCTCTCCACACGTCATTCCGGGACGTCGCGCAGCGGCGGGCCCGGAATGACGGGGCGGAGAGGTTTGCGTCTCTAGGCGACCTTTCGGGCCGCGACGCCGTGGAGGAACGGCAGCACCGCCTCGATAAAGGCCTGCGGCTGGTCGATGTTCACGGCATGGCCGGCGGCGGGCACCACCACTTTCTTCGCGCCGGGAATCTTCGCCGCCATGTAATCCGACGCGGCCAGGAACGGCGTGTCGTCGGCGCCGACCACGACCAGCGAGGGCACCTTGATCTCGGGCAGCACCTCGATCACCCGCGCGTCGCGCTGGGTCAGCATCCCGCGTGCCGCGAGCGCAAGCCCCTTGGCATCGCGATGGCTGACGGTCGAGCGCTCGCGGCTCGCCGACTTCAACACCTCGAGTCCCTCACGCTCAAAACGGTCGGCGGTATCGAGCGCGCGCTTGTTCCAGACCTCGCGGGCGTCGTCCTTCTTGAAGCCGGGCCCGGTGTCGATGATGAGGAGCGCCGAAACCCGTTCCGGGTGCGCCCGATAAAACGCCAGCGACATGTAGCCGCCAAGGGAGAGCCCGCCGACGATGGCTTTCTTTGCGCCGACCGCATCGAGCAGCGCCGCGATATCGCCAACCGTCAGCGCCTCGCTATAGGCCCCGGGATCCTCGGGATAGTCCGACTGGCCGTGGCCGCGCATGTCCCAGAGGATCAGCCGGTGGTGTTTCGACAGCGCCGCGACCTGGCCCTGCCACATCGCAGACGTCGAGGAATAGCCGTGGGTGAGAATCAGCGGGGGGCCGTCGCCATGGACTTCGTAATGGATTTTCACTCCGTCGCGATCGATCTTTGGCATCACGCCTCCCGCACGTTCTTCCTGTGCCTGGGATCATTCTAGCGCGATC
>Ga0070683_100003616_pt1 | contig 12595 bp, 12 predicted proteins | sample KBSC713LmetaG_FD_64662 | JGI IMG/M metagenome (GOLD analysis project Ga0070683, IMG submission 64662) | Corn rhizosphere microbial communities from Kellogg Biological Station, Michigan, USA - KBS C7.1-3L metaG | ecosystem: Host-associated > Plants > Roots > Rhizosphere ...
CGACGCCAGCACCAGCGGCTCGACCAGCGCCAGCCCCTCGCGGATCACTGTCCCACCGGGCCGGGGGAACCGGGACCGGTACCCGGTTCGAATACGGCCCACGTGACGCGTCGGGTGCGGTCCCGCTGCCGTTCGGTCGCACATCGGCGACGGTTGGCGGGCTGGATCTGGCTCTGCAAGCCGCATCGGCCGCCGACGGCGAAATGCGCCAACCGGCACGCGAACCGGGTACCGAACCCGGTTCGGAACCGGGTTCGGTACCCGGTTCCCCGTCTAGACGAGCTCATCCTCGCGGAAGTAGATCGCGATCTCGCTGGCCGCGCTGTCGGGCGAGTCGGAACCGTGGACGATGTTCTGGCCGATCTCGAGAGCGAAGTCGCCACGCAGCGTTCCGGGGTCGGAATCGAGCGGATTGGTGGCGCCCATCATCGTCCGCACGGTGGAGACCGCCGCCGGCCCCTCGACCACCATGGCGATCACGGGGCCGGACGTGATGAACTCGACCAGCTCGCCAAAGAAGGGCTTGCCCTCGTGCTCCGCATAGTGCCGGTTGGCCTGCTCCGGGCTGACACGCAGCAGCTTCAACCCGCGCAGGGTGAAGCCGCGCCGCTCGATGCGGCCGAGGATCTCGCCGGAGAGCCGCCGCTGGAAGGCGTCGGGCTTGATCATCACGAACGTTCGCTCGAGGTCGGGCACGGAGTCTCCTTCGGATCGATTTCAGCCGAAGTGTGACAGGCGCCGGACGATCAGGCTTCGCTGGTGGAGCGGTACGTGACCGGATCGCGGGCCGGCCGATCGCCGACCGCAGGAGACCCGGTGACGGCCGTCTCGCAGTACGGGCACAGCCGCCACTCCGGGTCAAGCGGCGACTTGCAGCGGCGGCAGGCGTTCTTCAGCTTCGTCCCGCAGTGCGGGCAGGAGAGGAAGCTCGACTCCGCCGGATTGCGGCAGTATGGGCACACCATGTCGGCGCCCAGCCGGCGCTCCATGGCGCGGATCTCGAGCTCGCGCTCGTGGACGTCGTCGAGATACTCGGGCGGCCGCAGGATCAGATAGATCATCACGCCCAGCGGCCCGAACAGCACGGCCACGGCGACGCAGACGGCGACGATCACCGGGTCGTCGATGCGGCGGCGGGCGTCCTTCGCCGTCCAGAAGGCGAGTGCCACCCACAGCGCGATCGCGAACAGCGCAAGCATCCGCAGGAACGCCGTGAAATAGCCGGAGTCGAAGAATCCGCTGACGCTGGAGAACGGCCCGTCGGACGATGAAACAACTGTGGTGGCGAAGGTGATCACGCGAAGTTGCCGCTCAGTGTACGGGCGGGGCCGGTCGGCACGCAAAGACCGGTGGTCATGCCTGCTGCTCTGCGAGGTCGTGCAAAAGGTACAGCGACCCGCAGACGACAACCGCCCCGCCGCCGCCGGCGAGCAGCCGCGCCGCCTCCAGGGCCTCCTGCGGCTCGTCCGCCACCGCGCCGCCGGTCAGCCGCCCGATCGCCTCCGCAGGCATCGACCGCGGGTTCGACGACGACGTGCCGACGATGGTCGGACACACCGTGCGAAGCAGCGACACCATCGTGGCGACGTCCTTGTCCTCCAGGGCCGAGAACACCGCCACCGCCTGCCGATCGCCGAGCACGGCCGGCAGCTCCGCGACCAGCCGCTGCATGCCGGCCGGGTTGTGCGCGCCGTCCCAGATCTCGAGCGGATCCCGGCCGCGAATCTCGAACCTGCCGGGCACCGTGATCCGGCTCAGCCCCGAGGCATCCACCGGCCGCCCCAGCGCCGCCTCGACGGCCGCCTCGGCGACCGCCCGGTTCTGATCCTGGAAGCTACCGCCCACCGAGGTCACGGTCACGCTACGCGCCTGAGGCACCAGCCCGTCCCAGCCCTCCTCGCCGGAGATCACGGTGCCGCCCCGCGGAACCACGGCCAGCTTTTCGGCGGCGATCTTCTCGCGGGTGTCCCCCAGCAGCTCGCTGTGCTCGAGCGAGACGTTGGTCAGCACCTGCACGCGCGACCGGCTGAGCACGTTGGTGGCGTCGAGCCGGCCGCCCAGCCCGGCCTCCACCACCGCCCACTGCACCCCGGCCTGCGCGAAGGCCTGCAGGGCCGCCGCGGTGAGCGCCTCGAACTGCGTGACCCCGTCGCCGACGGCCTCCATCACGTCGTGCACCGCCCGCTCGTAGGCGGGCTCGGAGATGGTCTGGCCGCCGATCCGGATCCGCTCGCGAAAGGTTGTCAGGTGCGGCGACAGGTAGGCGCCGGTGCGGATCCCCTCTGCCTCCAGCAGGGCCTCGGCGAAGCGCACCGTTGACGATTTGCCGTTGCTGCCGACCACGTGGATGGCGTCGTACCGGCGCTCCGGATGGCCCAGCTTCTCGAGCAGCGCCTGCATCCGCTCAAGCCCGAACTGCATGCCGAACAGCTCAAGAGACTCGATGTATCGCTCAGCCGACGTGACCATTTCTCGGATCATCCTACGACGCCGGTCGACGCCGCGTGGCGGTTCCAGAACGGCTCTTCGGCGGCGGCTCAGCCGAGCTCGGCGAGGCGCCGTTCGAGCTCCTCCGCCTCGGCCGAGTAGCGGTCGGCCTTGGCCCGCTCAGCGTCCACGACCTGCGCCGGCGCGCGCGAGGTGAAGCCGTCGTTGCCGAGCATCGCGTGTGCCCGATCACGCTCGCCGACGGCCGCGCGCAGCTGCTCTTCGAGTGCTCGCCGCGTTGCCTCGGTGTCCCGCCTGACCGCCACGGTGGGCACCGAGCCGTCCGGGCTCCTGGCCACCTCCACCCCGCGCACCCGCGTCAGCAGGTCGGCGAACAGGAAGTCCTCCGGCACCTCGACGACCACGCCCTCGCCGCCGGCCGCGATCCGCCGGGCGTCCGACACGATCTCCATCGACTGGCGGGCCCGAGCCTCGAGACCGCTGTCGCGGTGAGCCGGGTCGGGCTCGGGCATCGGCGAGAGCACCAGCAGCTCGCGGTCGCCCGGCAGATGACTCCACAGCTCCTCCGTGACGAACGGCATCACCGGGTGCATCAGCGCCAGCATCCGCTCGAGCACCCACAGGAGCGTCTGCGAGACGGCCTGGCGGGCGTCGGCATCCTCCCCGTACAGCCGCGCCTTCGCCGCCTCCACGTACCAGTCGCAGAAGTCGTTCCAGACGAAGCTGTAGAGCTCCTTGACGGCACCCGAGAAGTCGTAGGCGTCGAGCAGCCGCAGCACGTCGGCCGACGCTCCCGCCAGCCGCGACAGGATCCAGCGGTCAACCGGGTCGGCGGTCGATGGCGCCGGCGAGCCGGCCTCTCCCGCCTGCATGAGCACGAAGCGAGACGCGTTCCACAGCTTGTTCGCCAGCCTGGCGCCCTCGTCGATGCTGCCCTCGGAGAACCGCACATCCTGCGTCGAGGCCATCTTCAGCAGGCCGTAGCGGGTGGCGTCGGCGCCGTGGCGGTCGACCAGGTCAAGCGGGTTGATGCCGGTGCCCAGCGACTTCGACATCCGCCGGCCGTCCGGCGCCTGCACGGTGGCGTGGATCAGGACGTCGGTGAACGGCATCTCGCCGGCGAACTCCTGGCCCAGCATCATCATCCGCGCCACCCACAGATTGATGATGCCGCGGTCGGTGGAGAGCACGTTGGCGGGGTAGAAGGCCGCCAGCCGCTCGGTCTGCTCCGGCCAGCCGAGGGTGGCGAACGGCCACAGCCCCGAGGAGAACCAGGTGTCGAGCACGTCCGGGTCGCGCTCCAGCTCCGCGGTGCCACATTCGACGCAGGCCGCCGGCTCCGAGCGCTCCACGGTGACGTGGCCGTTGGTGCAGTACCAGACCGGCAACTGGTGGCCCCACCACAGCTGTCTCGACACGCACCAGGGCCGGATCTGCCGCATCCAGTGGAAGAAGGTGTTCTCCTGGCTCCTGGGGTGGAAGGTCACCCGGCCGGTCTCAACCGCCTCGATCGCCGGCTTCGCCAGCTGCTGCATGTCGCAGAACCACTGCAGCGAGATCAGCGGCTCGATGCGGTCGCCGGACCGGTCGCAGTGCCCGACCTCATGCTCGTAGGGCTCCTCGCCCTTGAGCAGACCCAGCGAGAACAGGCGGTCGACCACCTGCTGGCGCGCGGCGGCGGCCGGCAGGCCCGCGAACTCGCCCACCAGGTCGTTCATCCGGCCGTCGAAGCCGATCACCGTCAGCTCCTCCAGACCGTGGCGGCGGCCGATCTCGAAGTCGTTGGGATCGTGGCCGGGCGTGATCTTGAGCACGCCCGTGCCAAAGTCGATCTTCACGTACTCGTCGGCGATGATCGGCACCTCGCGGTCGACGATCGGCACGATCACCGTCCGGCCGACCAGGTGGCGGTAGCGCTCATCCGAGGGGTGAACGGCCACCGCGGTGTCGGCCAGGATCGTCTCCGGCCGCACCGTTGCCACAGTAAGCAACTCGGTCGAGTCCTTGATCGGATAGCGGACGTGGTAGAGGGCGTCGGCCGCGTGCTCGTAGCGCACCTCGAGGTCCGAGATCGCCGACGAGCAGCTCGGGCACCAGTTCACGATCCGGTTGTCGCGGTACATGTAGCCCTTCTCGTACAGGCTGACGAACACCTCGGCCACGGCCGCCACATACTCGGGATCCATGGTGAAGCGCTCGTTGCCATAGTCGAGGCTCGAGCCCAGCCGCTTGAACTGCTGGATGATCGTCGCCCCGTACTGGCGCCGCCATTCCCACACTTTCTCGACAAAGGCTTCGCGGCCGAGATCGTGGCGGGTCAAGCCCTGCGCTCGCAGCTGTTTCTCGATCACGTTCTGGGTGGCGATGCCGGCGTGGTCGGTGCCGCAGATCCACAGCGTCTCATGACCCTGCATGCCGCGCAGGCGGATCAGCGTGTCCTGCACCGTGCCATTGAGGGCGTGGCCCATGTGCAGCTCGCCGGTGATGTTGGGCGGCGGCAGCGGGATCACGTACGGCGGCTTTCCGGAGCTCGAGTCTGCGCTGAAGGCGTCGGCGTCGATCCAGCGCTGGAACTGGCGCGGCTCGACCGAAGCCGGCTCGTAACGGGGATCGATCGTCATGAGGCTGGGATTGTAGTGTTGCCCCCATGTACGCGCGATCCGTGTGGTGGCTCTACGTGGCCGTCCTGGCCGCGACCGCCGTCACCTACTACCGGCTCGCCCCGGGAATGACCTACCACTTCGAGGACACGGGGCTGTCGGGGGCCGTCAGCCGCTCGGTCAACTACCTCAACTATCCCGTTGCCATCGCAGCCATCGCCCTGGTCTGGTCGTGCTGCCGGGGCCGCTGGGCGGTGCTGGCGACGCTGCTGTGTGCCGTCGCCTTCGTGCCCGGGGTGGTCTCCCAGGACGATCTCGAGGCCGGCTGGGCCAACGTGCCGGCCGCGGTCGGCGTCTGCCTGGCCGCCTGGCTCAGCTTCACGGCGTGGCCCGGGCCACCGCTGCGGCTGTCGCGGATGCGGATGCTCGCGCTGCTGCTGCTGGCCGTATGGAGCATCCCGTGGCTGATCGCCTGCATTGGCCTCTACGCCCAGGATCTGGGACCGCTTGGCGACCTGATCCGCTCCCGCCAGCCGACTCCCGGGAAGCCCGGCCTGGCCTCCGTGCACATGGGCCTTCACGAGGGGCTGTTCGGCAGCATGCTGGCGGCCACGGCGCTGATCCTCTCGGCCCGGCTGCGGTCGACCCCACTCTCGCTCTACCTGGCGGTGATGTTCGTCTACGGGGTGATGGTGAGCGCCCAGGACGGCTGGAACGAGCAGGTCGTGAAGCGCGGGTGGACGAGCCACGGGCTGCCCAACGTCCTCACGCCCAAGCTGTCGGCGGCGTGGGCGGCGCTGATCGCAGCCGCGCTCTGCGTCCATCTGCTCTGGTTCCGGCGCGCGCGGCCGTGAGGCCCGGCCGGCTGGTGCTCGGCCTGCACGCAGTCGTCGCGGCGGCGATCGCCGTCACCGGCCGGCGGGTCGCGGCCGGGCGGCTCTACAACACCAGCGGCGGCTTCTCCCGGGCGGCCGTGTTCGGCTGCTACCCGACGGCCGTCGCGGCCCCGGCCGTGCTCCCCCGGGCTCGCCATCGGCGGCTGGCCGCGGCCGCCTACCCGCTGTGCGCGACGCTCGCCCTGCCCGGCATGGTCGACGAGCATGACCTCAACCCCCGCGCCCGAAACGCCCTGCCCCTGCTCGGCGTCCTGCTGGCAGCGGCGGCGGGTGAAACGGCGGGGTCTGACCCGGTTGGTCGGCCCCGCTCGCACGTCGTGATCGGCGGTGTGCTGGCGGCGGTGTCGCTGCCATGGGTGCTGGCCGAGCTGGGTGTGCAGACGACGGGCATGCGCGGGCCGACCGCGGCCGAGCCGGGCGTCGACCGCGTCCACGTCGGCCACCACGAGGGCCTCGACGGGACGTTGCTGGCCGTCGACGGTCTGCTGCTGGAGCCATACGCACGGAGCCGGGCGCACCGCCTCTACCTGGCCCTGATGGTCACCTACGGGACCGCGGTCGCCGCCCAGGACGCGTGGCACGAGCAGGTCGTCAAGCGCGGCTGGACCGGCCGCCGCCTGCCCGACGTCGCCCGTCCGTGGCCAAGCCTGGCCTGGGCGGCACTGCTGGCGGCCACGCCGCTGGTCGAGCGGCTCATCGGGCGAGAGCGGCCCGCGTAGCGGCGATGCCGAAGTCGACGGCGCTGCCGTCCTGCGGGCCGAACGTGTAGATAGCGATCACGACCGGGCCGCGGTAGGTGAAGACGATCGCGACGTCGTTGTCGGTCTGCTCGAGCCAGCCGATCTTGTGGGCCACCGGCAGCCCGTTCGCCCCGGCCGGCACCAGACCGGCGTCCGCGGCCTGCACCATCAGGTACAGCAGCTGACGGGCCTCGTGCGCGGTGATCCCGTGGCGGAGCAGCGGCCCGCGGCCGGCCGCTGCGGAAACCAGCCACCCGGCCAGCCGGGCCATCTCGGCCGGGGTGGTGTACTTGTACGCGCTGGGCGGCGGATCGACGACGGTGACCACCGGTGGCCCGCCGCCGAAGCCGGTCAGGTATCCGCCGGCCATGAAGGTGTGCGACAGGCCCAGTGACCGCAGCAGCTCCAGCATCCGCGCCGCGCCGCCCGTCTCGCTGCCGCCCACCATCTCCAGCAGCTCGTTCGCCCCCTCGTTGTCGGAGTAGCGGGTGATCCGCGTCATCAGCTCCCAGTACTCCGAGTTCGGGAGCTCCTCCCCTGTTTCGGCCATCGCTGCCAGCATGAGCGGCAGCTTGAGTGTGCTGGCCGCCTCGAACTCGGCGCCGGCGTTGTACGCGGCCGCCCTGCCGTCCCAGGCGTGGCTGTAGATGCCGACGCTCGCTGTCGCCTTTTGCGCCAGACCGGCGAAGCGACGGTCGAGATCGGCGTCGTCGTCGGCCGGCGCCAGCGCCGCCACCGAGCCGGACGGCACCCCCCACACCGGCGTCACCAGCCGGCCCGCGACGCGCACCTCCCCGGCGCCCAGCGGCACCCGGCTGACCACCCTGTCGAACCGGCCGTCCTTCCTAACCGCCACCCGCCAACGCCTGCCGCCGGCCTCGACCAGCACGGCGGCGGTTCCCGCCGGCACCCGGCCGGTGACCCGCCCGTCCCACACCTCGAACGGCCGGGGCACGCTGAGCGCCACCGAGCCGGGGGCCGGCGGGGCCGTCAGCGCAGCCAGGATCAGCAGCAGGTGCAGCATGGCGACCGCAGATCCTAGAGGCGCGCTGCGGCGTCAGCGGTGCCGGGCGGCCCGCCTGCCAGCTGCTAGGCCGATTCCTGGTCGAGCTCTTCGGTCGCGTCGACCGACTGGCCGCCCTCGGCGACCAGCGTCGGATCCATGTGCTTCTCGATCGTCTCCCGCGTGATGACGCACTTGTGGACGTCCTTGCGCGACGGCAGCTCGAACATCACGTTCAGGAGCGCCGACTCGATGATCGAGCGCAGCCCGCGGGCGCCGGTCGCCCGCTCGAGCGCGGAGTTGGCGATCGCCGTCAGGGCGTCGTCGGTGAAGACCAGATCGATGTTGTCGTAGGAGAAGAACTTCTGGTACTGCTTGACCAGCGCGTTCTTCGGCTCCAGCAGAATCTGCACGAGGTCATCGCGCTTCAGCTGGTGCACCGCCGAGACGACCGGCAGCCGGCCGATGAACTCCGGGATCAGCCCGTAGGAGATCAGATCCTCCGGCATCACGTCCTGGAACAGCTCCTGGGTGTCGCGGTTCTTCTTCGAGCGCACCTCGGAGCCGAAGCCGACCGAGTTCTTGCCGATCCGCCGCTCGATGATGCGGTCGAGATCGGCGAATGCGCCACCGCAGATGAACAGGATGTTCGTGGTGTCGATCGACAGGAACTCCTGGTGCGGGTGCTTGCGGCCGCCCTGCGGAGGGACGCTGGCCACGGTGCCCTCGAGGATCTTCAGCAGCGCCTGCTGCACGCCCTCGCCGGACACGTCGCGCGTGATCGACGGGTTGTCGGCCTTGCGGGCGATCTTGTCGACCTCGTCGATGTAGATGATCCCCGTCTCGGCCTTCTTGACGTCGAAATCGGCGGCCTGGATCAGCTTGAGCAGGATGTTCTCGACATCCTCGCCGACGTAGCCCGCCTCGGTCAGGGCGGTGGCGTCGGCGATTGCAAAGGGCACGTTCAGGATCCGGGCCAGCGTCTGGGCCAGCAGCGTCTTGCCGCAGCCGGTGGGGCCGAGCAGCAGGATGTTCGACTTCTGCAGCTCGACCTCGCCGTCGGTCTGTCCGGCCATCTGGACGCGCTTGTAGTGGTTGTAGACCGCCACCGCCAGCGTCCGCTTGGCCTCCTCCTGGCCGACGACGTAGTCGTTCAGCACCTCGTAGATCTCCCGCGGGCGGGGCAGGTTGGCCAGGTCGAGTTGCGCCGGAGCGGTCAGCTCCTCGTCGATGATCTCGTTGCAGAGATCGATGCACTCGTCGCAGATGTAGACGCCTGGTCCGGCGATCAGCTTTTTGACCTGTCGCTGGGACTTCCCGCAGAAGCTGCAGAGAAGCTGCTCGTTTCCGTCACTCGGCCGTGCCACTGCGCCCTCCCTTAGTGGTGCTCGATGACGCGGTCGATGATGCCGTACTCCTTGCCCTCTTCCGAGGACATGAAGTAGTCCCGCTCGGTGTCGCGCGTGACCTTCTCCATTGGCTGACCGGTGTGCTTGGCAATGATCTGGTCGAGCCGCTTGCGGATGTCGAGGATCTCGCGCGCGTGAATCTCGATGTCGGTGGCCTGGCCCTGGAACCCGGACGAGACCTGATGGATCAGGATCTTGGCGTTGGGCAGCGCCATCCGCTTGCCCTCCGCGCCGCCGGCCAGGAGCAGCGCGCCCATGCTCATCGCGATACCGACGCAGATCGTCTGCACGTCGGGCTTCACGAACTGCATGGTGTCGTAGATGGCCAACCCGGAATACACGCTGCCGCCGGGAGAGTTGATGTACAGCGAGATGTCCTTGTCGGGATCCTCGCTCTCCAAGTGCAGCAGCTGCGCCACGATCAGGTTGGCGATCTGGTCGTCCACGGGAGTGCCCAGGAAGATGATCCGCTCATTCAGCAGCCGCGAGTAGATGTCGAAGGAGCGCTCGCCTCGCGACGTCTGCTCGATGACCATGGGGATCAGAGGGCTCACTCGTGCTCCTAACTGTTGGTCGGCTCGGGTGAGCCTGGTGTCCAGATCGTTGACGGTTTTGCGCCTGCGGCCTCGGATTCCTTCTCCGGAGTCCACAGCTTCGCTCGCGCGTCGGCCTGTTCGGGCGTGATCTCCTTCGCGTTATCGACCGCAACGTCCAGTGCCTTTTGCAGGCGCAGGTCGATCCGCAGCGCGGTCAGCGTGGCGGGGTCGCCCATCAGCCGGTCGACAGCCGTGTCGGCGTCCTCCTCGGCTGCGGCCGCCTGCTCGCGGATCCAGCTCTCTATCGTCTCGTCGGTGACCTCGATCCCCTCGGCGTCCGCCACCGCCTCGAGCGCCATGTCCTTGGAGACGGCGTCCCGCGCCTGAGGCCGAATCGCCTCCACCAGCTGCTCCGACGACTGGCCGGTCAGCTGCAGGTACTGCTCGGCGGTGAGGCCGCGGGAGGCCAGGCCGTCGATCAGGCTGCGCGTCATCTCGGCCATCCGGCTTCGCACCATCGGCTCGGGCGGCTCGGTGGTCAGCTGGCGGGCGAGGTCGTCGAGCACCGAGGAGCGGTAGATCTGGTCGCTCTCCTGCTGCATCGCCTCGCGGAACCGCTCTTCGACATCCGCGCGCAGCTCGGCCAGCGTGTCGAACTCGCTGACGCTCTTCGCGAACTCGTCGTCCAGCTCCGGCAGCGTGCGCTCCTTGACATCCTTCACGGTGACCGCGAACGAGGCGCGCTTGCCGGCCAGCTGCTCGGCGGGGTAGTCGGGCGGGAAGACCACCGCGACGTCACGCTGCTCGCCGGGCTTCATGCCGACGATGCCGCGCTCCATGTCGGGCAGCAACCGGCCCGCACCCAGCTCGACGCCGTAGTCGTTGCCCTTACCGCCCTCGAACTCCTCGCCGTCGATGCTGCCCGCGAAGTCGATGACCAGGAAGTCGCCCTCCTGTGCGCCGCGCTGCACCGGGCTCAGCTCCGCGACCGACAGCTGCAGTCGCTCGAGCTCGCCGGCGACGGCCTCCTCGGGTACCTCGACCGGCGGCCGCACACCTTCCAGGCCCTTGTACGACGACACCTCGGGCTTGGGCTTGACCTCGACCTCGGCCGAGAAGCTGAAGATGACGCCCTCGGCCGGCCCCTCGTCGAAGTCGATCTTGGGCCGGTCGACGGGGTCGATTCCGGCCACCGCCACAGCCCGCTGGTACCAGCTGGAGAGGTGCGTGTCCAGCGCCTCCTCGCGCAGGGCGTCCTCGCCGACCCGCTGCTTGATCAGGCCCTTGGGCGCCTTGCCCTTGCGAAATCCGGGAATGCGCACCGAACCCGCCAGGTCGGACAGTGCGTGGTCGAACGCGTGATCCACGTCTTCAACCGGCACCTCGACCTGCAGGCGGACTCTGTTCTCGGGTAGCTCGTGAAGCTCAGTCTTCATAAGGACGAGGCACGGCCGAGACGGCCGGCAAGTCTTCTAACCTTAGTCGCGACCTGCGGGGAGTGCCACCGCAGCGCCGGGGTGCTCAGCCAGGCCAGGGAACTTCTACCAGGCCCCAGCCCACTGGTACGCTCTTCGCCGTGGACGAGCGACGGACGACGGGTGGCGGCCGCCGGGTGGACGAGGGATTGGACGCAACCCGCCGCACGCGGCTGGCCAACGAGCGCACCTACCTGGCCTGGTGGCGCACCGGGCTGACGGCGTTCGCGGTCAGCCTCGGGGTCGGCAAGGTAGTGCCAGTGCTGTCCGACACGTCGGAGTGGCCGTACCAGATTCTCGGCGCGGGTTTCGCCCTGCTCGGGGTGCTCTGCGTCGGCTACGGCTTCTATCGCGAGCGGGCCGTCGAGGCTGCGATCGCGCGCGGCGAGTTCGCGACCGCCGACGCCCGGGCGACGCTGGGGCTGACGGCGCTGGCACTGGTGCTCGGCGTGATGACGATGGTCCTGATCGCCATCGGCCGCTAGCGGGGCGCGTCGAGTTCCGCGACCAGGGCCCCCACCCTGGCGCCGATCTCGTCGCGGATCTTGCGCACATGCTCGACTGGCCGGCCGGCGGGGTCGTCGATCTGCCAGTCGATGTAGCGGGTATCCGGCACGTAGGGGCACTCGTCGCCGCAGCCCATGGTGACGACGACGTCGGCCCAGGCAATGTCGGCGGCGTCCAGCCGGTGAGGCACGCTGGCCGACACGTCGATGCCCTGCTCAGCCAGCACCTCGGCCACCTCGGGGTGCAGATGGGCGGCCGGACGGCTGCCGGCCGATCGGGCGGCGTGGCGGCCCGCCGCCGCCCGCTCGAACAGCGCCTGGCTGATCTGCGAGCGGCCGGCGTTCTGGATGCAGACGAACAGCACGTTGGTCATGCGACCCGCGATTCGCCGGTGCGAAGGAACTGGTAGGTGAAGGCCGCCGCCGCCGCTCCCACCAGCGGTGCTGCCAGGTAGACCCAGATCGACGACAGCTCGCCCGATGCGATCGCGGGGCCCAGCGAGCGAGCCGGATTCATCGAGGCGCCGGTCACCGGCCCGCCGAACATGGCGTCCAGCCCGACCGTGCCGCCGATGGCGATCGCCGCCGCCTCTCCCACGGCCCGGGTATCGGTGGCAACCGCCATGATCACGAACATCAGCAAGAAGGTCAGCACCGCCTCCCACAGAAACGCCTGGGCGTCGGATCCGCTGGGCATGGTCACGCCGACGTCGGCGACGTCGCCCAGCGAGGCGCGGAGGAGTAGCGCGGCGACCAGCGCTCCGGCCATCTGCGCCGCCCAGTAGAGGCCGACTCGAGGTAGCGGAAAGTGGCGGGTGAGCGCGAACCCGAGCGTGACCGCAGGGTTGAAGTGGGCGCCCGAGATGTGGCCCACCGCGTAGATCATCACCATGATCACCAGTCCGAAGCTGATCGCGACGCCGACATGGCCGAGCGCGCCGGTGTCGGAGTCGACCATGATCGCGCCGCAGCCCGCGAACAC
>Ga0070683_100003617_pt1 | contig 12595 bp, 17 predicted proteins | sample KBSC713LmetaG_FD_64662 | JGI IMG/M metagenome (GOLD analysis project Ga0070683, IMG submission 64662) | Corn rhizosphere microbial communities from Kellogg Biological Station, Michigan, USA - KBS C7.1-3L metaG | ecosystem: Host-associated > Plants > Roots > Rhizosphere ...
CAGGCCCTGAATGGAGTACTGCATCGCGGCCGCCAGCTCGCCGTTGGCACCGCCGAACTGCTCAAGCAGCATGTTGCCGAAACGCGGATCCGGTTCGTCGACGCGAACGGTGTACATGAGCTTTTTGACGTGATGATACATGATACCTCTGGAAGCTGAATCTTGTGGGATGCTGATCACCAATTCCCCCGCACCGCGTATGTTCCTAACTGCAGCCGGTTACGCTCCTGCTCGGGATGGCTTCGCGTCCTCCAGGGAGACGAGGAGGCGGGATATTTCGTCTGCAATCGCGAAGCAGCCCGCTCCGCGGAGCGCGTCGATGGAAAAGCCGCCCGTCAGCACTCCCGCCGCGGCGGTGCCTGCTCCGGAAGCCGCCTCGGCGTCGTAAGGCGAGTCTCCGATCATCACCGCCTCGGAGGCGGTAAGGCCCAGCTTCCTCAGCGCCACACTCACAATGCGGGGATCAGGCTTGCCGTGTTCGACATCGTCACCGCACGCCATTGCCTCGATAAAGTCATCGATGTTCAGGAGAGACAAGTAGTGCTTCAGCTCGGGGCCTTTGCAGTCGGTCGCAAGAGCGACCCTACCGCCGCGCAGCGTGAGCGTCTCAAAAACCTCGCGCACGCCGCCGAAAGCTTTCACGCTGTGAAGGTATTTTGTTTCGTAGATCTTTGCACGGGCTTGGAGGATCTGCTTTCGCTGGGTTCTCTCAAGGTCCGGAGCGATAATCTGAAGGGTCTGGTCCCCGTCGAGGCCCGAGTACAGTTGCAGGGTTGCATACGGAATCTCGAAGCCGGCTTGCTCAAGCGCTTCCTGAAGGCTGCGGAGGTTCTGCGGCACGCTGTCAACAAGGGTGCCCTCAACATCGAAAACATAGCCCGAGAACATATCGACCTCGCCGGACGTAAGAACACATCATCCGATTACATCGCGCGAGAATGGAACAGGTTCCTGACGCTGCCCTCGACACCGTTAAGTAAGGGGGAGGGGATGTTGGTGTCCCCGTTGACCGCCGCGGCTCTACGGGTGGAACCCCAGGAGCTTCCTGCCGTTGGCTTAGGGAGAGAACTAGGGATCATGGGTGCTGACAAACACGCAAAGGATAAGGATCGCGGCGCAGCGAAGTTTTTCGGCGAGCTCGCGAACCGGACAGCCCAAGCCGCGGGACGCGCGTCGACCTTTATGCTAGCCGCCGCCGTGGTGATCGTATGGGCAGTAACGGGTCCGCTCTTTGGCTTTTCCGATACGTGGCAGTTGGTGATAAACACCGGCACCACGATCGTGACGTTCCTTATGGTCTTCCTAATCCAGAATTCCCAGAACCGCGGCGGCTCCGCCATCCAGGTCAAGCTCGACGAACTGATCCGCGTCGGCTCGGCGCGAAATTCGCTCGTGGGCATCGAGCATCTGACGGATGAGGAGCTCGAGGACTTACGCAAGAAATGCGAGGCCCGCGCCAAAACCGAAAAAGCCAGCGTGAATAGCCCCCACGGACAATAACGAATGGGCAAGCCTGCCATAGGCCCAGCGCTGGCTTTGAAGATGAGCCGGCAAGATTAGCATTTGGCCTTCGAACCCTGTCGCCGCCCGACTGCCCATGTTACCTCGGCGGCGTGGTGGCGATCCAGGAGGAATCCATACGCGCAGCTTGCTCAGCGCCGGCGACAGTAGGGAACGCCGCGGATCCCGACTCCTTCGTTGCTCAGGTGCTTGGGAACGGCATATACGAACTTGGGATGCGGAGTGATTTCCGGGTGAACGCGTTTCCGGTCGCCAAGGCTTCTACGTGAGAGAGCGCTCCACGTCGCCGGGAGCGAAATAACCGTTGCGGTAACGCGCAGCCATCCCACCCGACCGGCGCTCTAATGTCTGCTGTCACCAAAGCTGGAGCCTCGCTTATGCATCATAGTCTGATCCCTGGCAGTGCTGCTATCGCCATACTGGCTACGCTCATTGCCGAGGGTACAACACACCCTGCGGACGCTGCATCACTGACAGAGGTGCGGCAGAATGGTATCCTACGCCTCTGCGCCAACCCATCCGCACTCCCTTATTCGAACCTCACCGATAGAGGCGGCCTTCCCGGGTTCGAAGTCGAACTCGCGGAAGTGTTGGCGCACGAGATGGGATTGCAGCTCGGTGTGATCTGGGTTCGAAACACCGGTGATATTAAGAACTCAGATTGCGATGTCTTGATGGGCGTTGTCGCCCCCACCGCAAGCTACGATCGGGAGGGACTTACCGGACCGCTGACAACCCCTCTACCCCTTCGCTTTTCGAGGCCTTACGCAGACAGTGGTGTTGTCCTCGTTATTTCATCTCGATCTTCAGTTGGTCGGCTTGAGGATTTGCAAGGTCAGAAGATTGGCGTCATGGTTGGAACCGTCGAGCACGAGTGGCTGGTCAAAAACGGCTTCCGCGTTTCGGTCTTCGCCTCTCAAGAAGACATAATTGCCGCGATCGAGGCAGCCGAAATCGAAATCGGCGCCACGAACCCCGTGATTGTCGGCTGGTACCGGCACGAACACCCCAGCACGGCAGTAAGGATACCTGATGGATACGAGCCAGAACCGGCACTGCACTGGAGTGTTTCAGTCGGGCTTCGCCGAGCGGACGATGCGCTGCTTGCAGCCGTGGATGCTGCGGTGGCACGAGTGGTCGAGCAGTGGATACCAGCGCAGATCTACGCGAAGTATGGTATTACCTATCGCCCCCCTTCCGGTGCAAGTCTCCAGTAGGATCCGAAGCCTGGCGTGACTGACACTACGGGCCGGTCTGGCGAAGACCGTTGATTGGGCTAGCCTAGACCAGAAGAAGCGAGAATTTGAAATTGTCTGCTTGTCGCGGCAGACCAGACGGTACCGGCTGATCCTTCAAACGACCCTCTTGGCCAGAGCTAAAGACGTTCGAATGCCCAACTCGTCTGCGGCCCTGTTAAGGACGCGCCTCGACCAGCCCTTTTGGCACTTAGGTAATCTCTGATGATGCGTGGATGATGCGATTGGCGCGGCGGGCGTGCCCTCTCGTCATCCCAATGTCCTGACAGGAACTTACAGGCATCGGAAAAAGTTGGCCGATTGGGCTCGATCTTGGGAGCGAGACGCGCCTTGTTTGTCTGCATCGGCGTTCGCCGAAACTTGTGTTGCCTCTCGTTATGGCTATAGCGGCGGCCGAACTGCGTCGGGCGAGCGGATGGACCCAAACGCGATGACCGCGGCGCATCGGATTAGGCCATTCGGTTCTCACGTCACAGTCACCTCGCACTCAAATGGCCGAAGCGTCACGGTCCGGATAAATGACCGCGGTCCGTTCGTGAAGGGACGCTGCATAGATTTTCGCTGCGTTGAGCTAGGGGGCTGAATCCCCGCTGGTAGTCACATCCGAGGAGCAACAACATGAGCCGACACATCGCCGATCAAGTTTCTTCCAAAATAGACTGGAGTGCCTTCACGACCATTGGCAACATCATGCCGCCCCGCGATCCTGATGAAGAGGACGAAGATGAAGAGGACCAAGACGACGAAGAAGACAACCGCGCCGATGAGCCCGCGGTCGTGCGGGAACCGGACAAAGACTAAGGCAGTGCGATCGTGGATGTCGGGTATTGGGCCCGGAGCGGAAACGCGGGGAACCAAGATGGATTGCCGAGGCTTTCGGGGCGGCGGCCTGAGCTAAGCCAGCCCAGAGGTGGAAGTTCAATGCAGTCGTTCCTATGCATCTTTGGATTGGCTCTTGCGTGGCTAATCATCCGAGCAGGCCCATAGCCGAGGATTCGCTTGGTTCTTTGCGCACTCTAGACCTCTCGGCACTTGTTCTGGACGACACGTAGTCGCGACCTACTACGTCGCAGGGTGACGCACTGCGAGTGGTCAGAGATTTGATCCCGGAGGGTATACGGCCGCCCATCGCACGCTCCCTTTTGGATCACGGGTAACGGTGACAAATCCTCAGAACGGAAATTCCGTTACTGTAGTGATTAATGACCGTGGCCCATTTACGCGTGGGGTTGCACTCGACCTATCTCGTGGTGCTGCTCATGCGATCGGCATGCGCGGAACGCAATGGGTGTGCATGCTCTGAGAGCGAGTACCTTTCACTGAAAGAAGCGAGCGGCTGCTTGTTGCGAGGCCAGCGACAGTAGCTATGTCGTTTCCCGCTTCGGTGCGGAAGTTGCGCGAGCATAGGTAGCATCGGCATGATGTCGAGCCTCGTCATCGGCACGGTCGCGGGCTCGGCCTCGCATCTCCCGCTCGCGCTCCTTGTGGCGCACGGCGGGGATGGCGGCAAGGCGTTCTGGACCTTTGCGCTGGCGGTCGGCGTCGAGGGCTTTGCTTACGCCTTCGCGTCGATCGTGCTCATCACTTACATGTCGACGCTCGCGTCAGTGGAGCATGCGGCGAGCCAGTTCGGCCTGCTGACTTCGCTCTGCGCCTTTCCGGGTAGCATTCTGGCTGGGTTCTCGGGCTTCGTGATCGAGCATACCGGCTTCGTCTGGTTCTTCATCTGGACCTCGCTCATCGGCATTCCGGTCGCGCTGCTGGCGGTCTTTGTATGGTGCCGCGTCGGGATATCGGACGAGGCGCCGATCCAGGTCGGGGGACGGCATTAGAGCGTTTTCGAGCGAAGTGGATACAAGCCGCGATGCGATCGGGGCCGTAACTGGCGTGCGTCTTTGCTAGCGTCCGCTGCTGGCGCTTTTGAGACATGACGACCGAAGCGCAGAATGTCTGTTCATCGGGGCAGAGCGGAAGCCGTCGGCCCGGGGTCTGAACGACGCGATTGGGACATTTTGCGCTACTGATAGAAGATCTTCTGGGACCCAAGAACGGGAAGGCGCAGTGAACCAGAAACAGCACAAACACCTCTGCGCGATGTGCCAATGCGGTAAGGTGCGGTTCGAGGCAGTCGGCTCGCCGATTCTGACCGGCTCCTGCTATTGCACGAGTTGCCAAGAAGCCGGACGTCAGTTCGAACAGCTGGCTTCTGCGCCGCCCGTGCTCGATCCCGACAGTGGAACAGGCTTGATCCTATATCGAAAGGATCGAGTGCAATGCGTGATGGGGCAGCAGTATCTTGAAGAGCATCGGCTCAAGCACGGCTTCAGGGCGATGTCGCGCTAATGGTGGCAGGCACTAGATTGCCCTTGTGGTCCGCCCGCCCAAACCTATTTAACCTGTAGCTGATCTGCGCGGGATGCCCCCGTTCGTCGCGCAGTGGCCGGGCGGCCCCGGTCCGCTAGCCCCAGCCCCAGGTCGGGGCCGCTTTCGATCAAGCTGTTCGTCCCTTATTGCGATGCCATTTGCGATAGCGCCGTCGGCACCCGGCAATTCGAAAGGCTCACGTCATGAGTAAACGCGAAAATGACGCCAACAAAATATTCCGTCCATCGGATAGCCCGCTGACCGAATACGAGAAGGAGCAAATCGCGCTCCGTAAAAACTTGGAGCGACTGAAGGCCGAACGATTAGCGAGAGAGGCTGCTAATTCGAAAAACGTCTGATCGGTCGGCTCGCCGCGCCGATGCAACGGAGAGAGCGATGAGGAATGCTGCTCCTGTTGAGGAAAAGTGTCAGGCCTGCAACGGCACGGGACATCAGGCCGTGAAACAACCGTCCCAACCCAACCGCAGGATATATCCGCCGCCTTGCAAGGAATGCGGCGGGAAGGGATGGATCACGAAGAGCTAGGTTCTATGCGGCCGTTGAGAGCGGTTGTGGCCCGCGTCAACGAAGTGATCGAATAGAATCGCGCCACTTCTGCTCATGGCAACATGCTGCCGCAATCTCCCTATGTCCGTTGTTGAAGGATGAACGGACCTGGTCGAAGACGCGTCCAAGTGACGCCGGGTCCGATTTGTCCCGCGGGGCCCCGTCGGCCGGGTCCCTGGCGGCCGCTCGAGCCGTTGGGGGCCCCTCTGTCCTGAGGAACACATCGGGCTTAGGAACTAGGGCGACGGCAGGGAAGGCGCGCGCCCTGTCCGATCGGTCGTTTTTGAGGATGCCGGGCAGTCAGCCGTTTGCGCTAGACTACTCGCCTCCACCTTAGGTTACGCGGAGAAGGTTCGATCCCAGTTTCTCTCCCTCCGCCAAAAATCCATCTCAGCTATTGATATAATGTGGGTAAAAAGACAGAGAATTGCTGCGCCCTACCCTGCGCCCTACCCATTTACGGCACTTGACCAGCAGACGCGGCCTGCCGGCCATCGATAATCCGAAGTAGATGGCTCGCGATAATCAACATCTCCGCCGCCTCCTTTGGGTCTGACAGATCCACATTCCTGTGACTTCGCGGGTTCTTAAATACGCTGACGGCGCCAGCCATGAATTGCTGCATCCCTTGTCGGTCTCCCGCGGGATCAGAGGATCGAGTGAGCGGGCCACTTTCCGCATTGAATGCTCTGGTCACCATGGCCATGCCGTGTGCGTCGGCAGCGTAACCAGCTACATCACGCACCTTGCCTTCAATCAACTTGAAGGCTTCGAACACTGCGGCGTCATACTTGCCGATTTTGAATATTTCGACTGACGCCTTCCGAATATCCGGGTGGAGCAGAAAATCGGGAAGCAGCCTCTCCAATGCAAAGCGCTCGATATCGGTGGCCGGATCGAAATTGAGCCCAGCGCGGCTAAGGATGTACCATGCGCCGACCGCCTGGCTCAGATCGCGGACAGCCAACAACATGATCTCTGCCCATTGCATGCCCTCTGAAATTCGTTGTGCCAACCATGGCGGCGAGCCTTGATTTCCGTACCAGTGATTTATGCTGCCTTGGAAATTATGCGGAGAAAAGCGGCTGCCATCTGTTTGCATATGCAAAACGAGAGCAACGCCAGTCTGCTCCGGCGTTGCTATGTTCAATTCCTCTATGGAGGGGAATGATTGTTTGAATGGCTTCGGCAACGATCATCCTCCAGGCTGCCTTCGGCGTTGCCAGTTACTCACTCACTTGACGGGCGTGGGATTAATTTTTGACATAAGCTCGGCGATCCTCTTTGAGCCATTCGCCTTGATCGCTTTCCGGAGTTCTTTCAGATCTTCCTGGTCGCCGTTTGCGCGCAAATTGCGATCCAGGCGCAGGAGGTCGCGCTGCTGCCGTTTCGGTTGGCACACTCGAGGCTCTTTTCCCTTTTTCTTCATCTGCTGGATTCTTAGCCTTAGCTCGCGATGGCCTCGTGGCTTCTCTCCTGCGGTTGCGCTCTTCTCGCCACAGTCCCCACATCATCATTCCACGATGCAATTCACTTTCACCGGCTCGCTGTTGGGTATCCTGTCCGACTAGTCCTGACTCAGCTACTTGGAGTGCGCCACGATGGATAACATGAAGAGCCCATAACCGATCGACCTCCGCATGGTCCCGCAGGACATTTCGAGATTCTCCGCTGATACCTTCCTGGCTCTGCCGATCCTCCTTCTGCTCATATTCGTCGTAAAGAGCCAATTCGGTCTGGATCAGATCAGATGATGGATAATGGTCATGCGCATCGCGGTACTTCGACGCCGCTTTGAGAACGTTGTTCATCTGAATTAGCAGTTCGTAAGGTTTCCCAGCTCCTCGGACGATGCGGAGCACGTTTGCTGCGCAGTCACGTAAGGCCCAGGAGAACTCCGATTGCGCCCATTCAAGCTCTTGTTGCGACTCTCGCTCTTGCTCCTGCCGCTCGCGCTCTTCTTTATCTGGGCCGCCACCATCGATGACCTTGAAGGACATCGGCTCCTCCTGCCTCACATCAGCAGACAGACTGCCTTTCGGCCGGTATATTGCCAAGGTAAAAGTGGGCTCCCCGTGGCTTGCTGGGGCCCAACGATGCGGTACTACCTGTTTTTCACGGCTATCAGCCTGTTTGCGATCATCGCGCCGGCCATCGCCGCCCTCGATCCCTTAAGCGGATCGATGTATTGGGGTCAGGCATCGGGAGACATTGGCCAGTGGCAGAGGATCGATTTCCGCTCTGCGCCCCCTCCCTTGCGCAAAGCATCCCAAATTAAGGTCTCCATCAAGACAAACGGCCCCTCTATGCAGGGCCTAATCCGGATCCCTGGCGGAATAGCGTCGAACTTTGACACGGGAAAAGGCGTTACGGTGGTCGACCTGATCAATGTTGGCGATGACACAACAGGCTATGCAGAGATTGTTGCGCTCGAGGTGCTGTTCACTCGGTCGATGCCCGGTCAGTCGTTCACGGTCGATTATGTGGACGGAATACGATAGAAGTCGATAGGCTCGGCGCTGCGACAACGGACGGAGGTCCAATGCCTGCTTACCTGGTGCGCATAATCGAGACCCGTGACCTCGTTGGCATATTTGTGGCCGACGACGAGGGCGATGTGCAGCTGGCTGTCGACGAATGCACCGATGTCCCAGATTGCGAGTACATCGAACTCCCGAACGGTGGCGTAATGTGGGAAACCCCTGCCGTGCCGGTTCCGCTTGTCACTGCAGATAAGCGTAATGACGAGGATGCCGAGATTGCTCAGCTACCGTGGGCCAGGGCGTCGTTAACGGAGCGGTGGTGGAATTTCGTTCACGGTTTCGAAGATGTCGAATGGACGCCATTCTATCCTGACGCGCCTCGTCGAGACGACCCGGACACGCCGCCAAGCCAAGGCCATGTGGTACCGTTCAGGAAGCGCATTCGACGCTGATTAGCATAGGCGCTCACCGGCCTGCGACGTAAGGCTGGAGGCGCCGGCCAAATTCAGTCGGGAGGCTCGCCATGTGGACTCAACCAGCCTGTGAGGCCCTGACTAGTGGCCGGGTCCTCGAGCTACGCTATGACGGATACTTACGCTCGGTCGAAGTCCACGCCGTTGGTTATACAGAGGAGAGAAATGCCGTCATGCGCGTTTGGCAAATGGGTGGAGGAAGCGTCAGCAACGAGCCCGTCGGTTGGAAGCTCTTGCGATTGGACGAGGCAAGCGGTGCCTACGTTACCAACACTGTCTCCGCCGCTCCCCGGATCGGTTATCGCAGAGATGATCGGGCCATGGCTCGCATCATCTGCCAACTTTGGACCACCGCAATCGCACTCGCCACGGGGCAAGGCCGGCTCGTTATATATTGCGCAGTCAGAATAGTGGTTCATTAGGTCAATCCAATTCTCTTTCAAACCATCCATAAAGCGCCTCCGCAATTGCCTCCCGGTCATCACGCATTTCGGCTTTTAAAAGCTTTAGTTTAATCAACGCGTCGATCTCCGTTTCGCGTAACTCAATCGTCGCGCAGCGCATGCCGTTTTTCTTTCGCTCGCGGTGTAGTTTCATTCGCTCAGCAGCGGGAGAACGCGTCACAGCAGGCACTGCCGGCGCAACGGATTGAGGCTGCCCACTAGCAGCGAGCGTTCCAAAAGATTGAATTTGGGGAATTGCCGAGGTTTTCATTTGCTTTCGCAGTTCTTACCGCGCGGCACCCAACCGCGAGAGGGTAGAACCGCCGGCAAATTGCTGCGGCAGTGTTGTGAGTATCGCATGAAATCGATTTAGGAGCAATTGAAGAAGTCGGCTTCGCTTTGGTTGAATTGCGAAGCACGCTGGGCAATTATTGAACCTTCAAAACGGACTATCCTTCAATGTCCATTTCTCTCCGCTCCTATCTATTTGGTCCCGACGGCCTGCAGCGGATCCCTCAGCGAGTGATAAGCGGACTCTGTCGCGGCCGCGATGCAATGCCGCAATATGCCGGCACGAAACAGAAGACGGCGACGGCAATATATGAGTTGGAAAACGGTAAACCCTCTCGCATCCTCAGCGTTGAAGGGTCGTATCTCGATTTCGACAAAGCCGGAAAGGTTCAGGCATCTTTGGCGCGCGGCGCGTTCGAAGCCATGCAGACATATTACGATTTGGAACAATCGAAGGCCGCCCAGCCGTCAAAAGTTTTCGACATAACTCCGAAGCTCAATCGCGAAAAATGGCAAAGAGAAAACCGCTGGACGCCATGTCAAGCGGAACTTGATCTCATAGCTGACGACGTTTTCGAGCGCAAAACAGCGACATCCTTGAAGTTTGCAAGGGGCAAGGCACAAAAGCCACCGCCCTTAACTTACGAGGCCAAAGAGGCAATCCGAGAAATTCGATCCCAGCTTTATTTAATCGCTTCAAAATTTGAAGGACTGAGTGAGCAAGCGCTCAAAGGTTTGTCGTTCGCTGCGCGTAACGAGCTTAGCGATGATTTGGAGCAATTATGGCAAGGCGTCGCAGATGCCGCCGATCGTCGCCGCGAAATCCTGGCTCGATACCGAACTGGCTAGGGCGTGTGGTACGCATCCATCGATATTGTTCAATGGGACCCACTGAGGAAATCCGGCCAGAGCAATAGCTATGTGCACGAGCGTTGCGATTCAAAGAAGGAAGCTGAAATCGCTGCGCGGAGACTGCTTGCCGAGAATGCCAAGTATTTCAGCGCGGAGACCACGATTGAAGCCTCGGTCGTTTGCGATTTGGAATGGAATGATGAAGATGGCAATTAACACCTTAGCGGAGACCTATTGCTGGCATTACTCTCTGTGCTATCTAGCCTCCTCGTTTCGAGGAGCACAAAGTGGCCAAAGCCAAAAAGAAGAAGCACCCACGCAGGCTATACACTGCAGCTGAAGTCAAATTGCTGAAGCAACACTCAAAGGCACGCACGCCTGTTGCAAAGATCGTGAAGCAAATGAAGCGGAGCGAGGGGTCGTTACGGCAAAAGGCACTGACCCTTGGGATTGGCTTGGGGCATCTGCAACGGTGAAGACACCTTCCCGAGTGCATTTCGAAATGCACTCGGATCGCTTGGAAGCAAAAGGACCGGGTAACTTCGGTCCTTTCACTTTATCGACCTTGAACGTACGCGGGCTACCGGCCGGGCCATGCCTCAGAGGTGACCCAGGTGACGCTATGGCGCGCGAATATGTCGGATTGTTTGGTGTCGATCTTGAGGCTCTTGAGGACGCGTTGGGCGCGGTCAGCCAGCTTGCTCTCGTCAAAGAATGGAGATTTGTGACGAGTGTCGCAGCAGCGCAGGTTCACTGCGTCATCCTCCTCGATATATTGCAGCGCGTAGTCGCGATTGCCGTACAGTTTCAAACTGAGCGTTTGGAGCTCTTTCATGAGGAAGGATTGGTAGCGGTAGAGCAGCCCCGCGCGTGTAAGCTTGCGGCCGTGCCTCGGCGCACCAGGCTTTTTGACAGGGCCTAAAAGTTTGATGGCATCGGCTAGTTCCGTTGCCAAGCGTCGGATGTCGTCAACGTCCAGCGCTTCTTCTATGCTGTTGTTCCTCTCCGAATCCAGCTTGAGTAGTACCGCTTCCAGCTTCAAGGCAACGTGGCCCGCAATCTGTGTCTTCGCCGAAAGGATAGCTCCGGACCTCTCGAAACTGCCCCGACCATGATTTAGCGTTGCCCCTCATGGTCGGGGCTGCGCGAGATGAATCCTGAGCAACGTCCCAAGGGGAAAAAGGACCCCGGAGCGAATGGCACGCCGCCGCGCACCTCCGTGTTCAAGCGCGCGCGTGAGCGGCGCGCGGGCACACCGGCCTTGAGGCCTCGCTCACGACGCCGCCTAACCAGCAAACACAGACGAGCGCCGTTTGCCGGCGGGGCCTGCAGCGTCGAACACGAAGGTCATTCGGATCGATGGCGTCGAAGCTTTCTTAGCGACGCGAGCGCTGGAGACGTGTTCGGTTCAAAGAGAGAGCCGACCGGGACTGCTCGGAACTCGTCCTCGAGTTTCAATGTTAGGATCTGATGCTTTATTGCCAGGGTTGAGGGTAGCTTGATCTTCTGGCCGAAACGATGAGACTTCATAGCTGGCTCGCTGCCTATGCCGCCGCGGACAGGCTCTCTGCCGGGGCTCGCTCCCTACATGTGGAGACGATGCGAGCATTCTCCTAATTCTTTTTGGTTAGACGTTGGGACACGATGCGGGGGACATTGAAACGTGCGTGCCGTCCCGCTGCTTCGCGTGGTTCCCGTAAACGGGTACGGCTCGCCAGATTTTTTTCGTCGACCGCGACCCCCTCGACCTCGACCCCTCGACCCGCCCCGCCGGCGGCTCCCAGCGTCATTAGCTGATAGTAGCCATCATCCACGCGAGGGTCAGCGCCACGCCGATCACTCCGATAACCCCCATCAACATCATCATCCGCTCAAAGCTCATCCGGGATGACTGTTGCCAGCGGCGTTCGTTCCAATGGCCGGCGCCCCCACTGGTGGCCCCAGTCTCGGGAACTAGGGGGGCGCGCGTAAGAGTCCCCTGGCGCGTGAGCAGGATCCGAAGTCGGCCTACGCGTGTGGATCGGCGCCGAACATTGACCCCACACATGCGAAGTCAATCAAGCACTTGGGACGCCGATCGGCATCCGGACCCCACGCCGATTAACAGGGATGCGCGCGGAGAAGTCCATCGAAACACACGATCTTCGCATTTCGTACAGCGAGTCCGAGCCGACCGAAGCTCCGGTCGTTCTGTTGCTGCAGGGCTGGCTCGATGGCACATCGACCTAGTAGTTCATCACGGTGATTTTGACTCTTTGGCGGTGGCTGGATAGGCGCGGCCAAGTTTGGCGCGGGCTTTGTCTGTTGTGAACATCCATTTGATGCGGGCTCGGGTTTTATTCCGC
>Ga0070683_100003619_pt1 | contig 12591 bp, 8 predicted proteins | sample KBSC713LmetaG_FD_64662 | JGI IMG/M metagenome (GOLD analysis project Ga0070683, IMG submission 64662) | Corn rhizosphere microbial communities from Kellogg Biological Station, Michigan, USA - KBS C7.1-3L metaG | ecosystem: Host-associated > Plants > Roots > Rhizosphere ...
GTGATCGGGACTTCGGTCATTCGTGCACCCAGCAAGCTGGCCTTGATGATGTTTTCCGACGCGAACTCCATGCCGGTGCACTGCTGGTCGAGGCGCTGGTAGAGCTCCCGCGTGAAGGCGCGCATACCGCAATGGACGTCGTGAATTGGCGCTCGGAACCAGGTGCGCGCCATGGCGGAGAACATCGGGTTGCCCCAGATCCGGTGCAGCATCGGCATCGCGCCCGGTTGCACGATGCCGCCGCCGGTCTCGAGACGGCAGCCCTGCACGAGCTCGTATCCCTCGCGGAGTTTGGCCAGGAAGCGGGGTACTTCAGCGAAGTCATAGCTGTCGTCTGCATCGCCCATGAGAATGTATCGTCCCCGCGCCGCGGCAATGCCGCCCATCAGGGCACTGCCGTAGCCCTTTTCTGCGACCGGGACGACGCGTGCGCCGAGACGCGTGGCGATCTCCTGTGAGCCATCGGTGCTGCCATTGTCGGCGATCACGATTTCGCCGACGATACCGTTCTCGGCGAGGGCGCGTTGAGCGCCGCGGATGCAGGACTCCAGCGTGTCCGCCTCGTTGAGGCAGGGCATGACGATGGAAAGTTCTGGAGCGAGATCGGAAGGCGCTGCCGTGGGTTCTGCGGGCAATATTTCACACCGTATCACAGGTTGACTGTTGCGTGCTCCAGCGCACATCCGCGTCAGGCAATCTCAAAGACAACGAAGTGAGTCTTGCCAGGGGTAGCTCTCTCCTCAAAGCATACATTCACCGAGCGGTGGCAGTTTTCTTTGAGTCGCGTCAGTCGCGCCATCGTACAATGAACTTCCCGATACGAGTCCAGTTTGGGAAGCGCAAGTCGAGCCCTTGTTCGAGCTCCTGCGGTACAGCCCGTCCGACCAACGGCGTTTGATTCAGTGCGACGACGCTAACTTCATGCTGATCGATGGCACGCAGGATACGCTGCGTACGACCTGTAGAATCGTCGTATAATTCGCTCAAAGTGCGCGTCGGATTGCGCAATCCTGAAAGAAAGTACACTTCGGGACAGTCGGGCGAGGCGTATATGTACTCCGAATGCGCGTGGGCAAGCACAGTGCGCACCAGCGTCTCGTACTGTATCGAGTCTGATCGTGTTACGCGGATTCCAGAACGCGGCAGGGCTAGTTGGGATACGTAGCCGTCTCTTACAAAGGCGTGTCCCATTGCATAAAGTCTGGTCGAGTCAATCCAGAGCAACGAGAACAGCAGGTACCCCGCTCCAAGAACAAATGCTGCAGGACGGATAGACTCATCCGTCGTACGCAGCAGCGCAGTTGCCGCTAGCACCGCGAGAGGCGCCACATAAAAGAAGTAAACATGCGCTGCGAATGGGAACTGAATCAACCCACAAACAGCTGTCACGGAAAGTAGAAGAAACTCCGGTTGATAGTCCTGCCCCATGCTGTTCTGTGGCCGCAGCAGCTTCCAGCCAGCCACCAGCATCAGCAAGGGAATTAACGAGTCGATACCGAGCCACATCAGCAAGTATACGATCACGTGGCGTCCCGCCAGCGCACCCCCCAGCACAAGCAGCGCCAAAGGGACTAGATAGTATGTTCGCCGTTCTGCTCTGCTAAGCTTCCACAAACGTGAAGCCGCCCATGCAATGCCAAGCGTGAATGCAACTCCAGGTATGTTGCCTGGCGCGAGACGAACGGTGTCAACCAATCTGGACGGTACGATGATCAGACCACGATAGAGCGCGTCGAGCGAGTGAGATGCTACGTAAGGACTGACAAAGCAAAGCAGCGGTATGGAAAGCCCCGCGACAAACGGGACCGCCATGCGTGCTACTTCCCGAAAACGTGAACTGGGTCTTGCATATACGTGTCGCCATTCTCGGATGAAAATGATCGCGGCCGGCAACAGAGCAGGTGTCAGCACGCGGATAATTACTGAGAGGTTTGCAAAGTGCACCGCCATCACGGCGATGATGCTTACGAATCCAAGGAGGCAGGCCGTTAGTAATACGGAATACAGCCTCCCGTCAGTCGATGAAGAGACGCGCGAAGAATCCTGCTCGCGATAAAGCAGGAACAGCATTACCGCGCCCACGTAGTACGCTCCAGTGATCTTCGCAAGGCATGAGAGTCCTCCACACATTCCCGCGATAGCAATCCACCTGGCTCGCGAAGTATCGAGATAGCGTAAGAGAGACGCCACGCCAAAGGTTGCGAAAAACAAGTTGTACCAGGACGGCACGGCTGCGGGGTACACCGGGATACTCCACGCAACGCAAAGGAGCATCGCAGTCAACGCCGCTTTCCGTGAAGCCACCCGCCGCGCGATGTAGTAGATGGCGGGCATCCACGCAAGAAAAAACGCGTAGAGCGCGAGGCGCATCGCGAGGATACTTGGCTTCCATATTGCAAACACGGCAGCGTAGAGGAAGCTCAAGCCGCCAGTGTATAGCTCGTCGAAGTCGCGATGAGGGAGCTGTCCATGCAGTACTCGTTCAGCACTCTGCCCAAGCGTGCCGGCATCATGCGGCATCCAGCCGTGTGTCAGTGTCAAACGGCCAAAGATCGCACAAGTTAGCCACGCGACTGCAAGGACGCTCCACCACCAAAGAGCGTTCTCAGAGGCCATCGAGCTCAGCTCTCGTGAGTCCTTGGTGAGGCGTCCTGCTTGGTTGATGCTGACGAATATTTCTAGCATCTACCCATTCAGTAAGCGGTTACTCAGCCTGTAAGGCTAGGTGTCATTGTCGGCCGGCGTCAAATACAGATTGATGCAGGGCACTGAGAGCCTTGAGCCAGCACTCGCAGCGTTCCTATGTTGTCCCAGCTCAGCCTGATCCACGGAGCCGGTGAATGATTGCAGAACCGTCGCTCAATATGGGCACAGCTGTTGCCGACCTGTCTCTAGGTTCAACATGGTGATTCGGCGCACCGAACTCCTTACGGCCGTTGTGATCGGACTTGTAGCGGGAGGGTATTGTGCGCTCACGGGTGCGCTGCGCCAAGGTGGCGAGTGGCTTACCCTCCGCTCTACCGGCGGAGATTTCTTCCAGACATGGGTAATGGCGCGCGCGCTAGCGGCCGGCGCGAATCCCTACGTTGTAGGCTGCCCGACAATCCCGCCGTGCGCTGACTCGCTGCAATACTACCCGGTTACCGCCGGTGTCGCAGCATTCCCCTTCGGGTTCATTCCTGCCGGAGTCGCGACAGTTGTCTTCGTCGGACTTTCCGCTAGTTTGCTCGCCTTTGGAATCGCACGCTCGGGCATGTGGAGAGGGCCAATGCTGCTCTCCTGGCCGTTCCTTGTTGCCGCGGGCAACGGTCAGTGGGCGCCCATCCTCGTCGCTGCCGCTCTCCTCCCCGGGCTCCAATGGCTGTACCCAGTCAAGCCGCAATTGGGTCTGGCGCTCTGGCTCTGGCGACCATCGTGGCGCGCGCTTGCGCTGAGCGCACTGCTCATTGCTCTCTCGCTTCTCGTGCGCCCGGCCTGGCCGCTGCACTGGTGGCCAATCGCGCGCACGTCGTCCTATGTAAAGAGTCCGGTGCTTTCCTTCGCGTGGTTTGCGCCCGTACTGCTGTTGGCTGCTCTCCGCTGGCGCACGCCAGAAGGACGGCTCCTGCTCGCGATGGCTATCCTCCCGCAGACTCCTTTTGCGTACGACCAGCTCGTACTCTGGCTCATTCCACGAACGCATCGCGAGGCGCTCAACCTGACGTGGCTCTCGTGGGCCGGCTTCGGTGCTTGGCTCCTGATCAAGTTCGATTGGCACACGGGCATCGTGCGACTCACAACTTGGGCGCCATACGTCATCGCTTTTCTCTTCCTGCCCTGCCTGGTGATGGTACTGCGCCACCCGAACATCTCGCCCGGCGATGCTTGGCCGCGATCGCTCCCCGAGACAAGCGATGCACAATCCCTGGGCAAGAATGGTGTGTGATAAGTTTTACTCCCGTTACCCCTACTTCACCACCACCTTCTCCTGCTTCACCTCCGCCGCCACCACCTCCTCCACCACCACCGCATACTCCCCCGTCTGCCGGCTGTACCGCTCCAATCCGATTCCCATCGCGATGGTGCTCGCCACCATTGCCGCCGACAGCCAGAAGGGCGCGCCTTCGCCAAAGTGATCCGAGAGTGCGCCCGCCAGCAGCGGGTACGCCACGCGCGCCAGCCCGCCGTACGTCTGTTGCACGCCAAGATACAGCCCCCGCTCGTTCTCGCCCACCACCCGTGACAGCAGCGCGGTCACGCAGGGGAAATTGAGCGCGGTCCCCAGCGGGATGAGCGCGAGGATGCCGGCAAGCGGCAGGTACGTCAGCAGCGACGGCAGGTCGAGCGGTCCGGTAAAGGGAATGAGCGCCAGGCCGAGCGCCAGGAACGTCGCGCCCAGCCGCGTGGTGCGCGCCTCGCCGAACCGGTCCACCGTTCTGCCCAGCACGAACAACCGGAAGACGATGCTCAGCCCGCCCATGTACGCGTAGAAGGGGCCGATCTTCTCCGCGGTCACGTTGAAGTGGCGAGCCAGATACAGAATGATCAGCGCGTTCACGCCGTAGAACGCGCCAATGCCCACCGAATACATCCAGATGAGTCGCGAGCTCGGCTCGCGAATGCGATGCCACGCGACGCCGGCGACGGCGTCCCACATCCGGCGCGGCGGCTTGGCGCCGGGCACCTTGCGCACGTCGTGCGATTCCGTGAGATAGCGCCACGCAAAGGCAATGTTCAGCACGCACAGCACCGCGGCCAGCAACCCCGGCGCGTGCGATCCCCACCTGGTGGTCTCCGAGCCGAAGAGCGGGCCGAGCACCACGCCCAGGTTGGTCGCCGCCGAGAGCCACCCCAGTCCCTTGGCGCGGTTCTTCGGCTCGACACTGTCCGCCACGTAGGCCTGGATCACACCAGTGGTGCCGCCGCCCGCGCCCTGCACGAGCCGCGACACCAGCAGCAGCCAGTACGTGTTGGCGTACGCGAAGATCACGTACGCCACCGCGGATCCCGCCAGCCCGATGAGCAGCGTGGGCTTCCGCCCGTACCGGTCCGACACCCGCCCCCAGAGCGGCGCGCTCACGAGTTGCATGGCCGAGAACGCCGATACCAGGACCATCACCATGAAGTCCGACGCGCCGAACTTGACCGCGTAGAACGGCAGCAGCGGCAGTATCATGAGCGCCCCCACCATGTCGATGAAGGCGGTGGCCATGAGGACGCTCAGCTTGCCGGGGTCGCCGGAACGAAGGGCGTTGATGCGGTCGGAGAGGAAGCCGGACAACGACACGGAATGAGGAAGAGGGAATAGGGAGCAGCGATCTGAAACGTCGCGGCTGCGGCCGCCTGATAACTAATAGCGCGTCAGCGACGGCCGACAGCCATCAGCCGACTTCCTTCCCCAGCGCCGCCGGCGGGTTGGCCCTGCCTGCCAGCCCCATGAGGGCCACGATCGTCAGGACATACGGAATCATCTGCACGAACTGACTCGCGATCACCGCTGTTCCCTGCAGGTTGATCTGCAACGTCTCCGCCGCGGCGAAGAACAGGCACGCCAGTCCGGCACGCACGGGGTCCCACCCCCCGAAGATCATCGCCGCCAGCGCGATGAAGCCGCGCCCGGCGCTCATGCCATCCGTGAACTGATGCTGATCGAGCGCCAGATAGGCACCGCCCGCCGCGGCCAGCGCGCCGGAGACGGCCACGGCGATGTAGCGCACCCGCTCCACCGGCACGCCCAGCGTCGCCGCTGCCTCGGGATGCTCGCCCACAGCCCGCACCCGCAGACCGAACGGCGTCCGAAAGAGCACCCATGCCACCACCGGCATCGCCAGTAATCCTATGGGAATCAATGGATTGTGCAGCAGATCCGCGAGGGGACTCCCGCCCGGCGCGCTCGCGCTGAACCCGGGCACCCGCGGCGAGTTCGACGCGCTGTCGAACGCCAGGTGCAGGAAGAACCGCGTCACGCCGATCGCCAGCAGGTTGATCGCGACGCCGCACACCACCTGGTCCGCCCGGAATCGGATGGTCGCCACGCCATGAATCATCCCGAATAGCAATCCTGCGCCCACCGCGCACATTACGCCGATCCACGGACTGCCGCTGTACCAGCTCCCCAGCGCGGCGGCAAACGCACCCGTGAGCATGAAGCCCTCGAGCGTCAGCGAGATGATCCCCGACCGCTCGGCCACCGTGCCACCGGCCGCCGCGAACAGGTATGGAATCGCGATGCGGATGGTCTGGGTGAAGAACGCTCCGGACATCACGCCTCCGCGCTCCGCCGCCGGCCGATCCGCAGCACGCGCCGCACCTCCGGCACGCTCGCGGCCACGGCGATGATCACCACGCCCTGCAGCACGTCCACCATCTGCCTGGGCACCACGGCGTTGATGGCCAGCCCGCCCTGCGACAACGTCGCGAAGAACAGTGACGCCAGCACTACGCCCCCTGGATGGTTGCGCCCCACGAGCGCGACGGCGATGCCGAGGAATCCGTAGCCCGTCGCGAATCCATCCTCGTAGTAGTGCTTGTAGCCCAGCACGAAGTTGATTCCGCCCAGCCCGGCGAGCGCGCCGGACATCGTCAGCGCGCGAATCCACACCGAGCCCACGCGCACGCCGCCGTACTCGGCGGCCTCGGGCTGCAAGCCCACCGCGCGCAGATCGTAGCCGCCGCGCGTGCGGAACAGATACCAGCCCGTGAGCGCCGCAGCGGCGAGCGCGATGAGCAGCGAGACGTTCGCCGCCGATCCGTGGAACGCGGGAACCAGCTCCGAGAGCCGCGCCAGCGCGCCGGCGTGCACGTCGCGCGTGTGCAGTGTCTCCGGCACGCGCAGCCTGGTGGAGATGGCCCAGTTGAGCGCCGCGAGCGTGATGAAGTTGAGCATGATGGTGGTGATCACCTCGTGCGCGCCGAATCGCGCACGCAGCACGCCCGGCACCCACCCGGCAACTCCACCCGCGGCGATCGCGGCCAGCACGCAGAGGGCGACCGCGATCAGCGAAGGCGTGGTGGCGGGAAGCGCGAGCCCCACGAGCGCGGCGGCGAACCCGCCCGCGGCAAGCTGCCCCTCGCCGCCGATGTTGAACAGTCCCGCGCGCAGCCCCACCGATACGCAGAGCCCCGTACAGATGAGCGTCGTCGTCTTGTACAGCACCTGGCCGAATCCGTACGCGTTGCCCCAGGTGCCCTGCAGCATGAGGGCGAACACGCTGGCCGGCGACTGCCCCACGCTCAGAATCAGCAGATCGCCGGCGACGAGCGCAATGAGCAGGGCGACGAGGGGCGGAAGAAGCGCTTCCTCCGCGCGCTCGCGAATCGCCAGCGCAGTCACGCGGGCACCGCCGCGGCGTCCTGCGCGCCAGTCATGAGCGGGCCGATGGTCTCCACGCTCGCTTCGTCGCGCGGCATGAGGCCCACGATACGGCCGCGGTACATCACGGCCACACGATCGGCCAGCGCGAGGATCTCCGCCAGCTCGGCGGACACGAGCAGAATCGCCTTGCCCGCATCGCGCGCGGCGCGGAGCTGGGCGTGTATGAACTCGACCGCGCCGACGTCGACTCCACGCGTGGGCTGCGACGCCAGGAGCACCGAAAAGTCGCCGCCCATCTCGCGCGCGATGATGACCTTCTGCTGGTTGCCGCCCGACAGCGCGCGCGCCGGCAGCGCCGGGTCCGCCGGCCTGATGTCGAAGCGCGCGAGGCAGTCGCGCGCGTTGGCCAGGATGCGGCGCCGGTCGAGTCGCCCCGCGGGACGATGCGCGAACGACGCCTGGCGACCCAGGATGAGATTGTCTGCCACGGAGTAGTCGAGCACGAGTCCGCGGCGCTGGCGGTCCTCCGGGATGTGCGCGAGGCCGAGCGCGGCGCGCCGCCGCACGTCGAGCGTCGTGATGTCACGATCGCCCAGAGCGATGCGCCCCGACGCGACGGCGCGCAGCCCCGCGATGGCTTCCACGAGCTCGGTCTGTCCGTTGCCTTCCACGCCCGCGATACCAAGGATCTCGCCGGGGGCAATGGAGAGCGAGACGTCGGTGACGCGGCGTTCGCGGCGCGGGCCCTTTACCGTCAGTGACTGGACCAGCAGCGGGGTGAGGGAAGCGGTGGCCGTTGGCCGCCTGCGGGAAGCGCCTTCGGCTGCGGGAAGCGGCGACCGCGCCAGAGGCGCGGCGCCTCCGGGAACGGCGCGAGAAGGGCGAGAAGGGAGTGGCGGTGCGCGCCGCGCGCTCGATACCATGACCAGGTCCACATCCCGGCCGACCATGGCGCGGGCGATCGCGGCGGGCGTCGTCTCCGTCGTCAGCATGGTCGCGACGGTTTCGCCGTGGCGCATGACGGTGACGTGGTCGGAAACGGCCATCACTTCGTCGAGCTTGTGGGTGATGAGAACGATCGTGCCCCCGCTCTCGCGCAGCGAGCGCAGCACGCGCCAGAGCTCCTGCACTTCGGGGGGAGAGAGCACCGCGGTGGGCTCGTCCAGGATGAGAATGCGCGCGCCGCGGAAGAGCGCCTTGAGAATCTCCACGCGCTGCGCTTCACCCACGCTCAGGTCGCGCACGCGCTCGTGCACGTTCACGCGGAAACCGGACTCCTCGGCCACGGTGCGTACTTCGATGAGCGCTTTCGCCATGTCGAGCGACCATCCGCGCATGGGCTCGCGTCCCAGGATGACGTTCTCCGCGACGGTCAGCGTGGGGATGAGCATGAAGTGCTGATGCACCATGCTGACGCCGGCGCGAATGGCGTCGGCTGTGCTCCAGCCGGTGACGTCGCGGCCGTTCACCTCGATGCGGCCCGCGTCCGGCGGAAAGAGCCCCGCCAGCATGCGCATGAGCGTGGACTTCCCCGCGCCGTTTTCGCCAACGAGCGCGTGGATTTCGCCGGCGGCCACGTCGAGCGATGCGCCCCGGTTCGCCGGCACGGCGCCGTACGACTTGAAGATGCCGCTCAGGCGCGCGGCGAGGGGTTCCGCGCCATCACTCATTGCGTGGGCACACGAATCGATCCGTCAATGATGTCCTGCCTGAGCTGCTCGATGCGCGCGTGCACGCTGTCCGGAATGAGCGCCCGGTTGTGCTCGTCGTACACGTACCCTACGCCGCCTTCTCTGAGACCGTAGTCGTACACGCCGCCCCTGAACGTGCCGTTCTTCACGCGCGCGATCTGGTCGAACACCGCGGCGCTCACACCCTTCACCATGGACGTGAGCACATGTCCCGGCGCTTCGGCGTACTGGTCGGCGTCAACGCCGATCGCCAGCTTGCCCGTCTGGCGCGCGGCCTCGAAGACGCCGAGCCCGGTGGAACCGCTGGCGTGGAAGATGACGTTGACGCCCTCCTGATACTGGCTGAGCGCGAGCTCCTTGCCACGTCCCGGATTGCGGAACGCGTCGGGAGTGACGCCCGCGTACTGCGCGATCACCGTGCAGTCGGGGCAGACGTACTTCACGCCGGCGCGATAGCCCGCTTCGAACCGGTGGATGATCGGAATGTCCATGCCACCCACGAAGCCCACCTTCTTCGACTTGCCCACGAGCGCCGCGAGCGCGCCCACGAGAAACGAGCCCTGCTCCTCGCGGAACGTGAGCGCCGCAACGTTGGGCGGCGGCGGAATCACGTTGCCGGCGCTGTCGGTGCGCAGGCTGTAGTCCACGCCGGCGAAGCGGACATTGGGATACTCGCGGGCGGTCTGCAGCAGATCGTCGCTGAAGATGAAGCCCACGCCCACTACCAGCCCGAGCTTTTCGGCGGCGAGCAGGCGCAGGCCGGCTTCGCGGTCGGAACCTTCGCCGGGCTCGATGAAGCGCACCTGCGCGCCGAGCTCGTGGACGGCGCGCTCGGCGCCAGTCCAGGCACCATCGTTGAACGACTTGTCGCCGCGTCCGCCAACGTCGAACACGATGCCCGCCGAGACGCCCGAGGCCGCCAGACTGGCGCTCCGCGCGCCGGTGGGGTGGACGAACAGGAGCGCGACGTGCGCGGCAAGGAGGAGCGCGAGGACGGTGACGAGGGTTCGCACAGGGAGGGAATAGTAGGGGGCAAGGCAGGGGCAGCCCAAGGGGCAGCCCATGGGGCTGCCCCTTGGGCTGCCCCTTTGCTGCATCGGCGCCACATAGGGGCAGCCCCATGGGCTGCCCCTTGCCCGCTGTTGCCCGTCTTCCCTAGGTTTCTCAGTTCCACCCGTTGCGCGGGGGGAAGGAGGATACCGTGGCATGAGTACACCTGAATTCCGGCTGCCCGATGAGTTTGGCTCGGGCCCGCGGCGCTCCCACCGGGAGAGCCATCAGCCCGTTCCGGAGCGCAACGTCCCGGACAAACCAGTTGCACCGCAGCGCCATTCGCGCTCGATCACGCCCTTCATGGGCGGCGCGGTTCCCGATGTCGATCGTGTGGGCTTCCCGCTTTCGGGGCGACAACTGGATGCGTGCGTGCGCGCGGCGCTTCAGGAAGACGGCGCCTTCGAGGACGTTCCGACGATTGCGTGCGTGCTGTCCACGCGGCGCGCGCACGGGATGATCGTCGCGCGGCACGCGGGTATCGTCGCCGGAATTCCGTTCGCGGTCGCGGCGTTCCGCCTGCTCGATCCCAACATCACGATTCGTGTCGATGTGGATGACGGCGAGCAGGTGAGCGCGAACACGGAGATCATGCGCATCTCGGGACTGGCGCGCGCGATACTCTCCGCCGAGCGTGTGGCGCTGAATTATCTGCAGCGCCTCTCGGGAATCGCGACGTCCACGTCACGCTACGTGGAATCGTTGCGCGGTACGCGCACCATGGTGGATGGCACCTGGCGGGTGACACCGGGCGTGCGACTGATCGAGTCCTACGCGATGCGCGCGGGTGGCGCGCGCCCGGATGACGCGGTGTGCCACATTCGCGAGCACCATGTGGCGGCGATGATGGGCGACCTCGCCTACGCGGTGCAGCGCGTGCGCGCGCACGCGGAGCCCGATGCCCGCATCGAGGTGCAGTGCCGCTCGCCGGGCCAGGTACGGGCCGCGCTCGCGGCGGGCGCCGATGCGGTACTGCTCGATGGGATGAACCCCGCGCAGGTGCGCGAGTGCGTGGAGGTCGTGGCGGGTCGCGCGAAGGTGAACGCGGCGGGGGGCATCGCGCTGGACACGGTGCGCAGCTACGCGCATGCGGGTGCGGATCACGTGTCCATCGCCGGAATCGTGCAGGAAGCGGGGCCACTCGAGCTGACGCTGGAGATGGAGACGGCGTAAGCCGTCTCCGCGACCGTCAGAATCTTACCGGTTTGCTCCGGTCGCCACCGAGCCGTGTGACCGAAGTCCGGGCTTCGGTCACGAGCGGCCGCAGCGTCGAGTCGGCGTTGGCCCAGGCGGCGGTGACGCGCGCATAGCTCGTGATGGCCTGGTCGCGGTTGCCGAGCTGCTCGGCGACGCGGGCACGCTCGAGTTCCCGCAGCACGAACGGGATGCCGGGCTCAAGGTGCCACTGATTCACGAGCGGTTCGGCGGCGCGATACTGCCCTGTCCGGACGAGCAACTGCTCGAGCAGCGGATTGACCTGCGTTCGGCACCCGCTGCAGAGCGAATCCGGCAGCGCGGCCTGCGCCCGCAGCGAGCCCGCCGTGTCGCCGCGCGCGAGCTGCATCAGCGAGCGCACCCATGCATGTCCATACGTCCCGATGTTGCCCGGCAACACGGGATGCGGCCCTGACGTCAGGCGATCCAGCACGCGCTGGGTAGCGAGCATGGATGACGTGTCGCGCCGTGAGGCGAACCAGGGAAGCGCGCACGGTACGCATCCCTGGCCAGAGTCCTGCGTCGCCCCCGGCATCAGCCACTGGCGCACTACCGCCTGCACGGTGTCTGCCGGGAGTCCGCCCACCATTCCCATCCACGGCACGTCGGGGCCGTTCCGCCACACGCGGAACGACTCGCGCAGGTGACCGCGCTGCGCAAGCGTCGTGGCAAGCATGACGCGCTGCATCGCCGAATCGCCATAGGCCGCCTGAACGGCGTGGCGCCCGGGCATGAGACGCGCCAGCCGGACGGCGGTTTCCGCGGAGTCGAACCAGTAGCTGAGCGTGGCCACGCCCCAGAACAGCGCGTCCGCCGATGCCGTGTCGAGCATTCGCTGCACGGCGGGGCTCGACGCATTCGGGCCGGAGAGCTCGTAGGCCAGTCGGATGCCGTCCGCGCTTTCATCCGTGGGGTGCTGCGCGAGATAGGCGGCGGCGTACCGGCGTCCCATGGCTAATCCGCCCAGATAGTATCCCAGTTGGACGGCGTGAATGTATGCGGGTGTGTACGACGAATCCGCCGCGATGGCGTGGTCGAAGTAGCCGAGGATCTCGGCGGCGCTGGCCGGATGCGACGAGCCTCCCGAGAAGTGAAGGAGCGCATCGCCCAGCTCGTACCACATCTCCGGATCGTCCGGATAGCGCGTCGTTCCATCGCGCATAAGGCTGAAGAGCCGGTTATCCACGTTGATTTCACCAGCCCCGTTCGCCTGCATGGCAATCCAGAGCGAGTCGCCCGCGATGAGAATGCTGTCGCGCGGCGCCAGCCCGTGGTTGTAGCGTGCCGCCAGCATCTGCGATGCCTCGACGAGCGGATTGCCGCTGGACTCCCAGCCGAGCG
>Ga0070683_100003621_pt1 | contig 12586 bp, 12 predicted proteins | sample KBSC713LmetaG_FD_64662 | JGI IMG/M metagenome (GOLD analysis project Ga0070683, IMG submission 64662) | Corn rhizosphere microbial communities from Kellogg Biological Station, Michigan, USA - KBS C7.1-3L metaG | ecosystem: Host-associated > Plants > Roots > Rhizosphere ...
GACACCGCCGGCAACACCGAGACCGCCAACACCACTCACATCAAGCTCGACAACGTCAAGCCGGCGACGACCCTGACGACCTCCCCGGCGAGCCCGGACGGGACGAACAGCTGGTTCAAGCAGTCGAGCGTCACCTTCACCTTGGCCGCGACCGATGCTTCCTCGGGCACGGCCACCACGCTGTACACGGTCGACGGCGGCGCCCAGCAGACCTACAGCGGCACCGTCACCGTCTCCGGCCAGGGCGACCACACCGTCACCTACTGGTCGACCGACAGCGCGGCCAACGTCGAGACCACCAACACCACCCACATCAAGCTCGACAACGTCAAGCCGGCGACGACGCTGACCACCTCGCCGGCGAGCCCGGACGGGACGAACGGCTGGTTCAAGCAGTCGAGTGTGACATTCACGCTCGCCGGCTCGGACGCGACCTCCGGCGTCGCCGGCCGCTACTACACCGTCGACGGCGGCGCCCAGCAGACCTACAGCGGCACCGTCACCGTCAACACCCAGGGCGACCACACCGTCACGTACTGGTCGGTCGACACCGCCGGCAACACCGAGACCGCCAACACCACTCACATCAAGCTCGACAACGTCGGGCCGACCAACTCGCTCACGCTGACCAACAAGACCGGCAGCGCCTCGTTTCTGAGCGGGAGCACGATCTACTACCGCGGCGCGGCCCTCGGCTCCTTCGCGATCCAGAACGCCGTCACAGACGCCGCCTCTGGTCCGGCCTCGAGCACGTTCGCCGCGCTCGGCGGGACGGGAGGAGCTGGGACATTGACACACACCACTCCGGACGTGAAGACGACGCCCGCCGACGGGCCGTACGTGTCGAACCCGTTCAGCTGGACTGCGGGCACCACGGCCTCACGTACCGAGGTCGTCACGGCCGCGGACGACGCCGGGAACACCGCCTCGGCCGCGACCCTGACGCTCACCAACGACTCGACGGCGCCGACGACGACCGACAACACGGCCTCGATCGGGACCACCTGCACGAACACGACCCAGACCGTGACGCTCGCGCCGACGGACGCAGCTTCAGGAGTCGCGACGACCTACTACACGACCAACGGCTCGACGCCGACCACCAGCTCGAGCCAGGGCACGTCGATCGTGCTCTCGGCGGAAGGCATCTACACGATCAAGTACTTCACCGTCGACAACGTCGGCAACTCGGAGACGGTCAAGACAGGAGCCTCGACGATCTGCATCGACCAGACCGCGCCTGCACCGACGAACATCGCGCTCGCCAACGGCGGCGGCGGTGCCGGAACGGTTGCGGCGGGCGACACGTTGACGATCACCTACTCGGAAGTGATCGACGCCGCCACGTTCTGCTCGACCTGGACGAATGGTGCGACTCGGACGATCTCGAGTTCCTCGGTCATCATCCAGATCGCCGACACCGGCTCGAATGACACGTTGACCGTCTCTGCCGTCGGCGCGGGGAACTGCGGCGGTACGGGCAACTTCCAACTCGGCTCGATCGCGCTGGGTGGAAATTACGTCACCGGCACCCGGGCGTTCGGCGGAGCCACCGCGTCCCAGATCAGCTGGACCCCCGGCACCAGGAGGCTCACGATCACTCTGGGCACGCCCGCCGGTGGGACTTCCAACGGTGGAGTGGCCGCCGCGACGCCCGTCTACACCCCGTCCTCGTCGCTCAAGGACATCGCCGGCAACACGATCAACACCAGCGCGTTCAGCGCACCGGCAACCTCGCGCTTCTGAACCGACAGCCGACGTAAGGACCGGGCCCGGCCGGTCACTAACGTCGATGATGGCAACAATGACCGGGTCACGAACGCGGGTTCTGCTCGACTCCGAGTCGCAGGCGTGGCTCGACGACCTGCGCGCCGACGGTCCGCGGTACCACGAGGCGGTCGCGCGCCTGCGCGAGCTGCTGGTCCGCGCCGCCCGCTTCGAGATCGCCCGCCGCCGGCCCGCTCTCCCTCATCTCCGCGGCGGCGAGCTGGCCGAGATCGCCGAGGAGGCCGCCGACGAGGCGGCCGTCTCGGTGCTGGCGCGGCTCGACGACTTCCGCGGCGCCAGCCGCTTCACCACCTGGGCGTACAAGTTCGCCCTGCTGGAGGCGGCCGTGAAGCTCCGCCGCCGTTCCTGGCAGGGCCGGGAGCTGCCGCTCGAGCCCGAGAGTTGGACGCTCGTCCCCAGCCGTCAGCCCGGCCCGGTGGAAACGGCCGAGCAGAGTGCACTGCTGGCGGCGATCCAGGAGGGAATCGAGATCGTCCTGACACCCCGGCAGCGAACCGTGCTCGTCGCCCTCGCGCTCAACGGCGTCCCGATCGACGTCCTGGCCGAGCGACTCGACACCACCCGCGGCGCGCTCTACAAGACGGTGCACGACGCGCGGCAAAAGCTTCGAACGCATCTGATGACGGCGGGTTTGGATCTGGCCGCCTTCGAGGAGGGAACGGAATGACCCCGGAACTGAGCTCCGAGCTCGTGCGCCTGCTCGGCCCCGGCGAGGCCGAGGTCGAGTGCGACACATGCTTCGCCGAGCTCGACCGCTACGTCGAGCTCGAGCTGGCCGGCGAGGACGCCGACCGCATCGTCCCCGGCATGCGCGCCCACCTGCGCGGCTGCCCCGCCTGCCGCGAGGAGCACGACAGCCTGCGGGCGCTGCTCGCGTCAGAGCCTGCGAACCCCGAAGGGAGAAACCCGTGAGCGAGACCGAGACGCGCTACCTCGTCGTCGGCGGCGGCATGACCGGCGACGCCGCCTGCAAGGGCATCCGCGAGCACGACGCGGACGGCACCGTCACCCTGGTCGGCGCCGAATCGCACCCGCCCTACAAGCGGCCGCCGCTGACGAAGGATCTCTGGTCGGGCGGCGACGAGGAGAAGATCTGGCGCGGCACCGACCAGCTCGACGTCGACCTCCGCCTCGGGCGGACGATCGTCTCGCTCGACGCGGACGGGCGCCTAGCGACGGACGACGCCGGCGACACGTACCGGTACGACAAGGTGCTGCTCGCGACGGGTGGCCGGCCACGGCATCTGCCAGGCGGCGGCGCCGACGGGGTCGTGTACTACCGCACGCTCGACGACTACCGGCAGGTACGCGGCCTCGCGAAGGACGGCGCCCGCTTCGTCGTCGTCGGCGGCGGGTTCATCGGCTCCGAGATCGCCGCCGCGCTCGCCTCCAACGGTTGCAGCGTGACGATGGTCTTCCCGGACCCCGGGGTCTGCGCGCGCCTCTTCCCCGCCGAGCTCTCCGCGTTCGTCACCGACTACTACAGAGAGAAAGGCGTCGAGGTGCTCGCCGGAGAGACCGTCGAGGCCGTCGCGAACGGCACCGTGCGGACGGGCGGAGGCACCGAGCTCGAGGCCGACGGCGTGATCGCCGGGCTCGGCATCGAGCCTGCGACCGAGCTCGCGGCTGCGATCGGGCTGCCCGTGGACGACGGCGTGGTCGTCGACGAGCTCGGCCGGGCCGGCGGGAGGGAGGACGTGTTTTCCGCGGGCGACGTCGCCCGCTTCCCGCTCGCCGCGCTCGGCCATGCGGCGCGGGTCGAGCACGAGGACCACGCCAACACGCACGGCCGGATGGTCGGCGCCAACATGGCCGGAGCAGGGCAGCCGTACGACCACCTGCCGTTCTTCTACTCCGACCTGTTCGAGCTGGGCTACGAGGCGGTCGGCGACCTCGACTCGCGTCAGCGGGTCGTGGTGTCGTGGAAGGAGCCGAACCGCAAGGGCGTTATCGCCTACGTGGACGACGAGAATCGCCCGCGTGGATTCCTGCTCTGGGACGTCTGGGGCAAGGTGGACGCCGCGCGCGACCTGATCCGGGCCGGCGAGCCCGTCGACGAGGCAGCGCTTGGCGACCTTGCCTGATCAGACGAGTCCGTCAGTGCGGGCGGCCAGCTCGCGGTCGCGGTCGGTGATCCCGCCGGCGGAGTGGGTCGTCCAGCGAACGCGCACGCTCCTGTACCGGATGTCGATGTCCGGATGGTGGTTCTCGGCCTCCGCGACCTCGGCGAGTCGGTCGACGAACGCGATCGCCTCTGGGAACGAGGCGAACTCGAACTCCCGCTCGAGCCCGTCGTCGACTTCCGGCCAATCCATCCGCGGAAGCATTGCACGGAAGCCACGGCACGGGAGCGAGCTGCTCTGCGAGCACGTCTTCCGGCCGGCAGCGCACGTGGTCGTGCTCGTGCTCGCGCCGCTGCGCGTGCCGCCGCCCGCCGTCGTGCTCGCCGCCGGCGCGACCGGCCTCGTCGCCGCGTACCTGATCGGCAGCGGAGCGCTCGTCGCCGCCGCCGTGCTGCTCCAGCTGAAGACGGTGCTCGACAACGCCGACGGGCAGCTCGCCCGGGCAACCGGGCGGGTGACGGCGCTGGGCCGATACCTCGACTCCGAGTCGGATCTCGTCGTCGACGCGGCGATCTTCGCCGGGATCGGCTGGGCGACCGGACGCTGGGCGCTCGCAGGAGCAGGGTTCGCGTGCCTGACCCTCGTGCTCGGCGTCAACTACAACGCCGAGCGGCTCTACCGGCGCGAGCGCGGCGAGCCGGCCGAGTCGATGCCGGCCGCCAACGGCTTCGCCGGCGTGCTCGCCCGCGTCTATGCCCTCGTGTACGCGCCGCAGGATCGGCTCGTCGAGCGTTTTGCCGAGCGGCGTCTCCGCGGCCGCGGGCCGGACGCGCGGGTCGCGTACCACGACCGGGCCACCGTCGCGGTCCTGGCCAACTTCGGCCTGAGCACGCAGCTCGCCGTCCTCGGCGTCTGTCTCGCCGCGGGTGCACCGGCGGCGTACGCGTGGGTGGCGATCGGCTGCGCCGTGGCGCTCGTGCCGCTCGCATTCCGGCGGGAGCTCCTGCTCCGCCGTCACATCGAGACCGGGAGGTAAGACGTGGATCTGGAAGCAGTCGTCGACCTGAGGCAGGCGCCCGAAGCGGATCGCTACGCCTCGCCCCGCGACGTCTCGCCCGCGGAGTGGAGGCGGTTCGAGCAGCACATCGGCGAGATCTTCACGGCGTTCGGGATGGATCTCGATACGCCCGGCACCCGCGAGACGCCGGCGCGCTTCCTGCGCGCGCTGCACGATGCGACCGCGGGGTACGAAGGCGACGAGAAGCTGCTCACCGCCTTCCCGAGCGAGGCGCCGGCGCTCGCCCCCGCGCTCGCCGGGCAGATCGTCGAGGGGCCGATCTCGTTCGTCTGCCTGTGCGAGCACCACGCCCTGCCGTTCCACGGCGTCGCCCACGTCGGCTACATCGCCGGCGACCGGATCATCGGCATCTCGAAGCTCACCCGCCTCGTGCGCCTGTTCGCCCGCCGTTTCACGGTGCAGGAGCGCCTCGGCGAGCAGATCGCCGACACGCTCGACGAGCTGATCGAGCCGCGCGGCGTCGCGGTCCATCTCGCCGCCTCGCATCTCTGCACGCAGATGCGCGGCGTCGAGGAGCACTCGCGGACGGTCACGACCTTCTGGCGCGGCGCGTTCGAGGATCCGGCGCTGCGGGCGGAGTTCCTGCAGGAGGTCAGGTCACGGGCCTAGAGGTTCTGTTCGAGACGGCGGACGGGCCCGCGTTCGACCTTCCGGATGCCCTGGCGGCGCACTATCCGGGGCGGTTCGGCTTCGACGGCCCGCGCGTCGTCGCCAACTTCGTCTCGTCGCTCGACGGCGTCGTCGCCGTTCCCGGCCTCGCCCGGGCCAACCGCCTGATCGCGGACGAGAACGACGACGACCGCTTCGTCATGGGCCTGCTGCGCGCGGCCGCGGAGATCGTCCTGATCGGATCGGGGACGCTACAAGCATCGCCGAACGGCCTGTGGACGCCCGAGAGCACCTACCCCGACGCCGCGGACGGTTGGGCCGAGCTACGCAGGCGGCTCGGACGGCCGCCCGAGCCCGCGCTCGCGGTGATCACCGGCAGCGGCGGCGTCGACCCGAACCACCCGGCGTTCGAGCGCGGGGCGCTCGTGCTCACCACCGACGCCGGCGCGCAGGCACTCTCGGGGCTGCTGCCGGCGGCGTCCGAGGTGGTCGCGCTGGGCGACGGGCCGCTCGTCGACGTGGGCCGCGCGGTCGAGGAGGTGCGAGGACGCGGCCACGAGCTGGTCGTCCTCGAGGCGGGCCCGCACGTGGTCGGCTCGATGCTCGGCGAGCAACTGGTCGACGAGCTGTTCCTGACGGTCTCGCCGCTCGTCGCCGGCCGCGAGGAGGGCCAGACCCGCTTCGGCTTCGTCGAGGGACAGGAGCTCTTACCGGATGTGACGGTCGCCGGCGACCTGACGGGCGTGCGGCGCAGCGGCGACCACCTGTTCCTGCACTACCGCCTGAAGACGTAACGGCTCGTAGTCCAGGCGTAGAGCAGTGACAGGCTCAAGCCTGTCACTGCCTTTCGACCTGCGCGGCCGTCCCGCAGAGCTCCTCGCGGCGACCGGCGCGTGATCAGAACAGTCGCCGCCGCCGCCGCTACTTGATCAGCGTGAGCAGCTTGAACATCGGCAGGTACATCGAGAGGATGATCGTGGCGACCATGCAGCCGACCAGGATGATCATGATCGGCTCGATGATCGACGTCAGCGCCGAGATGGTCGCGTCGACCTCTTCCTCGTAGAAGTCCGCGACCTTTCCGAGCATCGCGTCCAGCTCACCCGTCTCCTCGCCGATCTTCACCATCTGGCCGACCATCGGCGGGAAGACCGGGTGCTCGATCAGCGGCTGGGCGATCGGGACGCCGGCGTGCACCTGCTCGCGCATGTCGCGCAGCGCGTCCTCGACCACCCAGTTGCCCGACGTGGTGCCGGTGATCTCCAGCGCCTTGATGATGTCGACGCCCGCCGCAACGAGCGTCGAGAGCGTGCGTGCGAAGCGCGCCATCGTCACCTTGAGGACGACGTCGCCGATCTTCATCGGCACCTTCAGCTTGAAGCGGTCCCACCCCTTCCGGCCGCTCTCGCTGCTCTTCCAGCGGAGGAACAGGAAGATGGTCAGGGCGATCGCCGGGAAGATGACGTACCAACGGGTGCGCAGCAGCTCCGACGCGCTGATCATGAACTGCGTCAGCTTCGGAAGGCTGCCGTTGAACTGCTTGTAGAGCTTCTGGAAGATCGGGACGATGAAGAGGAGCATCGCCACCAGGACGAGGAAGGCGAAGGAGATGACCATCGTCGGGTAGACCATGGCGCCCTTGACCTTGCGCTTGAGGTTCGCCTCCTTCTCGATCTGGGTGGCGAGCCGGTCGAGGACGTTGTCGAGGATGCCGGCCGCCTCGCCCGCCTCGACCATCGAGACGTAGATCCGCGAGAAGATCTTCGGGTGCTTGGCGAGCGCTTCCGAGAGGAGCGCACCGCCCTCGACGTCCGAGCGGACCTCGCCGATCACGGTGGCGAGATGCGTGTCGTCGGTCTGGTCCTCGAGGATGCTCAATGCGGTGACGACGTTCAGGCCGGCGTCGATCATGGTCGCGAACTGCCGCGAGAAGACCTGGAGGACGCGTGCCTTTACCTTCCGCTCACGCGTCTTCGAGCCGCCACGGGCGGACGAAGCGGCGCTCTCTGCCCCCGAGGCACCGCCGGAACCGACCTCCTCGAGGCGCTCGGCGAGGAGACCCTGGACGCGGAGCTGCTCGCGGGCGGCGGAGGCGGTCGACGCCTGCACCTCGCCTCTCAGCTCGAGGCCGGCGGCGTTGATGGCCGTGTACGCGTACGAGGCCATCCCGCGCTACCCCGTCGGCGTCGTCGTGTCGAGCGTGTCGGTCACGATCGGCGTCGTCGCGGTGGTCGTGGTCGTGGCCGGGGCGGTGTCCGCGGGAGTGGTCGCCGTCGGCGCGGGCGCGACCGGGGTGGTCGTCGACTGGGTCGTGGTCGAGCCTCCGGCCGGCGCAGCCAGGTTGCAGCTCGTCTTGAGCACGATCTCGTAGCGCGTGCCGTCGGCCGTGTTGACCAGGGTGATCTTCTCGCCGACATTCAGCATCGCCGTCGGGTGCCCGTTGTCGAACGAGCCGCCGACGATGCCGACCTCGACCGCCTTGCCGTTCTTCGCGATCGAGACGAGTCGGAAGATGTTCTCGTCGGTCGGGAAGGTGCCCTTGACGGAGACGCGCTCACAGACGCCGTTGGTGGCGATCAGGGCCTCCGTCGCTGCGGGAACCGGGGCGGCGGGTGTGGCCGTCGCCGGCGTCGTGCCGGTCGAGCCGGAGCCGTCCGTCGCGGGCGTCGTCGGCGTCACGACCACGCCGGGCGCTACGACGGCGGGCGTCGGCGACGAGGTGCCGCCGGCGGGAGTGCTCCCGGGCGTCGCGACCGGCGTGCCGGTGCTTCCGCCCCCGGTCGCGGGCGCGGTGCCGGCCTCAGCGCCCGCGGGAGTGGTCGACAGCTGCTGGACGAACGGATCCTTGCTCCTGAAGAGGCCGAACGAGATCAGCTGGCTGGAGTCGCGCACGACCGCTACCTGGTCGGTATTCGGCAGCTTGCCGGCCGGCACGACGGGTGCCGGCGCGGCACCGGCCGCGAGGACGGGCGCAGTCGTCGTCGCGACCGCCTCGCTGCCTCCCTTGCCGCCCATCACCTTCGGAAGCTCGAAGCCGAGGATCGCGAGCAGGGCGACCGACCCGACGGCGATGAAGATCTTCTGGCGCCGGACACGCTTCGCGGCCAGCGACTGGACGGACTCGCGGCTCATGCTCCCACCGCCGTGGCGCCCGCAGGCGCGGCCGGGACCGGCTGGGTGTCACCGATCGCGGGCGAGGCCGGAGCGGTGCCGGTCGGGGTCAGCCCGTTCGGGACCGGCGGGGCCGTGCCGTCGCCGAAGACGTAGGCGGAGACGGTCAAGGTCGCCTTGACCTGCGGAAAGTTCTCGGTGCCCTGGTTGAAGGTGATCGAGTCGACGGTGAAGAGCCGGCCGGTCGCGTTCAGCACCCCGTGATGGACGCCGACGAGGTTGCGCAGCCGGTAGAGGAAGTCCGACAGGTCGTAGAAGCGGCCCTCGAAGGAGAGGTCGACGGCGACCTGCTGGTACGCACCGTACGAGACGGGATCGTGCGGGGTGATCGACTCGAACTGGACGCCGGTCTCGGCCGCGACGCTGCTCAGCTGGAGGATCACGCCCGGGATGTCGGCCGTGTTCGGCATCGCGCGCGACAGCTTGAAGAGGTCGGCCACCCGGATCGGCGGCGGCGCCGTGGGCGTCTTGACCCCCTGGGCGACCGAGATCTGGTCGCGCGTGTCGGCGATCTGCTGCTTCAGGGCCGAGGCGTCGTGCCGCTTGGGAGCGACGACGAGGAACCAGCCGGCGACGAGGCCGAGCAGGACCCCGCCCGCGACGAGCGCGATCTTGACTTCGGTGCGGAGTTTGCTCAGCTCGCTCATCCCGTTTCCTCCGGCCGGACATCGGCCTCGATCGAGAAGGAGATGACCGTCTGGTCACCCACCTTGGTCTCGGTGCTCGAGACGAGCTGCACGTTCTGGAGCGCGGGCACGACCGCGAGCCGGCTGAGCAGGCGGGCGACGCCCTCCTGCGAGTACGTGTAACCGGCGAAGGTCATCGGCTGCGGCGCCGAAGGCACCGGCGGCGGAGCGGCGGCCGTCGTCGTGGTCGTGGCCGTGGTGGTCGTTGCGGTGGTGTCGGTCGTGGTCGTCGTCGGCGGAGTGGTCGCATCGGTCGGCGCGGTCGCAGCCGTCGGCACGGTCGCCGGCACGTCGGGAGCCTTGGCCGACATCGTGGTCAGCCAGACGTCGGCCGGGAGGACCGCCGAGATCTGGCGCAGGACGCGGTCCCAGACGAGCCGGCTCTGGAGCGCTGCCCCGAGGGCGGCGATCCGCAGCTGCTGCTCGGAGGCGAGCGCCGGGTTCTGCTGCTGCACGGGCGCCTTCGGCGTCGGCAGCGACGCGAGCTCGTCCTGGAGCGCCTGCAGAGTGGAGCGCTTGCTGTTCACGCTCGAGCTGGCGAGCAGGTAGCCGGCCACGAGCAGGCCGGCGACGACGAACGGCGCCACCAGCGAGAGCTGGCCGACGACGCTCAGGCGCTTACGCGGCTGCTTCGTCTCGCGGGGGAGGAGGTTGACGGCGCGCATCAGTCCTCGATCCCGAGGCCGACTGCAATGGCCATGGAGGCGGTGGATGCCGCGGCGTCGCCTTCGGGCGCGCGCTGCACCTTCACGCGCGTGAGCGGGTCGGCCACGCGAACCGGGATGCCGATCAGGCGCTCGAGCTCCGGTGCGAGGCCCCCGCAGGCGGCGGCGCCGCCGGTGATCATGATCTCGACGATCCCGAGGGACTTGGGCTGCTCCTGGTAGAAGCGCAGCGAAGCGACGAGTTCGCGGGCGAACGACTGGAGCTCGCCGACCATCGCGCGGCGCGCCTCGTCGGCATGGCGGGCGTCGAGGCCGGCGGCCTCACCCTCCTCGCCGAGCGTCAGCGCGTGCTTGATCGGCACTGCCGCGGACGGGGTGATGTCGAGCACTCGCGCGAGCGCGGCGTCGAGGGCCGAGCCGCCCCAGGCGAGCACGCGGGTGAACTCGCAGAGCCGGCCGTCCGAGACCGCGAGCGTGGAGCGGTCGTGGCCGATCGAGACGCAGACGATCGCGGCATCCTCGCCCGGAGGCCGCGTCGGATCGCTGAGCGCACGCAGGAGCGCGAACGCCTCGAGGTCGATCCCGACGAGCTTCAGCCCGGCCTTGCGGCAGGCGGAGACGTAGCGCTCGACCAGTTCGCGGTGAGCGACGACGAGCAGCACGCGGCAGACACGGACGCCGTCCTCGCCGACCCGGTCGTCGAGGATCCGGTAGTCGAGCACGGCCTCGTCGAGGGGGATCGGCAGGGTCTCCTGCGCCTGGAAGCGAACGGCGTTGGCCAGCTGCTTCGGGTCGGAGATCCCGGAGATCTCGAAGGTGCGGACGCCGATGCGGTTGTTGGAGATGCCGAGGCGCACGCAGTTGCGCGGCAGCTTGTTCTTGCGGAAGAAGGTCTTGAGCATCGATGCGAGCTCCTCCGGCTCGCGCAGCTCGCCGCCGACGACGATGCCGCGCTTGAGCGGCATGCGCGCCATCCGGACGACCTTCGGGCCGCCCTTGTTGACCACCTGTGCGGCGGCGATCTGGGAAGCGCCGAGCTTGAGCCCGACGAGCTGGTTGCTGTTCTTCGAGCTCTTCTCGGCGCGCGCCGCCTCCCGGCGCTCGCGGCGGGACTGCTTCGCCGGCGCGACGGGAGCAGACGCCGCCTGCGTCTCGTCGACATCGTCGGACACGAGGGCCTCGGGCTCCGGCTGGACGGTCTCGACGGCGGCCACGGCGGCGGCGGCGGCGACCGGGAGTGCGGCCTCGACCGGCTCGACGACGGGCTCCGCAGGCACGACCGGCGGGACGTACGGGGTCGCGGCCGGGACGACCGGCGGCATCGGCTCGGCCGTCGGCGTCACGGGCGGGAGGACCGGTCCGGCCTCGGGCTCGGGCTCGGAAGTCGGGAGTGCCGGCTCGAAGGGCGGCAGGGCGGGCTCGACCGAGACTGGCGAGGCAGGCTCGGGGACGACCTGCTCCACGGGCGGCGAGACAGGGGGAAACGCCTGAGTCGGCTCGGGCGCCGGCACCGCTGCCTCGACAGGCGCGGGTGTGGCCTCGACCTCCGTCTTCGGCTTGCGACCGAATCCGATCTCCTTCTTCCAGACCGACGTCTTCGCCTCCTCTACCGCTTGCGGGGGCGCTCCGGCCGCGGAAGCCTCGGCCTTCGCCTTCCGGCCGAAGCCGATCTCCTTCTTCCAGACGGACGACTTCGCGTCCGGCTCGATCGCAGCGGCGGGCGGCAGGGGCGGCGCCTCGACGGGCGGCAGCGAGACGGGCTTCGGCGGCTTCGGCTTGCCCTTGCGGCCGAAGCTGATCTCCTTCTTCCAGACCGAGCCCTTCGCGTCCGGCGTCGCCGAGGCAGCATGCGCGGCCTCCTGCGGCCAGACGGGCTCCGCCTTCGGCGCCTGCTTCGGCTTCTTGCGGAAGCTGATCTCCTTCTTCCAGACCGAGGTCTCGTCGTGCTTGCCCATGTCAGCTCCCCGCCAGCCGGAGTCCGGAGGTGTTCGTGGTGGATGCGAGCGGCGTTCCGTTCGACGGGCTGCCGCCGGAGCGCTCGAGCAGGCCGACCAGCTGGTCGGGGTAGCTCGAGCTGTCGAGTGCGACCTCTCTCGAGACCGTTCCGCGCAGGACGAGATCGCAGAGCGCCTGCTCCATCGTCTGCATCCCGCGCGTCGTGCCGGTCTGCATGACCGAGTAGATCTGCTCGAGCTTGCGCTGGCGGATCAGGTTCCGGACTGCGTAGTCCGGGAGCAGGATCTCGAGCGCCGCCACCCGGCCCTGGCCGTCGGCGGTCGGCAGGAGCGTCTGGGTGACGACACCCTCGAGGCTGGCCGAGAGCTGGGCGCGGATCTGGCTCTGCTGCTCGGCGGGGAAGACGTCGATGATCCGGTCGATCGTCCCGGCCGCGCCCCTCGTGTGCAGCGTGGCGAAGACGAGGTGGCCGGTCTCGGCGGCGGTCAGCGCCGTCGAGATCGTCTCGAGGTCGCGCATCTCGCCGAGGAGGATCACGTCGGGGTCCTGGCGGAGCGCGGCGCGGAGCGC
>Ga0070683_100003631_pt1 | contig 12573 bp, 9 predicted proteins | sample KBSC713LmetaG_FD_64662 | JGI IMG/M metagenome (GOLD analysis project Ga0070683, IMG submission 64662) | Corn rhizosphere microbial communities from Kellogg Biological Station, Michigan, USA - KBS C7.1-3L metaG | ecosystem: Host-associated > Plants > Roots > Rhizosphere ...
AGTCCCCCGGAGTTGATTCGCGTAATCGCACCGTATACGGCGGCTCCGCGTCGGTGTCGAGCTCGAGACCGACGAGCCGCGCAAAGGGATCGATCTCGAACAGTCGACTCTTCGGCGCGACAACCGCCGCCGTCACTCCACCCGAGATGCCGGGAGCGGCCAGCACCAGCTCGAGCGCGATGTCCGTCTGCACGCTCGAGAGTGTGATGTTTCCCGTTGCCCGGGCGCGTTGGACGAGCTGTGCAACAATGCTCATTGGAACCGGAATCTGAGCAGTCTCGAAATGCGCGACGAAGCCCGAGTCAGTGGGCCATGCGTAGAGCGCGATCGGATTTCCGGCCGCCGCGATGTCCGATGTCGCATAGTGCTGGAGCAGCGCCTGGCGCGTCGTCGGCGCGTAGTCGGCACCGAGCCTGAGCCCGAACCGGCGCAGGAGGCCCACGGCGACGGAATCCGTGTCGTTCAGGCTTGCCACGTCTCGCTTGGCGGCGTCGACGCGACCGCGAGCCGTGCGGCCCCACACCAGCGTCGTCGCGCCCAATGCTGCCACTGTCGACGCGCTCAGGATGACAAACCGCGTTCGGCGGCTCAGGGCCAGCATCGCGATCGCGATGATCCACAGAATGGTGTACCACCACGGCCAGCGCCCCGGTGCCTCCCACACGACCGGCGCCACGATCGCCGCGATCGCCGCCGCGAGCGGAGCAACCCATGGCGCCAAGCCGCGACGCGGCCCGAGCACCGCCGCACCCGCCGCCGCACCCGCCAGCAGCACCGACACGGCGGCAAGGAACAACGGCACTTGCCAGATCAGCCACAAGGACGCGTCGACGCCGTGCGCCGGGATCTGTACGCCTCGCGCAAGCTCGCGCAACAGGAACGGCCCGAGCCCCGCAACGACGACCACGGTGAGCACGGTCGCCCACCGCGGCACGCGTGCCGCGCGCTTTCGAAACACTGCCAGCACGCCGAGCAATGCGATCGCGCCGGTCGTCGCCAACGCGCCGGCGTTGCCGGTGAGGGGTCCGCCGCGCGCGGTAAAATAGACCGACGGATCGAACAGGCGAGTCAGGTTCGAGTATTGGTTGAGCGGAACGAGCGCCGTACACGCCAGCGCGATCGCGAGCGCCCCGAGCCGCTCCGCCAACGTCCGCGTGCCGCGCCACACGCCGATGATGAAGAACACCAGCGCGAGGGAGCACGCGACGCCCGCACGCGCGCGCACGGATTCGGCGATCTGTTGGACGACGGTGCCTTGTGCCGACGGGTCCGCGCGCACGTCGAACAAGCGCTGACCGCGAACCGCGTAGTGCAGGACATCGTCGCCGGTGGAGGAATCGACCGGCGGCGCGAACGTGAAGCCGCTCAGACCCGCGCGCTCGGCGACGCGTTGCGCGAGTGGAGCCGACAGCTTGTCGGCCGGCGCCTCGGCGTCGAGGAGCGCGATGGCCGCCGCGCGAGCGTTGGCGCGTGCCTGAACGATCTGCACCGCGAGATAGAATGGCGTCGCGACCACCGTGAGTCCGCCGCGCGACGGATCGATCGGCGCGCGAACCACACCCGCCCAAGCGAGCGCGCTGTCGCGATCGTAGAGCACTACGCCAAGCTCGTCGCGATTGGCGACCAGCGGCGCGAGACGGTCGAATGCCTCGGCACGATCGCGCGGCGCATTCAGCGCTTCGCCGACTGCCGTCGCGCTTCGCACGATGGCGTCGTCGAGCGCGCGATGCAGCTCGACCAGGCCGCGGGCGGCCGTGGTGCGCTGCCACTCCTCCCAGCGATGCGAGACGAGCCAAAGATTCCGCTGGGCTTGCACACCTAGCCCCGTTGCCACGGCAAGCAGCAACGCGCAGATGATCGCCCACACGCGCTGCGGTCCACGCACCAACCAAATCGCCGCGATCGCCAGCACGGTGGCGACGATCAGCGGGACGAGATACTCTACGCTGGGCGCGTGAAGCCACTGGCTCGCGGCGAGGAGCGCGGCGCCTGCCGCGACGGCCCACCAGGTTCCTCGCGCTCGCGCGGCGCGTGTCGTTCGCAACGTCTGCTCAGCGGAAATGAGTCAGCCTCCAACCTCTCCGTTCGCTTCGCCGCCTGCTCCCGAGTCCGATTCGTCCGCGATGCCCGGTCCTCGCCGCCTCAAGCATATGCGGCCGACCGACGTCGCGGTGACCATCGAGCGCGACCCGCGCCTCATCATTCCGGTCGGGACCTGCGAGCAGCATGGGCCTCATCTCCCCCTTGGGTCCGATTCGATCATCGTCGAGCGGCTGTCCGCCGACCTGTCGGCCGAGTTCGGGGTCTTGGTCGCGCCAACGGTCGAGTACGGCGTGAACGTGGTTACCGAACGCGGTTTCGCCGGCAACGCGTCGCTCCGGAAGAAGACCCTGCATCGCATGCTCAACGACCTCCTCGACACGTGGGAATCGACGGGCGTTCGGGAGTTCATTCTGCTCACGGCACACGAGCACGATCCGCATCTCGAGGCGCTGTCGACACTGATCACCTCGGGAGCCAGAGTCCGTGCCGCCGACATCTTCGGCGTAGATTTGAGCGATCTGCTGCAGGGTCAATCCGAGCCCATGCACGGCGATGAAGTGGATACCTCGCTCCTGCTGTACATCGCGCCCGAGCTCGTCAACATGGCACTCGCCGAGGATTATATGATGTCTCGCGACGAGGTGCGACGTTACCGGCGCGGTTGGCTGCGCGTCCCACGCCAAAGCCCGGGATCGATTGGCCGGCCGACCTTGGCGACCGCCGACAAGGGTCGAGCGCTCTACGAGCGAATCTACAAGCGAATCCGCGACCGGATCTTTGTGGCCCCTCCGGCGGAATCGTGAACCCGCCGGCCTGATCCGGGTACATTACCCCAAGATGCGTCTACGTTCCGCTGTCCCCGCCCTCCTCCTTTCCTCCGCTGCGCCCGCCCTCGCACAGGGCCGCGTCATTGACGAGGGCGTCTTCAGTATCACGAAGAGCGGCGCCCCGGCCGCCACGGAGAGCTTCAAGATCATGCGCGCCGAAGGCGGCGCGATCGTGGCCACGGGCCAGCTGATCGCCGGGAGCCGCAGAATCACGTCAGCGCTCACGACCGACGCCGACGGAACGCCGACCAAGTACGAGCTCTCCGTCTATGAGAACGGCGCCTTGACGCAGCACGTCAGCGCTCTAGCGCAGGGCGGGCGGCTCTCCGAGCTGTCCAAGGACGGGCGCGGCAACGAGTCGATGACCGAATTCCCGCTCGTGGCGGGCAAATCGCTCATCCTCGAGGACGATCTCGTGCATCAGACCTATTTCGTCAACTTGGCGAAACGATCCGGCAGCGTCCCGGTGATCGAGCCTCGCGGCGCCCACCGGCTCAGCCTGACCCTGGCCTCGATCGGGCTGGAGCCGATCACGATTGGCGGCCGGCCGACCACAGCCACCCACTATTCTCTGGGCAACGGGCTTGGGCGACGGGACTTCTGGGTCGATTCGAGTGGACGGATCCTCAAGGTCGAGACGTCCCAGGGCCTCAAAGCGATTCGGGAAGAGCTTCCGCGCTGAAACTCGGGTGCGGCCACCGCCGTACTCCCCCGCAGACCCCATCCATAGGACAACCCTACATGCGTTCGTTGAGGTTCATCGCGCTCGTGGCCCTCCCCGGCCAGATCGCGTTCGGCCAGCAGGTGTCGCCTGCGGCCCGCGGCACCGCTCTATCGCTCGAGGACGCAATCACGACCGCACACCGGAACAACCCAGCGTTCCTGCAAATCGAAAACAATCTCCGTAATTCGGAGTCGACGGTTCGTCAGGCTTATGCCGCGTTGCTGCCGAGCTCCAATGCGAGCTTCAGCACCCGCTACCAACAAGGCGGTACTCAGTTCGTGCAGGGCGTCGCACTCGGCGGGAGCAGCGCCGATTCGAGACAATCGTCCTACTCGGTGGGTTTGAATTACTTCATCAACGGCTCCGTGGCGTTTGCTCCCCGGTCGGCGCGCGCGAGCCGCGACGCATCCGAAGCCGACATCGCGAACCAGGCCGAGGCGCTGCGGGCGCAGGTGACTCAGCAGTACATCGCCTCGCTGCAGTCCGCGGCGCAAGCGGCATTGCAAGACACGCTGGTGCTCACGGCGCAGGGACAGCTCGATTTGGCGAACGCCAAAATGAAGGTCGGCGCCGGAACCATCCTCGACGTGCGCACCGCCGAAGTCGCCGTCGGTCAGGCGCAGGTCGCCGCGTTGACCGCGCACAACCAGGCACAGGTCGACAAGCTCCGGCTGTTTCAGTTCATGGGTGTGCCGCCCGATACGGCAGCCCAGCTCACGACAAAATTCTCGGTAGCCGAGCCGCAGTTCTCGCTCGACTCGTTGATCAATCTGGCTCGCAACGTCAATCCCGACGTCGCCGCCAAGAAATCGCGCCAATTTGCCGACGAGATGAACGTTCGCGCCGCGAAGACGCAGTATTTCCCGTCGCTCTCGCTCAGCACGGGAGTCGGCGGCAACTCGTTCGAGTACGTCGATCCGAATTTGCTCGTGAACCAGAACGCGGCCTCGGTCGCCGCGCAGGCCCGCTCCTGCCTGTCGCAGGACTCGATTCGGACACGGGTTGGGCTCACCGGGCTCACCTGCGGCTCCGGACAACTCAGCGCGGACCAGATCGCCGCGATTCGGTCGTCCAACAATCAATTTCCGTTCAAGTTCAACCGGAACCCGATCGGCGTGTCGGCCACGCTCTCGCTGCCGATCTTCAACAATTATCAGCGGGAAGCACAGATCGAACAGGCCAAGGTCGCCCGCGACAACGCTGCGTACGATGTGAGATCCCGCAATCTCCAACTCACGACCGAGGTCACGCAGGCCTACCTCACGCTCGTGACCGACGCGAAGACAGTCCAGTTGCAGCAGCAGAACGCGGCCAAGGCGACGGAAGAGCTCGCGTTCGCCGAGGAGAGCTACAAGGTCGGCGCCAAGACGTTCCTCGACGTCACGACCGCACGCGGCACGTATGAGAAGGCCCAGAGCGACCGAGTCAACGCGATTTACGAATATCACAAAGCGTTCGCCGCACTCGAAGGTGCGGTTGGCCGCCCTCTCCGCTGAGGCTCAACATTTCATGAGCAAGAAACCCAAATGGGCGATCGGGATCATCGCGATCGTCGCGGTCGGTACCATACTCGCTTTGAGCGCCGCCAAACGCGGAAACAAGGCGGTCGAAGTCCGCATCGAGCCCGTGCAGAAGCGGGACCTCGTGTCATCGGTCACGGCGAGTGGACAGGTCCGACCGCAGACCAAAGTCGACGTCGCGTCCGACGTGAGCGGCAAGATCATGAAGCTCGCGGTCAAGGAAGGACAGATCGTGACGGCCGGTCAGTTTCTCTTGCAGATCGATCAGTCGCAGCCGCAAGCGTCGGTCGACCGCTCGCTCGCGGCGGTGGCCTCGTCGCAGGCCCAATTGGCGCAGGCGCAGTCCAACTTCGACCAGGCCCAGCGCAACTACGACCGCACGCTAGGGGTCAAGAAGATAAATCCCCAACTGATCTCCGACGAGCAGGTCGAGCAGCTTCGCACCGCGGTCGAGGTGAACAAGTCGCTGGTCGACGCGGCCAAGCATGCCGTCGATCAATCGACCGCCTCGCTCAACGACGCGAAGAGTGCCCTGTCGAAGACCACCATCTACGCGCCGATGGCGGGCCGCGTGACGCGGCTCGCGGTCGAGCAGGGTGAAACGGCCGTCCCCGGCACGTTCAACAAGGACGCCGCGACGCTGCTCACCATCAGCGACATGTCCGTCCTCGAGACACGCGTCAAGGTCGACGAGACCGACGTCGCGCGGATCAAGGTCGGCGACTCGGCGCAGGTGCAGATCGACGCGTTCCCCGACACCACGTTCATCGGTCGCGTGACCAAGATCTCGAACAGCTCGGTCAAGGCGGCCACCACGACGTCGACCGATCAAGCCGTCGACTACGAAGTCACGATTCAGCTGCTGAACGCGCCGTCGGAGACGCGGCCGGATTTCTCGGCCACGGCCAAGGTGATCACTGACAAGCGAACGAGCGTCCTCTCCGTTCCGATCATCGCGCTCACCGTGCGGGAGAACGAATCACTCTCCAAGGGTGATACGGCCGTCGGCCTCGGCAAGGCCAAGCCGACGAAGGACGTGGGCAAGAAGGACGTTGAAGGCGTTTTCGTGGTAGGAACCGACAACAAAGTGACCTTCCGGCCCGTAAAAGTAGGGATCGCCGGTGAGAAGCACTTTGAGATCACCAGCGGTCTCAAGGACGGCGAGAAGATCGTGGCGGGAACCTACCAGGCGATTCGCGAGCTCAAGGACGGCACGCTGGTGCGTGAAGCCAAAGTCGACGCGAAGAAGCCGACCACTGGGACAAAGTCGTGAACTCACCAAGCGTAGAAGCACCACTCACCGAAACGGCCGAGCGTCGGGCAATCGTCGGAGCACCTGGCTCGACGCCGGATCCCAAGTGGGTGATCGTGACGCGCGGCATCAAGCGCGAATATGACATGGGTGGCGAAATCGTTCGGGCATTGCGTGGCATCGACCTCGCGATCGCCCGAAACGAATACGTCGCCATCATGGGACCGTCGGGCTCGGGCAAGTCGACGCTCATGAACATCGTTGGCTGCCTCGACACGCCGAACGCCGGCGAGTATTGGCTCAACGGCCAACTCGTGTCGACAATGAGCGACGACCAGCTCGCGCGCGTGCGGAACAAGGAGATCGGGTTCGTCTTCCAGACGTTCAATCTGCTGCCCCGCGCGACGGCATTGCACAACGTCGAGCTGCCGCTGGTCTACGCCGGCATGAGCTCCGACGAACGGCGTCGCCGTGCCATCGAGGCGCTCACGAAGGTGCAGCTCGAGAATCGCATGGACCACCGCCCCAACGAGCTCTCGGGAGGTCAGCGTCAGCGCGTGGCGATCGCGCGCGCGCTGGTCAACAACCCATCGATGCTCCTCGCCGACGAACCGACCGGTAACCTCGACTCGGCCACGTCGGAAGAGATCATGAAGGTGTTCGAAGACCTGGCCAATTCGGGACAGACGGTCGTCATGGTTACGCACGAACCCGACATCGCGGCCCACGCACGGCGCGTTGTCGTGCTCCGCGACGGATTGATCTCGACCGACGACACGCGCGAGGCGTTCGCGGCCCGCCACGGGCTGTAGTCTGCCTGCCGCCGTCGCTGTAACTATCGACTCGCGGCATCCGTAGGGCGACGCATGTCTTTCCTTCAGGCCGTCGCCCTGGCATGGGACACGATCCGCGTGCAGAAGCTCAAGAGCTTTTTCACCGTGATCGGCGTGACGATCGGCGTGACGTTCCTCATCGCGGTCGTCTCGATCGTTGGCGGCATGAGCCGCTACATGGAAGACGATCTGGTCGGCAAGCTGATCGCGGTCAACTCGTTCAGCCTGCGCTCGCGGCCCGACTTCCAAATGGGCGACGCGACACCGGCGCAGCGCAACGAATGGCGTCGCCGTCCACGAATCCTGGTGAGCGATGTTGCTCCGGTCGCTGCGTCCCTTGCACCCGGGGTGCTCTGGTCCGTCGAAAGCGGCGACAACCTGCAGGTCGAATCGTCGTACGGACGACCGCGTCGTACGCAGTGCTCGACGGTCTCGCAGGATTGGTTCGCGATCAAGAAGATGGGCGTGTCGCAGGGCCGTCTCATCAGCACGCAGGAATACTCCGCCGGCGCACCCGTGGTCGTGATTGGACAGGACGTCGCGGATCATTTCTTCCCGAATCTGAATCCCGTCGGGCGAGAGCTCCGCATTCAGAGCATTCCGTATACGGTCGTGGGCGTGGCCGACAAGCAGGGCAGCGTCTTCGGCCAGTCGCTCGACAAGTTCTTGCTCGCGCCGGAGAAATCGCCGCTCAACCGCTGGGTCAATCCGCATGGCGTGATCGACGCGATGATCATCCAAGGCCCCGACGAGGCCGGGATGCGCGAAGCGATGGAAGCGGCGCGAGGCGTGATGCGCGCGAGACGGCACCTGCACCCCGCCCAGCCCGACAATTTCGAGCTCGAGACCTCCGACTCCGCATTGGAGTTCTGGAATAAGCTCAAGAGCTATCTCGTGATCGCCGGCATCGCACTGCCGACGGTCGGACTCGTCGTCGGCGCGATCGTGATCATGAACATCATGCTCGTGGCGGTCTCCGAACGAACGCGCGAGATCGGAATTCGCAAATCGCTTGGCGCGCGCCGCAAAGACATTCTGAATCAATTCATGGTCGAGTCGGCGACGCTGGCGACGCTCGGCGCCGCGGTCGGTGTCGGACTCGGGATCGCGTTCGCCAAGATCATCGCCGCGCTCTCGCCGCTTCCCGCGGCCGTCGAAGTGTGGTCGATCTTCCTCGGCGTCGGCGTTGGCGCCGGTGTTGGCATCATCGCCGGCATCTATCCGGCGAGCCGTGCCGCACTGCTCGATCCGATCGCCGCCATGCGTCAGGAGACCTGATGTCGAACATCGGCGTTCGCATCTTCAGCTTGTTCGAGGGCGTCACGATCGCGCTCGACTCGCTTCGCGCCAACAAGGTGCGTGCGGCACTCACGATCCTCGGCGTCGCCGTGGGCGTGTTCGTGGTGGTCGTGATCTCCGCGGCGATTCACGGCATCAACACCAGCGTTGCCCGCGACTTCGAGAAGGCCGGCCCGACGACGTTCTCGCTGAGCCGCTATCCGATCACGTTCGAGGCATGCGACGGGACCGATGACACGTGCAAGTGGCTGCATAACCCGCGTCTCACGCTCGCGGACGCCAAAGTCCTGGGCACGCTGCCGACGGTGCGCGCCGCCAGCGCAACGATGGGCCTGGGGCGCGAAGTGCGCTACAAGGACAAAGATCTGACCAGCACGCAGGTCATCGGCTCGACGGCGAACTGGACGATCATCGATCACGCGGGCGATCTCTATCCGGGCCGCAGCTTCACCGACGCCGAAGAGGCGAACGGCGAGCACGTGGCGATCGTGAACGACGAGATGGCGACGCGTCTGTTCGGAGACTCCGATCCGCTCGACAAGGTGATCTCGATCAGCAACGTGCCGTTCACGGTGATCGGCGTCTATCACTATGAGGCGAGCTTTCTCAGCGGCGGCAATCGGCCGCGCGCCATCGTACCGTTCGAGACGGCATATCGGTCGCTGAACGCCACGTACAACGACGTTCGCATCTCCGTCATGCCGCGTGAAGACGTGACACGCGATGAGGCTCAGGACGACGTCATCGCGACGATGCGCGCTCGTCGCGCGCTGCACCCCGGCGCGGACAACAACTTCGCGATCATCACGTCGGACAAGCTGTTCGAGACGTACAACAAGATCTTCGGGATGTTCTTCCTCGTCATGATCGTGCTGTCGGCGATCGGGCTGCTCGTGGGCGGCGTGGGCGTGATCGCGATCATGATGATCTCGGTCACCGAGCGCACGCGCGAGATCGGTGTCCGCAAAGCGCTCGGCGCCACGCGCGGCACGATCTTGTGGCAATTCCTCGTCGAGGCCGTGACGCTCACCGCGATCGGCGCTGTCATTGGATTGGTCTCCGGCGCCGCCGTGTCCGTGCTCGTTCGAAAGATTTCACCGATTCAAGCATCGATTCCCCCGCTCGCGATCGTCGCCGCACTCGGCGCGAGCGCGATCACGGGCGTGATTTTCGGGATGCTGCCGGCCATGCGCGCGTCGCGATTGGATCCGGTGGATGCGTTGAGGTATGAGTAGGGATGCTAGTTGCTAGTTGCTAGTTGCTAGTTGCTAGTATTGCGAAGGCGGACGGCCTTACCGCACGACAGATCGCCGCAGACCCGAGAGCATTCTACTCACTTCGCTAGCGCGTTGCTGAAACATGCCGGATTTGATGTAACCGAGGTCGTACGCCACACGGAGTAGGTACTCCAATTCGTTGGAGGATCCGAGTGCGATTCCGATATAGCGACCAAAATCCTTGCCGCCGCGACCGGAACCTTCGGCAAGGTTGGCACCAATCGACACGCCGGCGCGGCGGACTTGGCCCGTAAGCCCGAACCGCTCCTCCGGCGGGAATTGACGGCTTTCGCGATAAATGTCCAGCGTAAGCGCATGTGCACGTTCGCATACATCGAGGCGTCGGAAATCCGTCATCGTCAATGTCTCCGTGAAGGATCGGCGTTCAAGGACCCGCGAATATCATTGAGGTCTTTCTCAACCGGCCATCATTCCCGCTCATCGCTCATCATTCCGACGCCGACACCAAACGCACACTAGCAACTAGCAACTAGCAACTAGCAACTAGCAACTAGCAACTAGCAACTAGCAACTAGCAACTGGCATCCTCTTGCCCTTCCTCGAAGCCATCCGCCTCGCGCTCACGCAGATCCGCGTCCAGAAGCTGAAGAGCTTCTTCACGCTGCTGGGCGTCATGATCGGCGTGATGTTCCTCATCGCCGTCGTGTCGATCGTCGAAGGCATGAGCCGCTATGTCGAGGACGACTTCGCAGGGCGTCTGCTCGGCGCGAACACATTTACGCTGCGGCGCTATCCGTGGTTCGGGAACAACACGACGCGCGAGCAATGGCTCGAGTGGCAGCGCCGGCCGCGGTTCTATCACGCCGACGTCGACTTCGTCCGCGGCGTGCTGCCGCCCGGCGCGCGATGGGCCATCGAGAGCCAGCGCACGCTCTACGCGTCGGCGCCCAATGTGCGTCCCAAGCAGGTCGAAGCGCACGCCGTCGAGGGCGACTACTTCACGATCAAGAAATACGACCTCACGTCGGGACGAGTGATCTCGCCCGAAGAATACGAGCTCGGCACACCGGTCGCGGTCATCGGCGACGAGGTCGCGAAATACTTCTTCCCGAATCTCAATCCACTGGGGCGTGAGCTGCGGATCGGCGGCATCCCGTACTCCATCGTCGGCGTGATCGAGCATCAGGGCACGTTGTTCGGACTCTCGCTCGACAAGCTCGTCGTCGCTCCATTCGGATCCCCAATGCATCGGCTGACCAATCCGCTCAACGACATCGGCGGGATGTTGGTCCAGGCGCCGAGTGCGGTCATGCTCGACGACGCCATGGAGACCGTACGCGAGTCGCTGCGCGAGCACCGGCACATGCACCCGGCGCGACCCGACAACTTCGTCATGGAGACGTCGGCCTCGGCGCTGCAGTTCTTCGACAAGATCAAGAAGACCATGACGATCGCCGGTACGGCGCTTCCGGCCATCGGGCTCATCGTCGGCGGCATGGTCATCATGAACATCATGCTCGTGTCGGTCTCTGAACGAACGCACGAAATCGGCATTCGAAAATCGATCGGTGCGCGACGGCGTGACATCCTCAGTCAATTCCTGATCGAAGCCGCGACGTTGAGCACCGTCGGCGCGATCATTGGCATCGTGCTCGGCATCACGGCGGCAAAAGTCATCGCGTGGCGCACGCCGCTACCGGCCGCGGTCGCGCCGTGGTCGATCGTGGCGGCGACGCTTCTCGGAACGGTGGTGGGGATCGTCTCCGGCGTGTACCCGGCGCGACGCGCGTCTCGGCTCGACCCGATCGAAGCGCTGAGGCAAGAGTGAATCTCCTCACGCGACTCATGTACGCGCTCGAGGGTGTCGCCATCGCGATCGATTCGATGCGCGCCAACAAGGCTCGCGCGACGCTCACGATCCTCGGCGTCGCGATCGGCGTGTTCGTCGTGGTCGCGCTGTCGTCGGTCGTCCGCGGCGTGAACGAATCGTTCGCGCGCGACGTCGAAGCGGCGGGACCAACGTCATTCTTCGTCTATCGTCGGCCGATCAGCGGCTTCAACTCGTGCGACGGCACGGAAGACACCTGCCCCGAACGCCGCAATCCGCCGATCACGAACGACGAAGCGTTGGGCATCGCTCGCCTGCCGAACATCTACGCCGTGACGCAGCACGTGGCGGGCGGCAGCTCGTTCAAGTACCACGACCGGCAACTCAACGCCGGCGTCGAGTACTACTCATCGAATTGGACGGACGTGGACGGCGGCGACATCTATCCCGGACGCAGCTTCACGTACACCGAGGATCAAGCCGGCGCCCGCGTCGTGATCATCAACGACAAGTTGGCGGAAACTCTGTTCGGCGACTCCGATCCGCTCGACAAACATATTCTCGTCGACGGCGTCGACTTCATGGTGATCGGGCTGTATCACTACACGGCGAGCCCCATGGGGACACCGACGTCGGCCGGCGGAGGCGATTCGCCCAAGGCCATCATCCCGCTGGAGACAGGACGCCGGCATCTTCGCATCTGGGTGGGTGGAAACAATCTCATCGTCAAGCCGAGCGCCGGCGTGGCCGTCGATGAAGCGGTCGACGACGTGACGGCGTATCTGCGAGGCCGGCGCGGACTCAAGCCCGCCAGACCGGCGACGTTCGACATCGTCACGCAGGACAAGCTGCTCGCGACGTACAACAAATTGTTCGGCACGTTCTTCGTCGTCGGCATCGCGCTATCGTCCGTTGGACTGCTCGTGGGCGGCGTGGGCGTCATCGCGATCATGATGATCTCGGTCACCGAGCGCACGCGCGAGATCGGTGTCCGCAAAGCGCTCGGCGC
>Ga0070683_100003632_pt1 | contig 12571 bp, 12 predicted proteins | sample KBSC713LmetaG_FD_64662 | JGI IMG/M metagenome (GOLD analysis project Ga0070683, IMG submission 64662) | Corn rhizosphere microbial communities from Kellogg Biological Station, Michigan, USA - KBS C7.1-3L metaG | ecosystem: Host-associated > Plants > Roots > Rhizosphere ...
CGGGCGCAGCGCCGACGAGCTCTACCCGGAGGCGGTCGCGGCCGCCAACCGGGCCTATGACCTGCTCGAACGAGGTCTCCAGCTTTAGGGATGCGGCACCTTGGCGGCCTACGGTTGCCCTATGGCGGATCAACGCTCCTACCCGGCGCCGGCCGACGAGGTCGAACGGCTGCGCTCGCTCGACGACTTCCGCGTGGTCGCCGCGGCAGGCGTCGCCTAGGCCGCGTCGGCCACCGCGAACAGGCCCTGGTTGGCCGCGGCCATCAGAGCCTGCGACCGGTTGTTGACGCGCAGCTTGCTGTACAGCCGGGAGACGTACGTCTTGACCGTCGCCTCGGAGACCTCCAGCCGGTTGGCGATCGTCGGCAGGCTGAGCCCGTCGCGCATGAGCGACAGCACCTCGCGCTCGCGCTGGCTGAGCAGGCCGCCGGCCTGGGTCTTGCGGCGCGACAGCGCGGCCGACAGGCCGGGGGCGTTGAACGAGTGGGGGGCCATCGCCGCGTGCCGGATCGCCACGAGCACCGAGGACGTCGGGCCGGCCTTCGTCACGTACGCGGACAGCCCGGCATCCAGCGCCCGGTACAGCAAGGCGTCGTCGTTGACCGCGCTCAGCAGCACGATCCCGAGATCCGGCGCGTACACGCGGAGCTGCCGAGCCAGGGCGATGCCGTCGGCGTCGGCCAGCGACGCGTCGATCGTCACCACGTCGGGTTGCGTGGCGTCGACGACCCGGACCGCCTCGGCCGCGCTGGCCGCCTCGCCGACGAGTTCGATGTCGGGGCACCCGGCCACGACGCGGGCAAGACCGAGACGAAGCAGGACGTGCTCGTCAACTGCGACCAGCCGGATGCTCATAGTTCCTCCAGGAGACCGCGTGTCCACAGTGCACGCGAAGTGGGCGACAACCGTTGCTGGATAAGGGTGACAACCGCGTGTGCGGCATTGGAAGAGCAGCATCCGCCTTCACGCCGGCCGGCAACCGCATTGCACCGCCCGCCGCTGGATACCATCACGGGCATGGCAGAGGTGCTGGAGCGGCTGCGCGCGATCTGCGCGGCGCTGCCCGAGGTGACCGAGCGACCCAGTCACGGCGCGCCGACCTGGTTCGTGCGCGACAAGAAGTCCTTCGCCACGGCGTGGTTGACCGGGCACCACGATCACGACTTCGCCCACCTGTGGTGCGCCGCTCCGCCGGGGGCTCAGGAAGCGCTCGTCGCGGCCGAGCCGCAGACGTTCTTCCGCCCGCCCTACGTGGGCCACCGCGGCTGGCTCGGCGTCCGCCTCGACGGCGAGATCGACTGGGCCGAGATGGCCGAGTTGCTCACCGACGCCTACCGGACGGTCGCCCCCAAAACCCTCATCGCGAAGCTGGACACATAAAGGCGTGCGCGAGGCCCAACCACCGGGCCTCGCGCACGCACCACCACCCCCGAACCACGACTCAACGAGGCCTACCGCTCAAAGAGCGAAACCAACGCGCTCACCGTGACAGCGAGCAGCAGGCCGACCGGGGCAACCCGGGTAACGATGGCGGACATGCGGTTCGTTCCTCCGTGAACTGTTCCTTTGTGCGACTGGTCAAGCATGCCCCAGAACTACGGAAGGTAGCGTCACCAGCACGGTCCGGATCGACTGGCAGACCGGAGGACAGCATCAGGGCGAGCAAAGCGCCGGCGAGCATGAACGGCCCGTGCGCCAACCGTGTTCGGCCCCGGACCTGCCCCGTGACCAGCAACGAAGCGGCGACCAGGCCGCTCAAGACGAAGCCGGCGCCCACACCGATGACGAGCGCCGAGCGGCCGAGCGCGCCGAGCAGCAGGCCGAGGCCGGCGGCCAGCTTGGCGTCGCCCATCCCGAAGCCTGCGGCGAGGACCAGCACCAGGTAGACCGCGCTCACCGCGCCGGCCCCGAGCAGCGCCCCGCGCAGGCGACCGGCGTCCGCGACCGCCAGCAGCGCCAGGCCGAAGAAGGTGAGCGTCAACGCGTTTGGCAGCCGGTGGACGCGCGCGTCGACGAACGCCAGGCAGACACCCATGAGTCCCAGGGACCACAGCGGGCCACCGAGCATCGCGAGTACCGCCGCCGAAACGAGTTCCACGAGACCGGCCGGCGGACCGCGATGCCCGCGGCAGCGAGCGCACCGGCCGTTGACGGGCATTAACATCCGGACATCGCCACACAGCGGGCAGGCCGGCCCGGCCGGCTCATCCCAGTACACGATGAAAAAGCGCAGCAATGGTCCGCAGAGTGCGCCAAGAACCCCCGTCATTAGCACGGGCCTCAGCGTATGCGAAGGCTTTTGCAGATTTTGGCCCGGCGAGGGCGCGGACGGGCAAAGAATTGACTTGTGGCGAAGCTGAGAGCTTTGTTGGCCATTGTGATCATCGTCCTGATGGCGGCAACCCCGGCGCGGATCAACGCGCACGCCGATGCGGCGGCGCCGGTTGTGCCGACCGCGCCGCGCGGCGATGTCGAAGAGGCGGCCAACTTGCGCTGCAGCGACGGGGCAGGCACCTGGCTGGGCATGTGGTGGCGCGGGCCGATGCAGTGGCGCATCAACGACGCCACGATCCCCGCCTACCTCGACAAGGTCGGGGTGGTGGCGGCCATCCGCAGCGCGGCGACCACAGTGGACACCGGTCGCAACGACTGCGGACTGCCCCAGGACCTCGGCGCCGAGCAGGCGTTCCTCGGCGGCACCGGGCACGTCGCGGAGGTCGGCACAGACGGCGGCTGCGGGCCGCAGGACGGCACCAGCACGGTGTCGTTCGGCCGGCTCAACCAGGGATTGCTCGCGGTCACCTGCATCTGGTGGTTTGACGACAAGGCCGGCGGGCGCAGCGTCGAGGCCGACATCCTGATCGACAACACCCCCGGGCTCTTCTTCCTGAGCACCCCGGCCGGCTGTTCCGGACAGTGGGACCTCGAGGGGACGATCACGCACGAGTTCGGCCACGTCTTCGGTCTCGGGCACGTGTCCTACACCGAGCACAGCGACCTGACGATGACCGCCGCCCTGCCGGACTGCTCCACCGCCTATCGCGGGCTCGGCCTGGGCGACTATCTCACGCTCCGCCAGCACTACGGCGAGCACTAACTCGATCGCAACCGGCCGGGACCTTCGTGGGCGCTCGGCGTTCGATGTCCTGACACGGTGATCCCACCCCGCCGGCTTTGGATTTGGTACCTGGGAGCTGCGGCTCTCCTCGTGCCGATTGCGGTGTTGAGCACCCACTGGTCGGCGCGCGTCCTCATGCTCGCGATGGAGTGGACGTCGACCGCCCTCGCCGGGTTCGCGATCCGGCGGCAACGCCCCCGGCAGGCCCGGGCGTGGTGGCTGCTGTGGAGCACGATGCTGCTGGCGTCCCTGGCCAACCTCGCCTGGGGCCTGCAAGCGCTGTTGCACCTGCCACCGCCGCCCAGCCCGCTGATGTTCGACTCGCTCTACCTGGTGGCCTACGGGTTCGGCACGGTCGGGCTGTTCATGGTCGTCGGCCGCAGCGACAACCGGACGTCGTGGGAGGCGCTGCTCGACTCGATCATCCTCGCCGTCGGCCTGGCAATCCCGACATGGAGCTTCCTCGTCAACCCGATGCTCGACACCAGCGGGTTCGCGGCCCGCCTCTTGTATCCGGTCGGCGACCTCGTCATGGTCACCATGACCGCGCGGCTGTGGTTCACCGCCGGCAAGCGCACGCCGTCCACGGTCTTGCTCGTCGTCGCCCAGCTCGGCATTCTCGCGTTCGACGTGCTCACCTGGTCGAGCGCGCTGTCCAACGTCACCCCGCAATTCATCGCCGCCGCCAACCTCGGCTGGATTTTCTGGTACTCGCTGTGCACGGCATCCGCCCTCCACCCGTCGATGAAGGAGACCACCGGATCGGCGACCCTGGCCGGTCGGCGTAGCACGCGGCACGGCCGATTTCTGCTCCTGCTCGTCCTGTCCGTCCTCGGACCTGCGGTCAGCGCATTCGAGCACTCGTTCGTCACCCCGATCCTGACCGGGCTGCTGGCCGTGATCCTGGTGATCCGCATGCAGTTCGTCACCCGGGTCGCCCAGACGCGGGCCGACGCGCTCGACGTGGCCCTGTTCGAGCAGCGGACGCTGCAGGCCCAGCTGAGCCACCGCGCCCTGCACGACCCGCTGACCGGCCTGGGCAACCGGGCGCTCCTCAACGATCGGCTGTCGTCCACATCGGACGGTCCGGTCACGCTGCTCCTGCTCGACCTCGACGGGTTCAAGGACGTCAACGACACGTACGGGCACCCAGCCGGCGACGAGCTGCTCATCCAGGTCGCCGACCGGCTCCGCGGCGTCCTGTCCATCCACGACACGCTCATCCGGCTGGGCGGCGACGAGTTCGCGATGCTGTTGCGGGACAAGGACTCCGCGTGGCCGGTCGCCCAACGGGCCCTCGACGCCGTGCGCCGGCCATACCGGACCGAGGCGCACGACCTTTACCTGACGACGAGCATCGGCCTGCTCGTGTCCGAGACGCCGATGGCCCCGGCCGACGCGCTGCGGGACGTCGACCTCGCGCTGTACGCAGCCAAGGAAGCGGGCAAGAACCAGATCGTCCAATTCGACCAGGCCCTGCGGGATGCCCGCCTCGACCACGCCCGGCTCACCGAAGGGCTGCATCGGGCGCTGGCCAACGGCGAGTTCGGGCTGCAGTACCAGCCGGTCATGGACCTCACGACCGGCGCGATGTACGCGGTCGAGGCGCTGCTGCGCTGGAACCCCCCGGGCCAGGCCACGGTCCCGCCCGACCGGTTCATCCCGGCCGCCGAGGAGATCGGGCTGATCGTGCCGATCGGTACGTGGGTGCTTGAGCGCGCCTTGCTCGACGCGGCCCCCTGGCATCGCACGCACGGTCTTGCGATCACGGTCAACGTGTCCGGACGGCAGCTGCGCGACCGTACCTTCGTCGACGTGGTGCGCCGTGCCCTCGAGGTCAGCGGGCTACCCGCCCCGGCGCTCGTGCTGGAGATCACCGAGACGGTCCTGGTGACCGCGGCCACAGCCGACGCCGAGACGGTCGTCGGGCAGCTACAGGCGTTGCGCGCCATGGGCGTGCGGGTCGCGATCGACGACTTCGGCACCGGCTACTCGTCGCTGTCGTACCTGCGCGACCTGCCGGTCGACGTCTTGAAGATCGACCGCTCGTTCACCAGTACCGGCGACGACGACCTCACGTTCACCCGGGCCATCCTGGAGCTGTCGACGACCCTGTCGCTGCAGACCGTCGCCGAGGGCGTCGAGACCCGCGAGCAGGCCCAGCGGCTGGTCGCGATGAACTGCCCGCTCGCGCAGGGCTTCCACTTCTCGCGCCCGGTCAGCGCGGCCGGCGTGTTTGCGCTGCTGTCTACCTCTTCTGCACCTGTCGAGGAACGGGTCTGACAACCGGCGCTGGCCACCCTTTGAGGAGTCATTGACACCTCATGGGAGAGAGACCTGATGCTCCGCAACGTCAGCAAGTTTTTGCTCGGGCCGATCCTGGCGCTCGCGGCCGCCGGCGGCGTGCTGCTCGTCGACACCACGGCTGCGTCAGCGGCGACGACGTCCGCCATCAAGGTTTCCGGTAAACTCAAGGTCCGCAGCGCGCCAAACAACAGCGGCAAGATCATCCGGCAGCTGAAGAACAAGACCAAGGTCACGCTCGACTGCCGGGTGAACGGCCAGTATGTGAAGGGCTCGGTCCGCAAGACCGCCCAGTGGGACCGCATCGCCGGCACGACGCAGTGGATTTCCCACGCGTACGTGGTGACCAAAGCCGCCCTGCCGGTATGCGCACCGCCGCCGGCTCGCAAGCCCGCCGTGCAATCGGCGCCTTCTGTCCCGGCCGGCCCGACCGGCACCATGACCAACGCGCAGTTCCTGGCCGCATCGGTTGGGCCGGCCCAGCAGAGCCAGCGCGAGTTCGGCGTACCGGCCTCGATCACGCTCGCGCAGGCGATCCTCGAGTCGGGCTGGGGCCGCAGCAAGCTGTCGGCCAACGACCGGAACTTCTTCGGGATGAAATGCTCTACGCAGGGCTCGTACGCGAACGGCTGCCACACGTACGTGACGAACGAGTGCACGCCGGCGCCGGCGAGCGTCTGCTACACCACGTCGGCGTCGTTTCGCACCTACGCCTCGGCGACCAACTCGTTCCGTGACCACGGTGCACTGCTGGCGACGTCGTCGCGATACCGGGCGGCCTTCAACTACAAGAAGAACCCGGTGCAGTTCGCGGTGGAGATCCAGAAGGGCGGCTACGCGACGGATCCGCTCTACGCGACGAAGCTGGCCAAGCTCATGCAGGACTACAAGCTCCAGTCGTACGACGTGCGCTAGAAAGTCAGTTTGAAGGGGAGCCGCGGTGCGCGGCTCCCCTTTTGCTTTGCCACTCCTTCGGGGAAGGTCAGATGGCGCATCGAGTCGATCGTGGGGGCGATTTGCTGCCTGGGCAGCAAATCGCCCCCACGATCAATGTCGCCCTTGGCGGTGCTTCGGCGTGTCGCGAGGTTCGGTGGCCTGTCCCGGACTGCGTCGGGAACGACGGAGCGCACAACGCCGGAGGCCACTACCTCCCCCCGAGGTAGTGGCCTCCAAGTCGGGACAACGTCCCATCACTCCTGCTCGGAGCGCAGCAACTTGCTCAGCGCCCGCACCGCGGTGTCGTCCGGCGAGGCCGACTCACGGTTGACGCGTTGCAGTTCCTTATAGACCTCTTCACGGTGCACCTGGACGCTGCGAGGCGCCTTGATGCCGATCCGGACCACGTCGCCGCGCACGTCGAGCACGGTGATGACGACGTCGTCGCCGACCATCACACTTTCACCGGGACGCCGGGTGAGGACGAGCACGGGCGGGCTCCTTCACATCCCGCGGGCCGTCGCCGCGTGATAAGCGAAGAGTACCCGATTCGTCCGCTATTTCGCCGGAGATAGCCGTTCGCGTACCGAGAGGTCGGAACGGTTGAGGACGAGCTGCACGCCCCTCTTCGTGGACTGGTCGATCACGATCGGCGCCGCCGTGTTCACCGTGGTGTTGGCGATCGAGTCGCCGGCCGTCACCACGAGCAGCATGACCACGTTGTTCGGGTCGGACACGCCCAGGCTCTTGAGGGTCTCGTCGTCAATCTCCGGCGAGTAGTTCGGGAACAGCGCCACCGGCGGTACCACGACGAAGCGCAGGTCCGGGTGGTCCTTCGAGGTGAGCTCGAAGATCACCTCGGAGTCCTGCACCTGCACCAGCACAAACTGCTTGTCGTCCGGGAAGCCCGGCATGGGTGCCACGAAGTCGATGACCGGAAGTTCCGTGGTCTGGCTGGGTTCGAGGGTAGCGACGGACATGGATTCCTCTTGTTTCTCTCGGGTGGACACCACCGGACTACCGAAGGAAGTCCACCAGGGAAGGCTGGACCACCTTCGCGGTTGCCGCCAGGGCCGCCTGATACGCGGTCTGCTGGAGCGTCAACTCGGTGATGGTCTTGGGAAGGTCGATATCCTCGACCGTTGAGACCTGATTGGTCAGGTCGATGACGCGCGAGTCGGCGTAGTTCTGCAACTGCGTCAGCCGGTTGACTCGGGCGCCGACGCTCGACAGGCCGGCCTGCATCGTGGTCGTGGCCTGATTCAGCTTGCCGAGGTCGTCTTCCAGATTGGCGGGGTTGGTCCGAAGGTCGTCGGAGATTTGCTTCAGCAGACCGAAGATCTGCGTGTTGCCGGTGCCGAACACCCCGTTGGGACCTTCGGCCGGTGTGTCGACCCGGATTTTGGCGCTCGGGCCGACCGTGCGCTGCACCTGCCCGGTGTCACCGGCGTACGTGCCGTCATCATTGTAGGCGATCTGACCCGTTGTCGTGCCGCCAAACACCGGACGGTCCAGGTACTGCGTGTTGGCCAGGTTCAGCACCGACTCGCGGATGTTGTCCATCTCCAGGGCGATTGCGTCACGCGCGTCCTGACTGCCGCCGCTGCCGCTGGACATGCCGGACAGCACGAGTTCCTTGGCCCGGTTGACCTGCTCGACCGCGGACGTGAGTGCCGTGTCGGCCGTGTTCAGCCAGGATATGCCGTCGTCGGCATTCCGCGAGTACTGCTGCAGGTTTGTCATATCGCTGCGGTACTGCATGGCCAGCACGGCGTCGCCCGGCGCGTCCGAGGCCTTGGTGAGCTGCTTGCCGCTGGAGAGCCGGTTCTGCGTGTCGCCCAGCTTCGCAATGTTGGTCTGCAGGTTGGCCAACACGTTGGTCGCGATCGACCGTTCGGTGACGCGGATGCTGACCATGTGACTACCTCTTCATGTTGATCAGAGAGTCGAGGGTGGTGTCGATAGTGCTCATCACCTTCGCAGCCGCCTCGTACGCGCGCTGGTACTGGATCATGTTGGTCATCTCTTCGTCGAGGCTCACACCCGTGGCCGCTTCGCGGTCCGCCTCGGCGTTGTCGGTGACCGTCTGCTGGATGTCGGCGCGGCGGTTGACGGTCTGCGCGGCCACCCCGGTCTGCGTGACGAACCCGCGGTACACCGAGTCGGGACCGTTCGGCAGCTTGGCGATGTCGGCGAGCGTGTCGGCGTTGCCACCGCTCAGGTTCGGCACGGGAAGACCGGTGACCGGGTCGGTCGACGGCGGCACGCTCGACGCGGCCAGCTCTTCCGGCTTCGTGATGGCGACCGTCAGCGTGGTTGCCGTCGTACCGGTGAAGAACTGGCCACCGGCCGCGCCGCTGAGGTCGAAGCCCAGGGCGTGCTGGGTGTTCACCGCGTTCGCCAGCTGGGCGGCGATGTTGTCGTAGCCGTCGGCGGTGTCTGGAAGTGTCTTGTTGAGCGTCTCCAGCGACGAGGCGATCGAACCGCTCGTCACCGCGGCCGTATTGGTGCTGTCTGTCCACTGCAGAGCGACCGGGATCTTCGTGTTGCCGGTCGGGTCGGACGGGTCGACCAGGCCCGCCATGTCACTCGGGCCGATCACCCTGAGCTGCCGAGTGTCCACCCCGCTCACCAGTGGCGAGCCGGAGATGTAGACGTCCATCTGGCCGTCGTCGCGTGGCCGGCCGGTCGCGCCGGTGAGCTCGGACAGGTGCCGCACCAGCTCGTCACGTGAGTCGCGCAGCTCGTTGGTCGGCGTGCCGGACAGGCTGTCGGTGGCGATGCGCCGGTTGTAGTCGGCCACCGCGGACGCGGTCGTGTTCACCTCGTTCACGCGCGCCTGGAGCTGTTCGCGGCTCGACAACCACAGCGAGGACAGGCTGTTGTGCGCGGTGGACAGCGAGTCGGCCACCGCCGCCGCCCGCTGGAGCACGACGTTGCGGGCCGACAGGTCGCTCGGCCGGTTGGCCACGTCGGCCCAGGACGCCCACAGGTCGGCGATCTGTGACTGCACGCCGGTGTTGCTCGGTTCGTTGATGACCTGCTCGATGCGGGCGTACGTGTCGCGCTGGCCGACCAGGTACTGGTTGAGCCCGCGCTCCGCGCGGGAGCGGGTGTCGAGAAACTCGTCGTGCAGGCGGCTGACCGAGCTGACCTCGACGCCACTCGGCCCGACGTCGCCGGTCGAGTACATCGCCGGTACGCGAATGTTGTCCATCGAGCTCAGCTCGGCGCGCTGCCGCGAGTAGCCGGGGGTGTTGGCGTTGGCGATGTTCTGGCCGGTGATATCCAGCGCGCGCCGCTGTGCGTAGAGCGCGGACAGCGCCGACGACAGGCCGGAGAAAGTGCTCATCTACATCGCCTCGTCGATCAGCCGGGTACGGGGAGCAGCGGCCACGGTCTCCCCGCGCCGGCTGTAGGTCTCGACCGAGCCGGCCACCGACAACATGGTCTCGCGTACCGCGCGAGCCCCGGTGGTCAACAGGTCGCGGTTGGCCTCGGCGAGCGCGCTCACCTCGGCGGTCAGGGTCAGGAACGCCCGCCGGTGCTGCTGGAGCAGCTCGGACCAGGGCGGCGGAGCGGCCTCGGCGAGCGCGGTGAGGCTCGGGTTGCTGCCGAGACCCATGGTGGCGCCGATCGCCTCGACCTCGACCGCGCGCACCACCTCCGTCCGCCGGATCTCCTCGAGCACCACCTCGACCTCACGGGTCGCGTGGGCGAGCCAGCGGGTGCGGCCGCCGGACAGGACGAGCTGCTCCTCCTCCAGCTTGAACAGGAGGAGCTCAAGCATCTCCCGTTCCCGCCACAGGATGCTCGCCAGGTCCGCCAGACCCATCAGTCCCGCCTTCTCCGTCGACGTGTCTCGCATTTCCAAGTCGGCAGACATCGGCCGGGCTTAAGGACAACCGGTTGGCAACTTCGCGGGACCGAAGCGTGCACCCGTACCCCCGGAATCTGGGTTCTGCCAGGCCAAACGGCTTAGCAGACAAACCACTTCCTGCCACGAAGAGGTACACCGTGACCACCGTTGCCGCACCGCGCGAAATCGACGACCTCGTCCGCAACCACCTGCCGCTCGTCGGCCATCTGGTGCGGGAGATGCTGGGCCGGTTGCCGGCGCACGTGAGCCGTGAGGACCTTATCTCGGCCGGCATGGCCGCGCTGGCCGGCGCGGCGAAGAACTTCGACCCGACGCGCGGCACCCCGTTCGGCAGCTTCGCCACCACCCGCATCCGCGGCGCGCTGCTCGACGAGCTGCGCGGCCTGGACTGGGCCAGCCGCTCGGTGCGCAGCCGGGCCCGCCGCGTCGACGCCGCGCAGCAGGAGCTGACCGGCGCGCTCGGCCGCACGCCGACGGCCGCCGAACTGGCCGACAAGCTCGGCGTCACCGTCGAGGAGCTCAAGTCGATCGACGAGGACGTGCAGCGCGCGGTCGTGCTGTCGCTGCAGGGCTTCACCGCCGGTACCGCCGAAGATCTGGTGCCCGAGCGGGCGGCCGGGCCGGAGGAGCTGCTCATCCACCGCGAGCGCATCGGCTACCTGCACCACGCCATCGAGGCGCTGCCGGACCGGCTCAAGCAGGTTGTCACCGCGTACTTCTTCGATGAGCGGCCGATGCTCGAGATCGCCGAGGAGCTCGGGGTCACCGAGTCGCGGGTCTCACAGCTGCGCGCCGAGGCGCTGACGCTGCTGCGGGACGGCATGAACAGCCACCTCGACCCGGAGCTGAACGCGGCGTCGACCCGGCCGGAGGGCTGCGTCGCGCGCCGTCGTGAGGCCTACTACGCGCAGATCGCGGCCCAGGGCGACCTCGCCAGCCGGCTGCGCCTGACCACCCAATTCGGCCTGCCGAAGGCCGCCTGATCGCCATACCCTCCCACCCGGTTCTTCAGGGGAGTCGTCGCCCACGATGGGCGGTGGCTCCCCTGAAGGCGTTATGCGGTTTCTCTCAACCTGGTCCACGTCAGACCGATGAGACGGGTTGACCGGCCCATGGATGGACCGGACACCGGACCCCCGTCTCCAAGGAGGACATAGACCATGGGTCTCCGTATTAACCAGAACATCGCGGCGATGAACGCGTACCGGAACCTGTCGGTCAACGACAGCAGCATGTCGAAGTCGCTGGAAAAGCTGTCCAGCGGCTTCCGCATCAACCGGGCCGCCGACGACGCCGCCGGCCTGAGCATCAGCGAGGGCCTGCGCGCTCAGACCGGTGGCCTCAAGGTCGCCGTGCGCAACGCGCAGGACGGCATCAGCGTCGTACAGACCGCTGAAGGTGCGCTCACTGAGACGCACTCCCTGCTGCAGCGCATGCGTGACCTGGCCGTCCAGGCGGCGAACACCGGTGGTAACGACACCGACGCTCGTACCGCCATCAAGACCGAGGTCGACCAGATCACCAACGAAATCAACCGCATCGGCAACGCCACCAAGTACGGCGCCAACAACCTGCTCGACGGCAGCAACTCGTCCGGCTTCGACTTCCAGATCGGATCGCAGGCGGGCCTGACGAACAAGCTCAACATCGGCATCAGCGACATGCGGGCCGGTGCGCTGGGGCTGCAGGGTGCGGGCGCGACGCTGCAGGGGGCGAACACCGCCGGCACGGGTACGACGGCGCTGGCGACGACCGACTTCGGCGCCGTCACGCTCGTTGACGGCAACACCACGAAGGCGGCGACGGTGACGTTCACCTCCACGGCGGACACCACCACCGCGGCCGGGCGGGCGCAGTACCAGGACGACATGCAGAAGGCCTTCGACAGCGCCTTCGGCCAGGGGGTGGTGCGCGCGAGCGTCTCCCAGGGCACCGCCACGACCGACTTCTCGGTCAAGCTCGAATCGGTCAACACCACATCCGGCGTCACACTCACCACCGGAAGTACGGCCGGCGGCGTGACCGCGGCCACCGCGACGGCGGCCGGCGGAACCTCACAGAGCATCTCCGACCTGATCCTGGCCGGTGATACGTCGGCCATCGACACCATCGACAAGGCGATCAGCACGGTGTCGAACCAGCGGGCGACGCTCGGTGCCTACCAGAACCGGCTGGAGCACACCATCAACAACCTCAACGTCGCCGTCGAGAACCTGTCGGCGTCGGAGTCTCGGATCCGGGACACCGACATGGCGTCGGAAATGGTGTCCTTCACCCGTTCGCAGATCCTGTCCCAGGCCGGTACGTCCATGCTGGCCCAGGCCAACCAGGCG
>Ga0070683_100003635_pt1 | contig 12566 bp, 10 predicted proteins | sample KBSC713LmetaG_FD_64662 | JGI IMG/M metagenome (GOLD analysis project Ga0070683, IMG submission 64662) | Corn rhizosphere microbial communities from Kellogg Biological Station, Michigan, USA - KBS C7.1-3L metaG | ecosystem: Host-associated > Plants > Roots > Rhizosphere ...
CCGCGCGTCATCTCCAGCGCTTTCTTTTCGGAATGTTTCGCTTTAATCGCTGCGAGTACGCGCTCTGGAGTAAACGGCGCTTCGCGCAGCCGGACACCCACCGCGTCGAAGATCGCGTTTGCAATCGCCGGAATCGTCGCCGCCAGAGAGCCTTCGCTCGCTTCCTTGGCGCCGAACGGCCCTTCCGGGTCCACCGACTCCACAATGATGCATTCCACTTCAGGCGACTCCGTTGCCGAAGGCGACTTGTACTCCAGCATCCCCGGGTTCATCAGCAGGCCGTCTTTCCACACCATCTCTTCCTGCATTGCCTGCCCCAACCCCATCCACACTGAGCCGATCACCTGGCCTTCCACAGAGACTGGATTCAGCGCCCGCCCGCAATCATGCGCTGCCCAGACTTTATGGACTGTCACCTCGCCGGTCTCTTCATCCACCGTGACCTCGGCTACCTGCGCCGAATATGAATATGCGGGTGACGGTCCCACGCCCGCGCCTTTGAACGCCCCACCGCGCGCATCTTTTGGCGGCGCATAAGATCCCGTACCGGTCAGCGCCCCGGTAAAGTCGATGGCTGAGACCACCGCTTCTTCAAAACTCATGCTGTCTTTCGGACCTTCTTCTTTGCGCTTCTGCTGCAACGATCCGCGCAGTGTCTGGCCTTCCACACGTCCGCTGACTTCCTTTACGTTCCCGCGCGGGGTATCGAATTTCTGCAGAATCTGCTCGGCATGCGCGCCATTTGAAGAAGGCTCCGCCGTACCCCGCTTCCACACGCGATCATCACGCATCATCACATCTTCCGGCGCGCAGTTCATCTTGACCGCCGCGGCGGCCACAATCTTTTTCCTTACGTCCTGCGCGGAACGCAGCGATGCATTGCCATTCATGAACGTCACGCGGCTGGAATAAGATCCAATATCAATCGGCGTCAGGTCGGTGTCTGCGGCAATCACGCGAATTCGTCCCAACCCGATGCCCAGCACTTCAGCCACAATCTGCGCCACCATCGTGTCTGATCCCTGGCCAATATCAGACGCGCCGGTGTACACCACCACGCCGCCATCGCGATCAATCTTGATATTCACCGTGGAATGCGGCATGTCTGAACGGATAATGCTGTTGGCCGCGCCGCTCACATAATGGCTGCATGCCATGCCCATGCCTCGCGCCGGTGGCAACTGGCTGCGGCGCTCGTGCCAGCCCGATCGCGAAATTACTTTGTCGATGCATTCCGGCAATCCGTAACTCTGCACCCGCAGATTGTTCACTGTAATGCAAGGCGGCTTCAGCAGGTTGATACGCCTGATCTCCGCCGGATCGATGTCCAGCTTTGCTGCAATTTCATCGAGCTGGCTCTCAAAGGCAAACCGAACATTCACCGTACCATGTCCGCGCATCGCGCCGCAGGCCGGCTTGTTCGTCAGCACGCGATAGCCGTCATATTTGATGTTAGGAATGTCATAGAGCGCGCCCAGCAGCGCGCCGGAATAAAGGATTGTGACCACCCCATAAGAACAATATGCGCCGCCATCCTGAATCACTTTTGCCGCCACCGCTGTGAGGTGGCCATCCTTCTTCGCGCCGATCTTCAAATCAATGATCGTGCGCGGCCGCCCCCGATGCGCCCAAAAAACTTCTTCCCGCGTATAAGTGATCTTCACCGGAGCTTTGGCTTTGCGCGCCGCTACCGCCGCAATGATCTCCAGCGGAATCACTTCACTCTTGCCGCCAAACCCACCACCCACCAGCGGCTTGATTACGCGTATCTGCTGCATTGGCATTTCGAGCACAATGGAGAGCTTGTGCTGCAGGTAATACGGCACCTGCGTTGACGACCACACCGTCAGCCGTCCCGGCTGCCCGGTCTGTGAATCAATTTCAAATTGCGCCAGCGTGCAATGCGGCTCCATTGCCGCGTGCGTCACTTCGCCCGCAATGTACCGATGCTCCATCACCACGTCAGCCTCGGCAAAGCCCTTGTCCGGATCGCCAAACACATGGTGATAATCTTTTTCAATGTTGTTCGGGCGCTGCGGATGGATCCAGTCCTTCTCCGCTTTCATCGAATCTTCCGGATCGAACCACGCCGGCAACTGCTCATACTCGACCTCAATCAGCTCCAGCGCGCGCTCTGCAATCGATTCCGACGTTGCGACTACGCAAGCTACGTTATCGCCCACGTACCGGACTTTTTCGACCGCCAGCGCCGTCTCATCATGACCGACAGGCAAAATGCCGTATTTATTCGGCGCGTCCGGCCCGGTCACCACGCACACAACACCATCAACAGCTTCGGCCTTCGACGTATCAATCTTTTTGATCCGCGCGTGCGGATACGGCGAATGCAGGATCTTGCCCGTCAACATTCCGGGAACCGACAGGTCGTCAGTGTACTTACCCTGGCCCGTGGTCTTGCCCGCTGCATCGACCAAGGCAACGCGTTTACCGATGATGGAAAAATCACTCATTTGTCTGGATCTGCGCGCATATTCTTTGCGCTGTTTTTCTGAAATCCCGAACCCGCGCTTTTTGCGGGCGAGGGATTCCTATTTCCTTCAAAACTGCCAGCCACTCGCTGCTAACTATTGCCATGCCCGTATATTCTCGACTCTGGTAGGGCTCCCTCGCTCCGCTCGGGATTTCAGAAAAAATCCCTTTGCGCCCTTCGCGTCCTTTGCGGTAAATCATCTGTTAGCCTGCTCCGCTTGTATCGCCGCCTTGATCGCCTGGTACATCTGCGTGTACCCCGTGCAGCGACATAAGTTCCCGCTCAGCGCGTGCTTAATTTCTTCTTCACTGGGCTCAGGATTGCGATCGAGCAGCGCTTTTACCGTAACCATGAAACCCGGTGTGCAGAAACCACATTGCGCACCGCCCCAGTCGCCATACGCTTTCTGAATCGCGGCCAGCGCGCCGTGATCAGCGATGCCTTCAACTGTCGTAATATCAGGACCGTCCTGCTCGTCTGCTGCATAGCTCATGGCCAGAGCCGTGCAGCTCAGCGTCGGCACTCCATCCACCAATACAGTGCATGCCCCGCACGACGAGTCGTCACATCCACGCTTTGATCCCGTAAAATCCAGCTCCTGGCGCAGAACGTCCAGCAGCAGTTCGCGCGGCTCAATCGCCAGCTCGTGCCGGCGTCCGTTCACCCGGAGTTCTATTAATTCCTTCTTCATTTTTCCCGAAGTCCCGAACCCGCTTTGCGGGTGAGGGATCCCTATTCCTGTATAAGCTGCTAGCCACTAGCTGCTGGCTTCTGGCCAAAGAGTCGATTCGAAAAACTAGCAGCTAGAAGCTAGTGGCTAGGAGCTTCATCAGTACCCAAAATCAGCAGGAGCCGCGTACGCATGCTGCTTCACTCCCAGCTCTGCCACGCGCGCATCGCCCAACTGCTTCGCGTATCCGTCTCGATCAGCCACTCCGTTCACCCACCGCGCAGCCCATGCTTCAAAATCAGCTTGCGTCTTGGTTTCTGCGTGATATTGCTGGAAGAACGCGTCGTCTCTCTTATAGTAACCCTGCACCGGAGAAGGATGCGCGCCCAGCGGGCACTCCACCACCGCCGCCACCAGGAACCCTGGGATCACCGTGCGATTCGGATCGCTGGCAATCACGTCTTCTCCCACAATCTCTTCCGCGCACACAATCACCTTCTTTGCCGCACGCACGCCTTCCAGCATCACGCCAAAATTTCCCCAGCAATGCGCGTTTCCATTCTCGTCGGCGCGTTGCAGATGGACAATCGCCACATCCGGCACAAGTGCGCGCACCGCCAGCAAAGTCTCTTTCGGCTCAAACGGCGAAATAATCTGGTAGAAAAAATGATTGCCCTTGGGGACGTCACTGCCCATGGCGGTACGCGTCGGCAGAAACGGCACGCCCATTGCACCGGCCTGCAGCGCCAGCGCCAGCGTGAAGTTCGTCATATTAAAGACGCGCAGCTTCTCACCGGGCTTGCCCGGATTCTCAACCTCGGTGGCGTGCCGGAAGTTGTACGCCGATCCCATCATCACATTGCCCACCCAGGCCGCCACCACGTCTTCCACGCAACCCGCGCCAATCATCTGGTCAAACAGAATGTCGGAGATGGGCCCAATCAGCCGCAGCCCGCGCTTCTTCTGCCGCATGATCTCGTGCCCCGCGGCAAACGGGATCATCTGCTCCATTTGCAAGCCGAGGGCAACGCTCGCGCCATCGGGCACGTGCTCTGCGATGGCCTGCCTCATTGTCATGAGTTTCGACATTGTGCTTCTTCTATCCCGAACCCGCCGGTGTTGCGGGTGAGGGAGCCCTATTCCCTTCCAATTCGGCCGTCACTGACTACCCACTAGTTCCGACGCTTAACGACCGTCTTCCGCCCCTCCCCGGTATACCTCAATTAGGATTCCACAAGGTTTATATGACTCATCCCCGAGGCTTCCCATATCCACTCTTGCTCAGCGTTGATCCGCAGTAGGTTCGGAGTTTCCGATTCCGTGCGATGACAGCGATTTCGGCGATCCCGCGATGAACAGCCCTCCCCGGTAGGGCAACTAGGATTCCAAAGAACTTAGCCAATTCATCCCCGGGAATACCCCGATCCACCCCCCGGAGACCACCAATAAAACCGCTCCCTTTCCGCTATCCTTATAGACACTCTAAACTACTGAATTAAAATGATTTACATTAACATATGGCTGCCTTGAAGTCAATCAAAATGATATGCTTCCAGCGCATGGTCTGGCTCATTCTGGTAATCGCTATTCTTGTCGTCGCATGGCTCCTATTGCCCGGCATCATCGAGCGCCAATTCAATCGCGTAGTGCATGCACCGCCTTACCAGACGTCCGCCCAGGCACAGGCATTGCATCGCACCCTCACCATTGCTGATCTTCACGCAGATAGCCTGCTCTGGGGACGTAACCTGCTCCGTCGCAGTAGCCGGGGACACGTTGACCTGCCGCGCCTGGCTGAAAGCAATGTCTCTATCCAGGCGTTTACGGTGGTCACCACCGCGCCCCGCAAGCTCAACATTTACCAGAACTCTGATGCAACAGACATGGTCCGCTATATCGCCTTATCTGAAGGCTGGCCTCCGCGTACGTGGAACAGCCCCAAGCAGCGCGCGCTCTACCAGGCCGCTCGATTGCAGAAGTTTGCTGACCAATCCAAAGGTGCGCTTGTAATTGTTCGCTCACGCTCCGACTTGCAAAAGTTTCTCACCACTCGCGCTGCCACACATGCTGTCGCAGGATTTCTTGGGACCGAGGGCGCTCAGCCTCTGGAAGGCAATCTCGCCAATCTCGATGAGCTTTACGCTGCAGGCTTTCGCATGATGGCGCCCACCCACTTTACTGATACCGCGATCGCGGGCTCATCCGCGGGGATGAAGAAAAACGGCCTTACCGACCTTGGCCGCCAATGGGTCAGCGCCATGGAATCGCACCACATGCTGATCGACCTTGCCCATGCCTCGCCTGCCACGCTTCGCGACGTTACTGCCATGGCCACGCGTCCGTTGATCGTCTCTCACACCGGCGTACAAGGCACCTGCAACAACCCACGCAACCTCTCAGACGATGAGCTCCGCGCCGTGGCTCGCACCAATGGAGTCATTGGCATTGGCATGTGGAATACAGCTACCTGTGGCCGAGATGCACGCGCCGCAGCTCGCGCTATCCACTATGCGGTAAACATTGTCGGCGCTGATCATGTCGCACTCGGTTCCGACTTCGACGGCGGCGTCACCACGCCTTTCGACGCCAGCGGCTGGCCGCTGCTCACCGACGCGCTCCTTCAGGAAGGAATCTCCGACCAGGACATTCATAAAATCATGGGAGAAAACGCGGTGCGGGTGTTGCTGGAAGTGTTACCGTAATCCCACCATGCACGATGGCAATACTTTCTGAGTGGCCCTGCATGAACAGAATGTTCTTATTGGTGCTTGACCGATTCTTCGTTGTCTGGCGTTGAATCCCGAGCGGGTGCTTTATCCCTGAATCGATTCAGTACATACCCAGAGATTCCTCCTATCAAAGTGCCCAGAACTTCCCCCTGAAGCTTTCCAGCCAAACCTAGGATCAGGATCGTCATTGTGAGCAACAGCACGGTATTTATTTCAACAAGAATCCCGGAACCGAATATTGCTTTGATCTGCGCGGCCAGACCATCGCCTGTCGATCTTGTTTGCAGAAAAATTGGAAAACAAATCAGCACTACAACCGTGACGCAAAAGAGAGGCAGACCTAACCGGATTGCGAGATCATTGATCTCTGTGTTTGGTTTATCCAGTTCCGCCAAGATAGCGGCTTTCCTAGCCCGTAAGCGTGGCACCTCATCCTGTTTCTGTTTAGCGTTATTGGTCGCTTGCGCCAGAGAGGTAGTAACCAGGGCTCCTATCTTGGATTTGAAATCCTCGTATTGCGCCTTACTGTAGGTCGATTGCAGCAGTTTTAGATCATCAGCTGTAAGAGACGGAAGCTTTTTCAACGAATCGATGTCCAGAAAATCCGGATCAATGCCAAGGATCTTAAAGCGCTTAAGAGCAAGTGGATAAAATTGCTTTTCAATCGGGCTTAGGTCCGTACGGCACCTATCCACAAAACTAGTAACATCTCTTTCCGCACTGGCACGGGAGGTTTGTGTAATTGCGCCCGAAGCGCTACGAAAAAGAACATTGAATCCGCTGATCAGTTCACTGACTGCCGTGTAGGCTTCAACTTTTTTACCTGCCTTGCTGTTCTCTTCGACCTGTTTCAGCAGACCATCAAAATCCGGAGTTTCTGCGGAAGCTATTGCGTCGTTACTTTGTTTCCAGTACGCGCTAATGGTAGTCCAGGTGTTTGCGCTGGCGTTTGCTTTATTAATCTGATCGTTTATGTCATCCAGTGCCTGACGACGAGCAATTTCGCTCTTGGGGATTTCTTGATCCTTCTTTGCCGATCCATTATCGGCTAGCTCGGTTCCCTCCTGCGGGAGGCTGCTTAGCAATGTCGAGCTGAGAATAAGCGTCAAAAGGCAAACAATACGGAAGAAACGCGTCATAGGTCTAAAACTCCTAGTCCGAATAAACGCGATTCAGGCTATTTTCCCTTCCACGCCGGCTTGCGCTTTTCCATCCACGCCGCGATTCCCTCTTTCACGTCTTCCGTCCGCATCAACTCTTCCAGATAAATCTTCTCTGCCCGCGCCAGGCCTTTGTCCAGATGCATGGAATCCCACGCATAAAATGCTTTCTTCGCCACGGCCAGCGCCGCCGGACTTAGCTTTGAAAGATGATCGACCGTGCGCTGAACCGACTGCTGCAACGCGCCTTTCGGACGCGACTCATTTGCCAGCCCCCATGCAGCGGCTTCTTCACCGCTGAACGTTCGTCCGGTAAAGACCAGGTCAGCCGCGCGCTTCTGCCCCACCAGCGCGGCCAGCGCCGTACACGCCACCGGCGGATAACATCCCAGCGTGATCTCAGGAAATCCCCATTTGGCTTCCGGCGTGGTAAAACACATATCGCAGACCATGGCCAGCTCAGCGCCGCCTCCCAGGCACGCGCCGCGAACTTCGGCAATCGTGATTTTGGAAAACCTGGTCAGCGCAAGAATCACGCCGTGAAATTTCTGCAGCATGGTCTGAACCAGATCCGGCGTGTGCACCGCAACATCCACTCCGGCAGAAAAAGCCCGTTCGCCACCGCCGATGATCACTACCGAGATTTCCTTCCGCTGCTCAAGCTGCTGGATTGCCGCAAGCAACTCGTCCATCATCTGGAAATCGATGACATTGAGCGGCGGATGGTTCAGGGTAATGCGTGCGAGAGGCCCGTTAATATCGAGAGCGATACGATTCATTTCTTTCTGCAATCCCGGATGCGTCGATGTTGCGCGTGAGGGATCCCTATTCCCTTCAATTGCCAGTTCTGGCTTTTCTCCGTGCCTCCGTGTCTCCGTGGTGAAATTTTGGTTTTTTCGATCCACGGCAATGACGCGCGATCACCCGATTCCTTAGCTCGTCCAGAACCCCTTTGTATCGTACTCTCGGATCGCCTTCAGTTCCGCCGCGTTCGGCTCCGGCGTCGGCTTGGCATCAGAAGCGACTTTCAACTTCCATCCCGTATTCGCCAGCACATCTTCCACGCTCACGCCCGGATGACAGGTCGAAAGATATGCCTCAGCATCGTCGCCAAAGCGTAGAACACATTTTGTCGTGATCACCGCCGAAGGTCCCCCACGAGGAAGTCCTACGCGCTTGCGCCAGCCCGCACCATCGCCATTGCCGGGGCTGGTGATGTAATTCACTTTTTCCGGCAGGCGATGCTTGCCATGCTCCAGCAGAGATACAAATCGCTGCGCCATTGAGGCGATATCGCATGCGCCACCCGATCCCGGCAGCCGCACCATGCCATTCTTACCCTGCACCTGCGTGGAGTTCAGATTGCCATATCGATCGACCTCAGCCGCGCCCAAAAACCCCAGGTTCACCCGTCCCGATTGCAGCAGGCTCATCACTTCCAGCATTCCCAGGCATTGCGTGGCGCCCTTGATATTCGGCGGATCGGCCATCGTATAGATCAACTCGGGCGACGGCGTGGAGCGGATCACACCATTCTCAAATAGTCCGATGGCACTCGGCGCATGCGTCTTCTTGGCGACAACAAACGCAATCAGCGGCAGCCGCATGCCGACGAAGACAACTTCGCCATCTTTAATCTCGCGTGCCGCAGCGACCACCATGAGTTCATTGAGGGTGTAAGACATTTTTTCTAAAAATCCCGAGCGGAGCGAGGGAACCCTATTCCCTTAAGCACGGCATCGGGCGAATCGCACAGAAGATTCTATATTGATAATAAGGTACCCGGCGGACTGCCAGCTTCGAGCATTTGGGTCTTGCTAAATGGGCCTATTGCGTGCAACCCTGCGCCGGCCGATTTTCAATGATTTCCGTGGATTGCAGTTGACGAGTGTATGAACCACCCAAATGGCTTTCAGAACCAACAACACTTACATTCCCGCGAAACTTTACCCAGAGAGCGGGCGGACTGTCAGTTTGTTGGCGTCGACGGTTTAGATCAGCCGAAGGATTTTGAGATCCAAGATAATCGTAGCGCGTAACGAAACATTTGCCGTCGGGATAAAAATTCGTCCCTATTGAATTCCACTCTAAAATGCCTTCGAAAATCTCTGTGTGAGAATCCTTGGTTTTGTTAACAAATCCCAGAAGGAGCATTGCAGCAACAAAAACCACCATGCCCTGCTTTACTCCTCGAGGTATTGGTTCCCACTTTTTCGGATGCACGTGCGGTTCTCTCGTAATAAGCAACCTACCTGCATCCCTCATGCGGGTAGGATCCCTCCCCCCGCTAGGGGTGCAGGACAAGCTAAATACCAACTACTAAGTACCGAATACCGCTCTACTGCACCGCATTCAGCGCGCTTTTTCTTACCTCGCCGATGGTGAGCAGCGGGTCCTTCGCGCCAGTCTTGGGCGCAATCCATTTCTTTTCTGACCCGATAATGTCCATCAACAGCTTCTTGTCAGCCGGCGTGGGCATCCAGGTGTCAAATTGCTGCTTGTATTCTTTCTCGTCCATCGGTTCGCCGGTCTGCGGATGGAACATCTGGCCCTTCCAGCGGCCAATCATGCGATTGAACTTAATGTCGGGACAATACAGCTCGGTGCTGCCTGGCTTTTGTCCAGCGCTGATGCGCCTTACAAGCTGCACGCATTCATCGCGATAGAGATGACGATTGTAGTCATTCAAATTGTCGAGATCGGGCGCGGTTTCATTCTTCAGTTCGTCGTAACGGCCCTTTAATCCCCAGGTGTATGCCCAGTGCGCGGAAGAAGAATGGTCGGTACCAAAAAGATCGTAAGCGCTGGAAATCCACTTGTTCAAATACTTCTGCATCAGCCAGCCAGGGACAACGCCTGCCTCAGCAATGCGCGCCAGCCCGGTGTTGCCCGTGCCCATGTGGAACGCCTCTTCACGCAGCATGTAACTCATTGACCGGCCCAGCGGTGCGAAGGCGGAATACTTCAGCATCTGCAACTGGAATTTGCCGTCGCGGTCCACAAAATCAGTGAAGGCAAAAAAATCCAGCCAGTTGTCGCACTCTTCGTTAAACGATCCCAGCAGCCGTTTGTTCTCGTAGGCTTTGCGCTCCAACATTTTTTGCGCTTCCACTTTGCCAGTAGTTCCAAAGTGATCGATCAGCAGCGCGCACATCTGCCATCCGTGGCGCATCTCTTCAATCATTACCCTTGTGAGCGATGAGCGATCATAGTCCGTAGGCGCGGTCTCAAACAGCCAGCGCTGCTGCTCCACGCTGGCAAACTCCGTGTCGCCCTGGTAGACAATCAGGTTCATCAGCGCGTCGCGCATGTTCTGCGTCGGAATCTGGCGGACGTTCTCCCACTTATTGCGGCCTTTGTAATAGCCAAAGGAAATCTCTTCCGTCTCAATCGCGCCGTACAAGGTATCGAATTTAAAATTGCGAATGTCATTGTGGTTGACGCCGATTTCCTCGCGCCACTCCTTAAACAGTCCTTCCCAATCGCTAAACGATCCAATCTTCATCACTTTTCCCGGCATCATTCACCCCTGATAAATTCTTTTGCGACCGTGTGCTCTTGCTCTAGCGATATCCCATCTCTGGATCCAGTCGCATCTTGCTTCTAACAAACATTCCGCTTCCGCGCGCGATCTCTTCGTCCTTGTCGTTGTATAAAACCGACTCCGCCAGAAACGACGATCCGCCGCCGCTCACCACTTTCCCGACCGCCCGGATCACACCTGCCGAAATCGGCGCGAGCATATACAAATTAAAGTTGCTGGTCAGAACAAAACGATCTTCAACCAGCGACATCACGGCAAAAAACGCCGCGTCGTCCAGGCTCTTGAAATAAACAGCGCCGTGAGCAGCCTGGGCAGCGTGAAAAAATCGCTTGTCCACGTTGACCTTGATTTCAGCTGTGCCCCGCCCGATCCTGATCTCCGGCTTGAAGAACTCATTGATCGGCGCCGCCAGATACATGCGTTCCAGCCTGCGATAATGCTCCTCCGCGATTATCGAAACTGCGGATTGTGCCACCATGAATCCTGAAACCCGTGCCCTTCCTTCTTCCCATCATCACAACGTTGAAGCGAAGCTGCCTGCACAACAGGTTTTGCTAAATACCAAATGCTAATTACTAAGAGCTGCTTCTCACATGTTCAACCACACCGACTTCAACTCGGTGTAATGCTCAATCGCGTGCATGCCCAGCTCGCGACCGAACCCAGACTGTTTGTATCCGCCAAACGGCATCGACGCATCCATCACGCCGTAGGTATTGATCCACACTGTCCCGGCCTTCAACCTGCGCGAAAGCTGATGCGCTTTCTTGATGTCATTAGTCCAGACCGCCGCCGCCAGACCGTAAACGTTCTTGTTGGCCAGTTCAGCAACCTGCTCAATATCGTCGAAGGTAAGCGTGGCCAGCACCGGGCCAAAAATTTCTTCCTGGGCGATCTTCATGTCATTGTTCACGCCACCGAAAATCGTCGGCTCAATGAAATATCCATGATCGCCGTTGACCTGAGCGCGCTTGCCACCAGCCAGCAGCTTTGCTCCTTCGGTCTTTCCGGCTTCGATGTATCCCAGCACCGTCTGCATCTGCTTCTCGCTCACGATTGCGCCGAGCCGCGTCTTGGGATCTAATGGGTCGCCCAACCTGATCTTCTTGGATCCTTCAACCAGCTTGGTCATGAACTCGTCTTCGGCTTTCTTCTCGACAAACAATCGCGAACCGGCGCAACATACTTCGCCTTTCCCATAGAAGATGCCATTCAACGCGCCTTTCACGGCGGAATCCATCTGCGAATCGGCAAAGACGATGTTCGGAGACTTGCCGCCCAACTCCAGCGTCACGCGCTTCAAGGTGTCCGCCGAGCTGCGCATGATCTCTTTGCCCACAGACGTCGATCCTGTAAACGCGATCTTGTCCACGCCCGGATGCTTGACCAATGCAGCGCCAGTCTCCGGTCCACCGGTCACAATGTTAAGCACTCCCGCAGGAAGTCCGGCCTCAAGTGCAAGTTCACCGAAACGCAAGGCTGTCAGTGGTGTCTGCTCCGCAGGCTTCAAGATGACGCAATTACCGCAGGCCAGCGCAGGCCCCAGCTTCCAGCTTGCCAGCAGCAGCGGGAAATTCCACGCTACAATCGCGCCCACCACGCCCACAGGATCGCGCAGCGTGTATGTAAACGCGTTGCTGAAAGTGTTCACGGTTTCGCCGTGAATTTTCGTCGCCCATCCCGCGTAGTAACGGAAAACGTCCGCCACCATCGGCATGTCCACATAGCGCGACTCAAAGATCGGCTTGCCGTTGTTCAGCGTTTCCAACTCGGCCAACTCTTCAATGTTCTTTTCAATTAGGTCTGCTATGCGCCACAAAATCTTGCCGCGCTCGCTGGCGGACATCTTGCGCCACGGTCCCGACATATCGTCAAAGGCCTTGCGCGCCGCCGCCACAGCCTGGTCAACGCCGCTCGCGCCGCCTTCGGCCACTTGCGTCAGCACCTCGCCCGTCGCCGGGTTGAAGGTGTC
>Ga0070683_100003637_pt1 | contig 12561 bp, 13 predicted proteins | sample KBSC713LmetaG_FD_64662 | JGI IMG/M metagenome (GOLD analysis project Ga0070683, IMG submission 64662) | Corn rhizosphere microbial communities from Kellogg Biological Station, Michigan, USA - KBS C7.1-3L metaG | ecosystem: Host-associated > Plants > Roots > Rhizosphere ...
TATTTAACATGATAGGTCAGGAAGCAGAATCAACAAAATGTCATGCAATGGGGGGCATAGTGGACGAGGCTTCTGATATAATTGATGAAACTGATGATCACTCTGCACAAAGGGATGTTGGCCTCATCTTCGCTGCCCAAAAAGCGGAGCATTATGAAATTGCAACTTACGGCGGTTTGACACAATTGGCCAAAACATTAGGTTTTAATGATGCTGCAAACCTGCTTCATCAAACTTTAGCTGAAGAAAAAGAAGCTGATGCTTTGCTTACTGCAATAGCAGAAAGCGGTTCAAATTACCAGGCAAGCCGGGAACCGCAGCAAGCAAGAGACATCTTGTAATTGTATTGGTAATTGTCAGGCTTTCAATGAAAAGAGACTGTATCACTCATAGTCTCTTTTTTATTTCTCAGGTGTTAGCTGTATAAAAAACTTTTTCTGTAATTCAATTTTAAACTTTTGTTTTAATGATCGTTATATTCTTTGATATTTTATCACTACGGAAATTTGCGTTTTTAAAAAAGAGGAATGTGGTAAAGGAATCTATATGAGGAGAAAGAAAAACGCTATGAACAATTGTTTCGCAGCGTTTTCGTTTTTATAATGATAAAGATTCAATTATTTTTGCAGTCTGTTTATGTGCTTAAAAGAGTTACAGGCGTACAAGAGTGCGACGCAAGAGAAGCATCATAGTAGCAATATAGCCCGGCTCATAAAAAAATAATGGTTTAAACAATAATTTTTATTGGAAGTAAATTAAATATTCTGAATGTGTACAATTAATGTTACAAATATGTTTTCTAAATTGTATTATTGCAAAAGCAAGCAAACGAACCCTTATGAATAAAACGGAGATTAAGGCAAAAGACGGAAACATTTATTACTACACTACCTCATTGTTTAATGCGGAAAACCCGCTGGGCATTATTAAAGCGACCCTCACAGAATATTCGCTTTACAAAAACGGCGGAGAAATTTTGATCGGTAAATTATACAAAACCGATGAAGGAAACTGGTACGATCTGCCGGACAATAATCCTCTCAATCCTTTACTGCTCACTTTTATTAAGATGGCAATAGATGAAAGTGAAAAAACAAAACCCTTTGTTGACGCATAATTCCTTTTGAATATTTAATGTGTTTTCTAAAACATTGAAAGCTGTAAATGCTTTTGCGTTTTCGGCTTGTTCTGAAAAGTTTCTCTTACCGCAATTTTATAAACTTCAGTTTCGTGATAACGCGATGCCACAATTATTTCCGTTGTACCCGCGTGTGTATTGAACAACTGATGCACAAGCTCCGGACAGTTGTTATTTTTTGAAAGATGTGAAAGAATGAGATGACTCATCTGCGCGGGCTTATGCGAAATATATAATTGCAATGCATCATCGTTTGACAAATGACCGTCACTGCTTTTTATACGCTTCTTAAGATGATAAGGATATTTTCCGTTTGCCAACATTTCTTCATCATAGTTTGCTTCGAGAAATGCTGCGTGGCATTGCTGAAAATGTTTTATTACATGTTCGCAGGGGAAGCCGATATCAGTAAATATTCCGATTTGAATTTCATTGTATGAAACAATAAAACTATGCGGATCACATGCATCGTGCGATTTAGGGAAGGGCGTTATTGAAAGACCACCGATGTTTATAATTTGATGTGCGCAGAAAGAATTGATAAGATGTTGTTCAATTATTAAACCGCTATACTTTAGCGTGTTTGACGTGATGTAAACAGGCAGTTGAAATTTTTTTGACAGAACGGGAATGCCCGAGATGTGATCTGTGTGTTCGTGCGAAACAAAAATCGCTTTTACTTTATTCATCAGCAAACCCAAACGTTTCATTCGTTTTTCTGTTTCCCTGCACGATATGCCTGCATCAATTAACACCGCCTCATTATCGTTACCGATATAATAGCAGTTGCCGTTGCTTCCCGAATTCAGTGAGGCGATATACACACACATAGAACTTCAAAGTAAGAGCATTCAACAGAAATCATCAAAGCAATTTTTCAACAATAAAAGTTTTATTGTGCAGAATCATTTGCCGGAAAATAAAGATTCACTTCGGGATGCATAGTATAAAGGCGATAACGCTTTCCGTCATTTACAACAATAGGACTTGATTTATCATTACCAACAATGGGATTGTTTGGATATTTTTTCCAATGTACCATATCCGCCGATACAGCAACATTGCTTGACCACTCTCGCCAATCTTTAAATGCTGAAGCGTGATAATATCCGTAATAAAGTCCTTTATATTTTATAACCATATCCATTGCAACAGCGGATTTATCGTATTCTTCAGGGCCGCATTTCAGCACAGGTTCATCCTGCACATTCGTCCATATTTTTAAATCTTTTGAAGTGGCAAGCCAGATGCCTGAATCATCACGTTCATAAAAAAGATACCACACGCCTTTTTCCTTCAGCACAGAAGGTGTACCATAAGGACCTTTTGAAATCGGGTTGCCATTGGTAAGGCGAATGTCAAGATTTCCTTTTTCTGCCCAATGAATTTTATCAGTTGATGTGAGCATGTGAGCTGTATCTCCTTTTCCTTCTGAAAACATATAATAAGTATCGCCGTCTTTAACAACACATACATCCTCAATCCAACTTGTTGAATGAATGGGATTGTCTTTGTATCGCGTCCATATAATACCGTCGTTTGATGTGGCGTAACCAAGAAATTTAATGCTGTCAATATTTGTATAGCCTGTGTACCAAAGATTCCATAAATTATCCTCATGTAAAATCCAACCTCTTTCACGAATTTGATTATCCCACGTTGCTGCACCCGTTGCAGCAAAAACCGGATTATTTTTATATGGAACAAAATGAACAAGTTCATCAGGAAATTCTTTAACTGAATTGGTCGCCTTTTTTGAAGAGCCGCAACTTGCTGTGATCAAAATGAAAAAAAGCAGAATTGGTTTTTGCATACACGGAAAATATTTTTCTGAATGTAAATATTTTTATTCCACATAATAGCAAACATTTTTCAGAAATATTTTTTTTGAAAGAAAACTGCTACATTTATCTGCCATAACTAACAATTGAGAAAATCTTTTACAATATTACTACTGGTCATACACCTGTTTAATCTTGCAGGTTATTATTGTATGTTTCAGTATTTGATTGCACGATCAGATGTCAAATTGGTTCAGCAACTGGATAAAAATAATTACAGCGATAAAGATCTTGTTGAAGTAAAAGTGCCGCTTAATTCTCCCTATATCACAAATACAAAAGGTTACGAACGTTACGATGGTTCGATAGATATGAACGGCGTACATTATAATTATGTGAAACGAAAAGTTTATGATGATACGCTTTATCTGATGTGCATTCGTAATAGCCAAAAGATGCACCTCTGTGAAGCAAAAAATAATTTTCAAAGATTGGTAACAGATGTCCCTTCTAATAAAAAAGACAACGAGTCAAACGCAAAAAAATTCAACATTACAGACGAATATAATTTTCCATCCCAAAACGTATTCACTTACAATCCAATCGTTTTAAAACAAGACAAATTATTTTTCTCAACGGCTTTATTAACCCGCCCCACACAAACAAACGATCAACCTCCGGAGGTTTTTTGCTAAACTATTTTATTAATTATTTTTTTGAGCCGGGTGTATATCGTTATTAAGCTTCCGTTGCGGCACACTTGTACAGAAGAATGTGAATCATCGGAGAATTAATACAATACTCAATCATTCACCTGAATAATTTTTTACCGCTCAAACATCTCTTAATCGTTAATAGAATTTCTATGCCATATATACTTCTTGAAGAACATTTGCCGGGAATCACCGGTTTACTTGAATATCGAAAAGATACCGCACAACCGATTCGTGAATTAACACAGTTTCTTTTAAGAGGACCTTCTACATTAACAGAAGGCGAACGCGAATTGATTGCAACAGTTGTATCAAATGGAAACGAATGCAGATTTTGCACCACTGCACACACGGCCGCTGCTGACCTTCTTTTTGGAGAAACCGAAACAGCAAAAAAAGTAAAGGAAAATATTTCCACTGCCCCGGTAAGTGAAAAAATGAAAGCGCTTCTCACCATTGCATCGATGGTGAGAGAGAGCGGAAAAAGTGTAACGCCTGAAGCGATTGAAAAAGCAAAAGCAGAAGGTGCTACCGACATTGAAATCCATGACACCGTTTTGATCGCAGCTTTATTTTGTTTGTACAATCGTTATGTGGATGGACTCGCTACTGTAACGCCAACTGATCCCGGATTTTATCATGTTCTTGGAATAAGACTGAAAGAATACGGATACAGGCGGTTGCCGAAAGGGTACGATCATTTGAAAAAAAATAATCCTGTTCATTAATGAAAACAGAAACAGTAAATACTCCTGATGTAATAACTGCATCGATTTCTGTATCATCTGCAAAACAGAAAGGCAGCATCGCGGTGATCTTTGCCATTTGTTTTATCAGCACAACATTTGCCGGAATTGCTTCCATGTTAATGTCTGTTTATTTACCTGTTACTGTAAAAGATTTGTTAAGTAATGTAACAGATGAAAAGATGAACGATGTAAGTGCTGTTATTAACGCTGTGTTTCTTTACGGCTGGATGTTTGGCGGCGTCATTTGGGGAATCATCTGCGATAAAACGGGAAGAGCAAAATCCGTAATACTTTCTACCGCATGTTATGGAGTATTCACTTTATTAACTATTGTTTCATCATCATGGTTGCTTGTTTGTGTTTGCAGATTTTTATCAGGCTTTGGAATTGGCGGCGTACTTGTAACAACAACAATTCTTGTATCAGAAATTTATGAAGATAAAAAGCGCACCATAATGCTCGGCATTGTAAGCATTGGAATTCCTGTTGGATTCTTTATTGCGGGAGCTATCAACAATTTTATTGCTGATTGGAGGGAAGCGTTTTTGATTGGTGTAGTTCCTGTTTTGCTTTCCGTTATTTCCATATTTGTATTACCGGAATCAGAAAAATGGAACGCAAACAAATTTGGGTCTTCAAAGAAGAAAAATTTCAGTAAAGAACTTTTTGCGAAGGAACACAGACGAAATCTGTTATTAGGTTCATTGATATTTGGAACAATGCTGGTTGGTTTGTGGGCAATTTTTGCATGGACGCCAACGTGGATTCAAAGTATTTCAACAAGTCCTGAAGTACAACAGCAGCGCGGTTTAGCGATGATGATTCTTGCAGGCGGTGGTTTGCTTGGTTGCTTTTGTTCAGGTTGGATAGCTAATGCAATTGGGTTACGTAAAACTTTGTTGCTATGTTTCGCCATGTGCTTTATCATGACGTTTGTTGTGTTCAAATTAAACACATCGGTTTCCGTATTCACCTTTGTTGAAATGACTGCACTTGCATTTTTCTTTGGAATAAGCCAGGGAATTTTATCGGTATATATTCCTAATTTATTTCCTACTGCCATTTGCGGATCGGCAACAGGTTTTTGTTTCAACACAGGAAGATTGTTCACCGCAACTGTTGTGTTTTTTATTGGTGCACTCGTAACAATATTGGGTGGTTATGGCAACTCCATTTTTATTTTTTCGTTTGTATTTATCACAGGATTTATCGCAACTTTATTTGAAAAGGAAAAACAAAAGCCACAGAAAGAATAAGATATTTCATAAAAGGTTTCAAGAACATTAATAATGAAACAATAGATTCCTCCTGAGTCGGAATGACAAGCTGAAGAACAATGAAAAGCTGGAAAGCAAATTCTTAGCTTAATTAAAAACTGCAGCTTGTCATGCCGAGGAAGGAGGCATCTAAACTTTAAAAATTAACCTACAAAAATTATGGCTTATATCAATGTTCAGGAAGGAGTCTCAGGCATAAGAAGCCTTGTGATGTTTCGACCAGAGACAGGAAAATATTTGTATGAATTAGCGCAGGTTTTATTACGCGGAGAATCACCATTAACAGAAGCGGAAAGAGAATTGATCGCAACGTACGTTTCCTATCGTAACGATTGTATGTTTTGCATGAAGAGTCATGCAGCGGCAACAAGGTGTTTGTACGGCGATGAAGTGCATATTGTTGATGAAGTGCTCAAAGATTTGCAGCAAGCGCATGTGAGCGATAAGATGAAAGCGTTGCTCAACATTGCAGGTAAAGTTCAGATACTTGGCAAAGAAGTAACTGAAGAAGACATTGCAGCAGCAAGAGCACTTGGCGCAAATGACAGGGAAATTCATGATACAGTTTTAGTTGCTGCAACTTTTTCTATGTTCAACCGATATGTTGACGGACTTGCAAGTTTCACTCCAACAAATGAAAAGGAATATGAAGAAATGGGTAAGAGAATGGCGAAAGGTTATGTAATGCCGTCGTAAAAAATAAAATTCAAAAACAACTGAAAATGTAAAACTGAAATTTTTTTTATGCCACACATCGATGTTCAAAATGATTTGCCCGGCATTCGCAGCCTAATGGCTTTTCGTCCTGAAACTGCAAAGCCATTGAATGAGCTTGCCGAAGTTTTATTACGCGATACAACAGGTTTGTCCCGTGCAGAAAGAGAATTGATCGCAACGTATGTATCGTATCTCAATGATTGTTTTTATTGTCATAATTCGCATGGAGAAATTGCATGTTATTATTTAGCGGGCGATCGTGATCTTGTTAACCAGGTTCGCGAAAATTATTCTGCTGCTCCAATATCTGATAAGTTGAAAGCTTTGTTGCAGATCGCAGGAAAAGTGCAGCAAAGTGGAAAAGCTGTAACACCTGATGATATTGACAATGCACGTGATCATGGTGCAACAGACAAAGATATTCATGACACAGTTTTAATAGCTGCTGCGTTTTGCATGTTTAATCGTTATGTTGACGGACTTGCATCGAACACGCCAATTGATCTCAGCACTTATCCACTGCGTGCAAAACAAGTTGCGGAGAACGGGTATGGCAGTCATATTTATGCAGCGCAACAACCAACAATGTAGTGAATGGTCAATATGACCACTATCACACCTATAACTAACTTGTAAAACACTACCCTGTCTCTAAAAAAATCAATACTAATTAATCGTAAAACCAAAATGAAACAGTTATGAGAAAATTGAAATTGCTGTTGGCGGGATTGATGTGTGTTATTCTTCTACCCGTCTCGCTGTACGCTCAAATAAAAAACATCAGCGGACAAGTAACAGATACCAAAAGCAATCCCTTGGCAAGCGCAAGTGTGCTTATTACGCATTCAACACAAGGAACTTCTACGGATGCAGAAGGTAAATTTAAGATCACTGTTCCTGAAAACGCATTTATTGTTGTGAGCGCAATCGGATATAAATCGCAAACTTTCAAAGTGAGCGATATCAGCGGCGATCTAAGTGTAAAACTTGAAGAAGATGTGGCAAAACTTGAAGAAGTTGTAGTAACAGGTTTAACAACTACCGTGAAAAGAAGGAACCTTGCGAATTCAATAGCAACGGTAAATTCGAAACAACTAAACGGTGTTGCGCCTGCACAAACCTTTGATGCGGCATTGAATGGTAAAATTCCGGGTGCATACATCAACTCAAACACTGGCGCACCGGGTGGTGGCTTATCAGTAAAACTAAGAGGTGTAACATCCATCTTCGGAAACACGCAACCACTTTATGTTGTAGATGGTGTATACATGGATAACACTGCAACCTCCGGTGGTTTAAATGCAGTTACCTCCGCAGCAGCGGGAGGCAATGCATCAAACCAGGATAATCCAAGCAGTCGTATCGCAGACCTTCGCCCTGAAGATATTGAGAACATAGAGATTTTGAAAGGCGCATCTGCCGCTGCAATTTATGGTTCAAGAGCTGCAGCGGGTGTTGTTATCATCACGACAAAAAAAGGTGTGCAGGGAAAAACAAGACTTAGTTTTTCGCAGGACCTTGGCTTTGCTAAAGTCCGTCATCTTTTAGGTGTGCGTCAGTTTACCGCCGAAACTGCAGCAAGCTTATCTACTGACTCTGCAACAAGCGCCGCTTTAAGGCAAGACTTTCTTGATGCGCAATCTGCAGGTAAAATATATGATTATGAAAAAGAAGTTTATGGCAATACAGGATTTTTGCGCAACAGTGTTTTGAGTCTTACCGGTGGCGGAGAAAAAACAACATTTTATTTTTCTGCTTCACAAAAAGATGAAGAAGGCATTGTGCAAAGAACAGGATACCGCAACAGCAGTTTGCGTTTGAACATCGATCACAAAATAAATGACAACATAAAATTTAGTGTAAGCACAAACTATGTAAACTCATCTGCCGACAGGGGTTTAACAGGCAATGACAATGCCGGTGTTTCTTACAGCATCTCACTTTCAGGCACTCCGGATTTTGCAGAGCTGCATCCCGATCAATACGGGAATTATCCAAACAATCCATTTGGTGCATCAAATGTTTTACAAACAATTGCATTGATGACAAACAACGAAAGTGTGAACCGGTTTACAACAGGTTTGGGATTAGATGCAACTTTGTTTAAAGGAAGTAAATCAACCACTAAATTCATCGGACGTGGCGGAATCGATTTTTATAATCTCGTTACAAACGCACAGTTTCCGAGAGAATTGCAATTTCAAAGTGTGAACCAGGGAACTTCTATTCAAGGTTTCACAAAAAATCTCAATACAAACTATATTCTCTCATTGGTGAATACATATAATGCTTCAGATAATTTAGGATTCACTACATCTGCAGGTATCACACAAGAAACAGGAGATTACAACAACTTGTTGAATGTTGCAACACATGTTGCGCCGGGGCAAACAAATGTTGATCAGGGCGGTGCATTAACTGCAACGCAATTCAGAAATAAATTTCAGAATGATGGAATTTTTATACAGGAAGAAGCATTGATAAAAGATGCTATTACATTAACAGGCGGTGTAAGGTTTGACAGGTCAACAAACAACGGGGATGCAAGTAAATTTTATACATATCCTAAAGCAGGTGTATCAATAAACCTTACGCACCTCGGTGTAATGGATCAAACTTTCAATAACCTGAAAGTTCGCGCTGCTTACGGACAATCTGCAAACTTCCCTGTGTACGGAAGTAAGTTCACAACACTTGTTGCAGCAAACATAGAAGGATTGCAAGGTTCACTGGTAAATGTGCAAGGCGGTGATCCAAACATCAAACCGGAAAGACAAACAGAATTTGAAGCAGGTGTTGATTTTAGTGTGCTCAACAGCAAATTAAATTTTGAAGTAACATTCTACAACAAGAAAATCTTCGACTTTCTTTTGTTAGCCACCGTTCCGCCTTCTACCGGCTTCTCCCAGAAGTATATTAATGCCGGAGACTTGCGTAACCAGGGTGTTGAAATAGGAATGAATGCTCAACCGATCTCAACAAAAAATATCAAATGGAATACTACAGTAAATTTTTGGCTTAACCGTTCAAAAGTTACAAGGCTGATTATTCCACCTGTTGTGTTGGGTTCATTCGGAACAAGCCTCGGATCATTCTACATCGAAGAAGGGAAATCTGCCACACAGATTGTAGGAACAGACGCACCTGCCCACGATGGCTTGGTAGTTTTAGGTGACCAGGAGCCAAGATTTCAAATGAATACTTTCAATGAAGTTACATTCTGGAACAAACTTAGTTTGCGTTTTTTGATTCACTGGAAATATAAAGGCGACAACATTAATCTTACGAATCTCCTCAATGATTTCGGAAGCACAAGTGCAGATTATGATGCTGATGCAAATGGCAATCACATTCCTGATGGAGTAGATCGCATACAACAATTTCTTGGCGGCAGTGCAAGAGGGTTTGTACAGAATGCCGGTTACATTCGTTTTAGGGAAATTGGCTTGTATTATACATTCGATAAAATTCGCGGACAAAATATAATACAAGGTTTGCGTGTTGGTGTTTCATTGAACAATTATATCACATTTACAAACTACAGTGGTTACGATCCAGAAGTTTCCAACTTCGGAACAGGCTTCTCTACAGGTGTTGATGTTGATCCTTTCCCTGCATCAAAACGCGCAATGTTTAATGTAACAATCAATTTCTAAAAAGTAAAATTATTATAATGAAAAAGATTATAAATTATCATATTGCACTGCTAATATTTATTGTCGCATCACTGCCCTCATGCAAAAAAGAATATGGCAATTTAAACAGTCCGACGATCGAAGAGTTTTCAAGCAACGCATCTAAAGACCAGTTAAACAGTCTTGTTGTTGGCGCACTTTCAGGCATGAGAAATGAAGATGGAATTTATCTTGATGCAGTTGGTGTAATTGGTCGTGAAATGTATCGCTTCTCAAGTGCTGATCCACGTTATACCAGTAACTTGTTAGGTTCAGCGCCTCTCAACAATACAGATTTTTATCTTACCAATCCATGGGCAGCGCGCTATCGCACTGTGAAGAACTGTAATGTGCTTATTAATGCAGCCAACAATACAACGCTTCTTTCTGATGAAGAGAAAAAGGGTTATACAGGTTTTGCGAAAACTTTAAAAGCTTTCGAGCTTTTATTAAATCTAAACCTTACTTATACAAACGGTATTCGTGTTGATGTTGCTGATCCGAATAATTTAGGACCGATAGTTGGTTATGACGAAGCCATTGGTGATATCGCGTCCCTGCTTGATGAAGGACAAACTGATCTAACAGGTGTCACTATTGTATTTCCTCTTACAAGTGGTTTCACAGGATTTGAAGATGCAGCAGGACTTATAAAATTCAATCGTGCGCTTGCAGCGAGAGTTGCTGTTTATCGGAAGCAGTGGCAAGAAGCGCTAACAGATCTTAGCGCATCGTTTTTAAGTTTGAATGCTGCTAATTTTTACATCGGCGTATATGAAGTGTTTGGAACAGGAACAGGCGATCAATTGAATCCTGCTTTCTTTCCGCAAAACCAAAATGGTGAAGTCCGTCTTGCGCATCCTGCTTATGCAAAAAATATCGTGGCAGGTGATAACAGAATTAATAAAGCAACATTGCGCACTACACCCGCATCTAATTCAGGACTAACAAGCGACAGAGATGTATGGGTGTACACCAGCAGCACTGCACCAATTCCAATCATTCGCAATGAAGAGTTGATATTGATCTATGCAGAAGCCAACATACAAAAGGGAAATCTTTCTGAAGGTGAAAAAGCGATCAATATTATAAGAAGTGGTCATGGTGTTGCAAACTACAACGGTGCAGTTACAAAAGATGCGTTGATCAATGAAATGCTTTACCAGAGAAGATATTCATTGTTCTATGAAGGTCACAGATGGGTTGATATGCGCAGATATGATAAGCTTGGTGAACTTCCCATCGATAGAAGTGGCGACCAAGTATGGACGGCGATGCCAATACCGCAAACAGAAGAACATTAAAATGAAATAAATTATTCAATGGTGAATGGTGAATTGTTGTTATTGATGTTTGACGTTTGACGATTCATCGTTCACGATTTGCACATAACGAGAAAACAAATTTTATGGCATACATCGATTTGCAAAATGAATTGCCGGGCATTCGCGGATTAATGGCGTACAGACCCGAAACTGCAAAGCCTTTGAATGAACTTGCCGAAATTTTATTGCGCGATGACAAAAATAGTTTATCGCGTGGCGAACGTGAAATGATCGGTGCTTATGTTTCTTATTTGAATGATTGTTGGTTTTGTCAAAGTGTGCATGGTGCAATGGCAGGACATTACCTTCAGTGCGATATTCAGGATGTGGAAGCAATAAAAAAAGATTTTACATCGAGTGAGCTTTCTGATAAAATGAAAGCATTGCTTTCGATAGCAGCGAACGTGCAAAAAAGTGGCAAGCACGTTACACCGGAACAAATTGAACATGCAAAAAATGTTGGCGCAACGGACAAAGAAATTCATGATGCAGTTTTGATCGCTGCTGCGTTTTGTATGTTCAATCGCTATGTGGACGGATTAGGAACATGGGCGCCAAATGATATTCAATTTTATGTAAACCGTGCACCAACACGTGCGGCGGAAGGATATATTGATTTTGACTTGTACAAATAACTCTTTTCACTATTTCATAACTAAAAAACATTTTTATGAAAATTCAAACCGAACCGATCGCAAGTATTCCGCGACCGAAATTTTTAGTAAATGCATTGAATGCATTTTCTCAACAGCAAATCGATAAAGCTGAATTATCAAAATTGTATGACGAAGCGTTGAAAGATACAATTCACCGTTTTGAAGAAACAGGTTCACCCGTTATAACTGATGGTGAGCAACAAAGTCAAGCTTTGCAACATACCCAATCATGGGAATGAAGCAACTTGATCCGAACGGTGTGATAATTCCTTTTGCAGATAATCATACAAGACAATTGCCTAAGATCACCGCAGGACCTTTTCGCTATCAGACTTATGCCAATTCATATCTTGAAAAAGCAAAGCAGTTTACAAACATGCCTGTTAAACAAGCGGTGATCTCTGCGTCTGCTTTAAGCTTATTATATCCGCAGGAAGGAATAGAAAATTATTCGCAGAGCAATTCATTAATGATCTTTTGAATGAAGCAGAAGCAGACATCAGGAGAAGTTTGAACAGCGGCGCCTACAAT
>Ga0070683_100003638_pt1 | contig 12554 bp, 9 predicted proteins | sample KBSC713LmetaG_FD_64662 | JGI IMG/M metagenome (GOLD analysis project Ga0070683, IMG submission 64662) | Corn rhizosphere microbial communities from Kellogg Biological Station, Michigan, USA - KBS C7.1-3L metaG | ecosystem: Host-associated > Plants > Roots > Rhizosphere ...
AGGAAGCCGTAGCCGTCCTCGACGTCGGCGAACTCGTTGATGAGGCCGGCGTGCGGGGCGCCCCACCAGGCCTGCATGTCGGTGCCGTAGTCGCCGGTGGCGATGGTCACGGGGTGCAACCGCAGGTAGTCGCCGGCCGCCGGGCCGCCGATGCCGCTGCGCAGCAGCACGCCCGGCGACTCCAGCGAGCCGGCCGCGACCACCACCACCGGCGCGCGCACGGTGACGTCCGCCGACGCGCTGCCGTCCTCGGCCGTCCAGCGCCCGGTGACGCCGGCCGCGCGGCCGTCGTCGAGAAGAATCTTCTCGACGAAGCAGCCGTCGACGACGCGCAGGCCGTGCTCCGCCACGGCGGGCTCGATGTAGACCTTGAGCGTGGAGCGCTTGGCCCCGGACTGGTCGCCGAAGCCGAGGTAGCCGGCCATCGCCGGGTCGTGCCGCGCCACGTCCCAGTTGCGGGTGATTCCGGTGAACGACCAGCCGAGCCGCTCGGCGCCGCGCTTCATCGCCTCGTGCACCCGGTTCAGCTCGGAGCACTTGTCGGTGACGGACAGTTCGCGCCACACGGCGTCGAGATGGCGGTCGAACGAGTCGGTGGCGATGTCGGTGAGGCCGTGTTCGGAGGCCCACTGCTCGCGCACCCACGGCTTGGTCTTCAGGCAGTTCGTCCAGTTGATGACGGTGCCGCCGCCGAGCCCGCTGCCGGCGAGCAATGAGACGTTGAGGTCGCCGGTCCACACCGGGCCGGAGCGCCAGTACGAGTTCTGGTAGGCGAGCAGTTCGAGCTGGTGGAAGTCGGCCTCGTTGCGGTAGCGGCCCATCTCCAGCACGACGACGCGCGCGCCGGTCGCGGCGAGCCGGCCGGCGATGAGACCGCCGCCGGCGCCGGAGCCGACGACCACCACGTCGGCGTCGAGCTCCAGGTCGCCGCCGTCGGGCCGCAGCGGCGTGAACGCCTTCGGCGCGTCGGGCACCGGCGAGATCGGGCCGGGGTAGCCGAACGTGCTCCAGTTCGGGTTGCGGCCGGCCGCGTCCGGCATGCCGTAGGCCATGAACAGGATCAGGCTCACCACCGAACGGATGCCGGCGCCGGCAGCCGCGGAGGCGAGCGAGAGCGTCGTCAAGATCTGCTCGCGCGACTCCTGCGACGCGCCGAGGAAGCCCTGCGACCCGATGACGTCGAGCAGCCCGCCGACGAGCAGCCGCTGCTCAGGCGGCATCGTCGAGAGCACCATCAGGGCGCCCTGGTCGGCGCCGACGTCGGTGCCGGTGCGGGCCCAGAAGCCGTCCGGGTCGTCGGGCCGGGCGATCCTGGGCACCACGGTGTCGCACAGCGCGCGCAGCACCTGGAGTTGGTTTTCGGAGAGGATGTCGGTCACGGTGGCGGTCCTCCTTCGGGTTGATGACCCGGACGGCACCGCGGTGGGATGCGGCTCCGCGACGGTGAGGCGCAGTTTAGGACCGCCCGGGCCGTTTCAACACCCTCAGTGCAAGTTGACCGCAAGATCGCGTGGTCAGGCGGGGAGGCCGGTCAGGCGGGGAGGCCGGTCAGGCGGGGAGGCCGGTCAGCCGGCGCGGCGGGCGACCACGTGCAGGGCGTACAGGGTTACGCCCAGTACCAGGGGAGCGGTGGCGGGCACCAACCAGGCCAGCACCACCGCGAGGGCCAGCACGCCGGCCGTCGCCACCGCGGTTCCGGGCCGCTGCTTCGCCGTGCCCGCAGCCCAATGGGCGGCGCACATCCAGCCGGTGTCGGCGTCGCGGCCCAGCCGCACCACGGTGAGCGCGGCCACGGCGGCCAGGCCGGCCGCCACGCAGCCGGTCAACGCGATCGCGACCGGGCCGCCCGGCACCCGTCGGCTCGTCAGCGCCGCCAGATCGACGACCAGCAGGCCCGCGACGGCCAGCACCACGGCGGTGGCCGCCGCCCCCGGCAGCACCGCGCGCCGGAAGACGCGCCACAGCTCGGCCGGCGGCGGCACGCGGTCACCGGCAAGGACGCGGTGCGCGGCGACCGAACCGGTGCGCACGGCGGCGCCGGCGGTCACCACGGGCAGCGCCGCGACGGTGACGGCGATGCCGACGAGCGCGAGGTCGGCCGCCGTGGACAGGCCGTCGCGCCAGTCGGTGCGCGCCGCGTTCGCCGCCATCGGTGTCAGCCCTTCAGGCCGGTGGTGTTGATGCCCTGCACGAGCAGCCGCTGGAAGGCGACGAAGAAGAGGAACACGGGCAGCAGCGACAGCACCGCCATCGCGAACATCGGCCCGATCTGGTTCTCGCCGCCGGAGTCCTGGAACATCCGCAGCCCGACCGGGATCGTGTAGTTCTCCACGCCCGACAGGTAGACGAGCTGGGTGAGGAAGTCGTTCCAGGTCCAGATGAACGAGAAGATCGCCGTGGTGACGAGGGCCGGGCGGGACAGCGGCAGGATCACGTGCCAGAAGATGCCGTACGCGCTGCAGCCGTCGATCTTCGCTGCCTCGTCGAGCTCGCGCGGGATGCCGCGCATGAACTGCACCATGAGGAAGATGAAGAACGCCTCGGTGGCCAGCAGCTTCGGGACGATGAGCGGCAGCGGCGTGTTGATCCACCCGAAGTAGTTGAACAGCACGTACTGCGGCACCAGCAGCACGTGGCTCGGCAGCAGCAGCGTCGCGATCATGATGGCGAACCACATGCCGCGCAGCGGGAACCGCAGCCGGGCGAACGCGTACGCGGCCACCAGGCAGGAGAAGCAGTTCGCGACGACCGTTGCCAGTGCGATCACCGCACTGTTGACGAAGAACCGCCCGAACGTGACGCTGGGCAGCGCGGTCCAGCCGTCGGGGTAGTTGGCCGGCCAGAACTGTTCGGGGATCAGCCCGCGGTTGCTGTTCACCTCGTCCGGCGCCTTGAACGACGTGCCGACCATCCACAGGGCGGGGTACAGCACGACGGCCAGGATCGCCAGGATCACGACGAGCCGCACGACGCTGCGCACCGCGGCGGCGCGGCGGCGCCTGCGGCGGGCGTGCGCGATCGCTTGCTCCCGCACGGTTCTCCGCGGCGGCGGCCCGGCCTCTGCCGGTGCCGGCGGGCTGGAAAGCGCTTGCCCGGCCATCCTTATGCGCCCTCCTCGTCGGCGTAGTGCACCCAGAGCCGGCCGGTGCTGAACAGGAGCACCGTCAGCAGGCCGATGGCGAGCAGGAACACCCACGCCATCGCCGAGGCGTAGGCCATCTTGTACTCCGTGAACGCCTGGTCGTAGAGCCGCAGCGAGTACATCAGCGTCGAGTCGGTCGGGCCGCCCGTGCCGTCGCTGAGCACGAACGCCGACGTGAAGCCCTGGAAGCCGTTGATCGTCTCCAGCACCAGGTTGAAGAAGATGACGGGGGAGAGCATCGGCAGCGTGATGTTGCGGAAGCGCCGCCACGGCCCGGCGCCGTCGACCGCGGCCGCCTCGTACAGCTCGGTCGGCACCTGCTTGAGCCCGGCCAGGAAGATGACCATCGGGGCGCCGAACTGCCAGATCGCCAGCAGCATCAACGTTTCCAGCGCCCAGTCGGGGTCGTTGACCCACGGCTTGCCCTCGACGCCGAACACGGCGAGCAGGCTGTTGAACGCGCCGGTTCGGTCGAACATCGCGCGCCAGATGATGGCGACGGCGACGCTGCCGCCGATCAGCGACGGCAGGTAGAACAGGCCGCGCAGCACGCCGGTGCCGCGCCGTTCGCGGTTGAGCAGCATCGCGACACCCAGCGCCGCGGCCAGTTTCAACGGGACGGCGACGAACGCGAACAGCACGGTCACCTGGACCGCGTGCCAGAACTGCGGATCGTTGGTGAACAGCTCGCGGTAGTTCCGCAGCCCGACCCAGTCGTAGGTCTGGCCGAGCAGTTCATAGTTGGTGAAGCTCAGGTACAGCGAATACAACATGGGAATCGCGGTGATTCCCATGAATCCCAGCAGGAACGGGCTCAGGAAGACGTACCCCGCCGGCCCTTCGCGCCAGCGCGCGCGGCGCGCCTTGCCGGTGCTGCCGGCGCGGCCGGGTCCTACTGCGGCGCTGACGGCCACTCGTGCTCCCTCGTGGGTCGTTCCGGGGGCGGTGACCCGGGATCCGGGCCACCGCCCCGGCCTGCTAACCGGAGACCGCGGCCTTCGCCTTGGCGAGGAAGTCCTCCGCGGCCTGCTGTGGGGTGGCCTTGCCGTACTGCACCGTCTCCGCGGCGGTGATGAGCTCGGACCGCAGCTTCACGTGGCCCTTCGGCGGCACCGGCGGCGCCTTGCCGAACTTGGAGTTGAGCTCGCTCTCCAACGCGACCGTCGCCTTCTCCGGCGCCGACAGCGTCGGCGCGACGATCTCGCGGTTCTTCAGGTTCGACGGCAGCCCGCGCTCGACGCCCTGGATCTTCGCCGCGTCCGGGTCGTTGACGATGAAGTTGATGACGTCGGCGACGGTGTCGGGTTCCTTCGTGGTGCGCGAGCCCGCCCAGTACAGCGACGCGCGGGCGAACTGGCCCTTCGGGTCGCCCGGGTACGCCGAGACGCCGAGCGTGTTCTTCGTGCTCTTCTGCAGTTCGGCCAGCTGGTTGGACCACAGGAACGAGGCACCGGCCTGCTTGGTCACCACGAGTTGCTTGCTGACGTCACCGGTATTGGCCGTGTGGATGAGGTCGGCGGTGGGGGTCGCCTTGCGCTTGCGGGCGTCGACCCACAGCTCGAACCAGCGCGTCACGTCCTCTGTGGACACCGCGACCTTGCCGTCGGGCGTGTACAGCTCCTTGTCCTGCTGGCGCAGCCACAGCCACAGCGCCTTGTAGTCGGCGCTCGGGTCCATGATGCCCTGCACCTGACCGCCGCTCTTCTGGCTCAACTGCTCGCCCCAGGCGATCATCTGCTCCCAGGACCAGCCGACCTTCGGCTCCTCGAGGCCGTACTGCTGGGCCACCGTCTTGTCGTAGATCATGCCCGGTGTGTTCTGCGCGGCCGCGATCCCGGCGTTCTTCCCGTCGACGACGCCGTAGTCGATGAGGCCCTTCGGGATGTCCTTCGTGTCGATCTTGTTGTTCTTGACGTACTTGGTGAGGTCGAGCGTGACGTTGCGCTTGGCGTACTCGGCCAGCGAGCCGTCGTCGAGCTGGAAGATGTCGGGCGCGTTGCCTCCGGCCGCGCGGGTGGCGAGCTTGTCGAAGTACCCGGCGTTCGGCTGCTGCTCGATCTTGAACGTGACGTTCGGGTGCTTCTGGGTGTACAGGTCGAGCACCTTCTGGGTGTTCTCGGCGCGGGCCGGGCCGCCCCACCAGAAGACCTGCAGCTCGATCTTCCGGTTCGGATCGGCCGACTGTTTGTCGTCGTCGCCGCCGCAGGCGGTCAATCCGAGCGGCAGGGCGACGGCGGCGGCGGTAAGGAGTGCCAGGTAGCGGGTACGGTGTCTGTGCGCAGGGCGCGCGGGATCGGCGTGGGGTGTTCCGGGTGACATGGGATCTACTCCTTGAGGTGGCCAGCGACCGCATAGGCGGCGGTCGCGCCGGGCCGGGCCGCAGGGCGATGCGGACCCGGGCCGGTTGAGTCGCGTACGACCAGTTCGGTTCGCAGCGTGACCTGTGCGGTGGTACGGCGGTCGTCGCCATGGCGTAGCAGCATGTCGACGGCCGCCCGGCCCGCGGCCGCCGCAGGGGTGGCGACCGTGGTCAGTCTGGGGCGGGCGAAGCGGGCGAGCGTGTCGTCGATGCCGACGACGCTGAGCTCGGCCGGTACCCGGACCTTCAGCCGTTCCAGGCCCTCCAGGAGGCCGATGGCGAGCAGGTCGTTGTATGCCAGCACAGCGGTGGCACCGGTGCGCCGGACCGGATCGGCCGCCGCGGCGCCGGCGTCCTCGGTCGGCTGGTTCGGGCCGAGCACGGTGAGTGCCGCGCCGGCGGCACGGGCCGTCGCGGCCGCGGAGCGCCGGATCTCCCGGCTGGTCCAGGACCCGCGCGGACCGGCGAGCAGCGCCAGGTCGCGGTGGCCCAGCGCGACGAGGTGCTCGACGGCGAGCCTGGCCCCGTGGTGGACGTCCATGAGGACGGCGGGGAGGTTCTCGACGAGCCGGTTGATGACGACGAGCGGCACGACCCGGCGCATCTGCTCGATGAGGTCGTTGCTCATGCGCGGGCTGCACAGCAGGATGCCGTCGACCTGTTTCGCCAGTGCCTGAACGAGTTCGGCCTCGACGGCCGGGTCCTCGTTGGTGTCGGCGATGAACACGTGGTAGTCCCGGAGCCGGGCCTGGCTCTCCGCGGCCTTGATGAGCGGTGGGAAGAAGGGGTTCGCGATGTCGGCCACGATCAGGCCGACGTTGTGGGTGCGGCCGGTGATGAGCGCCCGGGCCGCGCGGTTGGGCCGGTAGCCGAGTTCCTCCGCGGAGGCGAGCACCCTGTCGCGCGTGTCGGGGTTGACCAGATGGGGCGCGGAGAACGTGCGCGACACCGTGGACACGTGCACGCCGGAAGCGCGGGCAACATCTCGGATGGTGACTGGCACCGCAGCCTCCCTCGGGCCTGGGTGGAGCCAATTAATGCAAACGTTTGTGTCGGTGTCAATCGGTCGGAGCATGCCTTTCTCCGCCGTGATCTTGGGCGGGAACCCCTGAGGAAAGCGGTTTCCCAGGTAGAGTGACCGAAATCGTTGACGCCCGGTGCGGGGTGGTCGATAGTTCGCTGCAAACGTTTGTCGTCGATGCCGGGTTAGTGAGGAGGGCTGCCAATGTCGGTCGATGCGTCGGGGCGTCGGCGCTACGCGATCGTCGGCACCGGCGCCCGGGCCGAGCTGTACGCCCGGGCGCTGGCGACCGAGCACGCCGACGTGGCCGAACTGGCCGCGCTCGCCGACGTCAACCCGGTACGGCTGGCCGCCCACAACCGGCGGCTCGCCGATCTCGGCGCGGCATCCGTGCCCGCCTACGCGGCCGACGACTTCACCGCGATGCTCGCGAAGGAGCGCGTCGACACGGTGATCGTGTCCACAGTGGACGCCACCCACGACGGCTACATCGTGGCGGCGCTGGACGCCGGCTGCGACGTGATCACCGAGAAGCCGATGACCACCGACGAGGAGCGCTGCCGCCGCGTGCTGGCCGCCGCCCGCCGGGGACCGGGCTCGGTGACGGTGACCTTCAACTACCGGTACAACCCGGTGCACGAGAAGGTGCGCGAGCTGCTGGCCGGCGGCGCGATCGGCGAGGTGGCGTCGGTGCATTTCGAGTGGCTGCTCGACGTGCGGCACGGAGCCGACTACTTCCGCCGCTGGCACCGCGACAAGGGCAGCTCCGGCGGGCTGCTGGTGCACAAGGCGAGCCACCACTTCGACCTGGTGAACTGGTGGCTGGGCGCGGAACCCGTCGAGGTGTCGGCGATCGGCCGGTTGTTCTTCTACGGTGCCGAGGCCGGGCGCCGGCACGGCTATGCCCGCGACTACGAGCGGGCGCACGGGTCGCCGGCCGCGCGCGACGACCCGTTCGCGCTGCACCTGGCCGACAACCCGGGCCTGCGGGCGCTCTACCTCGAGGCGGAGGACGCCGACGGGTACCACCGCGACCGGAACGTGTTCGCGCCGGGAGTGTCCATTGAGGACGACATGGCGGTGCTGGTGCGCTACTCGTCGGGGGCGGGCATGACCTACCACCTCACCGCGTACGCGCCGTGGGAGGGTTACCGGATCGCGTTCAACGGCGGCAAGGGCCGGCTGGAGGTCGACGTGGTGGAGAACGACCACGTGGCGCCGACGGTCGCCGGCGCGGTCAAGGGCCACTCCGCGGCGCTGCACGGGGTCGAGGCGGCGGCCGAGCGGGGCTCCGTGCGGATCCTGCTGCGGCCGTTCTGGGAACCGCCGACCGAGGTCGCCGTCGAGGGGCTGTCCCGGCGCGGCCACGGCGGCGCCGACGCGCGGATGCTCGCCGCGCTGCTGCGCCCCGACCCGCCGCCGGATCCGTTGGACCGCCGGGCCACCCACGTCGAGGGCGCCCGGGCGCTGCTGGTGGGGCTCGCCGCCAACCGTTCCATCGCCACCGGCGAACGGGTCCGGGTGGCCGATCTGGGGGTGGGGTTGTGACCGACGTGCTCCTCCCCGCCGACGTGCTCTTCCCCGCCGACGTGCTCTTCCCTGCCGACGCGGCGCGGCGGGCGGTGGCGCGCGAGTTGTACGCGCACGCGGCGGGGCTGCCGCTGATCTGCCCGCACGGCCACGTCGATCCGGCGATCCTGGCCGACGACGTCCCGTTCGCCGATCCGGCCCGGCTGATCGTCGTGCCCGACCACTACGTCACCAGAATGCTGTTGAGCCAGGGGATCCCGCCCGCGCGGCTCGGCGTGCCGCTCGCGCCGGACGCGCCCGCGGCCGAATCGCCGGAGGCCGACGGCCGGGAGATCTGGCGGCGCTTCGCGACGCACTGGCACCTGTTCCGGGGTACGCCGTCGCGGCTGTGGCTGGAGCGGGTGTTCAGCGAGGTGTTCGACGTGCCGCCGCTGCGCGCCGGGGGCGCCCTCGGTGCGGGCAACGCCGACGCCGTCTACGACGCGATCGCCGAACGGTTGGCCAAACCCGACTTCCGGCCGCGGGCGCTGTTCGAGCGCTTCAACATCGAGGTGCTCGCCACCACCGAGTACCCGCTGGATCCGCTGGCCGCGCACGCACGGCTCGCCGAGGACGGCTGGGCGGGCCGGGTCGTCACCACGTTCCGCCCGGACGACCTCGTCGACATGGAATGGCCGGGCTGGGCCGGCCGGGTCGCCGCGCTCGGCGAGCTCACCGGCGAGGACACGGCGACCTATCCGGGGTTTCTGGCTGCGCTGCGGTCTCGGCGCGCCGCGTTCATCGCCGCCGGCGCCACCTCGTCGGACCACGGCCATCCCACCGCGGCGACGCTCGCGCTGTCGCCGGGCGAGGCCGCCGCGCTGTTCGAGCGCGGGCTGCGCGGAACCGCCGACGCCGCCGACGCGGAGGCCTTCCGGGCCCATATGCTCGTCGCGTTCGCGGAGATGTCCATCGTGGACGGTCTGGTCATGCAGCTGCACCCGGGCGCGGTGCGTAACCACAACCGGTGGCTCTACGCCAGCCACGGCCGCGACACCGGCGGCGACATCCCGCAGCCGACCGACTACGTGCGCGGCCTCGCGCCATTGCTCGACCGGTTCGGCACCGACCCCCGGCTGCGGTTGGTGCTGTACACGCTCGACGAGACCACCTACACGCGCGAACTGGCGCCGCTCGCCGGCGGGTATCCTGCCGTGTATCTCGGCGCGCCGTGGTGGTTCCTCGACTCGCCCGAGGGGCTGCGTCGCTTCCGCGAGGCGGTCACCGAGACGGCCGGGTTCTACAACACGGCCGGGTTCGTCGACGACACCCGGGCGTTCTGCTCGATCCCGGTCCGCCACGATGTGGCCAGGCGCGTCGACGCGGCGTTCCTGGCCCGCCTGGTCACCGAGGGCCGGCTGCCGCTGGACGAGGCCGCCGAGACCATCGCGGACCTCGCGTACCACCTGCCCAGACACGTGTTCCGGTTGGAGGACCGAGACTGATGCCCGTTGTGATCACGGACGTCGACGTGCACGACATCCGCTTCCCGACCGCGCTGGCCGGCGACGGGTCCGACGCCATCAACCGCGGGGACTACTCGGCGACGTATGTGGAGCTGCGCAGTTCGGCGGGGCCGGTCGGGTCCGGGCTGACGTTCACCAACGGGCGCGGCAACGAGATCACCTGCGCGGCGGTCCGGGCGTTGGCGCCGCTCGTCGCCGGGCGCTCCCTGGACGACCTCGCCGCCGACCAGGTCGGGTTCTGGCGCTCCCTCACGGCCGATCCGCAACTGCGCTGGATCGGCCCGGAGAAGGGCGCCATCCACATGGCGGCCGGCGCGCTCGTCAACGCCGTCTGGGACCTGCGGGCCCGGCTCGCCGGCAGGCCGATGTGGCGGTTCCTCGCCGAGCAGGACACCGACGACCTGGTGGCCGCGATCGACTTCCGGCACATCAGCGACGCGCTGACCCCGGACGAGGCGCGCTCCATACTGGACAAGGGCCGCGACGGGTACGCCGAGCGGCTCGCGACCCTCGAGGAAAGCGGATTCCCGGCGTACACGACATCGGTCGGCTGGCTCGGTTACCCCGACGACAAGGTCCGCGCCCTGACCCGCGCCGCGTACGCCGAGGGCTGGCGGGCGATGAAGATGAAGGTCGGCGGCCCGGTCGACGACGACGTGCGGCGGGCCGGCCTGATCCGCGCCGAGATCGGGCCGGACGCGCTGCTGATGATGGACGCCAACCAGATCTGGGACGTCGACGAGGCGATCGCGAACATGGCCAGGCTGATCGAGTTCGACCCGTACTGGATCGAGGAGCCCACCCACGCCGATGACGTGCTCGGCCACGCCCGCGTCGCGCAGGCCTTGTCCGGCACCGCGTGCCGGGTCGCCACCGGCGAGGTCGCGGCGAACCGGGTCATCTTCAAGCAACTGCTGCAGGCCGGCGCGGTGGGCGTCTGCCAGGTCGACGCGTGCCGCGTCGGCGGCGTCAACGAGGTGCTGTCGATCCTGTTGATGGCGGCCAAGTTCGGCGTTCCGGTGTGCCCGCACGCGGGCGGCGTGGGGCTGTGCGAGTACGTGCAGCACCTGGCGATCTTCGACTACCTGCGGGTGGGCACCGCGTTGGAGGGCCGGATGGTGGAGTACGTCGACCACCTGCACGAGCACTTCACCGACCCGGTCACCGTCGTCGGCGGGCGGTACCGGCTGCCGACGGCGCCGGGCTACAGCGTCGAGATGAAGCCGGAGTCGGTGGCCGAGTTCTCGTTCCCGGCCGGTCCGGCGTGGCGGTGAGTCAGGCGGTGCGGTTGGCCCGGTCCACAGTGGACCGGCTGCCGCTCGCCGCGCGGCCGCGGCTCGAACCGGGCGTCGGGGCGGGGATGCTGCACCTCGGGCTCGGCGCCTTCCACCGGGCACACCAGGCCGTCTACACCGAGGACGCGATCGCGGCGGCCGGCGGCGACTGGGGGATCGTCGGGGTGGCGCCGCGCTCGTACGCGGTGATCGGCGCGCTGTCCGGCCAGGACCGGCTCTACAGCGTGCTCAGCGTCGGCGCCGGGTGCGTGGAGCCGCGCGTCGTCGGGGTGCACACCCACCTGCTGCACGCGGCCGCGAACCCGATGAACGTCGTCGGGTGGATCGCCGATCCCGCGATCCGGGTGGTCACGCTGACCGTCACCGAGAAGGCGTACCGGCTCGATCCGGCCGGCCGGCCCCGCGTGGACGACGAGGTACGCGCCGACGTGACCACCGACCGGCCGCCGCTCACCGTGCCGGGCTGGCTCGCCCGCGGCCTGGTCCGCCGGTCGGCCGTCGACGCGCCGCTGGCGCTGGTCAGCTGCGACAACCTGCCCGCCAACGGATCCCGGCTCGCGGCGGTCGTCGAGGCCGCGTTGGAGTTGCTGCCGGAACCGTTGCGCGGCCGCACGCTCGGCTACGTGCACCGGTCGGTGACGTTCCCGGGCACCACCGTCGACCGCATCGTGCCGGCCACGACGGCGCGTACCGTCGAACTGGCCCGCGAGCGCCTCGGCGTCGCCGACGCCGTACCGGTGATGGCCGAGCCGTTCAGCCAGTGGGTGATCGAGGACGAGTTCCCGGGCGGCCGCCCGGCGTGGGACCTCGCCGGGGCGGTGCTCACCTCCGACGCCCGGCCGTGGGAGCGGCTCAAGCTGCGCACGCTCAACGGGGTGCACAGCGCGATCGCGTACCTCGGCGCGCTCGCCGGGCGGCGCACCATCGACGAGGCGTTGCGCCTGCCCGGGATCGACGCTTTCCTCGACCGGTTCATCGCCGACGACATCGCGCCGACGCTCGTGCCGCCGCCGGGCGAGACCGTCGAGGGCTACGGCCGGACGGTGCGCGAGCGCTTCGCCAACCCGGAACTCGGCTACACCACCCTGCAGGTCGCGACGGACGGCTCGCAGAAGCTGCCGCAGCGGCTGCTGGGCACCATCGCCGACCGGCGGGCGGCCGCCGGGCGGCCGGCGTGGGCGCTGTTGGTGCTGGCGGCCTGGATGCGGTTCGTGCGCGGTGAGGCCGACGACGGGTCGGCGCTGCCGCTCGACGACCCGCTGGCCGGCCGGCTGCGGGCGGCGCTGTCCGTTGTGGACGACACGCCGTCGGGGGTCGCCGGTGCGCTGCTCGCGGTTCCCGAGGTGATCCCGCCCGCGCTGGCCGGCGACGACGAGGTCCGCACGACTGTCGTGGAGTGGCTGACCGTGCTGGAGCGCGGCGGCGTCGCGGCGGCGTTGCGGGAGGTGGGGGGATGAGCCGCGAGCACACGGTGGCGCTCATCGGTGCGGCCGCCGGGCACGCGCTGTGGCACCGGCGCACCATCCACCGGATGAGCGGGGTGCGCCTCGTCGCGGTCAGCGACGTCGTCGAGCCGAGGCCGGTCGACGACGCGCCGCTCGATGGCGTCGAAGTCTTCGCCCGGCACGAGGACCTGCTCGGCCGTGTGCGGCCGGACGCCGTCGTGATCTGCACGCCGCCGCACACGCACCTGCCGATCGCG
>Ga0070683_100003643_pt1 | contig 12548 bp, 11 predicted proteins | sample KBSC713LmetaG_FD_64662 | JGI IMG/M metagenome (GOLD analysis project Ga0070683, IMG submission 64662) | Corn rhizosphere microbial communities from Kellogg Biological Station, Michigan, USA - KBS C7.1-3L metaG | ecosystem: Host-associated > Plants > Roots > Rhizosphere ...
CTGTATCGATGACTACCTCCTCACGACAGCTCGCTGAGGTTTACGCATCGACCCGCTTCTCTTCACTTCCGAGCGCGGCAATCGAGGACGCACGGCGCGCCGTACTCGATTGGCTCGGCTCGACGCTCGCGGGGTCTCTCGAGCCACCCGCGCGATCGACACACTCGGTCGTGCTTAAGCTCGGCGCGTCGAGTGACGCCACCGTCTTCAGGTCCGAGCGCTCATCAGCGGCGGGGGCCGCGCTCGCGAACGGCGTCGCGTGCCACGTCCTCGAGCTGGACGACGTGCACAAAGGCTCGACGATCCACGCTGCCGCGCCGGTGATTTCGGCCGCGCTTGCGGTTGCGGAGCGCGAGCATGTCGACGGTGCCGCATTTCTTCTCGCCGTGGTTCTCGGTTATGATGCCGCGTTTCGAATCGGCGAAGCAGTCAACCCGAGCCACTATCGCTTTTGGCACCCGACCGGAACTGCAGCGACTTTCGGCGCGGCTATCGCTGCGTGTTCATTGATGAATGCGAGCGCTGGGGAGATGCAGAACGCGCTCGGTACCGCCGGCACGCAGGCGGCGGGGTTGTGGGAGTTCAACGCCGACGGGACGATGAGCAAGCATCTTCATCCCGGAAAAGCCGCGATGAACGGCGTTCTTGCCGCCGATCTCGCGAAGACAGGCTTCACCGGCGCGAGTCGAATTCTCGAGGGCGAACGCGGTTTCGTTCGCGCGATGAGCTCGTCCAATGATCTCTCGCCGATCACCAATGCCCTCGGTCGGACGTGGAAGGTCAGCGAGAACTGCTACAAGGTTTGGTCCTGTTGCGGACATACGCACAGCGCAGTCGACGTCGCCGTCGAGATGCACACGAAAGTCGGTGGTGCCAATGGCCTCGACGACATCGCGTCGATCGAGATCGAGACGTACGGGCCTGGCTATGAGATCGTGAAAGAACCGAATCCCTCGACCACATACGAAGCGAAGTTCAGTCTCGCCTACTGCGTCGCCGCAGCGTTGAAGTACGGGAATGCTTCGCTCGGTGTCTTTTCGCCGGAGCACTTTGGGAATGACGGCGTAAGTGACCCACAGATCGCGTCCTTGCTCCAACGAACGAAGATCTCCGTCGCCGACGATCTCACGGCGAGATATCCAAGCGCTTGGCCGACGCGCATTCGGCTCACGCGACGGGACGGCAAAGAGATTCGCGGTAGCAGCAACTATCCCGTCGGAAATCCCGAGAATCCGGTGACGACAGCGCAGCTCGAGCAGAAGCTCACGACACTCGTCGCACCGCGGTTCAGCGATGCGGTGGCACGTCGCGCCATCGACGCGGTTCGTTCGCTCGATACCGCGAGCGACGTGGCAACGGTGTTTCACGACCTGGCTCCCGCGCGCGCATGAGCGACATCAATCCGCGCGCGAACGAATACGAGGAATATCGAAAGGGTGTCCGCGAGCTCTGTGCGCGATTCGACAGCGCGTATTGGCAACGCGTCGACAGCATTCCCGAATATCCCGAAGCGTTCGTTCGTGCGCTGACGGACGCGGGTTGGCTCGCGGCGCTCATTCCGACCGAATACGGCGGCGGCGGGCTCTCGCTCACCGAGGCGTCAGTCATTCTCGAGGAGATCAACCGATCGGGGGCGAACTCCGGGGCGTGTCACGCGCAGATGTACATCATGGGAACGTTGTTGCGACACGGATCTCCGGAACAGAAGGCGCAGTACCTCCCGAAGATTGCGTCGGGCGAGCTGCGTCTTCAGTCATTCGCCGTGACCGAACCGACGACGGGCACCGACACGACGAAGCTCAAGACCTTCGCCGAGCGTCGCGGAGACAGCTACGTCGTGAACGGGCAGAAGGTGTGGATCTCGCGCATCCAGCACTCGGACCTCATGCTGCTCCTCGCGCGAACCACTCCGCTCGCCGACGTCCGCAAAAAGTCCGACGGCCTGTCCGTCTTCCTCGTCGAGCTTCGCGACGCCGAGCGACGCGGCATGCGGGTGCGGCCGATTCGGAACATGGTCAATCACGAGACGAACGAGGTCTTCTTCGACAATTTCGAGATCCCGGCGTCGAGCCTCATCGGCGAAGAAGGCAAAGGGTTTCGCTACATCCTCGACGGGATGAACGCCGAGCGAATCCTCATCGCGGCGGAATGCATCGGCGACGGGTTCTGGTTTCTCGAGCGTGCGCGGAAATACGCCGGCGAGCGGATCGTGTTCGAACGACCGATCGGCGAGAATCAGGGCGTTCAGTTCCCGATCGCACGAGCATACGCCAACGTTCGCGCCGCGGACCTCATGCGCTACGAGGCGGCGCGCTTGTTCGAGGCCGGCGCACCTTGCGGCGCGGAGGCCAACATGGCGAAGCTTTTGGCGGCGGACGCGTCGTGGGAATCGGCAAATGTGTGTCTTCAGACCCATGGCGGGTTCGGCTTTGCCGCCGAATACGACGTCGAACGCAAATTTCGAGAGACGCGCCTCTATCAAGTTGCGCCGATTTCGACGAACATGATTCTCTCCTACCTTTCCGAGCACGTGCTGGGCCTGCCGCGATCGTTCTGAGGCGACGACGCCCCGGAGTCGCAGGTCATCCTGAGCGCCGAATGCGCGAGGGACCGTTGTCAAAGCGAGGCAATTGAAACCCCTGGTGAAAGCGATCCATCGCTGCGCTCGGGATGTCGCCTCGAACTTCCCACCTCGCGGTTTTTCAAGAAACCGAATGCCCTTGTCAGGACTCCGCGTCGTCGCGCTTGAACAAGCCGTCGCCGGGCCGTTTTGCTCGCGCCAACTTGCTGACCTCGGCGCCGACGTCGTGAAGATCGAGCGACCGGACGGCGGGGACTCGGCGCGCGCGTATGATGGGGCGTTGAATGGCGTCTCGGCGTATTTCGCCTGGCTGAATCGCGGGAAGAAGAGTGTCGTGCTCGATCTGAAGGACAGCGGCGATCACGCGTTGTGCTCGGCGTTGATCGATCGCGCGGACGTTGTCGTCAGCAACCTCGCGCCCGGCGCGATGGAGCGGCTCGGGTTCGGATATGACGCGGTCGCAGCGCGAAATTCGCGTGTGATTTGGTGTGGGATCTCCGGGTATGGTCCCGACGGCGAGATGCGCGACCGCAAGGCGTACGACATGCTCGTTCAGGCCGAATCGGGTGTGGTCTCGGTGACGGGGAGCGCGGATGCGCCGGCGAAGGTCGGCGTTTCGATCGCCGACATCGCGTCGGGGATGTATGCGTATTCTTCGATACTGGCCGCGCTGTATTCCCGAGAGCGAACGGGTGCCGGCGATCGCATCGACATCTCGATGTTGGAATGCTTGACCGAGTGGATGACGCCGGCGCTGTACGTCTGGCAAGGATCGAAGCGCGTCGTGAAACGGACCGGCGTTCGGCACAACATGATCGTCCCGTACGGGGCATATGCGTGTTCGGACGGCGATGTGATGTTCGCGATTCAAACTGACCGTGAGTGGCGACGTTTCTGCGAGACGGTGATGGGCGATTCGTCGATCGCGTCGGACCCGCGGTTCTCGACGAATGCGGCGCGGCTCGAGCATCGCGACGCACTCGAGACGATGATCGAATCCGCATTCAGAGGTCGGAAACGATCGGACGTGATCGACCGGCTGCAGGCGGCCGATATTCCGATGGCGGCAGTGAATGACGTTCCGGCGGTGGCGGCTCATGCGCAGCTCGCGTCCCGCAAACGCTGGACGACGGTCGACTCCCCCGGAGGTCCCATTCCGGCTCTCGTCCCGCCGCACAACATCGGCCGCGTCGCGCCGAGAATGGGCCGGGTTCCAACGCTCGGAGAGCATACAGCGGCGATGAGAGCGGAGATGACAGGAAGATGACAAAATCATCATCGACGCGCGCGCCGCGTAGCATGTTGTTCGTTCCTGCGACGAGATGGGACGTCATCATAAAGGCGGCCGCTAGCGAGGCCGATTCTATCTGCGTCGACCTCGAAGATTCTGTCCCCACCGATGCAAAAGAAAAGAGCCGCTCGAACGTCGTTCGCGCATTTGCCGAGCTCGATTTCGGTGATCGCGTCCGAATGTTCCGAATCAACGCGCTGGACACACCATTCGCATATCGTGATTTGATCGACGTCGTAGAAGCGGTTGGCAATCGGATCGATCAGGTGATGCTCCCGAAGTGCGGCGGCCCGGGCGATGTCGCGTTCGTGTCGCGTCTGTTATGGCAGATCGAACAGCGCCAGGGATTTGATCAGGAGATTGGAATCGAGGCGCAGATCGAGACAGCGGCGGGGTTCACGTGGCTTCGAGAGATCGCCTCGTCGTCGCCGCGGTTGCGTGCGTTGATCTTCGGATCTGGCGACTATGCGGCGTCGATGGGAATGCCGGCGAGCGGAATCGGGACGCGTGACACGAACGACGACGCGTATCCCGGGCATCGCTGGCATGCGGTCATGCACGGAATCGTCGCCGCGGCGAGGACCTACGGGCTGCGCGCGGTCGACGGACCATATTCGGACTTCAATGATCTCGCAGGATTCGAGTCGGCCTGCCGGGTTGCTCGAGTGATGGGCTTTGACGGAAAGCAGTGCATTCATCCGAAGCAGCTGGCGTCGGTGAACCGAGTCTTCGGTCCGACGGCCGAGGAGGTCGATCACGCTCGAAGCGTCGTCGCGGCCTATGATGCGGCAGCCGCGACGGGCCGTGGCGCGGTTTCGCTGGACGGCAGGATGATCGACGAAGCGAACGTGCGAATGGCGCGCGTCGTGCTGACACAAGCTGGATCGCGCAGCGGTGGTCGCGCGACTCCGACCACGGGACAATGAGCAATCACACCGCGGAACCGCAGAAGGACGCAGGTCGGAGCTTCGAGGATTTCAAAGTCGGAGCGATCCTCCGCCATCCGATCGGCCGAACGATCAGCGCGGCGGACAATGCGCTGACGACGCTGCTCGCGGTCAACACCAACCCGATCCACTTCGACGCGAACTATGCGGCGCAGACCGAATTCAAGCGGCCACTTGTGAACTCGCCGTTTGTGCTGGCGATCGTCACGGGCCTGTCCGTCGCTGACATCTCGCGCTACGCCGTGAACCTTGGCTGGGATGAGATTCGGCTTCCAGCGCCGGTGTTCGAGGGCGACACGATCTACGCGCAGACGCAGATCCTCAGCGCGCGAGAGTCGAAATCGCGCCCGCACATGGGAATTATCGAAGTCAAAACTACAGGCTTTAATCAAGACGGCACTGTCGTAATGACCTTCCGGAGAAGCGTTTTGGTGTACAAACGCGATCATGTGCCGAAGGTCCCGATGCCGGAAGTTCGGTGACGCCGCCTCCGAGTCACCCGGAACGTTCTCTTCGTCACGGCGAGCGAAGCGAGGGATCGCTCTCGCGCCGCCGGGCCAGCGATCCCTCGTCGCTGCGCTTCGTCGGGATGACTCTCGCGCTCGCGACGGCGATCGGGTGCGTCCGCCACGCGAACCCCGTGACGCCCGCCGAATCCGGACGTCTAGCCACCGAATGGTATGCCGGCGGTGCGACGTGCGTAAATACTCCGCAGTTCAGAGTGTCGCAGTACAATGAAGACTTTCTAATCCTTCGCCAAGCGGCTTGCACAAATTATGAAAAGCCATTCCTGTACCTGATTCTCGGGAACGATCGGGCACTCTTGCTCGACACCGGCGCCGGCGGCGTCGATCTCGCGACCAGAATCGATAGCATCCTCCACGGTTGGCTCGCCCATAGGGGTCGGGCGGACATCTCCCTCGTCGTCGCGCACAGCCATGCGCACGGCGACCACGTCGCGGCGGATTCACAGTTTGTGCATCGACCGAACACCGTCCTCGTCGGTCGCGACACGGCCTCGGTTCGTGCCTTCTTCGGGATTCAGCACTGGCCAACCGACTCGGGCACGATCGACCTCGGTGGCCGAGTGCTCGACATCCTTCCGATTCCCGGCCACGAGCCGTCGAGCATCGCGGTCTACGATCGGCGAACGGGAATCCTGCTCACGGGCGACACGTTCTATCCAGGACGACTATACGTCCGCGACACGGCAGCCTTCGCCATGAGCGTTCATCGGTTGGCGGAGTTCAGCCGTAAGCATCATGTGACCCACCTGCTGGGTGCGCATGTCGAGCAGACGCGCACACCGTACCGCGACTACCCTATTCGAACGAAGGACCAACCCGAAGAGCACGAGCTCGATCTGCAGCCTGCCCAGTTGTTCGCGCTCGATTCGGTCGTTCAGGGAATGCGTGGGAAGATGACCCGGACGTTATTGAAGGATTTCACCGTGTGGCCCCAGCCATAGGAAAGAATCATGGATGCGGCTGAGTGGAAAAACTTCCTCGCGACATGGACGCGCGAGCTCGTCGAGCGGAAAGGAAACAACCCGAATGTTCGCCGAGATCTGAACCCTGTGACGGGACTCGGATTCCCCGGCGCGACCGAAGCGCAGATCGTCAGCGCCGAGGCGCGGCTGGGCGTCCGGCTGCCGCCGTCATACCGAGAATTCTTGAAAGCAACGAACGGACTCCAGCAGCCGTTCAGCTACGTCCCGGCGTGCGGCGGCGATCTTTGGGCGGTGCAGGACGTCGATTGGTTCAACGTCCGGAACGCCGAGTGGATCGACGCATACGATGGTGTCGACGACGCGGCTCCCGGGGCGATTCGATTCGTGGAAGAGCTCCGCGGCACGCTCGAGCTGAGTTACAACGGCGATTCGGCGGTCTACCTTCTCAACCCGCACGTCAAGACGGACGAGGGCGAGTGGGAGGCGTGGTTTTTCGCGAGCTGGTCTCCGGACGTCGAGCGATTCCGATCATTCGACGAGATGATGCGGACGAGATATCACCAGTTCTCGGCGGGCGTGAGCGACGGGTTTTAGGATCGCGAACTACGGGTTCGCGATCACGCGGTAGCTGAGAACCGCCGCCAGCTGTGCGGCTGTCGGGATAAAACCACCCTTTGCGGTGGTTTTATTCGCGTTGTACATCGAGCTGAGGGCCTGAGACGGCGTCGAGGTCGTTCCCGACGCGATCGTCTGCCACGTGCCTGCGTTCAACCGCACCTGCGCGTTCTGCGGCTTTTGAATCCAGTTCACATAGAAATTGGCAGGCGTCTCGCTGAGCGTGACCTGGAGCTGCCACGACCGGTTCGCGTGCACATTGGTCGCCGCGTCATAGCACGCTCCCGGATTGCACGGATTCGCTTGTTGCGTGTTCTGCACGAGCGCGCCCGCCGAGACAGAGAACGTTCCGTTGACGACGGCGCTCGCCGCGAGCGTTTTTTTCGGCGCTTGAGCGCGCGCGATGACGGGAGTCGCCGCGACGACTGCGAACAGAGCAAACGAGAATCGCAAAGGGGCTGATGTCGGCACGATAAGAACTATATGAAGTGGGTCGAACTGCGCGGGAAATTCTCGAGCTGTAGCGACGCAGTCGTTGTGCCACGAAGGACGGCGGCACCTCCGCGCGCGCAACCAGCGTTCGCGCGCTCGTTTCGCAAAGAGATTTTGCGCTTCGTCGAGCGACGCGTTGCATGCGCTGTGGTGATCGCACACCGCAGTGTCGCGCGAGGACATCGCGTGCACCCTTATGTGCCAATCGGCGCGAGGCGGCCTCCGGCGATTGGAACGAAATGCAGCGTCGCACGCGTGATTCAATTTGAGGCGTATTGGGCGCCCACGTTTGATGCGCGTGAAAGGATACTTTAGCACACTGTCAACAACTATTACTGAACTCTAAAAGCGGTTCGGTCGGCATGAATCGTTCATTGGGGCGGTGCACGCGCTGAGCGCAGTCCGCAGCGCATTCTCACCACAATCTCCTCGGAGGAGTTTCAATGAACCGCACTCGCATCGCCCTCGCAGCGTCGATGATGACGCTGTTGGGATCCGCGCCGATGATGGCGCAGACGTGCTCGACGAACCCCTGCATCGTCGGCGTCGCGACGACCGCCACGGTCAACGACGTCCTTCGCCTCACTTTGGATCAGGTGACTTTGGACCTCGGAACGCCGACCGAAGCTGACTATGACGCGACGTTCAAGGATGCGGCTTCGCATCGCACGGCGACGGTGAAGGCGAACCGTCCATGGCACGTCGCTGTCATCGGCGCGGCTTCCACGTTCGGCTACACCGGCACGTTGACGAACCCGAACAAAGCTGCCTCGGACCTCGTGTGGTCGAAGACGTCGGGCGGCCTCGGCACGCCTGATGGCAACATGGGTTCATCGACGAACCTCTTCAGCGGCTCGACCGGCACGGCAAGCAGCCCGCAGGACATCTACTTCCGCACGAAGTGGACGTGGGCCAGCGACGTTCCGGGCAATTACAGCCTCACCGTGAACTTCACCCTCTCGGCTCCGTGATTTCTCTTCACCGCATCAGCGGGTTTGGGCGTGTGCTTCGGCACGCGTCACAACCCGCCGTTCGGCGCGGCGCCGCCGCCCTCGCTGTGATTGCCGGCACGTCGACGATTGCGTCGGCGCAGCTCGCCGTCGATCACGTAGAAGCAACCTTGCGTCCGAAGTCGCGGACCGAGCGCGAAGTCATCATCGGCGTTCGGAACGAGGGCGACAAAAGCGTGCAGGCGGTCGTGCGTCTCGAGGACTGGGACCGCAAGGCCGACGGCACGAACAGTTGGTTTCCAGTCGGAACCAAACCTGGATCCTGCGGAAAAGCGCTCACGATCTTTCCGCTGGCCATGAATCTCGAGCCGGGCGCCTCACAAAGCATTCGCGTCGTGCTCGACAGCACCTTCTCGTCGACCGCCGAGTGTTGGGCTGGGGCGATCGTGGAAACGGTGCAGCCGGTGAGCAAAGGCGGACAACAGATCGGTTACGTGCTTCGCACTGCCGTCAAGCTGTACGTCCAGCCGGTTGGTCTTCAGATGAATGGCGACATCACCGACCTCAAGGTGCTCGACGAGAGTGCGACGGCGCGCGACACGTCGAAGCAAATGATGGTCGAATTCGAGAATACTGGGTACCGCCACGTCGTCGCGCAGGGCACGGTCGAGTTTCGCCGCGCGGACAACACGGTTGCCGCGAAGGTCGCGCTGCCGAACGTATATGCGCTGCCTGGAGCACGTCAGTTCGTAAAAGCATCGATGCCGCGACTCGAGCCAGGCAAGTACGTCATGCTCGCGACGTACGATTTCGGCGGGACCGAGATCGCCGCGGCGCAGATCGAATACGAGGTCGTTCGATGAGCGCGTCGCATCGCAGGTCGGCGATGTTGATCGTCGCGACCGCAATCGGTCTTGGCGCGGCGCAACTCCGAGCGCAGACGTCGTTGTCGTCGACGACGGGTGCACCGACGATCAGTGCACCGACGGCACCGCAGTACGACGCGGGCGGTCCGAGCTCGACCTCGACGACTTGGACGGTCATCGCGAACTGCGACAATGCCGGTGGCACATCGTGCCCCGTCACCCTCGCGTTTTCGTCGCCGTCGACCGTCATACCCGACGTCCAATGGGAGTTCACCGCGGCGCCGAGTGGAACCGGCTGTACCGGGGCGCTCTCGTCCGGATCGTTCCGGAGCATCAGCCCCGGAACGGCCATCGTGACGGTAAACAACAACAAGAACTGTTCGTTCACGTTGGCATTCCGTGCTCCGACGCTCTCGTACACGGCGTATACGTCGCCGAATCAGTACATCCAGGGCGTCGCGGTCATTATCACGAAGCTTCCATGATGAAGAGCGCGATCTTCACCGCCCTGCTGGTTCTCTGCGGAAGTTTGCCACGTGTCGGCGGCGCACAACGGCTCGCCGATTCCGTGCGAACGACGACCGCACGCGCCATCCGCACCGACAGTGGATCGGGGCCGAAGGTCGATGCTGGACCAGACGAGCGCTCGGCGAAACTGGCGCCCGCGGTCGCAGTGAATGCCGCGCCGAAATCCTTTACGGTGGTTCGCGTCGCAGTTCCACCGGCATTCTTGAATGAGAAGGCCGTGAGCTACGAGATCGCTCCGGCGACACAAGGAACGGTCGTCGGCAAGCGAGACGGGATCATCGATCCGTCAAAGTCCCGCGATCACTCATTGCTCGTAACGATCTCCGTGCCGAGCCGCATGCGCGCCGGCGCGACGCCGCTCGCGCGCGTTCGCTTTTCGTCGGGCGACGAAATCGTCGAAGTACCAATCATGGTTTCGGTCGCGGCGAGCCACGTCGTTCAGATCACCGCCGCCGAAGGCGTCGGCGCAGTGCAATCAGGAACGACTTTCTCGCTCGGTTACCGGCTGACGAACCTCGGTAACGCGTCCGATACGATCGATCTCCGCGTTGTAACGCCGACGGGTTGGCGCGTTCTCGACAACGGCGTCCAGCTTCGCACTGCGCTTCCGTTGAATGCGACGATCGATCGATCAGTACGCATCGCGACCCCCGCCGGATCGACCGGCCCGGTCTCGCTCAAGCTCATCGCGATGTCTCACGGCTCGCCGATCGCGTCGGGCGACGCGACAATCGAATTGCTGTCGGACCAACAAACGACAATGGCCTCGGGTCCCGAGCTCACACTCGGTTCAGCGGCGGCAATGGGCCCGTGGGGATCCGTCAGCTCGGCGTACGCCGCGCAGTTGGACGGCCAGCTCACGGATGACCTCCGAATCTCGGGCCGAGCGTCGATGCTGCCCTCGCGGGCGGATGGTTCTTCGTATGCATTCGGCCGAGCGAACGTGTATGACGTTCCGCCGTCGCTGTCGCTGCAAGCCTCGACGTGGCACGTCGGCGCAGGAGTCGCAGGTGCGACATTCTCGGAATTGTCCGGTGTATCTGTCGCCGGAATCGGAGTCGCCGCGGGGATCGATCAGCCACGATGGAGCGGCAGCGTTTTGGCTGCGCGCCCAGGGACTGGAATCGATCACACTGACGGCGAGCTCGCGGGCGGTCGTTTCGAGATCAAGTCGACATGGGGTTCCGCAAACTCCGCCCTCACTCACTTCGACGAGCAAGGCCTGAACACGCGATCGCTCGACGCACTGAGCGTCGGCGGCGGGCTGACGAATGTGTTCGGTGGCCAGTGGTCGGGCGAGCTCGCGGATCGTCGGTACCGAGACGGAGAAGGACTCGGCGTCAGCTCGAGCTATTCGCGTCGCGGCGAGCTCGGAAACGTCGACGTTCGATTCTCTCACGCGCCGGGCGGCGCAGCGGCCTTCGCTCGCGCGACGAATGAGCTCACGACGAGCATGAGCCGGACGATCGGCTCGCGGCTCTCGATGAACGGAAGCATGTGGCGATCCGACGATGAAGGGAGCGCCACGTTCCAGAAGCTGTCGACGAGCGGGTTCTCGGTCGGCAATCGTGTTCGTCTCACGAACGCGGCGGGAATCACGTTCACCGGACGCGGATCGGAGTTCGACGCGCAGTCGACGTCTGGCGCGTTTGGCAACGGACAACGCGCTTTGGAAGCAGCGCTCGATCTTCGCGTCGGCGACTTCACGCTGCTCGGCGTCGCTTCGCGATCTGCGCTCGAGCGGCGCACGTCGTTCGACGACGGCGTGATGCTCATGCAACACGCGCCACAGGCTAGCTTTCGCGGAACGCTTCGCACGGGTGGCAGCAACGGAACGCTCGCCCTGAGCGGCAGCTACGACGAGACCGGCCCTGGCGTCGGCGTGTTACAGCGCCACTGGGAATACGGCGCCGAGCTGGATCGCATCGAGTTGCTGACCACGCCCTCGACGCGGCTCTTCGCGAGCGCGTCGGCACAGAAGTCGGGCGGGTTCGCGACCGGCTACGCTCCGCTCACGATGTCGCTCGGACTCGCGCTTGAAACGTCAGTTGGATTCACGTTTACCGGGAATGCGGAACACAACCCGTTCCTCATTTCGTCGACCGGCGCTCGCGGATGGATGTACGTCGTTGGCGTGTCACACGGCCTTCGGCTTCCGCGTCTCGCGAGAACGGAGACGCGCGGAGTCATTTACAAAGATCTCAACGGAAACGGCGAGCGCGATCCGGGAGAGCCGGGCTTCGCCGGTGTCGTGCTGCGTCGCGGCTTCGAGGTGGCCGTCACCGATTCGCACGGCGAATTCTCTTTCGCCGGACAGACGCCGGACCCGATCACCGTCGACGTTCGCTCGTTACCGCTGGGCTGGCTCGTTCCGTCGACCACACTTTCCCCTGGCATGCGTAGCGTCGGAGCCGTCGGGGTTTCGTCGGTCGAGATTCGTCTCACGGTCGATCCGACGGACAGCTCGCGCATCTCGTCGTCGGACCTCGAGAAGATCGCGGTCGTCGCACGTGATTCGGCGGGCCGCGCGTGGGTAGCGCGACGCGCCTCGTCGTCGTCCGCCGTTTTCGACGCGCTTCCACCGGGCGACTATGCGTTGGACCTCGATCCGGTCGACACGGGTGAGCCGCTTCGTGTCGATGGCGTCGTTCCCGCGCTGCATGTCGGCAGCGGAAAGTCAGTCGAGCCGCAAACGATCTTGATTCGCGCCCGCTCGCTTCGATTCGCGCCATCCTCGCGCCTGTTCCGTCGCGACGACAACTCAGCGCCGAAGCAGGCCGACCCACGCGCAAAAACAGGTTCGGACCTCAATCGTTCACAGCGATGAT
>Ga0070683_100003644_pt1 | contig 12546 bp, 7 predicted proteins | sample KBSC713LmetaG_FD_64662 | JGI IMG/M metagenome (GOLD analysis project Ga0070683, IMG submission 64662) | Corn rhizosphere microbial communities from Kellogg Biological Station, Michigan, USA - KBS C7.1-3L metaG | ecosystem: Host-associated > Plants > Roots > Rhizosphere ...
ATGAGGAGCTGAACCCAACAACCGAAATCCTTACAATGGGTGAGGTGATCAATATACTCAATGAACTTACGGATAACGATGCCATTATTGTGACCGATGTTGGTCAACACCAAATGGTAGCCTGCCGTTATGCAAAGTTCAAACAAAGCAAAAGTAATATTACTTCAGGTGGACTGGGAACGATGGGCTTTGCCTTACCAGCTGCCATTGGAGCAAAATTTGGCGCTCCACACCGAACAGTGGTTGCTATTATTGGGGATGGAGGTTTTCAAATGACGATACAGGAATTGGGAACGATCATGCAATTTAAACCGAATGTGAAGCTGCTTATTTTAAACAATGAATTTTTAGGCATGGTTCGACAGTGGCAGCAATTATTTCACGAAAGGCGGTATTCTTTTGTCAACATCACCAGTCCTGATTTCGTACAGGTAGCAAAAGGCTATGGCATCGATGGTAAAACCGTCAGACAAAGAGAAGATCTCAGGGGGGCATTAAAAGAAATGATCGAACATAATGGAAGCTATTTATTGGAAGTAATGGTCGGCAAAGAGAACAATGTGTTTCCAATGGTGCCACAGGGAAGAGGAGTTGCTGAAATTGTATTAAGCTCTGACGAAGTATAATACCATTCTTAATTACAAAAAGAAAACAATGCAAAAGCAGGAATATACCATAACCGTTTACACCGAAAATCAAATTGGTTTGTTGAATCGGATTGCCATTATTTTCTCAAGAAGAAAAATCAATATCGAAAGCCTGAACACCTCTCCTTCTGAAGTAGACAGTGTTCACCGTTTTACTATTGTCATCAACGAAACAGAGGATGTAGTAAGAAAATTGTGCAGGCAAATTGAGAAACAAGTGGAAGTGCTGAAAGCTTATTACAACACCAACGAGGAAATCGTTTGGCAGGAACTGGCGATGTACAAAGTGCCAACTGATATTATTGCTGAAAAAGTGAAAGTAGAACGTTTGCTTCGTCAATACGGTGCAAGAGCTGTTGTTATTCGCAACGATTATACTGTATTTGAAACAAGTGGCCATCGTGAAGAGATTGACGGTTTAATTAAAGCATTAGAGCCTTATGGATTAATTGAATTTGTTCGCAGCGCAAGAGTAGCTATTATCAAAGACAGCAAGGGTTTCCATAGCAAGCTTAAGGATTTTGAATACCGGGAGCCGGGTGAAGAGCTGGTTGAGAATGAGTTTTTGAACAAACAGGCCGAAGTGTTTGACATGTAAGCACCCTGTCCTTCGCGAGGCGGAGAACTTAGGTTAGAGAAACTTTTTTTGGTTTCGATTAGTTCTTTAAAATAATGTAAGGATCATGTAGCCTACAAATTGCTACTATCGTCGTTCGTTGTGTCACTCACTTGTACATTCAGAATTCTATTGAGCGAGAGATGAACCACAAAGTACACAAAGGAAGAACACGCAAAGGGCACAGAGAATCCTCAGTGTTCTCTGTGTAAAAACTTAGTGGCCTCCGTGGTTTAAAAAAAAGCTGAATACAATTACTGAACGTAAAATCCCGATAGCTATCGGGAGCGACGCAACAGAAGATTCATAGTTGCAATGAAGATCGGTTCAAAGGAATCAATGAATTAAAAAAATCAATAGAGACCAGAATTCTATTAGTTCAAAAATTGAAACACATAACAAAAACTATAACAACTAAATCCTATCAACAATGGCAAAATTAAATTTTGGTGGCGTGGAAGAGAATGTAGTGACTCGCGAAGAGTTTCCTCTTTCAAAAGCCCAGGAAGTTTTAAAAAATGAAACAGTAGCTGTAATAGGCTACGGTGTTCAGGGTCCGGGACAAGCATTGAATCAAAGAGACAATGGTATTAATGTGATTGTCGGGCAAAGAAAAAATTCTAAATCCTGGGACAAAGCAGTAAAGGATGGTTTTGTTCCTGGTGAAACTTTGTTCGAGATTGAAGAAGCTTTGCAAAAAGGAACTATTATTTGTTACCTACTTAGCGATGCTGCACAAATTCAATTGTGGCCAACAGTAAAAAAATATTTAACCCCAGGCAAAGCCTTATATTTTTCACATGGCTTTGGAATTACTTACAAGGAACAAACAGGCATTGTTCCCCCCGCTGACGTTGATGTCTTTTTGGTTGCTCCAAAAGGTTCCGGCACGTCGCTGCGTAGAATGTTTTTGCAAGGCCGTGGTTTAAATAGCAGTTATGCGATCTTCCAGGACGCAACAGGAAAAGCATTTGATCGGGTTATTGCATTAGGTATTGCCGTGGGAAGCGGTTACCTGTTTGAAACTAATTTTAAAAAAGAAGTATACAGTGACCTTACTGGTGAAAGAGGAACATTAATGGGAGCCATCCAGGGAATTTTTGCTGCGCAATACGAAGTACTAAGAGCAAAAGGTCACACTCCTTCTGAAGCATTCAATGAAACGGTTGAAGAGCTCACACAATCTTTGATGCCATTGGTAGCAGAGAACGGAATGGACTGGATGTATGCCAATTGTTCTACAACGGCACAACGCGGGGCGCTGGATTGGTGGAAGAAGTTCCGCGATGCTACTCTTCCTGTATTTAACGAATTATATGAAAGTGTTGCTGCTGGTAAAGAAGCGGCGAAATCAATTGAAAGCAATAGCAAGCCTGACTATCGCGAAAACCTGGAAGTGGAATTAAAAGAATTACGTGAAAGCGAATTGTGGCAAGCGGGTAAAACAGTAAGAAGCCTTCGTCCCGAAAACCAGGAGCCGGTTTTTCACGCAGAGACTAATGATAAAAGGTTTCAAAAATTAAAATTTTCATCACCACTTTACAATGACTAATTTATCTGCCATAAACGTTGATCTGGATTTCAACAAAGCTGTCGAGAGATTGAAACCAGTGGTCATTAAAACACCACTGGTTTTCTCGCACAGTTTATCACGGAGACATAATTGCAACGTCTATCTCAAGCGGGAGGACCTGCAGGTTGTGCGATCCTATAAATTGCGCGGTGCCTACAATATGATGAGCAGTCTTCCAAAAGAAAAGTTGGAAAAAGGCGTAGTCTGCGCAAGTGCAGGCAATCATGCACAGGGATTTGCGTACAGCTGCAAAAAGCTTGGTGTAAAAGGAATTGTGTTTATGCCCATCATTACACCGCAACAAAAAGTACAGCAAACAAAATTTTTTGGTGAGGACTTTATTGAGATCAAACTTGTAGGCGATACTTATGATGATTGCTCGGTAGCAGCGCAGGAGTTCACCACTAAAAACGGAATGACGTTCATTCCCCCATTTGATCATCCGAAAATTATCGAAGGCCAGGGTACGGTTGCTGTTGAAATTTTAGATGAATTATCGCACATTGATTATTTATTTGTACCGGTGGGTGGCGGAGGATTAAGTTCCGGGGTTGGAACTTATTTCAAAACTTTTTCCCCTACCACAAGAATCATTGGTGCAGAACCGGAAGGCGCTCCTTCCATGAAAGCTGCATTTGAAGCAGGCGAGCCCGTTACCCTTGCTTCTATTGATCGTTTTGTAGACGGCGCTGCTGTAAAACGGGTTGGCGATCTTACTTTTTCTATATGCAGAACGGTTTTGGATGAAATTAATTTAGTGCCTGAAGGAAAAGTTTGTTCTACTATTTTGGAGTTGTATAACACCGATGCCTTAGTGGTTGAACCTGCCGGCGCTTTGTCAATTGCTTCCCTGGATGAATATGCGTATGAAATAAAAGGCAAAAATGTTGTTTGTATCGTTAGTGGTAGTAATAACGACATTGACCGTATGCAGGAAATAAAAGAACGTTCGCTTCAATACGAAGGTTTGAAGCATTATTTTCTCATCCGCTTTGCGCAGCGTCCAGGCGCCTTAAAAGAATTTGTGAACCATGTTTTGGGACCTGATGATGACATTGTAAGATTTGAGTACATCCAAAAGCATAATAAAGAAACAGGTCCTGCGCTAGTTGGAATTGAATTGAAATCAAAAGAAGATTATCAATCTTTGCTTGATAATTTAAAAAGTTACCATATTAATTACACGGAATTGAATAAGGACGACAACCTATTTGGATATATCGTGTAGTGCTTCGCACATTTTTTTCTGATCGGAATTAATAAATCATTATTTTTTTCTTAAAAAAATACTATAATTGCAAACCTAAGTTTCAAACTGGAAAAAAAAGTCCACTGTAGAAACAGCGGACGCTAACGATTGCTTGCTATATGAATAAAGATTCTTAAGTCTTTGCTAATTGGGTGCTACGATTTGCTACTTGCTTTACGATTGCTTGCTTTATGAATTATCTTCGCTGCTAAGATAGACCGCCACCCATTTTTTCACACACCAAGTTTTTAGTAATTTAATGATGTCAAAAGAAATGTCGTTCTGACAAAACCCTTGACAGCACTGTGTTTCAATGAACAGCATAACTTATGTCCAAACGTTCCACCGATATTTTATTTCAATTAATTCAATCCCTGGAAAAAGCAGAGAAGCGACATTTTAAACTCTATATCAAACGCAGCTCATCTAATGAAAATTTAAAAATTGTTCAGCTGTTCGATGCGCTTGATAAAATGAGCGAATACGACGAAAAGATTCTGCTTAAAAAATTGCCCTCCGTTCAAAAAATTCAGCTTTCCAATCTAAAGGCCCATCTGTACAAACAGATCCTGGCCAGCCTGCGCCTCTTGAAAAGTGCCGAAAGCATCGATCTTCAATTGAATGAGCAGTTTGACTATGCGCATATCCTTTACAAAAAAGGGCTTTTTATTCAAAGCCTTAAAATTTTAGAAAAGGCCAAGGAAACTGCAAGGGCCAATCACAAGTTTACTTTTCTTAACCAGCTTATTGCTTTGGAAAAAAGAATTGAGTCTCTTCATATCACAAGGAGTATGCAGGACAGGGCAGAGAGCTTATCAGAAGAAGCTGTACGCGTAAGCAGGCAAATTGATATGGTAGCCAGGTTATCAAATCTGTCCTTGCAGTTGTATAGCTGGTACATTAAACATGGCCATGCCCGCAACGAAGGAGATGAAAAAGAAATTAAGCTGTTTCTAAAAAATAATCTCCCGTCCGGATCCTGGGATGAGAAGGGGTTTTATGAACGCCTGTACCTGTATCAAAGCTACACATGGTATGCTTTTATCAGGCAGGACTTTTTGCAGTACTATCGGTATACCCAAAAATGGGTTGACATTTTTGAAGAGATACCATTAATGAAGCGTGTAGAAACCGGTCACTTTATAAAAGGCATGCACAACCTCTTAAATGCTCATTTTGATTTACGAAATCATAACAGGTTTTCAGAAGCCCTGGAGAAACTGGAGGCGTTTGCAAAAACTGAAAGAGTGCAGGAAAATGACAACTTCCGCATCCATACTTTTCTTTATATAGCGCAGGCAAAATTGAACCAGCATTTCTTAAGAGGAACTTTTAAAGAAGGATTATCATTAATTCCGGAAGTGAAAGAAAAACTGGAACAATATTCTTTGTTCATTGATCCACATAGAGAAATGGTGTTTAATTATAAAATTGCGAGCCTCTATTTTGGAAGTGAAGATTACGATAGCTGTATCGATTATTTACAGAACATCATCAACGACAATGTAGGACTACGTTATGATCTTCAGTGCTACGCCCGATTATTACACTTGATTGCACATTATGAATTGGGCAATTTTGAGCTCATGGAGTATTTGTCAAAATCGGTTTATCGTTTTATGGCAAAAATGGAGAATCTCACTTCATTTGAAGAAGAGATTTTAAAGTTTTTACGCCGTTCTTTCTATATTCCAAGAGATCGAATGAAAACGGAATTGGAAAAGTTCCTTGAAAAAGTAAAACACTTTGAACGGAATCGTTTTCAAACAAGGGTGTTTGTTTATTTGGACTGGATTTCGTGGGTGGAAAGTAAGGTTTTCAACAAACCAATGTATAAGATCATTCATGAAAAATATCTTACCGACAAAAGAAGTGGTGCAACAAACAAAAAGAAACTGATACACACCGCATAATAAAAAGAGCACTTTAAAAGTGCTCTTTTTACTTTTTGACTTTAAAAACTAACCCTTATCAGGCAACAAGTGACTCTTTCAGTTTACCGTTTGTTTTAGGTATGATGACGGCCTCTGCTGATTTTACGGTTTTGACAATTCTTGCTGCTACTTTATATGGATCTGCAGCGCTGTTTGGCCTGCGATCTTCCAACCAACCTTTCCATCCTCTCTCAACTGTACCAATAGGAATACGGATAGAGGCACCCCTGTCTGAAATACCAAATTTAAATTCATCTATCGCCGCAGTTTCATGTTTACCAGTCAGTCGAAGGTGATTATCTGGTCCGTATACCTCGATGTGTTCTTTTACAACCGGCCTGAATGCTTCACAAATTGTTTCATAAACATCCCTGCTTCCGCAAGTTCTTAATGTGCCGTTCGAAAAGTTGGCATGCATTCCACTGCCATTCCAATCAAGGTTGCCTAATGGTTTGCAATGCCAGTTGATAGCAACACCAAATTTTTCACCTATTCTTTCCAGTAAATACCGTGCGATCCAAACCTGGTCGCCAGCTGCCTTTGCACCTTTAGCAAAAATTTGAAACTCCCACTGCCCTGCAGCAACTTCCGAATTAATACCTTCTATATTTAATCCTGCTTCGATGCAGGCATCCAAATGTTCTTCTACAATGTGGCGGCCATATGCATTTGCTGCGCCAACGGAACAATAGTAGGGCCCTTGTGGTCTTGGAAAACCACCTTCGGGAAAGCCAAGAGGCTTATCTGTTTCCGGATTCCACAAGAAATACTCCTGTTCAAAGCCAAACCAAAAATCATTGTCGTCATCATCAATCAATGCCCTTCCATTTGATTTATGCGCAGATCCATCCGGACTCAATACTTCACACATCACCAGGTAAGCATTTTTTCTTTGCGGATCTTTTGTAATAAATACCGGTTTCAATAAACAATCTGATGAGCCCCCGGGTGCCTGCTCGGTAGATGATCCATCGAAGCACCATACAGGACAATCTTCTAACGTGCCACCGAAATCTTTTTCAATTTTTGTTTTGCTTCGAAGACTTTGGATCGGCTGATATCCATCAAGCCAGATGTACTCTAATTTCGATACTGACATATTTAAATTGTTTTTTTATTTTGAATAAACTGTAGTTGCTGCGCCATTTGTTTTTTCCGTAGTAGCTGCAATCGTTTCAAAGAAATCTGCACGCACTTCTTTTTCTACGACACCTTCTTTTGTGGCAACAAGAATAGTTCCCTGTACATATTTTTCATTATGCTGTGATGCATCCAACCCTTCTTCTTCTTCCTTGTTGCTAACACGCATTGGAACGATGAAGTTGATGAACTTGAAGATGATGAAGGAAACTACAAAACTGTAAACGACAGCTATGCCCATCGCCTTTGCCTGAATAAGGAAGAAAGAAAAATTTCCATTAGCCCAGCCATCGCTACCACCAGGGTAAATTGCCTTGGAAGCAAAAAGGCCAGTCATTAACATACCAACCATACCACCAATACCATGGCACGGAAATACGTCTAATGTATCATCCAGTGAAGATTTAGATTTAAAATACACTGCAATATTAGATGCAACGGCCGCTATGACTCCAATGAAAATACTTTGGGGAATGGCTACGTAACCTGCAGCGGGCGTAATGGCAACAAGACCAACTACTGCACCCACGCAGAATCCAATAACTGATGGTTTCTTTCCTTTTAATACATCAAAGAACATCCAGGATAAACCGGCTGAAGCAGCTGCTGTATTTGTTGTGAAGAAAGCAGAAACTGCAGTTGTATTTGCCCCTAATGCTGAACCGGCATTAAAACCAAACCAACCGAACCAAAGTAAACCAGTTCCTATTAATACATATGGAATATTTGACGGAACCGATTCAATATTGTTACGGTAAGAATTTCTTTGTTTCAATACAATTGCACCGGCTAACGCCGCACAACCTGCAGAGATATGAACAACTGTACCTCCGGCGAAGTCAAGTGCACCCATTTTAAAAAGAAAACCGTCAGGATGCCAGCTCCAGTGTGCAAGTGGCGCATAAACCAGCAGACTAAATAAAACCGTAAATAGTACATAGGATACAAAACGCATTCTTTCAGCGATAGCGCCTACCACCAGTCCTGGTGTAATAATGGCAAACATTAATTGGAAAACGGAAAAAAGCGATTTTGGAATTGTCGGAGCAAGACTCCAGGGTTCACCGGAATTCACGCCTTTAAAGAAAAGATGTGTGGAAGGATTACCGATAAATCCTTTTATACTATCGCCAAATGCCAGACTGTATCCAACAACAATCCAAAGAACGCCAACAACACCTGCTGCTACTACACTTTTCATCATGGTAGACAGTACGTTCTTTCTATGCACCATACCACCATAGAAAAAAGCGAGACCTGGCGTCATCAGAAAAACCAGTGCAGTTGCCACCAGCATCCACGCCATGTCCGAAGTATTGTACTTACCATTGTCAAAATTGGGAAGCGTAGGAATAAAAACGGCAGCTGTTGCAATCGCAATCAGTACCAAAAACGGAAGCGCTGATTTGAATGTGATCTTGTTCATATTGATTTGCATTTACTTGTTTACATTAATTAAAAAGAATAAACTGCTGCCAGTAATACATTAGCAGAAGTCTTAGTTGCTACGCCGTCTTTCTTCGTAAATATTTCCTCGCTTGAGTTGTCCAGTCTGAATTCCGGAATGATAGTTAAGTGGTCGATTCTAAAATTTGCTGATAAAGTGTTTGCAAAAATGTTGGCCCCATCGGCAACACCGGTATAAATTTTCATTTGGTTTTTATCACTGAAATATTCGCTTCTAAGCGTTAAACCAAACTTGGTTGATGGATCTACATTTAAATAAAGAGCAGAACCCCACCAGGATTTTCCATCAAGATTTTTTGAACCATCCCAATATTGAGTTGCCGCCACTGTTCCATTGTACCCCAAAGAAAATTTATCAGAAAGTTTGCTTGTAATCACTACATCAAACTGGTTGCTTTTTGCAGTGTCGATGCCTTTGCCACCCACGTAATTCAAATAAACTTTTAAGAAGTCGCTGCCGGTATAACTATATTGAGCTATTAAAAACTTTTTGTTCATTACGCCATCTGGAACATATTTGAAGTCTGTTGGATTTGCCACACCAACCATGATTCCACTCTTTCCTAAAGTAAAATCGGCTTTGAGCCCTGTATGAAAGAAAGGACCGTTGGTAAACATATACGACATGCTGTAATTCCTGTTCAATTGCGGATCCACTAATTCATATCCTACATGTGTTGCCCATTCGCCAAATGTGAACTTTACAAGGCTACTGGGGGAATAACTGATGTACAGTTGTTTAACGGCCTGTAATATCCCTTCGTCATTGTACGAAAATTCCTGTGCTCTTTTTCCAAAACCAAGATCAGCAACCATATCTACCTTACTTGTTTTGTGCTCCAGTTTTACACTTGCCATGCCCAGCCTGAATTGATTATGTGAACCCGTAAACGAAGTGTAATTGTTAGTGCTTGATTCGCCGAAATCATATTTGTAGTAGACATCAGCTGACCCGGAAATGGTTAGCGGAGCTGCTGATGATGAATCCTGCGCAAAGGAGGTGGTCACTACTGCCATGGCAAAAACTGGTGCAAGTAATTTTCGTAACATTGTGTTGGTTTTTAAGTTTAAAAAGAAAGGTATTGCGTGGCTTAAGCCTGTTCCAGAGGCCTATTCCGCAAGCAATACCTTTTGTTTATCTGTGTTTTTCGAATTCCTTTTTAGAATTTCCCGAGGATATTGACTGAATTCTCCAACCCAACGCAAGCATTTCTGATTCTAAAATTAGGGTTACCCATATTACCAGACAAATAATTTTTATTTTAATGTGAATTATTTCTGGAAATGTTCAAAAAAATGCATGATTTTAGGCTAGATTTTATAAACTTACTCCAAATTGTTCCAATATCGCCATAATTTTTTTCAGAAAGTACCATATAACATATTATATTAATTCGATCCGACCTTATATAGTCTTGAGTTTGAGCTAGTGGTAACGACATTTTAGATTTCCCACATCCTGCTCACATTTCAAAAATGAAGAGTTTTCAATTGAATTTTTCCCTATTTTCATAGCTGTTCGCTTGCTATTAACACGATAGAGTATTTACTAAAAATCAACCCCTGTTATGGCAAGCAACGGATTATACTCTCCTGCATTCGAACATGACGCCTGTGGAATTGGCTTCGTGGTAAACATCAAAGAGAATAAATCTCACAAAATTGTTTCCGATGCTTTGACTATTCTTGAAAACATGGAGCACCGTGGGGCTTGCGGCTGCGAGCACAATACGGGCGACGGTGCCGGTATCATGTTTCAAACTCCACACGAATTCTTTTTTGATGAGTGTGTAAAATTAGGTGTACACCTCCCTCCTTTTAAAAAATACGGTGTTGGTGTATTATTCTTCCCAAGAGACATTCGTTTAAAGGAAGAGTGCAGGGACATATTTAATCGTTGCGCTGAAAAATTGGGGCTGGAAATTCTTGCTTACCGGAAAGTACCGGTGAATGCTGATGGAATTGGATTTACGGCATTGTCGGTGGAACCTGAAATTGAACAGGTGTTTGTTGCTTGCCCGGATCACATCAATAACCCTGAAGATTTTGAAAGGAAGCTATTCCTGTTAAAGAACTATGCCTCCCATACAATATTTAATACAGTAAAACAAGATGCGATAGGATTTTACATCGCATCATTTTCTTACAAAACGGTTGTGTATAAAGGTCAACTAACAAGTGCACAACTAAGAGAATATTTTCCTGACTTAAGCGACAAGCGGGTTGTTTCGGCATTTGGCTTAATTCACTCACGTTTTGCTACCAACACCTTTCCTTCCTGGAAGTTGGCCCAACCTTTCCGTTACATTGCGCACAACGGTGAAATCAACACACTCCAGGGAAATTTAAACTGGCTTAAAACAAGTGAAAAGAATTTTACTTCTCCGTATTTCACTAAAGAAGAAATGGACATGCTGCTGCCCATTATCAATAACGGCCAGTCAGATTCTGCTTGCCTGGATAATATGATTGAGCTTTTGACGCTATGTGGACGCTCATTGCCACATGTTATGATGATGCTTATACCTGAAGCATGGGATGAAAACGAGCAAATGGATCCTGTAAAGAAAGCCTTCTATGAATTTCACTCGGCATTCATGGAACCATGGGACGGGCCTGCATCAATTTCCTTTACTGATGGAAAAATAATTGGAGCCACACTTGATAGAAACGGATTACGTCCTTCACGTTATTGTGTTACTACGGACGATAGGGTAATCATGGCATCAGAAACCGGTGTTCTTCCTGTTGACCCAAAGCTTGTAAAAGAATATGGCCGTTTACAACCAGGCAAAATGTTTGTTGTAGACCTTGAACAGGGAAGAATTATTAGTGACGAAGAATTAAAGAAGTCCATCTGTTCGCACAAACCATATGCTGAATGGTTGAATAAATATAAAATTCGTCTTGAAGAACTGCCTCAACCCAGGGTTACGTTCACTGAAATTGACCATGACCAGATCTTCAAATACCAAAAAGCATTTGGCTATGCTACAGAAGATTTGGAAACCATCCTTGCGCCAATGGCACTGGATGGAAAGGAGCCAATTGGTTCGATGGGCTCTGATGTACCACTTGCCGTATTAAGCGATCAACCACAACATTTAAGCAGTTATTTTAAACAATTGTTTGCGCAGGTAACCAATCCACCAATTGACCCCATCAGGGAAAGAATGGTTATGTCGTTGGCTACGTTTGTTGGAAACAATGGAAACCTTTTAACTGAAGATCCGCTTTCCTGTCATAGCGTTGCATTGAATCAACCTGTATTAACTAACTATGAATTAGAAAAGATCAGGAGTATTGACACAGGAATTTTCCAGGCTAAAACCTTACAATGTTACTTCCGTGCTGATGGCAAACCAGGTTCACTAAAAAAAGGATTGGAGCGGTTGTGTCGATATGCAACCGATGCCGTTGAAGATGGATTCCAGGTTTTGGTTTTAACTGACAGGGCAATTGATTCTGACCATGCACCTATTCCTTCTTTATTAGCAACAGCCGCTGTTCATCATCATTTAATTCGCAAAGGTTATCGTGGCCAGGTTGGACTTGTCATTGAAGCCGGAGACGTGTGGGAAGTTCATCATTTTGCATGCCTTGTTGGTTTTGGTGCCACAGCAATCAATCCCTACCTGGCTTTTGCTACAATCAGGGATTTGAAAAACAGCAATCAGCTAAAAACAGATCTGGATGAAAAACAGCTGTATAAGAATTACACAAAAGCAGTTTGCGATGGCTTACTGAAAGTTTTTTCAAAAATGGGTATCTCCACTTTACAATCGTACCAGGGAGCCCAGATATTTGAAATACTTGGCATCAACAAATCAGTGGTCGATCAATATTTCACTGGCACAGTGTCACGCATTGAAGGCATGGGCTTAGATGAAATTGCAAAAGAAGCACTGGCTAAACACAAA
>Ga0070683_100003645_pt1 | contig 12544 bp, 15 predicted proteins | sample KBSC713LmetaG_FD_64662 | JGI IMG/M metagenome (GOLD analysis project Ga0070683, IMG submission 64662) | Corn rhizosphere microbial communities from Kellogg Biological Station, Michigan, USA - KBS C7.1-3L metaG | ecosystem: Host-associated > Plants > Roots > Rhizosphere ...
TTAGATCCGGAGACCTATGTGCATGTAAGCGTGCCCGCCGTAACGTTGGTAAGCGTCACCTCGCCTTCCAGGGCGGCTGTGACTGGCGTACCGCCGCCGCCGCCTGTCCGTGCGATGAGGTCATACAGGTTGCCTGTGTAGAGCTCGTCTTCCTGTGTCGGGTTGCCTGAGGCATCCGAGGTCGCTTTGAATTCCACTGTCATTTTGTTACTTGATACACCGCAGGCAGAAGGACTGATAATTGTCCCGATGACGTTGCCTTCCACGTGAGTGGTGATGTTAAACCCAAACACTTCGCATTTGAGTTCGGTTGTGTTCGCTGTCACCAAAACACCCGGGACGCCCGATTTCACTGTGATCAGGTGGAACGTACCACCGGATGCGATTGTGTTGTTCAACGGAGCTCCGGCCGACTTGCACGGCGCCGTGCCGCCGAGGGGGTTAGGAGCGCTGCACCCTGTGAAATCAAGGGTCATGCTCCCTGTTGTTCCGCCGGCGTTGAGGACACCGTTGGTGACGTCGGTCGTCGTGCAACTGATTTTCGGCTCGCCTTTCGCCGTCAGAGAACCGGCGGCGCCGGTTCCGGTGAAGGTCCCGCCCGCGTCCCAATGGATTTCTTCGGCCGACGCAAACGCCGGCAGTGCGAACAGAGCTGCGCTGGCCACCGCGAGGGCGAGCAGCATCATCTTCTTGCTCATGATCTACCTTTCGTTCTGCTTCCCGGCAGGGGGGTCGCCTCCCGCCGGGCTATTGATCGGATCCGGCACCCGACTATGAGCGCCGATCCCGCTTTCGATGGGGATGACTAGCCGAAGGTCTGCCGAACAGTCAAAGAAAATGAGGTGGTGATTGGACCTGGCATTCGGAATAGCTCCCTCACACCGCTTTTCCCGCTGCAAATGGCGATGCGCCAAGGAAGCGCCCTCGTAAGGTTGCGCGCTGCGCAGATACTGCCTTGGCTCGTCGCGAAGATTCGGCCCGTACCTAAAGCGCGTAGGAGCCTATCGGCCACAAGAAAAGGCGCGGGACCGAAGCCCCGCGCCCAAATCACGATGCCCTTAGATCCGGAGACCTATGTGCATGTAAGCGTGCCCGCCGTGTTCGCGGTGAGCGTGGCGGTCGAGTTCAGACCAGCTGTCCTCGGTTCGCCGGAGCCGCCAGCGCCTGTTTTGGCGATGAGGTCGTATTTGGTGCTTGTGTATTCGAGATGGTTCTGGGTCGAGCCGGTGGCGCTGAAGCTCAGCCCCATTTTGTTGCTCGATTCACCGCATTTAGGGCTGGTAATTGTGCCAATGACGTTACCGGTGACGTGCGTGATGATGGAGAAGCCGAACACCGAGCATTCGAATTCGGTTGTTTCCGCTGTCACCAAGACCGCCGGGAAGGCCGTTCCTGACGTGTTTTTCCATGTAATCAGGTGGAACGTACCTTTGGTTGCGATTGTGTTGCTCAGCGGGGCTTCTTTCGACTTGCACGGGGCCGTCCCGCCGAGGGGGTTAGGCGCGCTGCACCCTGTGAAGTCCAGCGTCATGCTCCCTGTTGTCCCGCCGGCGTTGATGACGCCGTTGGTGACGTCGGTCGTCGTGCAACTGATCGTCGGCTCACCGCTCGCTACCAAGGTACCGGCGGGGCCGGTTCCGGTGAAGGTCGTGGCCGTGTCGAGATGGATTTCTTCCGCCGATGCAAATGCCGGCAGTGCGAACAGAGCTGCGCTGGCCACCGCGAGGGCGAGCAGCATCATCTTCTTACTCATGCTTTTACCTTTCTTCTGGTCGTTCAGGGGCCGGCGGGCTTCCCGGCTCGCCGCCTCTGACTTGCGCTCGTAGGATTAGCCGAGCTTCCTTAGACCAGTCAAGAAGTTTGAGTGAGTTGCTCTCCGGCGGGTAGATGTAAAGCGAAGCCGACCCGGATATGCCTGCAAATCCCGGGTCGCCAGGGAAAAGCATTCACAAACCTGCGCGTTTATACCGGCCTCAGGGCACTGGCGCCAGCGACTCCCAAAGGTAGAGCGAGGCCAGGCTGCGATAGGGACGCCAGGCCTCGCCGACCTCGATCACCTTTGCCGGCGGCGGCATCTCCCCCAGCCCGTACTCGACCTGGATCGCTTTGCGGATGCCGAGGTCGCCGCCGGAGAGGACGTCGGGCCGTTCGAGGTGGAAGATCAGGAACATCTCCGCCGTCCAGCGGCCAAGTCCGCGCACGGCGACGATCTCCTCGATCACCTCCTCGTCTCCGAGCTCTTCCAGTCGGTCCAGCTCCAGCTCGCCGCTGAGGACGTGGGCGGCGAGGTCCCGCACGTATTCGGTCTTGCGCCCGGAGAGGCCGCAGGCGCGCAGGTCCTCCTCGGAGGCCGCGAGCAGCTGCTCCGGGGTCGGCGTCGTGCCGCCGAAGAGGTCGACCACCCGCAGGTAGATCGTCCGCGCCGCTTTGGTCGAGAGTTGCTGGCCGACGATCGCCCGCAGCAGGGCGCCGCAGGCGTCAGGCGGCCGCTCCTCGGCCCGCCGCTTCAGGCGGGTCTCCAGATCGATCTTGCCGACGCGCTCGATCAGCGCGGCCATCGTCGGGTCGGCCGCGGCGAGGGCCTTGCGAGCCTTCGCGCTCACCTGCCCGTCCACTGCGGAGCCCGCTTCTCGGCGAAGGCCCGGATCCCCTCGCGGAAGTCCTCCGAGGAGAAGCAGGATTCGCGCAGAGCGACGAGACCGGCCTCCTGCTGCTCGGTCAGTTCCGGGTTTGCCTGGAGGAGGTCGATGGCGTGCCTGTTGCCACGCATCGAGAGCGGCGCGTTTGCGGCCACCACGGCTGCCAGCGCCACCGCCTCGTCCTCCAGTTCGTCGTCGTCGACCACCCAGTTGACGAGCCCGATCCGCTCCGCCCGCTCGGCGTCGACGCTCCGCCCGGTGAGGAAGAGCTCCTTCGTATATGGGAGGCCGATCGTGTCGAGGAACTTGCGCAGGCCGGTGTGCCCGTAGATCAGACCCAGCTTCGCCGGCGGCATCCCCAGCTTCGCGCCGGCGGCGCAGATACGCAGGTCGCAGGTGACCGCCAGCTCGAGGCCGCCGCCGAGGCAGTGGCCGTTGATGGCGGCGATCGTCGGCCAGGGATGGCGCGCGATCGCCTCCATCGCCGCATGGAAGGGGTGGGCGACGAGCGCCTCGGCGTCGCGCTCGAAGCTGGCCTCGGGTATGCCGGCGATGTCGTAGCCGGCGGAGAAAAGCGGCGGGGCCCCCGTTATGAGGATGCAGCGGTTCTCGATCCCCTGGTTCAGCTGCGGCAGGACCTCGGCGATCGCGTCGAGGATCTCGTGGTCGAGGGCGTTCCGCCGCTCGGGATTGGAGATCGTCAGCCGCGCGACCGCCACCGCCGGCTGGTCGAGGAGGAGCTTGCCGCCAGCGAGCCGCGCCTCCACTCGTTACTCCAGCACCACGAGGACGTCGCCTTCGCTGACGCTCTGGCCCTCCTCGCAGCGGATATCCTTGACGACGCCGTCGTCTTCGGACTCGACCGGGATCTCCATCTTCATCGACTCGAGGATGACGACGGTGTCGCCGTCGGAGACCTCGTCGCCGACCGCGACCTCGATTTTCCAGACGTTGCCGGTGATGTGTGCCTCGATGTCTGCCATGGGCGGGGACAATAACCCGACGATGGGACCCGAGCGGGCAGCAGGGGACAACGGCGGGCTGGCGGCGATCGTCGCCGCCCGCAACGAGGCCGACCGGATCGCCGACACGGTGCGGGCGCTGCGCGAAGCATTTCCGGACGCGCGGGTCTGGGTCGCCGACGACGCCTCCGAGGACGGGACCGCGGAGGCGGCGATGAGTGCGGGGGCCGAGGTGGTCAGCCGCGGCCGCCTCCATGGCAAGGGCGCGAACATCTCCGCCGCGGCCGAGGCGGCGCTGAGCGTCGACGACCCCCCCACCCTCGTCCTCCTCTGCGACGGCGACCTCGGCGCCTCTGCCGCGCGCCTGGCCCCGCTGGTCGAGGCGGTGCGCCGCGGCGAGTGCGACCTCGCGGTCGCCTCCTTCAGCCGCCGGGTCGGCGGCGGCTTCGGCCTCGCCCTCGGCTTCGCCCGCTGGGCGATCCAGCGCCTCTGCGGCCTGGAGACGCAAGCGCCGATCTCCGGCCAGCGGGCGATGCGGGTCGAGGTCCTGCGGGCCGTCCTTCCCTTCGCCGCCGGCTACGGGATGGAGATCGGGATGACGGTCGACGCAGTCCGCGCCGGCTACCGCCTGGGCGAGTACGAGGTCGACCTCGAGCACAGAGCGACCGGGAAGAGCGTTCGTGGCTTCGCCCACCGAGCGCTGCAGCTGCGCGACTTCCTCCTGGTCTTCCTCGCGCGCCGGTCGCCCAGGCGGCTGCCCTCTTAAGGTGCAGTGATGCCGAAGCGGCGACGGAGAAGGGCGGTGGCGTTCACGGTGCTCGCGGCCGCGCTGATACTGAGCGCCTCGCTCGCGAACGCCGAGCTGGTCGAGCGCGGCAACCTCTTCGTTAAGTTCGCCGGCGGCATCTCGCCCACGAACCTGCCGCGACACACGAACGCGCCGATCGGGGTCCGGATCGACGGAACCGTGCGAACCCTCTCCGGCGAGCGGCCTCCGGCGCTGCGCTGGATCTCGATCGAGATCAATCGCGGCGGTCGGATCGACACCCGCGGCCTGCCAACCTGCCGGCGCAGCGAGATCGAAGCGGCGACCTCGGCGCGGGCCCTGGCGACCTGCGGCCCGGCCCTGGTCGGCGTCGGCCGCTACCTGGCCGGCGTCACCTTTCCCGAACAGGACACCTTCCCCCTGCAGGGAAGAATCCTCGCCTTCAACACCGTCATCGGCGGCGAACGGGCGATCCTCGCCCACGTCTACGGCCGCAAGCCGTTCCCCAACAGCCGCATCTTCGTCTTCCACATCCGCAAGGCGAGCGGCACCTTCGGGACGGTGCTCACCGCCGCCCTGCCGAAGGCGCTCAACCGCAACGGCTACCTGAAGCGGATCGTCCTCAACCTGCGGCGCGACTTCATATACCGCGGCCACAGGCACAGCTATCTCAGTGCCGCCTGCGGCGCGCCGGCCGGCACCAACCTCGGCGTCTTCCCCTTCGTCCGCGTCGGCATGACCTTTGCCGACGGTCGTAAACTGGCCTCCACCTTGATTCGTTCCTGCACCGTCCGGCGATAGAGGGCGCGGCCGCCAGTGATCCTCGCGATCGACCAGGGGACGACCGGCACCACCTGCCTCGTCTTCGACTCCGAAGGGTCCGTTGCCGGCCGTGCCTATTCGGAGTTCCAGCAGTACTTCCCGCAGCCTGGCTGGGTCGAGCACGACGCGAACGAGATCTGGGAGGTGACGCGGCGGGTCGCCGGCGAGGCGATTGCCGATGCGGGGATCGCGGGCGCAGACTTAGTGGGGATCGGGATCACCAACCAGCGCGAGACCGTCGTGGCCTGGGATCCGGAGACGGGTGAGCCGGCCCACCGGGCCCTGGTCTGGCAGGACCGCCGAACCGCCGGCCGCTGCGATGAGCTGCGGGCGGCGGGGCACGAGCCGCTCGTCCGCGAGCGCACCGGGCTGACGATCGACCCCTACTTCTCCGGGACCAAGATCGAGTGGCTGCTGCGAAATGCCGAGGAGGCCGAGCGGGCAGTCTTTGGCACCGTCGACTCCTGGCTCCTCTTCAAGCTCACCGGCCAGCACCTGACCGACTACACGAACGCCTCGCGGACGATGCTGTTCGACATCCGCAGGCTCGAGTGGGACGCGGAGATCTGCGGCCTGCTCGGCGTCGATCCGGCGCGGCTGCCGCAGGCGCGCCCGTCTTCGGGCGCCTTCGGCGCCACCAGCGAGTTCGGCGGCGAGGTGCCTGTGACGGGGGTGGCGGGCGACCAGCAGGCGGCGCTCTTCGGCCAAGCCTGCCACCGGGCTGGGATGGCGAAGAACACCTACGGGACCGGCAGCTTCGTCCTTCTCAACAGCGGCCCCGAGCCGCCGCCGGTCCCCGAGGGCCTGCTGGCGACGGTGGCCTGGGGGCTCGACGACCAGGTCGCCTACGCCCTTGAGGCCTCGATCTTCGTCACCGGCGCCGCCGTGCAGTGGCTGCGGGACGGGCTCGGGATCATCTCCGAGGCCGCAGAGACGGAAGCCCTCGCAGCGTCCCTGGAGAGCAACGACGGCGTCTACTTCGTTCCGGCGCTGACCGGGCTCGGCTCGCCCCACTGGGACCCCTATGCGAGGGGGACGATCGTCGGCCTCACCCGCGGCAGCGGCCGCGCCCACCTGGCGCGGGCGGCGCTGGAGGCGATCGCCTACGAGACGGTGGACGCAGTGCGGGCGCAGGAGGCCGCCTGCGGCGAGCGGCTGGAGCTGCTGCGGGCCGATGGCGGCGCCACGGCGAACCGCTGGCTGATGCAGTTCCAAGCCGACGTTCTCGGTGTACCTGTGTCCGTGCCGGAGATCGCGGAGACGACCGCCCTGGGCGCCGCCTACCTGGCCGGGATCGCGACCGGGGTCTGGACCGTGGAGCGGGTGGTCGAGATGTGGCGCGAGGCCGACCGCTACGAGCCGCAGATGGAACCGCCGCAGCGGAAAGAGCTCTTGGCGGACTGGCGACGAGCACTGGAGCGCTCGCGCGAATGGGCGAGATGAAGCCGCAGGTCTACAAGGACCCGCGACCGGCCGAGTACTTCCAGCAGTTCCACGAATCGGCCCGCAAGGGAGTCGGCTGGACCTACACCCTGGCCCGCATCGTCCTCACCCTGCCGACGATCCTGCTCTGGCGCGTCCGCGCGATCGGCCTCGAGAACGTTCCCAAGGAAGGGCCACTCGTCCTCGCCCCCAACCACTTCAGCCAGATGGATCACTTCTTCGTCGGCGTCTACCTGCGCCGGAAGATCCGCTTCATGGCCAAATCCCAGCTCTTCGGCCCGCCGGTCCTCACCTACATCTATAAGCACGGCGGCGTCTTCCCCGTCCGCCGCGGCCACCGCGACGAGGAGGCCTTCGAGACCGTCCGCCAGCTCCTGGCCCAAGGCGAGATGCTCCTCGTCTACGCCGAAGGCGGCCGCTCCCGCTCCCAACACCTCGGCGAGCCCAAACCCGGCATCGGCCGCATCGCCCTCGAATCCGGCGCCCCCATCGTCCCCGTCGCGATCAAAGGCTCCGAGCGGGCGCGCCAGTGGAGGAGGCTGCGGTTCCCGAAGGTCACCGTACAGTTCGGCAAACCGCTCACACTCGAAATTGAGCCCGCACCGAATCGCGAGCGTCAGCTCGATGCGGCAACCGAGATCTTCGAGCAAGTCCGACGGATCTTCGAGCAATTTCGCAGCTAGCGCGGGGTGGCCTGAAAACTCAGGTGTGTTTGACCACGGACCTTCAAGACGTTACCGGCAATGCGAACAGAGCTGCGCTGGTAGCTGCTACAGAAATACATTTCGACACGGCCACGACCTTCGCCGGAAGCGGCCCCGCCGGTTCCTTAGTGGCAGCCGGCGAGTCGACGTTTTCATGCGGATCGATCGACGTAACCAATGGCGTCATCAGTGCAGGTGGAACAACAGGGACCATGACCCTTGATTTGACAGGGTGCAGCCTACCGAACCCCCTCGGCGGCACGGTGCCGTGCCATACGAAAGGAGCCCCGCTCAACAACACAATCGCAACCGGCGCTACGTTCCACTTGATTACACTCAAAACGGGCGTCCCAGCTATGCTGGTGACAACAAACACAACCGAAACAATTTGCGAAACGTTCGGTTTTAGCAGCACTACCCACCTTACCGGCAACGTCATCGGCACAATCACCATCCCGAAATGCAGTGAATCGAGCAACAAACTGGGGCTGAGCTTCAGCGCCACCGGCTCGACCCAGAACCACCTCGAATACACAGGCACCAAATACGACCTCATCGCCAGGACAGGCGCCGGCGGCAGCGGCGAAGCGAAGACAGTTAGCCTAAACACAACCGCCACGCTCACCGCGAACACGGCGGGCACGCTTACATGCACATAGGCCTCCGGATCTAAGGGTATGTGCCGTGGGCGCGGGACTCCGGTCCCGCGCCTTTCTTCTTCTGGGGGTCCCCGCGCAGGTTTGCGAGCGCGTCGGCGAGAGCCGCTGCACGCCTGCCATCCCTTAGGAACCACTACCAGCCCCTAGCGAACTCTCGTGTACTTGACCGGCCTGCCTGAGGCCGCTCAACTGACCTCTCGACATCGGGATAAGAAAGGTCAGACCATGAGAAATAAGACGATGCTGCTCGCCCTCGCGGTGGCCAGCGCAGCGCTGTTCGCATTGCCGGCATTTGCGTCGGGCGAAGAAATCCATTTTGACACGGCCACGAGCTTCACCGGATCCGGCCCGGCCGGTAACCTGGTGGCAACCGGCGAGCCGACGATCAGTTGCACGTCGACCGACGTGACCAACGGCGTCATTAACGCGGGCGGGACAACAGGGTCCATGACCCTCGATTTCACAGGGTGCACCGCACCTAACCCCTTCGACCCAAACCACCCGATTCTGTGCAAGTCAAAAGAAGCCCCGCTGAGCAACACAATCGCAACCGGCGGTACTTTCCACCTGATCACAATCAAATCAGGCATCCCCGGGGTGCTAGTGACAACGAACACAACCGAAATTGTGTGCCAATTGCTCGGCTTCGACTTCGTGACGCACGTCACCGGCAACGTGATCGGCACAGTCACCAGCCCGGCCTGTGGCGCCTCGAGCAAAGAAATGAAACTCAGTTTCAGCGCCACCGGATCGACCCAGAACCACATCGAATACACAGGCACCACATACGACCTCATCAGCAGAACAGGTGTTGGCGGCACCGGAGAACCGAGGACAGCCGGCCTCAACGCGACTGCAACGCTCACGATGAATACGGCGGGCACGTTGACATGTACATAGGTCTCCGGATCTAAGGGCATGTGATTTGGCGCGGGACTTCAGTCCCGCGCCCTTCTCCCCCTGGGGCTCCCCGCGCAGATTTGTGAATGCGCCGCCAAAAGACCCGACGCGCTCGCCATCTACTCCAGGAGCACCTTCGTCCCCAGCGAACTCACATGTTCTTGACCGCGCCTACCCGGCGCCGGTCAACTGACCCTTCGACATCAAGCTCTCCGGAACGGATGGCTGGGGCTGTCCGACCGGGATAAGAAAGGTATGACCATGAGTAAGAAGATGATGCTGCTCGCCCTCGCGGTGACCAGTGCAGCGCTGGTCGCAATTCCGGCGTTTGCGTCGGCCGAAGAAATCCATTTCGACACGGCCACGACCTTCACCGGAACCGGTGGTGCGTTCTCTTGGGTCGCAGCTGAAGAGCCGACGTCTTCATGCCAATCAGGCGACATCTCCAACGGTGTCATCAACGCCGGCGGGACAACAGGGACCATGACCCTGGAGTTTACAGGGTGTAGCATATCCGCTATGGGCACGATGCCGTGCCATACGGCCGGATCCCCGCTGGACAACACAATTAGCTTCGGCAGTACGATGTTTCACCTGATTACATCCAAAAATGCAAGTGGAGCGGCCGTTCCGGCGATTCTAGTGACAGCGAACACAATCGAATTCATTTGCAACTGGTTCGGCTTTCCAGTCACCACTCACCTAGCCGGCAGCATCATCGGGACAATTACCATCCCGAAATGCAGTGAATCGAGCAACAAACTGGGGCTGAGCTTCAGCGCCACCGGCTCGACCCAGAACCACCTCGAATACACAGGCACCAAATACGATCTCGTCTCCAGAACAGGTGCCGGAGAATCAAGGACAATCGGCCTGAACTTCGCTCCCACGCTCACCACGAATACGGCGGGCACGCTTACATGCACATAGGTCTCCGGACATAGAGGCATGTGCCTTGGGCGCGGGACCTCGGTCTCGCGCCTCCCTACTCTTTCGGATGGCTATCGATAAATCTGATCGGCCCGGGAAAAGAAGTCCGGATCGTGCCCCGGGGTGATCACCGCGTCGGGGAACTGGGAGCGGAAGAGGCGCAACTCCTGCAGGGAGCGGCGGGCGTTGTGGGCATCTTGGGGGCGCGGGGGCGGGGGCTCGGAGCCGTCGAGCTGGCCCTCGACGTAGAAGCAGTCGCCGCCGATCACGAAATCGCGTTTCTCCAGGCGGCAGATGACTGAGATGTGGCCGGCGCTGTGGCCGGGAGTGTAGGCGAGGCGGAGGGAGCCGTCGCCGAAGAGGTCGAAGGTGCGGCCGAAGGTGGCGTAGGAGTCGACGTTGCCGCGGTGGAAGTCGACGGTGCGGTAGTCGAAGGCGTAGTCGAAGTGGGAGCGGCGGTAGCCGTCGGCCATCGGGTTGGCGCCGTGGGTGGCCGCCTGCCACTCGGTCTCCGAGACGACGAAGGTGGAGTTGGGGAACTCGGAGATGCCGGAGGTGTGGTCGAGGTGGAGGTGAGTCATCACCACGATCGGGACCTCGCCGGACTCGAGGCCGCGGCTGCGCAGCTGGGAGGCGGCGTCTTCGCCGGGCTCGAGGGTCGGATTGCCGAAGCGGGCCCCCAGGGAGCCGAAATTCTCCTTCGGGTCGGTCGCCACCGAGGGATGGAGGCCGGTGTCGACGAGGATCGCCCCGGCGCTGGGATGGCGGACGAGGAAGACCGGGCAGGGGACCTTGATCGCGCCCTTGCCGGTGAGGATCGCCCGCAGCAGCTTCGCGCTCAGCATCCGCCCCTCGGGGCTGACCATCATCGCCCGCGGCCATTCGGCGTGGCCGGCGACCATCGGCTCGACAGTGACGGTGGCGCCAGGGGTACCGCCGGCGAGCGGCTCGTGCAGTGGGTGTGGTTCGGCGTGAACGCTCATCGCGACAGGGAATCTACGCCGCTGTAGGTGCCGATAGGCTGCGCCGTCGATGGCTGAAAGCGACCGTTCGCGGATCTTCAGGGACGGGCTGCTCGAGGGCCGGGTCTGCGCCGTCTCCGGCGCCGGCAGCGGCCTCGGGCGCGAGACGGCGCTGGAGCTGGCCCGCCTCGGCGCCACCGTCGTCGCCTGCGGCCGCCGCGAGGAGCCGCTGGCGGAGACCGCGGAGCTGGCGGCGGGGCTGCCGGGCTCCTTCGAGCACGAGTGCCTCGACATCCGCGAGGAAGAGCCGGTGGGGCGCTTCTTCGACGGCCTGCTGGAGCGCCACGGCCGCCTCGACGTCCTCGTCAACAACGCCGGCGGCCAGTTCCTCAGCCCGGCGGAGGCGATCAGCCCGAAAGGCTTCAAGACGGTGATCGACCTCAACGTGCTCGGCACCTGGCTGATGACCCACGCCGCCGCGACCAAGGCCTTCATCCCCCAGGGCGAGGGCAAGGTCCTCAGCGTCACCCTCTCCCCCCACAACGGGATGCCGGGGATGGTCCACTCGGGCGCCGCCCGCGCCGCGGTCGAGAACATGATGCGGACGCTCGCGGTCGAGTGGGCGCGGTTCGGGATCAAGACCGTCGCCCTCGCCGCCGGCCAGTTTGCGACCGAGACGCTGCTGACCAAGTATCCGCAGGTGGTCGTCGACAACCTCGAGCGCTCGATCCCGATCGGCCGCGCCGGCCGCCCCGAGGAGATGGCCTGGCTCGTCGCCTACCTCGCCTCCCCCGCCGGCGACTTCTACTCGGGGACGACGATCACGCTCGACGGCGCCCGCGACAACTGGGCGGGGCCGTGGCCGCCGGAGGCGATCGCCACGGAGTCCGGCGATCCCATCGCCGAGGAGCGCCGGACGAAGTAGCGCCGCCGCTAACGCGGTTCGAGGACGACGAGCGGGATCTCGCGGCCAGCGCGGGCGCGGTAGTCCTCGTAGGGGCGGTAGATCTTCACCGCCATGTCCCACAACCGCTCCCGCTCCTCCGGCCTCGCCTCGCGCGCGTGCACGGCCCGATGCTCGGAGCCGATCTGGACGGTGGTGTCGGGGTTCGCCATCAGGTTGTAGAACCAGGCGGGGTTCTTCGAGTAGCCGCCCTTCGAGGCGATGACGACGACGTCCCTGCCGTCCTCGATGTACTGCAGGGGCGAGGTGCGGTGGATGCCGCTCTTGGCGCCGACGTGGTCGAGCAGGAGCATGCGGCCGCGCAGACCGGGGATCTTGTGGCCGAGGCGCCCACCCGTCCTCCGGTAGAGGAGCGTGTGGGCGCCCATCGCGCGTCGCAGGACCGGCCAGGACCGGTCCGCCAGCTCGAGGTAGCGCGGCGGGCGCCGCGCCCCCGGCTCGCTCAGGTGTACATCCCTCCGAACATACCGCCCGTCACATTGAGCACCTGGCCGTGCACGTAGTTGGCGAGCGGCGAGGAGAGGAAGAGGACCGGGCCGGAGGCCTCCTCCGGGGTCGCCGGGCGGCCCATCGGGATGATCGCCGAGGCCATCGCCCGCATCTGCTCGGGGATCCCGAGCTCCACCTTCTCGCCGGTCGGGGTGGTCATCTCCTCGCCCTGCTCCTTGGCCTGGGTGAGGCGGGTTTCGACGAAGCCGAAGGCGACCGCGTTGACGTTGATCTTGAACTGGCCCCACTCCTTGGCCAGCGTTTTCGTCAGCCCGACGACGCCCATCTTCGCGGCCGAGTAGTT
>Ga0070683_100003647_pt1 | contig 12543 bp, 9 predicted proteins | sample KBSC713LmetaG_FD_64662 | JGI IMG/M metagenome (GOLD analysis project Ga0070683, IMG submission 64662) | Corn rhizosphere microbial communities from Kellogg Biological Station, Michigan, USA - KBS C7.1-3L metaG | ecosystem: Host-associated > Plants > Roots > Rhizosphere ...
CATTCATAGGCCTGATCGTCGCACGCGGCGCAATCACGGCAGTGGCTGGAGGATTTTCCCTCACCGGTGCAATGCTGGCATATGGCAACCCGGCGAGTGGCACGACCGCGATCACGCTTGCACACGCGACGATTCGATACGCGCCGTGCATTGTTGCCAACGCGATGAGGCGTGCGTCGCGTCCAAAGCCAGTGCGGCGACGAAGTTGGGCCGAGCTGTTTTGAGTAGTGTGATGATCGTCACGCCGACGCAAAAGCTGTTACCTCGGGGACCGTCCGGTCGTGTTCGGTGAGACGGACGCAGGGGTGGCCGGACGCACGGCCACAACGTCCTCTCGAGCGACCCCACACAGCGCGATCGCCGTCACCACCCACCGTCCTACTGGCTTCTCCATGTCTTTCTTTGGTCGGAAGAAGACAACCGTCGGTCTCGATATCGGTTCGGGGTTGATCAAGGTTGCAGTCATTGATCACTCGGGCCGCGAGCCTGAGCTCACGCGCGTCACCGTGATGCCGCTGCTCGCCGACGCCATTGTCGAGGGCGAAGTCATGGACCCCGGCATCGTCGCCGAAGCGATTCGTACAGCGCTCGCGAGCGCCGGAGTGAAGGGAAAAGTCGTCGTCACCGCTGTCGGCGGTCGCGACGTCATCATTAAGAAAATTCAAATCGAGCGCGTCAAGGAACAGCAGGCGCGCGAGCTGATGCGATGGGAAGCGGAACACCACGTTCCGTTCGACATGGAGTCGGTCGAGTTGGACTTTCAAATCCTCGATCCTGACGCCGGCGGCCTCGAGATGAGCGTCCTGCTCGTCGCCGCCAAGCGTGAGTTGATCGAATCGAAAGTCCGTGTGCTCACCGACGCCGGCCTCGAGCCGGGCGTCGTCGACGTCGAAGCATTCGCGTTGCACAACGCGTTCGAGGTCAATCATCCCAATGCTATGAGCGGGGTGGTCGGTCTGGTCAACATCGGACACGACGTCACGAACATCAACATTCTCGACGACGGCGTTCCGCTGCTCACACGAGATCTCACCGTCGGCACGCGCCGCTTCCGTGAAGATCTCCAGCGCGAGCGCGGCCTCTCCGCCGATGAAGCGCAAACACTGGTCCAGGGTTTCGATCGCTCGCCGCATCTCGATTCGGTCATCCAGACGCGTGGTGAGGAAATCGCCGTCGGCATCGAGCGCGCGTCGGCCTTCCTCGCGCAGAACTCGCGCTCGGGGCAGATGCGCACGATCTACACGTGCGGCGGCGGTTCGAGAATTCCCGGGCTCAACGACATGCTCGCGAGCCGTCTGCGACTCACGGTGCAGCAAGCGAACCCGCTCGCAAACTTGAAAGTGCGTGACGGCGCGCTCGAATCGCTCGTCACCGACGAGATCGCCCCGCTGTTGATGCTTCCGATTGGTCTCGCACTCCGGCACGTCGCATGATTGAAATCAACCTCCTGCCCGGAGCACGCAGCAAGAAGGCGGCACGCCGTCCAACGGTGAGCTTCGGGTCGTTCGCGTCCGGTTTGTCGGGACGCTTGAGCGACAAATTCATGATCGCCGCGGTTGTCGGCGTGGTCTTGAGCGTTGGCGCGACTGCATTCCTCTACTTGTCTCAGCAACGGCGAGACGCCGACCTTCAGGCCCGCATCGAGAAAGCGGTCGTCGACTCGACGCGGTATGCCAATTTCCTCAAGGATCGCTACCACGCCGAGGCGGTTCGCGACACGTTGCTTCGCCAAGTCAACATCATCAAGAGCATCGATGAGGATCGCTACGTCTGGCCGCACATCATGGACGAGATCAGCCGCGCGTTGCCGCAGTACACGTGGCTCTCGATGATCGCGCTCAACGGAACGCCGCAAGGCTCGACGAACGTCGTCGCGCTGCCCAAGACCACGGAAGACCCGAAGAACAAAGGCAAGCAGCCGAAGCGGATCGAGACGTCGATTCCTCTCGACCAGGTCTCGATTCGTCTGTCCGGTCGCACGGTCGACATCCAGGCGCTCACGCGCTTCATGAAAGATCTCGAAGCGTCGCCGTTCCTGTCGAACGTCCAGCTCGAGCACTCCGAGCTCGCGCTCGACCAGGGTAAGGAAGTCACCCAGTTCCAGCTCACGGTCGCCTATAGTCGGCCAGACACGACGGTCGTTCGCCGCGTGCCGCTCACCCTCTCGGTGAAATAGCATGGCCCTGCTCCCACAGAACCCGCGCAGCCAAAAGCTGCTCGTCGTCACACTGTTGTCGATCGGCCTCGCGGTCGTCTACCAGCAGCTCGTGTGGACGCCGAAAAACAAAGACCTCACGATGATCGCGGTCCGCCTCGACACGCTCGATTCCTTGAACAAGCTCGCCAAATCCGAAGTCGCGAAGGGCACCGCGACCAAGATGAAGCAGGAAGCTGACACCTACGCTCGTGAATTGGCTGAGCTTCGTCATCTCGTCCCGATGGAAAACGAAGTGCCGGCGCTGCTCGAATCGATTTCGACCGCGGCACGGCACGCTGGCTTGGAGCTTTCCGACGTGCAGCCAGACGGCATCATCGATGGCGATCAGTTCAACACCTACAAGTACAAGCTCGGGGTCACGGGCGCCTACCATCAAGTCGGCGAATTCCTCGCCAACGTTGGTTCGCTGTCGCGGATCGTCGCTCCGATCAACCTGACGCTGACGCCGAGCTCGCGCGTCGGTGAGCGCAAGCCGAAAAAGAACGAGCAGTTCCTCGACGCGCGCTTCCAGATCCAGACGTACGTCGCTCGCGCGTCCGTCAAGCCGGTCGCGGTTCCTTCGGCAAAGCCGGGGGCGCCATGAGCCGTCGCATCATGATCGCCGCGGCGTTGCTCGCCGTCGCCGGAACGGCGTCGGCGCAAGATCCGCTGACGAACGCCAAGCGCGTCGCCAACAAGGCCGCGGCGGCGACCAACGCGCACATCGAAGCCGAGCAGCATCCGGAGGCGCAGCCGCAGCCACAACAGGCCGCGGCAACAAACGCCGCGGACGCCGCGCATACCTCGCGTCAGCCCGTGCGTACGCTGGTCATCGCGCAGAAGGATACGACCGTTCCTCCGACGACCATCATGCGCGAGACGTTCGACTACACCGACTCGGGTCGACGCGACCCGTTCGTTTCGCTGCTCAGCACCAACGAGCTCCGGCCGACGATGAGCGATTTGCGACTCACCGGCATCCTGTATGACCAAGCTGGCGGACATTCCGTGGCGACCCTGCGCGATCTCGCGACCAACGCGCAATACCGCGTCACACTCGGCTCTGGACTCGGCCGCATGCGCGTGTCCGCAATTCGTACCAAAACCGTCCTATTCACGATTGAAGAATTCGGGTCTTCGCGTCAGGACTCTCTGGTCCTGGGCGACTCCACCAAAGCGAGGGTAAAATGATTCATCACCGGACGCTTGCATCAGCGATGCTGGTTGCGTTCGGCGCGATCGGCGGACGTCCTGCGGTACTCTCCGCGCTTCCGACGCCCAACGATGCGACCGTAACCTCGCTGAGTGTGGTCCCAGCGACCGGCGCGGGCCATGCCGACGTCGTCATTCACGTCGACGGCACGATCACGCTGAAGCACTTCATTCTCAGCAAACCTGACAAGATCGTCATCGACATGACCGGCGCCACGCTCGGGCTGCCGGCCGGCGATTCATATGATGGCGTCGCGCGCGGCGGCATCACGCGCATCCGCTACTCGCAATTCACCAAGAGCGTCGTCCGCGTCGTGCTCACGCTCGATGCACCGCACGACTATACGGTCTCGCAAGACGGCGCTGAAGTGCGCGTGGCCATCGATGGCGCGGGCGCGAAGTTCTCGCCGTGGCAAGTGAATGGCGCGGGCACGAAGGCGGAAGCCGAGCCGAAGCTCGCCAAAGTCGAAGCGACGAAACCCGACATGACCAGCGCCCAGCCGGTCAAGACCGAAGCGGCGAAGACCCAGGCCCCGAAGGCCGAGGCGAAGGCCGAGGCCGAAGAGCCCTCGGTGATGATGCAGGCTTCCGCGAAAACGGAGCCAGTGAGCGCCGTGGTCGGGAAGCCCGCGAAACAGCAGTCGCAGGAGCCACGCATCACCGTGAACTGGGAGAACGCGTCGATCAGTGACGTGCTTGGCGTATTCTCGACGTTTACCGGTCGCACGATTCTTCAGTCGAAGAGCGTCGCTGGAACGGTCACGGCGAACATCATGAACCTGCCGTGGGACGTTGCATTGAAAGAGGTCATGAACGCCAATGGCTATGACGTCACCGTCAATCCCGATGGCGTCATCTTCATCGATACGTTCGAGAACATTGCGGCGCGTCAGTCGACAGTGCCGCTGCAGACCCGAAACGTTCGCCTCAACTATGCTCGCGCAGCGGCGGCCGCACCGATGGTGCGCGAGCGCCTGACTCGCACGTGTCCGCAGACGCCGATGGCAAACGCGGGATCATCGATCTCGCAGCCCGTCCCCGGAATGCCGACGGCGCAGCCCGTGCCGCAAGTCGGCGTCGTGCAGTCGATCAATTGTCCCGTGCGCGGAGCCGTCACCGCCGACACGATCACGAACAGCATCAGCATCACCGACATTCCAACGGCGCTCAGCGATCTCGAGAAGTACGCTCGCAGCCTCGACCTTCGTCAGCCGCAGGTGAACATCAAGGCGAAGATCATCCTCGTCGACCGCACGTCGCTCGAGGGCTTGGGACTCCGCTACGACCTCGGCTCGCGCCAACAATTCTTCAACGACATCGTTCCGCGGCTCGACTCGCTCGGCAAGGTCCGCACGGATCCTGGTCAGATTCAGTTGGGCGGTAATACGGTATCGGCGATCGCCAATGCGACGCAGCGCATTCCCGCCGCGGCGCTCCAGCTGGTCTACTCGACGGCGATGGGCAACTTCGACTTCACGACGTTCCTCGAGGCGCTTCAGCAGACGACGCTCCTCGACGTCCAAGCCGAGCCGAGTGCCAGCGTGTTGAACAACCGCACGGCCAACCTCACCGCTGGTACGCAGGTGCCGATCCGCGTGATCGACGCCGGTGCGGGCGGAAACCAGACGAGCAACTTCCCACGCGCCGCGGTCAGCTTCCAGCAGACCGGTGTGATCCTCACGGTGACGCCGCAAATCACCGCGAATCGTCAGATCCAGATGAAGGTGCACGTCGAGAATTCCGATGTGCAGTTCCAGGCCAACGACGTTGGCGCTGTGTTCCCGACGCAGAAGGTCGACAACGAGGTCCTCGTCGCCGATGGCGAGACCGCCGTCATGGGTGGATTGACCCAAACCACGGTCAGCGTCACCAAGTCGGGTCTCCCGGTCCTGGTCGATCTCCCGATCATCGGCCGTCTCTTCGGCGTCACCACGCGTCAAGAGACCAAGCGCGACCTGCTCATCCTGATCACGCCACACATCATCGACGACGGGCAGACGGCACCGCCCGAGACTGGACGTCCGTGATCGGCGCCGGAGTCATATCAATGCGATCAAACCTCTTTCGTCTAGCCGCGCTCGCGACTGGCGTCGTGATCGTCGCCAGTTGCGACGCGCGACTGCCGAGTGAGTCGCAATTTGGCTCGAGCTCGTCGTCGTCGACCTCGAGCTCGACCAAGAAGCCCTCGATCGTGATCGATTCGCCGACGACTGGCGCGTTGATCAATCTCGGCGACTCCGTGCTGGTCAGCGTGCGATTGCACGATGACAAGGCGCTCAGGAGCGCCACCATGGCGGCGGTGACTGAGACCGGCAGCATCGACCTCGGCACGTTCACGCAGACTCCGCGATATAAGGTGACGAGCATTCCAGTCACTGGAACGTTTCGCAGCGGATTGCGCGACACGACCGTTCGGCGGTATCTGCAGCCGATCAACCCCAAAGACACGACGCTCGATAGCTTGGTGATCGTCGTCATCGCCACCGACAGCCTCGGGGCCGCTGATACGGCTACGCGCCGCATCAACATCGTCTCCGGCCCGAAAGTCACCATCACGTCACCAACCAACGGCGACAGCATTCCTGCTGGCGTCGGCCTCAGTGTCTCGGCCCAGGCTCAGCACGGCGACGGCGTCGGTCGTATCGACATTCGCGTGCAGGGTGAGGCGAACTGGCCGACCAAGTTGGACACGATCGTAACGCAAGTCTATTCGACCTCGCCGCGAGATGTCACATTCTCGGCGGTTGTCCGCGTGCCGATCAATGCACCGGTTCGCGGCAAGATTACCGTCACGGCAACCTCGGTCGACGTGAATCGCCAACCCGGCTCCGCGCCGCCCGTCTCGGTTTTCGTGCGGAGCGCGAGCTTGGCGCAGCCGCGCGTGACGCAAACGGTCGCGGTCAAGAACGAATACACCGACTCCGTCACCGTCCGAGCGACTGGCGACGGCATCGCGAGTGTTGGTCTCCTCGTTCGCGACAGCGTCGGCACGCTCATCCTCGGCGATACCGTCAAGCTTTCGCAGCCGTACAACGCCAACGTTCAAACGAACGTTCCGCTCAATCTGCCGGCCACGCAACAAGGAAAGCGGCTCGGCATCACCGCATTCGCAATCGATCAGGCGGGCCGCATTGGATACGCCGTGGCGGCAAGCCGCGGCACGCCGGAAGGCAATCTCGCCAACGCAGTGGTCGACTCGACGCTGGTCGTATACGGCCGCACCTTCGCGCTGCCCCATCAGGGCGTCATCGGCGACATCGCCGTTGATGCGGCGCGAGGACACGTCTTTCTCTCGAACACCGCATTCAATCTGCTCGAGGTGTGGCAGAGCTCCGCGGCGAACAAGGGCTTTGCCGCGACGAACGTCGCAGTCGGCTCGCTGCCGTGGGGCATGTTCATCTCGAACAATCCCGACACGCTGCTCGTCGCGAACTCCGGTGGCACGAACATCAGTCGCGTGTTCATTGGAACGACGGATGCCAACCAGCTGAAGGAAGATCTCAGCCACCGCATTCTGACGCGGAACACGTACACGTATACCGTCACGATGCAGCGGGATGAGAATACTGGTAAGATCCGCCTCACGGCCGACGGTCCGATCAGCTACTCCGATCGTCCACAGTACCTCGTCGAGTCGAAGGGCGGTCGCATCTTCTACTCCACGCGGCCCACGACCACCGCACCCGCAGGCACCATCCGGTGGCTCGATCCTGGTCTCCCGGTACCCGATCCGCACCAGATCTGGCAGTACGGAAAGTTCATCACGGGCACGCAACAGATGTACGCCGTCTTCAATGTCGACTCGCTCGCGATCGGCGCGGCATTGCCAACGTCCGATGCATCGGATACGCTGTTCCTGTTCGATCACCCGTACGGTCAACGCAGTGGCACTCTCGTGGCGATGGATTCGGTTCCGCTCAACGCAATCGCCAAGTTGGTCGGTGGTGGCAGCGACGCCGAGGCAATCCTTCGGCTCGATGTCGGCACGTTGCCGCTGACCGACACGACCTTCGTTGCCGCGAGTGGCAATAGGAACTGGTTGGCGTTCGGCGAAGGACACAAGGCCGGATCCGGGCGGGTAATCATGGTCGCCGACTCCACGGGCGGTGTCCCGAACTTCTATTCTCCACTGGTCACGATCTCCGACCTCACCGACAACGCGTCGGAGTCGGTACTCGGACTCGCGCTCGACAAGTCAGGCGGCACAGTCGCCTCGCACGGCGCGCAAGCGTATTTCGCCGCGGTGAGCGATCCGTTCCACCTTCGCTTGCAGGGCAAGTACGATTCGTTCGATGACGGCGCCGGCATCGCCTTCCACCCGTCGGCCGACGGCACGCTGACCGACGGAGCGAGCCGGCTCGCGTTCGTCGGTGCGTCGAGCGGCGTGATCGAAGTCGTCGACATCGCCTACTACATCAACCGCGCCCGCTTGCAGCTCAAGAATCCGATCTATGGACCGCTCCGCGCATCGCTGCCCATGCCGGGCGATCCGGGCAGCGTGGTGCTCAAGCTTTATGCGGTCAGCCAACAAGGACTCATCGTCATCGACCTGACGGCAAGCGACATCAAGCCGGGACCGTAGGTCGCGCGTCAGGAGTGAAGGACGAGCGTCGCGCGCGCGCAAAGCTTTCTCAGCGCGCGCGCTTCGCGCGTCCGCTATCCTTCTCCCATGCCTCTTCGTTTCACTACAGCCGGCGAATCGCACGGCCAAGCGCTCGTGAGCATTCTCGAAGGAATGCCCGCGGGCTTACCGCTTCTCGCCGATCACGTCAATGCCGAGCTGGCGCGCCGCCAGCAAGGTTACGGGCGTGGACGGCGCATGCAGATCGAGAAGGACACCATCGAATTCCTCTCCGGCGTCCGCGCCGGTGAGACGCTCGGCTCACCGATCGCGATGATGATTCAGAATCGCGATTGGAAAAACTGGCGCGAAATTATGGATCCGGCGCCCGACGCGCCCGACGCCGGCGCGCGCAAACGCGTGGTGACGCGCGTCCGGCCGGGTCATGCTGATCTCACAGGCATTCTCAAGTACGATCGCGACGACGCGCGCGACATCCTCGAGCGCGCGTCCGCACGCGAGACCACGGCTCGGGTTGCCGCCGCCGCGATCTGCAAGCGATTTCTCTCCGAGTTCGGCGTCCGCATCGGCAGTCACCTCGTTTCACTCGGCGGAATCGATGCGGTGCGTCCGGCGGACATGCCCGAAGACATCAATGCCGCGTCCGATGCATCAGCGCTGCGCACACTCGACGCCGACGCCGAGCAACGCATGGTCACGTACATCGACGAGATCAAGCGCGCTGGCAACACGCTCGGGGGAATCTGCGAAGTCGTCGCCGATGGCCTGCCTGTGGGACTCGGATCGCACGTGTCGTGGGATCGAAAGCTCGACGGACGCATCGGCGCGGCGATCATGTCGATTCCCGCGGTCAAAGGCGTCGAGATCGGAATGGGGTTTCAGACGGCGCGTGTGACTGGGGCGGACGTCCACGATGAGATCGAGATGGCTCCCGGCCGCGTTCGCGCCGGCAATGTCCGACGCAAAACGAATCGCGCCGGCGGATTGGAGGGCGGGATGACGACCGGTGAACCGCTCGTCGTTCGCGTCGCGATGAAGCCCATCAGCACGTTGATGCGTCCGCTTGGCACTGTCGACGTCGCGACGGGTGAAGCCGCGGCCGCGGTCGCTGAGCGCAGTGACGTGACCGCTGTGCCAGCCATGGGGGTCATTGCCGAGGGCATGCTCGCCTTGGTGTTGGCCGATGCATTCCTCGAGAAGTTCGGCGGCGATTCGCTCGGCGAAACGCAACGGAATTATGGCGCCTATCTTTCGCACGTCGCGACCCGGCTCGGCGGCTGATCCGTCGCGGCCGCACCTGATCCTCGTCGGCCTTCCCGGATCGGGGAAGACGACGATCGGTCAAGCCGTGGCCGAACGGCTCGGGCGAACGTTCCTCGACTTGGATCAGGAGATCGAGCGCCGCGAAGGCCGTTCGATCAGCCAGATCTTCGGCGAAAAGGGCGAGCCGTATTTCCGCGGCAAAGAGCGCGAGCTCACCAGCGAGCTCACGCTGGTCGGCAACATGGTAGTGGCGCCAGGCGGGGGTTGGGTTGGCGACCCCGAGAACATTTCGATGGTGCACCCCCCTAGTCGGATCATATACCTTAGAGTGACCCCCGAGGCGGCGCTCAAGCGTTTGGGGCCCTTGCGGTCGATGCGGCCGCTCTTGATGCGGCCGGATCCGTTGGGCGAGCTCAAGCGACTATTGGACGCGCGCAAGGCGGCGTACGAGTCAGCCGATCAAGTTGTTGACACGGAACTCTTTGCTTTGCAAAGGGTTATAGAAATGGTTGCGGAGCTTGCCCCTGGAGTTGAGTAGACATACGTTACCGTTCCAATGGGGCCGATTGGCTCCCTGAGTAGCTTAGGCGGTCGAAATCAGTGCATTCGACAGGGAGAGGATCGATGCAGAACGCATCGCAAGTCCTCCCCTTCTTGCTTTTCTGGCGGTCGAAGCGTCAATGAAGGAACAGATGACTTTTCGCGTGTTGGGCCCGCACGAACGCGGGCGGTTTGCTCCCGAGGCTTGGGGGCATTTGCTGTCGTTGACTGGCTCCGGCGCGTTGAACGCTGCCGAGCTCGAACACATCATCGAACGGGCACTCTTGCAGATAGACGGACGTATCGCGCTCGACGACCTTCGGTCGCTCATGGAGGGCGCTGGGTTCCTCGAGCAGAGCGAAGACGATCCTCACCCGACGGTACACTGAGCATGGCAACGAGAAAGACTGTGGCTAAGAGGAAGGCGCCCGCCAAGGCTGCCAAGAAGGTTTCGGCGGCGGCGAAGAAGAAGAGCAAGGCGGTGACGAAAGCCACCGCCCGTCGCGGCCGCGCGTCCGTCGTCGAGGAAGTGATGGATTACGAGTCAAACGGCACTGGGGGGTCGCCCGGGGGGTCGACGCTCGTCATCGTCGAGTCGCCGGGAAAGGTGAAGACGATCGCGAAGTATCTCGGTCGCGGGTATCGGGTCCGCGCGACAGTCGGCCACATCATGGATCTGCCGGCAAAAAAGCTTGGCGTCGACGTCGACAATGGCTTCCGTGCCGACCTGGTTCCAATTCCCGGCAAAGAGAAGACGATCGCTGAGCTCAAGAGCGCGGCGAAGGACAGCAAGGAAGTCCTTATCGCGACCGACCCTGATCGCGAGGGAGAGGCGATTGCGCAGCACGTGGCGTCGCAGATCACGCCCAAGCGCGGTGCGCCGGTTATTCCAATTCGTCGCGTACTGTTCCGCGAGATCACGAAAGACGCGGTGCAGCGTGCCGTGCAGGACGCCGGCGTCATCGACAGCAAGAAGGTCGAGGCGCAGCAAGCGCGTCGCGTGCTCGATCGTCTCGTCGGCTACAAGGCGAGCCCGGTGCTTTGGAAGACGGTGAAGAAAGGATTGTCCGCCGGCCGCGTGCAAACGGTCGCGCTTCGACTGATCGTCGAGCGCGAGCGGGAGATTCGTGCGTTCAAGCCGGTCGAGTATTGGACCATCGAGGCGCTGCTCGAGAAGGACGGCCAGCAATTCACGGCGAAGCTGCATCAAATCGACGGCAAGAAGGCCGAGCTGCACAATCAGGCCGAAGCGCAGCGCGTGCTCGACGATCTCAAAGGTCGCCGCACATTCGACGTCACGGAGGTCAAACGCCGCGAGCGACGGAAAAATCCGTCCGCGCCGTTCACGACCTCCACGCTTCAGCAGGAAGCGGCCAAGAAGCTGTCGTTCGGTTCCAAGCGCACGATGCGCGTCGCACAGGGCTTGTACGAAGGCGTCGAGCTGGGCAACGAAGGCGCCGTCGGTCTCATCACCTACATGCGTACCGACTCGACGCGCGTTGCCGAGAGCGCGGCCATTCAGGCGCGCGAGTATCTGCGCACCTTGTTTGGCGAGGCGTATGTTTGCGCAACACCGCAGCTCTACGGCGGCGGCGACGGCAAGGCCGCAAAGAATACTCAAGACGCGCACGAAGGCGTGCGTCCCACCGATCCCACGCGTCGACCGGACGAGATCAAGAAGTACCTCAACGCCGATCAGTTCAAGCTGTATCAACTGATCTGGCAGCGCTTCATGGCCTCGCAAATGTCGCCGGCCGTCTTCGACACCACGACGGTCGACTTCGACATTCCGTCGACGACGCAACCGGACATAGGTCGTCGGAGCTATTTGTTCCGCGCGACCGGCTCGATCGTGAAGTTCCAGGGCTTTCTCGCGCTGTACCGCGAGGCGCGCGAAGAAGGGGAGCACAAGACGCTCGAAGACGAACAGGCATTGCCCGTCGTCGAAGTGGGCGAGAAAGTGCCATGCAAAGGCATCACGCCGAGCCAACATTTCACCGAGCCTCCGCCGCGCTACTCCGAGGCGAGTCTCGTCAAGGAGCTCGAGCGCCTCGGCATCGGGCGGCCGTCGACGTACGCGTCCATCATTTCGGTGCTCGCGGATCGTCGCTACGTCGAGCTGGTGCAGCGTCGCTTCTTCCCGACCGAGATCGGCGAGACCGTCGAGCGCGTGATGGTCAAGCAGTTCCCCGACATCTTCAACGTGGGTTTCACGTCCGAGATGGAAGGCGAGCTCGATAAGATCGAAGCCGGCTCACTCGGTTGGCAGCGCGTGTTGAAGGATTTCTATTCACCGTTCGCTGCCAGCTTGAGCAAAGTCGACGCGCCGGCACTCATCGCCGAGGCGTTCGATCTATCGCAGATCGACACGCTGCGTTGTCCGGAGTGTGGCGGCAAGCTCGAGCCGCGCGGCGGATTCTTCGGCCCGTTCCTCGCCTGCGAGAATCACCCGAAGGCCTGCAAGTATACGCGGCCGATCAAGGGTGAGAAGGCGAAGCCGGTGCTGACGGAGCACATGTGTCATCTCTGCGGCGCACCGATGGTGATTCGTCAGGGCCGCAGCGGCCAGTTCCTTGGTTGCAGCACATTTCCGAAATGTCGCGGCACGCGCTCCATGCCCACCGGTGTGTTCTGTCCGAAAGATGGCGGCGAGCTCGTCGAGCGTCGCTCGAAGAAGCGTGGCACCGCCTTCTACGCGTGCTCGAACGAGACATGTGATTTCGTCGCGTGGAACAAGCCAATCGCGGAA
>Ga0070683_100003649_pt1 | contig 12541 bp, 8 predicted proteins | sample KBSC713LmetaG_FD_64662 | JGI IMG/M metagenome (GOLD analysis project Ga0070683, IMG submission 64662) | Corn rhizosphere microbial communities from Kellogg Biological Station, Michigan, USA - KBS C7.1-3L metaG | ecosystem: Host-associated > Plants > Roots > Rhizosphere ...
CGCGGCGAGCTCGTTCTGACGCTCGTCGGGATGTGTGAGGTGGCAATCGCTCTGTGGGTCCTGTCCGGATGGGCGAGCGTCATCTGCGCGGCGGTTCAAACGGCGTTGTTATTGTCGATGAACGTTGTCGAGCTCTCGGTCGCCAGGCCGCTGCTGTTGTGGCCCGCGGGCCTGATCCCGATCAATCTGGCCTTTCTTGGCGTTGCCTGGGTTGCCGCCGCCAGGTCCCGAGAACCCGCGACGGTTTTCACGAAGCTTCGTCGTCATCCGATTGCCGTGACCGCCCACTTCCGGCACTGCGTGACGTTGACGTATGCGCTGCCGCCGGATGTCCTGCGCCCCCTCGTGCCGCCAGGTCTCGAGTTGGACACCTACGACGGCTACGCGTTCGTCGCGGTGGCGCTGGTTCAGACAGAGTCGCTCCGACCGGCGATGTTGCCCCCGGTGTTCGGGCAGGATTTCTTCCTCGCCGGGTACCGAATCTTCACCAGCTTCACGCCGCCCGGTGGAAAGCCGATCCGCGGGTTGCGGATCCTGCGCAGCGATGCGGACCGCCCTGGGATGGTGGTCGGCGGGAATCTGCTGACGCACTACAGCTATCACCGCTGTGAGGCGACGGTTGACGAGTCACCCACCCACATTCGTTTCTCAGTGCAAACCGACGATGGTCTCGGATCGCTCGACGTCAGAATCGATCGATTGAGGCACGCGTTGCCGGCCGGCTCACCTTTCTGGTCTGTTCGCGACGCCAGAAGATTCGCCGGTCCACTGCTGTTCACCTTCGACTACGAACCTGAAACGCATTCCATCATCGCGATCCGCGCGACTCGAACGCATTGGCAGCCGGCGCCGGTCGCGGCCGATGTTCATCGTCTCGGGTTCTTCGATCAACCGCCTTTCAACGGGTGCACGCCAATGTTGGCGGCCGCCTTTTACGTAGGTGGCGTCGACTATCGATGGGAACGCGGCGCGCGGTATGCGCTTGGAGAAGGAAAGGAGTGATCGCGAGATGCGCGGCGTCCGTCAGATCGTCCGGCTCAATTGGCCGTTCTATGCCGCCGCCGCCACCATCGTCGTGGTGGCAGAACTGGTGATTGTCCGGTTGCCGATCGGTCCGGGCGTGCGTTTCGTGCTGCATTCGGCGACCACTCTCGCGTGTACGTGGATGGTCGCATCGCTCCTAGCGTCGTGGATTGTTTACGACCTCTCGCGGTTGTCGAGATGGGGATGGATCCGCGAGACTCTTGCGTTTCGTCCGCGTATCTGGCTCAACGTCCATTCGGGGTTCGATGAATCCACGCCGATCGTGCGGGAGCTTCTGGCTCCATCCTACGGCCGGGTGTTCGACATTTTCGATCCGATCGAGATGTCGGAGCCTTCGATCGTCCGGGCGCGGCGATTGTGTCCGCCAGCTGTCCGGCCGGAACTGGTCGACTTTCATAGTTTGCCGGCGGCGGGGGAATCGATCGACGCCGCATTTCTGCTGTTGTCGGCTCATGAACTTCGTGCCGAAGCAGCACGCGGTTCGTTGTTCGCCGAACTCCACCGGGTTCTGGCGCCATCTGGCCGCGTCATCGTCGCCGAACACCTTCGCGACCTGGCCAACTTCGCCGCCTTTGGCCCCGGCTTCCTGCACTTCTTCTCCCATCGAACCTGGACGCGCACGTTCGCCCGCGCACACTTCGTGATCGACCGTGAGTTCTCGATTACGCCGTTCATTCGTGTCTTTGTGCTGAGGAGATTCGTATGACCCTCACGCGCGAGCTGCTGCTGGTTCACCTGCACGCCGGAGGCGTCGCGATGGCCTCGCTGGTGGTTGTGAACCTGTTCGTGCCGTCACGATTTCACTGGCGGGAAGAAATGTCGCGCCTGTCACTCGTGAATCGACAGATTTTCCAGGTGCACACGATATTTCTCGTGCTCACACTCGGCCTGTTCTCCGCCTTGCTCATGACCTGCGCCAGCGCGCTCCTCGAACCCACACGGCTCAGCCGAGCGGTCCTGATCGGCCTCACCATCTTCTGGGCGCTTCGGATGGTGGTGCAATGGTTCTTCTATTCGTCGACGCTCTGGCGTGGCCACCGGTTCAACACGTTCGTGCATTACGGGTTCTCGGTGCTGTGGGTGTACCTGACGGGTGTATTCGCCGCCGCGCTCTGGATGAATCTGCAGTGACGGCCGGGATCGGGGAAACGATATAATTCCCGCCTCGACGAACGAATGCCCTCAAGGAGATCAGCATGACTCGCGCGGCGCTTGCGGTTTGTCTGGCAGCTTCATGGCTCGCGCTGCCGACCAGTGGTTATGATGATGCCGTGCAGACACAGACCGCGCCTCGTCCGCAGTTGTCAGTAAAGCCGACAGATGATTTCGAGGTAACTGGAACCGGCGACCACGCCGCCTGGAAGGGGGTCGAATGGACGACCCTGAACAAGCGGCAAGCCGACGGCCACCCGTATGACACGCGTTTCAAGGTCTTGTACTCGAAAACGGGCTTGTACTTCCTGATGGATGGCACCGATCGAAAGCTCACCGCGACGCTGCCAGACGACTTTGCACACCTGTGGACGGAGGATGTCTTCGAAGTCTTCCTCTGGCCCGATGAACGGTATCCCGTCTACTTCGAATACGAGATCTCGCCGCTCAACCACGAGCTTCCGATCCTGATTCCGAACTTCGGCGGGCAGTTCCTCGGCTGGCGGCCGTGGGACTACGAGAAGGATCGCAAGACACGAACGGCGACGAGCATCATGGGCGGGCCAAAACGATCTGGCGCATCGATCCAGGGCTGGCGCGCGGAGTTCATCATTCCGTACGCGCTGTTGCGTCCGCTCCAGAACGTGCCTCCCAAGCCTGGCTCCAAATGGCGTGCCAATTTTTATCGGATGGATCACGACGACGGGAAGACGACGCAGTGGGATTGGGCGCGCGTCGGTCCGAGCTTCCATGAATTCGAGAAGTTCGGGACGTTGGAGTTTTTGGAGAAGTGAGACAGCCGGGTATCTTTACCCTGTTTGCTTTTTTCACTGCTCGCGGGGCCCCACCCCCGCTCGCTCTCGCTCGTCGACTTCGCGCCTCGCTCGGGCCGCAGGCGCTGTCCCCTTCCTGTCCCTCCATGCTTGACTCCCCGCCCGCGTTACGCCATGTTTACCTGCTAATCGGTCCACGCGGCTGAACTCGTCCGCCCTTCGAACGTGCAGGCGGCCGATGTGTCATGCGCAGGAGGAACAATGAAGACGTCAGTTCGTGTCTGGGGTCCCCTACTACTTCTTCTCTTCTTACTCGCTCCGGCCACCGCCGGAGCGCAAACGGGCGCTGCGTCGCTGACCGGCATTGTCACCGACGAAACCGGCGCCGCAGTTCCAGGCGCCACTGTCACGGCCACGAATCAGGCCACTAACGTCGAGTACACCGCCATCTCGAACGATGCCGGCTCATATACGATTACCTCTCTTCCCGTCGGAACTTACGTGATCAAGGCCGAGCTGTCGCGGTTCAAGACCGCCGCGTCCAAGCCGATCGCCATGGAGGCCAAACAAGTCGTCCGTCTCGACTTCAAGCTGGAGCTCGGCGCCGTCGAGGAGACGGTCGAGGTCAAGAGCGACACGCAGGTCATGCAGACGGAGACGGCGACGGTCGGATCGGTCATTTCAGGAACGACGCTGAGTGCGCTGCCGTTGAACGGACGGAACAGCGGGCAACTCTCGCTGCTCCTGCCAGGGGTCGTCTCGCCGAACCCGGGTTCGTTCACCGGCGCTCGGAATACGGGCAGCGGCGGCCGCCCCTACGTGAACGGCAATCGCGAACAGACGAACAACTACACGATCGACGGCGTCGACATGAACGAGTCGATCGACAACCTCGTCGCGTATCAGCCGAGCCCGGATGCGCTCGCGCAAATCAGCGTCGAGACCAACAACTACGCGGCGGACACCGGCAACGTGGCCGGCGCCGTCATTAGCAACGTCATCAAGTCGGGGTCGAACAGTTTTCGGGGGAACGTGTTCGAGTACTACCGCAACAGCAGCATGGACGCCAACCAGTGGGCGAACAATCGTTCGCACGCGGCCAAGCCGGAACGGCGGCAGGATGTCTACGGCGGAACGCTTGGCGGGCCGCTGATGAAGAACAAGCTGTTCTTTTTCGGAAACTACCAGGGGACCCGATTCAACGCCCCGGGCACGGAAACCATCTCGGTTGCCCCTGATTCCTGGCGCCACGGGGACCTATCGATCATTACCAGCACGATCAAGGATCCGGTGACCGGTGTGCCGTTCGCCGGCAACCAGATTCCCGTGGGTCGGATTAGCCCGATTGCCGCGGGTATCCTGAACAACCTGGCCCTGTATCCGCTGCCGAACCGGGTCGTCAGCGGCGGTATCACGGGCAACTACGTCGGCGAGACGCTGACGACGCAGCGCGCCAAACAGGGGGATGGCCGCGTCGACTGGAACCTGTCTCCCAACGACAAGATTTTCGGCCGGGTGTCGATTGCCGAATACGAGTCGAAGAACAACAAGCGCGCGATCCCGCTTTTGCTTGGCAACCTGACCACCGCGCCATTCCGGAACGTTGCCGGAAACTGGAATCACATTTTCAACCAGTCGCTCGTGAACGAAGTGCTCCTCGGATACAACAGGATCACGATCGTCAGCGACACGCTCGACTGGGCCGGCATCGGCGACGCGAACGCCAAGTATGGGATTGCCGGAGGGCAGCCGATTCCCGGGCTCAGCTCGCTCGCGCTGGGTAACGGCCTGACGTCGCTCGGCGCGGGCGCCAGCGACACGAACACGCTGGATCAAACCTACCAGTTCAATGAGAAGCTCACATGGCTGAAGGGGAGCCACTCGCTGAAGATGGGCGGCAATCTGTATCACTATAGCCAGCAGCGCTTCTATGCCGGCAACAACGGGCTGCTGGGTCTCTTCGGCTACGGCGGGTTGTTCAGCGGCTCGAATTTCTCCGACTTCCTCTTCGACCAGGTGTCAAGCAAGGGGCGCGGCAGTCTCGCGGATCCCTGGACGCAGCTGCACAATCGCTCGGCGCTCTACGTCCAGGACGACTACAAGATGACCCCGGCCATCACGCTGAACCTCGGGATGCGCTGGGCGTACACGCAGCCGCTCATCGAGAAAGACAACCGTCAGGGAAACTTCAGCCTGACGACCGGGCAGGAGGTTCTTGCGCAAGACGGGTCTCGCGAATCCCGGGCGCTGTACAACTCCTACAAGAAAGGGTTCGAACCGCGTCTCGGCGGCGCCTGGCGGCCGAGCGACAACTGGGTCGTTCGGGGCGCGTACGGCATTTCGCAGTACATGGAAGGCACGGGAGCGAACTTGCGGCTGCCGCTGAATCCTCCCGGGTTCTTCGAGTCTGCCGTCAGCTACGATCCAACGACGGGGCCGGGAACATTGACGACCGGCTTCGCGGAACTCAAGCCGCTCGATCAGCCGTCCGGCCAGGTGCGCGCCTGGGATCCCAACCTCCGTCCGCAGTTTACGCAGCAGTGGAACGTCTTCGTCGAGCGCCTGCTCACGCCGGCGCTGTCGGCGAACGTGGGATACGTCGGTAACCATGCGACGCACCTGGTGACGCCGGTCGAAGGCAATCAGCCGCTGCCGGGCGTCGGCAGCGACACCACGACGTGGCTGCCAACGCAGCAGCGGCGCCCGTTGTACGCGACCGCGCCGCTCATCACCAACATCTCGACGACCGCGTCGCGCGGACATAGCGATTACAACGGTCTGCAGCTGAGTCTGAGACAGCGTGCGGTCAAGGGCGTTGAGTACATGGCGTCCTACACGTTGAGCCGAACGCGCAGCAACAACCTGGGCTATTACGGTTCGGGCGGCGTTGCGGCCGAGGGCGCCTACTGGATGAACACCTACGAACCGGAATGGAACTACGGTCCCGCGTTCTTCGACGCGCGGCACAACTTCGTCTTCTCAGCCAACTACGAGCTACCGTGGGGCAAGGGCCGGAAGTGGGCGGGTGACGCGTCCCCGGTGACCGATGCGATCATCGGCGGGTGGAGACTCAGCGGAATCCTCCAGTTGCGCTCCGGTTTCCCGATCACTGTCACTGACGGCTCCGCACCGTCGCTCCAAGGTCAGCGAGGCAACGAGCGGCCGAACTGTGTTGGCGATCCCGTGCCGTCCGATCAAAACATCGCGCACTGGCTCGACATCAACGCCTTCGCCAGGGTGGCGCGCGGCACGTGGGGCAACTGCCCGGTCGGTGTCGCTCGCGCACCCGGCTATCAGAACGTGGACGCCGTGCTCGCCAAGCAGTTCAGCATGGGCGGCCCGCGCTACTTCGAGTTCAGGGCCGAGGCGTTCAACCTGACGAACACCCCAAGCTTCGGACCGCCGGCGCGCGACATCAACGCGCCGAACACGTTCGGCCAGATCACCAGCACCGTCAGCACCGCTCGCACCGTGGAGCTGGCGTTGAAGTTCTTCTTCTAACGGCTTCCAGCTACCAGTTTCCAGCTCCCGCTTCAATCGAGTCGGGAGCTGGAGGCTGAAGCTGGACGCAGTCGACTGTCGAACTGCCGAGCAGGCGCCAACTTCGCCGAGGATTCACCATGACGAAACCGACCATCTCCAGACGTGAGTTGTTCCGCCGTGGCGGCGTCCTCGGCAGCCTGCTGGCGTTTCCCGGCGCGCTGAAGGCCGCGGTTCAATCTCCACCGGCTGCTGCCGGTGCCGTCGGACCGACGAGTGCGGGCGCGCTCAAGCTCGGAACCGACATCTATCAGTCGATCGGTGTGCGGCCCCTCATCAACGCCCGGGGAACGTTCACGATCATCAGCGGTTCGACGATGCTGCCGGAGGTACGTGCCGCCATGGATCAAGCGGCGCAGCACTACGTCCATCTCGACGAGTTGAGCGAGGCCGTCGGAGCGCGGCTGGCCACGCTGACCGGAGCCGAGTGGGGCCTGGTTTCGAACGGATGCTCCGCGGGTCTCACGCTGGCGACATGCGCGTGCGTCGCGGGTGGCAATCCCGATCTGCACGTGCGGCTGCCGAACCTCAGTGGGTTCCCGAAGGACGAAGCGATCATCCCGACGCATTCGCGCAACGTCTACGACGCCGCGCTTCGCGCTGTCGGTCTTCGAGTCGTGGAAGTCTCGACCATGGCGGAGTTCGAGGCCTCGCTCGGTCCGCGCACCGCGATGATTTACATCCTCGCCGGCCCGAACGCGGACAACAGTCCTTTGAACGTGAAAGCGATCGCGCCGGCCGCGAAGGCCAAGAACGTTCCGATTCTGGTTGACGCGGCGGCGGAGATCCTGACGATTCCGAACGTCCACCTGCAGAACGGCGCCACCCTCGTCGCGTACAGCGGAGGCAAGTGCATCCGCGGGCCGCAGACGGCCGGCCTGATTCTTGGTCGCAAGGATCTGGTCAAGGCGGCATGGGTTCACAGCGCCCCGCACCATGGCTTCACCCGCTCGCTGAAAGTCGGCAAGGAAGACGCGATCGGCATGCTGATGGCGGTCGAGATGTGGGTGAAGCGCGATCACGACGCCGAATGGAAGCGTTGGACGGGGTGGCTCGATCACATCAGCCAGCGCGTGTCCACCATCCCAGGCGTCACCACAGCCATCGCGCAGCCGAATGGTTTGTCGAATCGCACACCGTCGCTGACGATTCTGTGGGACCGGCAGAAAGTCGGCACCACCGGCGATGCCGTCGCGCGCGTGCTATTCGATAGCGAACCGCGGATCACGCTCGACGCCGCCCGCGGTGGTCCGCAGGGGAGTCAGACGGGCGTGCGCGTCACGCCGTACATGATGGCTGCGGGTGACGAAAAAATCATCGCTGACCGCCTCGTCGCGGTGTTGTCGAAGCCGCCGGCACCGACAGAGTCGAGCACGCCCGCCGCGCCGACCGTGGACCTGACCGGACAGTGGAACGTCAAGATTCAGTACGCCGCCGCCACGTCGTCGCACACGCTGCATCTGACGCAGAAAGGAAACGACCTGGGCGGCTTCCACCAGGGCGAATTCATGACCCGCGAGGTCACCGGGACGATCGACGGGGACAACGTCAGGATTCGAAGCGCCTATGGCGAGCAGCACGGCGACTCGGTCAATCTGACCTTCGCTGGAAAGGTGTCCGGCGATCAAATCAGCGGACCGCTCGACATGGGCGAGTATCTTCCCGCGATATGGACCGCAACCCGCCGCAGCGGCGGCGGACGGAGAGGCTGAATCATGCGGCGCTTGGCCCTCCTTGTCGGTCTCTGTCTGCTTTTCTCACTGCTCGCGGGGCCCCACCCCCGCGAGCTCTCGCTCGGCGGCGCGCTGCGCGCGCTTCACTCCGTCGCCTCGCTCGGGCCGCAGGCGCTTGCCCTTGTCCCTGTTGGACTCGCGGCGCAGCAGCCAGCGACAGCGCAAAAGTATGACTTGCTGCTCCGCGGCGGGCACGTCATCGACGCGCGCAACAAGATCAGCGCCGTGCGCGACGTGGCGATCTCGAACGGCAAGATCGCCGCAGTCGACACCAAACTCGATTCCGCGGACGCACTGAAGACCGTGGACGTGAGCGGTCTATACGTCACGCCGGGACTGGTCGACATCCACGCTCACACCTATACGGGCACGGGTGAACGTGGCTCCTACGCGGGCGACAACAGCATCCCTCCGGACGGCTTCACGTTCCGGGTCGGCGTGACGACAGTGGCTGATGCCGGGTGCGCGGGCTGGCGGAACTTCGAGGACTTCAAGCAGCGGATCATCGATCGCTCGAAAACCCGGATTCTCGCCTTCATCAACATCGTCGGCAACGGGATGCGAGGCGGGAAGTTCGAGCAAGACCTGACCGACATGGAGGCGAAGCCGGCTGCCGACATGGCGCTGAAGTATCCAGGTCTGATCATCGGCGTCAAGACTGCGCACTACTCGGGTCCCGAGTGGACCCCCGTCGAACACGCAGTCGAAGCCGGGACGATGGCGAACATTCCTGTGATGGTGGACTTCGGCACGAACCACCCAGAGCGGCCGCTTGCCGAGCTCGTCACGAAAAAATTGCGCCCCGGTGATATCTACACCCATATGTACTCGGGGCTGCGCGGGGAGTTGGATCCTTCAGGGCACGTCAATCCGGGAATGGTCGAAGGTCGCAAGCGCGGCGTGATTTTCGACGTCGGCCACGGCGGCGGCAGCTTCCTTTGGCGGATCGCCATGCCATTGATCAAGGACGGCTTTGTTCCCGATTCGATCTCGACCGACATCCACATCAGCAGCATGAACACTGGCATGAAGGACATGCTCAACGTGATGGACAAGTTCCTGGCGATGGGCCTGCCGCTCGACAGCGTGGTCGCTCAATCGACCTGGCATCCCGCGCGCGAGATCAAGCAGGACCAGCTCGGGAATCTTTCAGTCGGCGCGATTGCCGACGTTGCGGTGCTTCGTCTTGAAAAAGGGAAGTTTGGCCTCACCGACATGAACGGCGCGCGGATGGATTCGACCCAGCGCCTGATGTGCGAGCTGACGGTGAAGGATGGCCGGATCGTGTACGACTTGAACGGGATCTCGCGGCCGGACTGGAAGACGCTGCCGGAGGGCTACGGCCCGATTGGCGACGGTCGGTGGGACGGGCTCAACCCCGCACGGGGCACAACACCGGGGACGCAGCGGGGCCGGGGCGGCAATCCGCAGCTGCAGCCCCAATCTGGAGGTAGATGATGCCGAAGTCGAACGCCACGGGAGAACACCGGGCCACGGAAGAACAGGGAAGAACACGGAGCCGAAGAGCGTTCCTGAAGAAGGCTCCAGCAGCCGCGGTCGCGGCCGCAGCCGTGGCGACACCATCCACCGCGCGCGCGCAGGGAACGCCAGATAAGCCCGTCAAGAAAGTCTTCCGTGCCGCCGGCGCCAAACCACCAGATCCGGCGAACCCGCCGCTCTTCAACGGCACGGTGTTGTACGGCAACCTGGTGTTCATCTCGGGGATCGGATACCACCAGGCCGGCGACATCACGGTGCACACGACGAAGGTGCTCGAGCAGATGAAGTCGCAGCTCGAAGCGTGTGGGTCGTCGATGGAGAAGGTGTTGAAGGTCAACGTCTACCTCAACGACCTCAAGGACTACGACGCGATGAACGCTGTCTTTAAGGGCAAGTTCGGCCCCGAACCGGGCGTCCGCACCACGATCGCCGCCGCGGGCGGCATCCCCGGCAACTCGCTGGTTGAAATCGACTGCATCGCCTGCCTGTAACGAAGAGATCAGGTTCTGCTGGGTTCTACTGGGTTCTACAAGGTTCTACCAGGTTCGTTCTCAGGTTCTACGGGGTTCGTTGGTCTGAACCTAGCGAACCGAGAACGAACCTGGTCGAACCCTGGAGAACCTAGTAGAAGCGCGTAGAACTTACAATTTCGGTTGTTGACCCCGCCCATTTCTCCGCAATAGTCTCGTGCTTCCCATTCACCGCGTAGTCAGGCGGCGCGGCCATCATCTTCGGTCTGCACTATTCGCGTCAGGTGTGCGCCTGCAGCTGACGCCAAGCAAGGAGTCGGATCATGGTTCGTCGAATGCTCATGGGTCTCGGTTCAGCGACGGTCCTTACCCTGGTGTTCACTCTTGGGTCCTCGGTTGCGCTGCACGTGTCACCGGTGTCGGCCGCGGCTGCCGGGCGGTGCGCCGGCTTGCCGGACGAAGCGGCGCTGAAGGGATTCCTCGGCGATGCGCCCGGCTCGGGCGGTGACGCAGGCGGCCTGTTCCACGGCACGCGCATGTGGGGCGCGGTCGTCAATCGTGACGGCGAGTTCTGCGCCGCGGCGACGTCGACGGCGGATCCATCGCAGGTGTGGCCGGGGAGCCAGGCAATTGCCAAGGCGAAGGCATATACGGCGAACGCGTTCAGCCTGGATAGTCTCGCGCTGTCCAGTGCGATGCTCTACACCTTCACACAGCCCGGGCACTCGCTCTGGAGCCTCGGCCAGTCGAACCTGTTCGAATCCAAGTTCCTGGCGCCCCCGTCGGGGCAGGGTGGTGGAAAAGAGCAGATCGCCGGCGGGCTGATCTTCTTCGGTGGTGGAGTCCCGATCTACGGCGCCGACGGAAAAATCATCGGCGGTCTCGGGATCAGCGGCGATACGTCTTGTACCGATCACGAAATCGCGAAGCGCGTTCGCAACCTGGCGACGCTCAACCCGCCGGGCGGCGCGTTGGTCGACGACATCCACTACACCGCAACGAATGGCGCCGACGTGTTCACGCATCCGCTGTGCCTGAACACGTGGAAAAACGGCGTGTTCGTCGGCAACGAACAGCCAGCCGCGGGCTATTAGGCTTGTTGGGTTCTACAGGGTTCTACAGGGTTCTACAAGGTTCTGCAGGGTTCGTTCTTAGGTTCTCGGGGTTCGTTCGTTTGAACCCGGCGAACCGAGAACGAACCTCGTAGAACCCAGGAGAATCTCGCAGAACCCCGTAGAACCTGATTCCGAGCTACCGCCGTTGTCGTCCTGCGCGGTCGAGCGCGAACCCCGCACCCAGCGCGATCAGTCCGGCGACGATGACCGCGATCGCCCAGCCGGGTCGCTCAAACCACTCCCGATGCGAGGCGATGAGGAACAGCGCGATCCCCAGGTTCAGCATGCCCGCGTAGTAGAAGCTGCGGCGCTGGCGCCGTTGACTGAGCAGAATGATCACCAGAGCACAGCCGGCGTACAACCAGTCGATGCGCGGGGAGTACTCGTTGGTGCGGACGAGATAGCCGAGCGGGTGGAGCATCGCGAACGGCGACAGCACGAACAACAGGTGCGCGGCAGTCTGTGACTGCCGCGAGCCAAATCGGACGAGCCGATCGGCAATCGCGTAAAAGATGGCGCCGTTGAGCGTCATGACTGCCACGGTATCGAGCAGCGTCGCGTTACTGACGGCCGCCGACTGCCACGGAGCCAGCGAGAAGCCGCCCAGCTGCCGCAGCGCGCGTCCGTCGAGCGCGTAGAGCTCGAGAACAGCAACGAACAGCGCGGCGCTTCCGAAGTACAGCGGACGGCTGAACCACCACCGTGCCGTGTTCTCCGCGACTGCGCCGCCGATCGCGTAGACGACGACGAGCGGGAACAGGCGAACCGCCAGCCGGTCCCACCGTCTGTCTTCAATCGCTGCTCGAAGGCCGAAATCCGAAATGACAGCGAGCGTGAACACGAACGCGAGCACGGTGAAAACGGTGCTGAGTGCGGCCGTTCGGGTTCGCAGCGCGAGCCAGCCGCACCAGGCGCAGGCGACGAGCGATGTGAGCTGCAGCTGGCGGTTGGACACGACGTCGTCGTTGAAGAGCTGCCGCGGATCGCCAGGGGCGGCGACGAGGAAATGCGTCTCGTGAAACAGGATCAGCAGAAACAGCGGTAGCAGCACGATCGCGGCAAGGTAAAAGGCGACACCAACCGCCTTTTGATCTCGCCGGTACAGGTGATGAGCGGCGACGTTCAATCCGATGAAGGGGAGCGCGAGCACGATAAACGGGCGAAGCACGCCGTGCACGTGTTCGTACCATCGCGCGGCGACGAAATAGAACAGG
>Ga0070683_100003651_pt1 | contig 12541 bp, 8 predicted proteins | sample KBSC713LmetaG_FD_64662 | JGI IMG/M metagenome (GOLD analysis project Ga0070683, IMG submission 64662) | Corn rhizosphere microbial communities from Kellogg Biological Station, Michigan, USA - KBS C7.1-3L metaG | ecosystem: Host-associated > Plants > Roots > Rhizosphere ...
ATGCGAAGATGATTGGAAACAATTAACTGCAAGCCTTTTTTATCGTACAAATTGAAATAGCTTTTGTCTGATTCAGCAGCATCCTGGATCACTTCACCAAGAATATGAATAATGTGTATGTTACCATAAATGCAAAGAGCGCCAACTTTTTTCAAACGGCTGCACCATTCAACTTCTTCAGCATACAAAAAGAAATCTTCATCCATTAAACCAGCTTTTGCAATAGCATTTTTTTTCACCATCATAAATGCACCGCTTATCCAATCAACAAATTCTTCCGTTGTCGCTTTTTCTATTGAAGGTTTTTGAACTTTTAAAATTGAACCAAGCCATTTAATAAAACTTCCCCAATATGGCAAAGGCAACAAATGATTCAATCCGCCTTTTGCAAAATAACTTCCGGAAATTTGAGGAGAACGATCAGGATTCAACATTTGTACACCACATGCTGCATGATTCCCTTGCATAAATTTTTGATAACACTTCTCAATCGCATCATCAAGAATAATTGTATCAGGATTTAATAACAAAACAACTTCGTTAGTTGATTGACGAATACCTTCATTATTTGCTCTTGCAAAACCTGCATTGTAACCCATGTTAATCCACTTGACAAAAGGGAACTGAGAAGTGATGATTTCTTTGCTGTCATCTTTTGAATCATTATCAGCAATTATCCATTCAAAATTTTTCGCAGAAGGGAATTGAAAAGCACTTTCAAGACAATCGCAAATAAATTTTGTGGAGCGATAATTAACTATGATAATGGAAACTGACAAGAGTATTGTTGAATTTGTACATTGCAAATATCTTGTGCGGCAATTGAAAATTCAAAATCTGTATTAAAGATTTAAATACGATTAAACTTTGCAAAAGACATCTCACAGAAGAATAGAGTACTTGGTAAAGTGAATGTAAGTCTCTATTTTTAAAGCGTTGTAGGCGAAATTATAGTTCCTTCCAAATTATCAGTTTAACAAACTGACCAGGTAAGCTGAAAACTGGTATTACAGAGTAAGCAACAATATAAAAAAACATGTACAACCCTTTATCAAAATCAAATTTCGGCAAAACATTCTTTATCCTCTTTTTGAGTTTAGCTTTTAGTTGTAAAAAAGATTCTGTTCAACCTGCTCCCGCACCTACTTATCCGATAGAAGGTGTATGGACAGGAACATATACCCAGGATGATCTGTCGAATGATCAGAAATATGGTTATTCTTTCGCAATATATCCGGATGGCACTTTAATTACAAAAGGAGCGGCAAATGATAATTTGACGCATTATTCAGCAGGGACATGGACTCTTTCAAACGACAGTCTGTTTTCTGCAACAATCACTACAATTAATATTTATAATTCACCGGTTACTCAAAACATTTCCGCAATATTTTCAAACAAAGGAACTTTGTCAAATGGCGTTTGGGCGAATACAACCCCGGTTAATGGAATCAACTATTCAGGTAAATTTTCTCTTCAACGCGTTAACTAAAATTTTGCCTACAACAATTCCTTGCAAAACATTAAGACCTGTTTATCGTATAAGAACAATTGTACCTTTCCTGTAAACATTTCCGCAAATTGTTTTTGCTCTTATTTGGTACACGTAAGCTCCCGTTGGTTGCTGAACGTTATTATATGTTCCATCCCAACAGTTGGAAGAGTTATTTGTATGAAAAATAATATTGCCCCAACGGTTGTAAACACTAAAATCAAGATCGGTTACATATCCCCATTTTTTTATACCAAAACAATCGTTATAACCATCGTTATTTGGAGTGAATGCAGTAGGCAGCATGTAACCATTTTCTGCTTCACCAACAATCACTTTTACTTCTATTGAGTCTTGTGCGGTACAACCATTCGTGTTACTTATTTGCACATAGTACATAGTAGTTTGAGTAGGTGTCGCTACAGGATTTGCCATATGCGGATTCGACAATGATGAAGCAGGAGACCATAAATATTTTGCGCCCCCTGTTGCTGTAAGTTTTGCTTCACCGATCACACAATCAACATCATTGGATTTGCTGATAGTTGTATTGGGTAAACTGGCGAGTGAGACAGTTGCGAATAAAGAATCGGTGATGTTACAAACATTATCTGTAACAACAACTTTATAAGTTGTGTTTGATGACGGAAAAACTTTTGTAGATGCATCATTTGGATTTTGCACTGTTGCAGCAGGATACCATTGATAAGTATCTCCGCCGGTAGCTGTAAACACAATTGATTCACCTATGCAAATACCTGCTGACGTTGGATTTATAGTGAACACAGGTTTTTGTTTTACATCAACACGAACAGAATCTTCTGCTTCACAACTGTTATTTGCAGTAACCTTTACAAGATAAGTTGTGGAATTATTTGGGAAAGCAACAGGATTGGAAATAGAAGAATTATTTAAGCCTGTTGAAGGAGACCAAACATATTGAACTGCATTTGGCGACGATGCAGAAATATCTGTAGTTGATCCAATGCAAATTAAAGTATCTGCTGAGGTTGTAACAACAGGTGTAGACAAAACATTTATAGTAACAGAATCTTTAGAAGTGCATCCTTTAGCACTTGTAGCTGTAACTATATATTTTGTAGTTGCTGATGGTGAAGCAACAGGATTAATGATATTAGAATTTGATAAGCCTGTTGAAGGCGACCATGAAAATTTTTGCCCTTGAGTACTTGATGTTGTTAATGTAATTGAAGAACCGCTACAAGTAGATGTATCACTTAATGTTGATACATCGGGTAAGGGAAAAAGATTTATTGCAATTGAATCAGAAGAAGAGCATCCGGCAGTATCTGTTACAACTACTTTATATATGCCCGAACTGTCAGCTTTATAAGTTTGGTTTGGAGAACCATCCTGCCAGAAATATGTTGCTCCTGAATTTCCAGCGTCAAGAAGAATACTATTGTTGGTGCAGAAAGATGTATCATCTCCAAGAAAGACATTCGGCAAAGGATTAATGATACAATTGAAACTATCTTTCACAGCACACATACTATATCCTTCCTTTACCCAATATATTCCTGAAGTTTTTACATAAATAAAACTGTCTTTAGTTCCATTACTCCAGCTATAATTCGTATTGGGAACAGGTGCTATAAGTTTTATGCTATCATTACTACAAACATTTAAATTTTGTAAAGGTGATTTTGCTGGCATTGGTAATACTACAATGCTTTTGCAAACAGATGTTTGAGTTGAAAGCCCTTCATCCACCATTAAATGAATATTATAAGTGCCGGGTTTAGTATATGTTATGGGAGGAGGGATTGAATCAACGGAATTTGGAATGTCAGACGAAGTACATCCTTTGAATCGCAAACGTGTAATGGTGTTATTGCTTACGTTAGTAATGAAGCTGTATAAATCCGATCCAACCCGAAAAAGTTTAGATACAGAGTGAGGGAAAGCAACGGCGCCGGTATTACCCAGACTTTGAGCAGATGGAATACTTTCAATATTATCTCCAAAGCTTAGTTTTACAATATCGTTTGATTGTTCGTTTACCGCAAAGCCGTAAATGCCATTACAAAGCTGTATAATGGAAATATCCCGTGGCTGGTTTAGTGTGCTTCCTAAATTTCCTAAGTTTATTGCCGAAGGGGTGTTTAAAAGAGAATTCCCGAAATCGAGTCTTGTTAGTGTGCTGTTATCTCTGTTTGAAATAAAAACATACCATTTGTTATTATTTTTTATGGCGTTTATTCCTGAGGGCCATGCAAGGTTTCCAGGATTTCCGAGATTATCGCCTGTCGGCGGATTAATAAAATCACTGCCAAAAACAAATCTTGTCAAGGTGGCCTTTTCAGCGTTTACTGTAAATCCATACCAATTCCCTTGTTCATTAAAAATGTGCAGATCCACGGGATATGCAAGATCACCTATGTTACCCCAATTTGTTGCAACAGGTGATGGATTAGATAATGTTGATCCAAAATCTACTTTTAATATTCTCGCTCCGGTAGTTTGATTTCCCCCGGTTATTATCGCATACCATTTGCCATTACTTTTAATGACTTGTATTCCTTCTGCTGCAGTGGGAATTATATCACCAAAATTTCCAAGATTTTCAGCAACAGGTGTATTCAAAAGAGAATTCCCGAAATTTAAACGTATCAATCCTCCCGGGGCATTATTAACAATAAAGCCATAATAAGTGCCATCATCATCTTTGGCTATGTCCATAAAAACAGGTAAAGATAAGTCACCTCCCGGGTTGCCTATATTAACCGCATCAGGAGTTGAGTTGAGATCGGCATCGCAAAAACTCCAATAGAAAGAAGAACCTCCCGTAGTTGTATTTTTAATTGTTACCGGAGTATTTGTACAAACTGTGTCAGGAATATTAAATTCTGCATTTACTGTATTTATACAAGTATCGATAAAACATAGATCAGTTCTTGAAACGCTTACTGTGCTGTTGGGTAAAGCGATATTTGTGTTAGAAAAGACCGGATCAGTAACAGAAGGCCATGTAAAATCATTTTCTGTAAATACCGGATTAGAAATGCTGAGCAGAGCAGTATCAGAGTTACATGATGCATTTAAAGAACCGTCATCGCCTAATATTGACACAAAAAGATTATTATCTCCGGTTGTATTATCTTTTCCTACAGCGATAAGTTTATTGCCGATATGTTCTACTCTGTAAAATGATCGTTCTGCCGATCCTGAAATCTTTTTCGAAAATTTTATTGTACCATTTGCATCGACTTGATAAATATATCCGCTTGCATTTGTCGCAGGACTCGCACATGCAATAAATCCATTTGAGAGGGGTATAAATCCGGTAATGAAGTCGTTGGTATAGGTATTATTTAAATCAAGTTTATAAGTTTGAACGACATTAAAGTTATTATCAAGCTGTAGAATCGTTTGTTGCATTTGGGCGTAAGAATCTCCGTCAATCATGTGACCTGATATCCAATATCCATTATTTAAATCTTTGAATACATATGAATTAAACAGGTGCCGGTTGGAAGGAATTATTTTTTTCCCTGAATAATAACTACCGTCATTTAAATTAAATTTCATTATTATTCCATTGAAGGCGGAATTATTATTGTCAACATCACCACTAACAATTAATGTATCTGATTTTTGTAAGATCCCTACTCCATTCTCACCTTCATTGCTATCGTACCTTTTATTCCAAATAATATTTGCATTATTATCTAATCTAATTAATACTAAATCTGCAACCACTCCTTGAACATTCAGAATCCCAGATATAGCATAACCCCCATCACTTGTTTCAATAATATCCATTCCTAAATCACCGTTTGGTGAGCCAACTCCAAATTTTCTTGTCCATGCTAAACTTCCATCCGCATTTACTTTAAAACATAATATATCTCCATTACTATTACCAAAAGATTTTGTTTGACCTGTAACAAGTATCCCTCCATCTGAAGTCTTTTTTGCTTTCCTTATAAACTCATCATTAACTCCGCCATATACTTTCGACCAAACAATATTTTCGTTGGCATCTATCTTCAGAATCAAAATATCATTTCCACCTGACCCAAAACTATTGGTAGTTCCAACAACATAAAACTGGTTGTTGCCTGCATCTACAATATCATATGCAATGTCTGATCCGCTTCCTCCGAAAGCAAATTCAAAATCTTTGCGACACTGTCCCTCAGACAAAAGGGAGAATATAAATAGGAAAACTGTTAGTAGCAGAATTCCTTTTTGCGGTGTGAATAGTTTAATAAGAGTTTCTTTCACAATATTATTGGTTGCTCGGCTTAAAGATATTTAAAATCACAGGTATTGCATTTCTTATCAATTAAATTTTGTTTAATTGTATCATTACACCTCACTCAACATCTCCAAAAACTTTTTCATTCCTTTCAACTTCTCTTTATCAAGCGTATAAGAAATATTTTCCGTATAATATTTTTTCAAATCGTACACATCGTCCCAATTCTCTTCAATTACTTTATCAATATTCTTTAAACCAATTGCATTTGCTTCATTAAAGTATTGAATAAAATCTTCCGGCAGTTTTTTATTCGATATCCACGCAGCAAACACGAAAGGCAGTCCCGTCATAGCTTTCCATGTTCCTGCGAGATCATAAATATGTGATGAAATTTTTCTTTGTGCAAGCGCTCTGTCACCAATTACAACACCCGCTGTTGTGCCTTTTATGCAATGCAAAAAATTTGCTTTTGTCTCTTCCAATGAAGGAGAAGTTTTCCAAAAATGTTTCAGCAAAATTTTACATAAAAGTGTAGATGTACGGCTTTGATAATCGAGCAGCACACGTTCTATTTTTTCCGCAGGCACTTCACTGAACAGGCAAACGCTTGCCACATCTGCCTTTGCACCAATACAAAAATCAGTAATTATATGCGGTTCTTTTATTTTCGGAATAATTGCAACGGGCACAAGTCCAACATCAATTGTACCATTAATTAATTTATCTGCGATCTTTGAAGGATATTCTTCAATCAATTCAATTTGCTGTAATAAATCTTTTGATCGCTTAATGCCCCACAACAAAGGTTTCGTGTTTAAATAACTTACCGCGCCTACTTTTATCTTCTTCAATTAATTTATTTTTGCGCTGCAAAGAAAAGAGATTTTTATGAACCGATCTGCAGTTCGTCGTGGCATCGCCTGTTGTGTCACTCACTTGTACATGCGGAACTTTTATCATCAAAGCATCGAGCATCGAGCTATGAGCTTCGGACAAACCTCATAGCTGCAGCTAACAGCTCAAGGCTTTTCAACAGTGCAAGTGTGCGACGCAACGGAAGTATTAAAGTAATTCTGCAGCCGGGCTCATAAAAAATAAAACCATAAACTGTAAACTTCAAACACTTCAATGGAATTAAACAATCTCACCGCCATCTCTCCGGTTGACGGGCGCTATCGCAAACAAGTTGCTCATCTCGATGAATATTTTTCCGAATATGCTTTAATAAAATACAGAGTACTGGTGGAGATAAAATATTTTTTGTTTTTGGAAGAAAAAAATTTTTTTAAACTAACTGGAAAAGCAAAAGATCAATTAAAGAAAATTGCTGATGATTTTAATCTTGATGATGCGCAACAAATAAAACAAATTGAATCGATCACGAATCATGATGTGAAAGCGGTTGAATATTTTTTGAAACAGCAACTGGAAAAATTTGGTGCAGAAGATGTAAAAGAGTGGATACATTTTGGTTTAACATCGCAGGACATCAATAACACTTCAATTCCCTTAAGCTGGAAGCAATGCATGGAGCATGAATATTTGCCTGTAATCCTTAACCTGCAAAAAAAATTACGTGTGCTTGCAAAACAGTGGAAAGATGTCTCAATGCTTGCGAGAACACACGGACAGCCTGCATCTCCAACGAAATTGGGAAAAGAGATAATGGTTTTTGTTGAGCGAATAGAAAACCAGGTACAGCTTTTTTCTTACATACCTTATGCCGCCAAATTTGGCGGAGCAACCGGAAACTTTAATGCACATGCAATTGCGTTTCCAAAAAAAGACTGGATTAGTTTAAGCAATGAATTTGTTCAAAACGTTTTGGAATTACAACGTTTGCAATTCACCACACAGATTGAACATTACGATAATCTTGCCGCACATTTTGATGCAATAAAACGAATCAACAATATTTTGACCGACTTATGCAGAGACGTATGGACTTACATAAGCATTGATTATTTTAAGCAAAAAACAAAGAAGCATGAAGTGGGTTCTTCTGCGATGCCGCATAAAGTAAACCCGATTGATTTTGAAAATGCTGAAGGAAACTTTGGTGTTGCAAATGCTTTGCTGGAGCATCTTTCCGCGAAATTGCCGATCAGCAGATTGCAGAGAGATCTGACAGATTCAACTGTATTGAGAAATCTTGGTGTACCTGTTGCTCATACATTGATTGCCATAAAATCTCTTGAGAAAGGTTTGGGAAAATTAGTGCTGAATGAATCGAAATTAAAAGAAGACCTTGAAAATAATTGGGCAGTTGTTGCTGAAGCGATTCAAACAATTTTACGAAGGGAAAATTATCCGAATCCTTATGAAGCATTGAAAGATTTGACAAGAGGAAAATCTTCCATCACTAAAAACGACATACAGGGATTTATCAATAGTTTGAAAGTAAGCAACGATATAAAAAAAGAACTGAAAGCTATCACGCCGCATAATTACACGGGAGTGCATCCTCAGATATAAGTTTAAATATTTTGCAAAACGTTTCTGTGAATAAGAAATTTTAAAAGCTTTCTGGTACCGGAAATTAAATTACCATTTTCCGTAAAGCCGCACTTCAATAATACTTTCTGTGAAGCAATATTTGGTTCTTCGGTTAATGCATACAATATATCTGCATCATGCATTTTGAAGAAAAAAACTTTTCCATATTGCACAAGTTCTGTTGCAAAACCTTTGCCCCACACTGAACGCATCAATGCATAACCAATTTGAACATTATTTGTTTCTTCATCAATTGGAATGATCGCAAATGATCCGATAAATCCTTTTGTGGTTTTTTCATAAGCTGCCCAGCGACCAAGATGGGAATGTGTGTTATAAAAATTGATGTTCTGTGCAAGAAAAGCATCACATTCTTTTCTTGTTTTTGAAGGGCGGATATAACGCATCACTTCCTGATCCCCGTTGAGAGCAAAAAAATCATCAGCGTCATTCATTGTATATTGACGAACAATTAATCGCGGTGTTTCTAAGATATGTTGTAGTGAGCTCACTGCTGACAATTTTCCCTCTTTAAAGTTACAAGCTTTCACTTTCTGAAATGAGGTTCATAAAAACTTTCGCATAACATACATGCCGCGAAATTCTTCTTTCATTTCAGGAAAATCAAGATGATGCGTGCCGCAGATTTCAAATCCGTTGTTTTTATAAAAACCGATCGCATCAGTGCTGCTATCCATTACTTTTAACCAAACAAGATTTTTATTTTGCTCTTTTGCAATTTGAAAAACAAAATCAAGTACAAATTTTCCAATCCCTTTTCCGCTTGCTGCTTTTGTGAGATAAATTCTTTCAAGTTCTAATGCATTTTCTTCATCTTGTAAAGGCGCATCAATATTGAGTTTAAGAAAACCAACCGCTTCCTCATTACAATAAATAATGGAGAACCGTGCATTTTCATCTTCAAGTTCACGTAAAAGATTTTTTACAGAAAAACTTTTATCAATATACCATTCACCTTTGTCGTACCAGAGATGAAGATAGTGATCGCTGTATGCACGAACAGCAACATCACTTAACAGCGCAACGTTTGCAGCTCCAATTCTTCTTATTTTAATATCATCGCCTGGAATCATAAACTGTTCAAAAGAATTACAAAAGGTTGAAGTGTGCGACGCAACGAAAGTATCATTCATGCACTGAAGCTGGGTTCATAAATAAATTCTCTCTAAACGCACTTGACACTTGTACCTTGAAACTTGCTACTTGTACCTTGAAACTTGTAACCTACTTATGAATCTCACTTGTAAAATGAAATTCTATATCAGGATTATTTTGCCTCTCTGTGTTTAAGAACCATTCGCTTTGTGCAAGATAAACGGGATGACCATCTTTATCTTCTGCTGAATTTGCTTGCTTGAAGCGAAGAAAATCTTCCAGCTTTTTTTGATCCTTGCTTGTAAGCCAGCACGCTTTATAAAAAGGTAACGATCTGAATTCGCATGCTGCGCCATACTCGTGCAGCAATCGATACTGAATTACTTCAAACTGCAACTCGCCAACGCAACCGATAATTTTTTTTGTGCCGCCAAACTGTGTGAACAACTGCGCAACACCTTCATCGGTTAACTGGCGAATTCCTTTTTCAAGTTGCTTTGTTTTCATTGGGTCTTTATTCACTAACTCTTTAAAAATTTCCGGTGAGAAAGATGGGATGCCTGTGAAATAAAAATCTTCACCCTCAGTAAGTGTATCACCAATTTTGAAATTGCCTGTATCAAACAAACCAACAACATCGCCGGGATAGGCATCTTCTATAATATCTTTACTTCTCGCCATGAATGAATACGGATTACTGAACCGAAGATCTTTATCAAGACGAACGTGATGATAATATTTGTTACGTTCAAACTTACCGCTGCACACTCGCAGAAACGCAATACGGTCGCGGTGTTTGGGATCGAGGTTTGCATGAATTTTAAAAACGAAGCCGCTGAATTTATCGTTGTCAACATCGATTATGCCTGCAGTGGTTTCTCTATCGCGTGGAACGGGAGCGATACGAATAAATGTGTCAAGTAATTCTTTCACACCAAAATTATTGATCGCGCTTCCAAAAAATACCGGCGCAACTTTTCCGCATAAGTAATCATCAACATTCAATTCGCCGTAAACACCTTCGATCAACTCAACATCTTCTTTTAATTGAATCGCATCTTTCTCTCCGATCTTTTCATCAAGCAATGTATCATGTAAATCATTTATCACAACACTATCTTCTTCGGATGCTTTGGTATTTGGAGTAAAGAGCAATAAATTTTTATCGTGAATGTTATAAACGCCTTTAAAATCTTTACCGCTGTTGATCGGCCACGTCATCGGGTGAAGATATATCTTCAACTCTTTCTCAATTTCTTCAAGCAGATCAAAACGATTTTTTCCATCGCGATCCAATTTATTAATGAAAACGATCACAGGTGTATCACGCATGCGACACACTTCCATTAAACGGCGTGTTTGTTCTTCCACACCATTCACGCTGTCAATAACAAGTACAACGCTATCAACTGCTGTTAAAGTTCTGTAAGTATCTTCTGCAAAATCTTTATGACCGGGCGTATCAAGCAAATTGATAAGCATGTTCCGATATTCAAATGTCATCACACTTGTTGCAACCGAAATGCCGCGTTGCCGCTCGATCTCCATAAAATCACTCGTTGCATGTTTCTTGATCTTGTTGCTCTTCACCGCACCCGCCGTTTGTATCGCACCACCAAACAACAAAAATTTTTCAGTAAGCGTTGTTTTACCTGCGTCAGGATGCGAGATGATCGCAAAAGTTTTTCGCCTGTTTATTTCTTTATCGTATTTCATTCGGGGCGCAAAGGTAAGGATTGGAATTTTTTTTATGACGAGCTTTTGCAATTCTTATAATCTTCCGTTGTGTCACTCACTTATACGTTCGGTAATTCTATTCAGCTTTTTTGATTGCCTTCACCGAATACATCATCGGAATTTTATTTTCCAAACCTTTTACACGCCAATAGCCATCTTCACCCTGAACAACATTATTGAAACAATTGTAACAACTAAAGTTGAATTCATTGAAATGCTGAATAATTAATCCATGTTTTATCAACATATTCAACACTTCGCTGATGCTGTGATTCCAGGAATATTCTTTGTAATGAATATCTGCATTACGATCTGTATAGGTTCCCGATTGCTCTTCAACAATCACTTCTTCATTGTGATAATAATATTTTATGTGCTCAAAGTTTTCATCCATCATCCAAACGACCGGATGAAATTCTACCATATAAAATATTCCGCCAGGCTTTAACGAATGAGAAATTATATAAGCCCATTTATCGAGATCAGGAAGCCAGCCGATAACGCCATAAGAAGTAAAAACAATATCAAATTGTCTGTCGATGTGTAGAAGCGTATCATAAACATTGCAGCAAATAAATTTCGCAGGAATATTTAATTCATTGCTTAATTCTTTTGCAGCTTTGATTGCTTCATCAGAAAGATCAATGCCTGTAACAATTGCACCTTCTCTTGCCCAACTTAGCGTATCCATACCGAAATGACATTGTAAATGCAAAAGTATTTTACCATTTACATCTCCCAATTCTTCTAATTCGATTTTATTTAAAGAAGATTTGCCTGCTTTAAAAGCAGCAACATCATAGAAAGAAGAATCTTTGTGAACAATAGTTCTTTTATTCCAACCTTCTCTGTTTGCTTCAAAATATTGTTGATGATCCATATTGTAAATGTGCAAATAAAAAAGGGAACGATAAATCGCTCCCTTTTAAAATTTATTTCAACAATTATCCTAAAGCCACTCTTTTAAATTCTGTTACTTTCAAAGAAGGATCAACACTCTTTAGATAATCCTGTACACTCTTGCCTGCATCTTTTACAAAAGCCTGGGCAAGTAATGTTTGTTCTTTAAAGAATGCATTCAATTTTCCTTCTGCAATTTTACCAAGCATTTCATCTGTTTTACCAGCCATCTTCGGATCTTGTTTCATTTGCTCGATAACAATGCTTCTTTCTCTGTCAATTGTTTCTTTAGGAACACTTGCTGCATCCACTGCAACAGGATTCATTGCGGCGATCTGCATCGCAATATCTTTACCTGCTTCAGGCGCTTCTTTCGTTAAACCAACCAAAACACCCATTCTGTTTGCACCATGAATGTATGATGAAACATAAGGAGCATCCACTCTTTCCAATCTTGTGATACCAATCTTTTCACCGATTGAAGCGAGTTTATCATTCACTAAATCTGAAACTTTAGAACTATTTACAGTTACATCGTTCAGCTCTTCAAGACTTTTTACATTGTTCTCAAC
>Ga0070683_100003654_pt1 | contig 12535 bp, 9 predicted proteins | sample KBSC713LmetaG_FD_64662 | JGI IMG/M metagenome (GOLD analysis project Ga0070683, IMG submission 64662) | Corn rhizosphere microbial communities from Kellogg Biological Station, Michigan, USA - KBS C7.1-3L metaG | ecosystem: Host-associated > Plants > Roots > Rhizosphere ...
ATCGCGCGGCATGTCCGCGGCGTCGAGCTTGGCCGTGATCATGTCGTCGTATTTCGCTTTGCGGTCGAGCGCCTTCTCGAACTCGTTCTTGAGCGTGGTGGTGAGCTTGCCGACCCAGAAATCGATGCGTGCGTGGTCGACGCCGTTGTCGAGGGAGTTCGGGTCTGGGTTCCTGGCGGCCGTGAGCAGAGCTGTCGGCGGGTTGGCCGGCGCCGACGCAGTCACGCTCTGGACGAGCTTGGTCTGCGGCAAATAGGTAGTCGTGCGCGAAGCGGTCTCGACAGCAACGCCTGCGCCGAGAGCGACGATCGCCGCCTTGATTCCGTGGCGGGCGACAGATCGCTTCGCACCCCGGGCGAGCCGAGCTATCCGGTTCGTCCATGTATTTGGCATGCCTCATCTTAGGCCTATTATCGGGCGCCATGCAGGCTTGATTTTCGGGTTGCTTCTCCGCCTGTCCGGCGAGGGAGACGAGCGGGGCGAGGGATCTGTCTATTGGTGTAGACGATATGGCGGGCTCTACTGGTAGAGAGAATTTATTATCTGTTGGACGGGCGCCAGGCTTCGCGGCGGGTGGGCGTGAAAACCAGACTGCAACCGCTGTGGGCCACGGGCACAGACGGGTTTGAACGGGGGTTCAACGGGACCGCCTTTTGGCTGGACGGCGCGTCTCGGCTCGGCCGTCATTGTTTCGTGAAAAACCGCTCGGGATGCCAGTAGGAGCATCCCGAGCGGTCGTTCATTCAAAAATCACTCTTCACGGCGAACGCTGTTCTTGTGTCCCTCGGTGCCTTCTCGGTGCCCCTCCGTGGTCAACCTGTTGGAGGTCAACCTGTTCGAGGTCAATCGGTCGGAGGTCAATCCGTCGGAGCCAGCCCCATCAGCTACGCGCGTGGCTTCACCCCATGATCCAACTGCTCGATCGTCGCATTCGACGGGCCGCGCGTCTTCTTCAACCGTGTGGAGACCTTCTCTGCCTCGGCCAGCACGCGCAGCACGTTTCCATCAGCCAGCTTTGCGAGATCATCGTCGCTCCAGCCGCGCCGGGCCAGCTCCGCGAACAGCATGGGATACTTCGACACGTCCTCCAGCCCGACCACGTTGTCCGTGATGCCGTCGAAGTCGCTGCCGATGCCGACGTGATCGACGCCGGCAATCTTCCGAACGTGCTCAATGGCGTTGGCGACGTCGGCGATCGTCGCCTTCGGACGCGCGTGCGACGCACGCCACGCATCCACCTCGCGTTTCACCGCAGCCGGGTCGTTCGGATGGCGCTTCGTGGCTGCCGCCCGCTCGGCGTCCAGGGCATTGTCGTCGGCGTAGACCGCGGCCGACACGAAGCTCGTCACGAACGGCACCATCACCACGCCGCCATTCTTGGGGACGCGGGCCAGGATCGAATCCGGGACGTTGCGCGGATGATCGACCAGTGCGCGCGCGGCCGAGTGGGAAAAGATCACGGGTGCTTCGGATACGTCGAGCGCGGCGCTCATCGTCCCTGGCGACACGTGCGCCAGATCGACCAGCATGCCGAGCCGATTCATCTCGCGCACGACTTCCTTGCCGAACGGCGTGAGCCCGCCGTGCTTCGCGCTGTCCAGCGCGGCGTCGGCCCAATCGAGCGTCACATTGTGTGTGAGCGTCATGTACCGGGCGCCGAGATCGTAGTAGGTGCGCAGGAGCGCGAGCGAGTTCTCGATGGCGTGGCCGCCCTCGAGCCCGAGCAGGGAGCCGATCGTCCCGCGCTTGAAGTTCGCGCGCACCTGATCCGCCGTGAGTGCCCATTGGAGCTCGGGGTATTTCGCGATCACGCGACGCGCGATGTCGATCTGCTCGAGCTGCACACGCGCGTATCCCGGCGTGCTCGCGACGGCACCCTTGGGTTTGTACGCGGCATCGGTCGGCTCGCCGGGAATGTAGACCGACCAGAACTGCGCGCCGACGTGCCCCTGTCTGAGTCGCGCGAGATCGGTCATGCCGGGTGTCCGCGCGCGCAGATCGTACGCGTTCACGTCGCCTGGATGGACGCTGTCTTCGCGAATGCGCCACGGTAGATCGTTGTGTCCGTCCATCACCGGCGAGGTGCGCAACACACGCAGCGCGCGCTCCATGTACTGGTCGTTCGACATCGATGAGGTCTTCTTCGCGGAGGCCGTTTGTGCGCCCAGCGACGCAAGCGGAGTCGAAGGCAGCGCGACGACGACGGCGAGCGTCGACGCGACGAGCGGGGAATTCGATCGCATGGAGAACACAGATGGTGAGAGTTAGCTTCGCGGGCGCTCGTCCGGCGCGCCGAGCGACAACGCGCCCCGACGGAGACGTCTCAGGCGAACGCGCCAGGCGGGAATCACGTCGCGAGGCTTGGTGAACGATGCTGGCCAGACGTTGCGCAGGAGTCGCTGGGCGATGGCGACGGTGCCACGCGTCCACATGAGCTGGCGCATGACCCCGCGCGCGTCGAGCGAGCCGCCCGCCGGAGCGAGACGCGGAACGGTATGTCGCGCCGCCAACGTCGACGCACGGCGCCCCGCACCGAGCACGCGAGGATCGACCGTTCCGGGGGCGAGATCCTCGGCGAGCGCGAACGCGGGATATGCGAAGTGCGCCGCGCGATGGCGCTCGAGCATCGCGAGCACGGCATCCCACTCGAGTCGATGATGCGCGCCCTCGTGGCGGACCACCTGCACGATCTCAAAAAGTCGCAGCAGCCGAATGCCGTCGAGCTCCTGAGAGCAGTGGCAGGCGAGATAGACGAGGAGCAGCTCGGGCGATAGCACGTGCACCGTCCGTCCGGCGACGTCGAGTGGCTCGACCGAACTGCGCGCGGAGTCGAGCCGCGCGACCGCGCCCGGATGATGCAGCCGATCGAGCGACGCGTGCACCTCGAGCACCCATCGGCTGGCCTCGTGGGCCAGCTCGAGCGAGTGATGGCGCGGATCGATGCTCGCATCGATCCAGTCTCGCTTGTATGGACGAAGCGCCGCGGTGTCCGGTCTGAAGCCAAGCTCCGATAGTGCCTGCTCGACGTCCGCGACTCGATCGGGCGGGATGAGCACGTCGACGTCAGCCATGCGCCGCGCGCCTGGCTCTGGAAAGTAGACGCGACTCGTGTGGAAGCCCTTGAGGAGCACCGGCGTCACGCCGCGCTGGAGCAGTGCGTCGATCGCCGGAAGCACCTCGCGCTCCATTCGCCCGCCGCGTGCGCGCGAGTGCGCCAGGTGTCGCAGGAATGGCGCGGTGCGTTCGGCGGTCCCAGCGACGAAGCCGCGCTCGACCCAGGCGCCGATCACCGGACCGATCCCCGTCGTGTGGCCGGCGACGAGCAGCGCGTACGGTGAATGCGCGCGCGCCGGGTCGAGCTGGATGGCCGACGCTCCGGCGAGACGCAGCCGCGTGATGCGCTCGAGCTCCTGCGCCGCGGCGACTCTGGCCGGTTCGGTCAACCCTGGCCAGAGCGAACCGGGTTCGCGAGTGCGGTCGAACTCCTCGAGACGACGAGCCAGCTCCTCGGGAGACGGGGGCGACGCGTCGGGAGCGCTCGAGGAATTCGCGATGGGCAGCGTGGAAAGCATCCGGAGAGATACGGGGAGACGTCGCGGAATATGAAACCCGTTCGGGCGATCCGCGATTCCGGAACGGCGCAGCGGCGCGGAACAAGTGGAGCGAAACGCTACAGGAACATTTGGGCGTAACGCGGCATTTGTCGAGCAGGACCGCATCTCTGACGTCGGTGGTGGAGGATTAGGCGCCTGGCTGAAACGGACGCAGTCGAACCCGAGGTCGTTGGCGCGCCGGTTTCATGGCGCCTGTCACCTCCAAAGCTGGGCGCGACCCTACCGGCGCTCGGCGGTCGCGAAGCGCGGCTGAAGCGCGCGGTCGATTTGATCGGGGCCACCCTCGGCCTCGTGTTCCTCGCGCCGATGCTCGCGGCCATCGCGATCATCGTGAAGCTCGACTCACCCGGCCCCGTGCTCTTCGCGCAGAAGCGCGTGGGCCTGGGTGGCCGCGCCTTCCGGATGCTCAAGTTCCGTACGATGCGCGATGGCGCCGACAGCGAGCAGGCCGGGGTCGCGTCGCTCAACCGGAGCGAAGACAGCCGGTTGTTCAAGATCGCTGATGATCCTCGCGTGACGCGAGTCGGCCGGGTGATGCGCCGCTGGAGCGTGGACGAATTGCCGCAGCTCGCGAACGTGCTGCGCGGCGACATGTCGCTCGTCGGGCCGCGGCCGTTCTTCGAGTCGGACCTCGACGACTACGAGGCGCACCACTTCCGCCGCCTCGCGGTCCCGCCGGGTCTCACTGGTCTGTGGCAGGTGAGCGGCCGCAGCGACATCGTGGATTTCGAGGAAGTGGTGCGCCTCGATCGCTACTACATCGAACACTGGTCGCTCGCGCTGGACTTCAGAATTCTCGCACGCACGCTGCCGACCGTGGTGAGTCGGAAGGGAGCGTACTAGCTGCGCATCGGCATGTTCGGGCTGCGAGGTCTTCGTCCCGACCTCGAGATCACCGGCTTCGAGACGTCGTTCGCGGAGATCGCGCCGAGGCTCGTGGAGCGCGGCCATGACGTGACGATCTACTGCCGGCGAGGCGCGCATTCGCCGGCGCGTCGCGTCGAGCGCGAAGATGGAGTCACGCTCAAGTACATGCCGTCGCCGGGCGGAAAGAACTTCGCGGCACTGTCGTCGACATGGTTTGCGATGGCGCATGCCTTCGTGCGGTCCGACTTCGACGTCTGGTTCTTCGTGAACGTCGGCATGGGCCACCACTCGGCGATCGCGCGTCTGTCGGGCAAGCCCGTGGTGATGAACGTCGACGGGCTCGATTGGGAGCGCGCGAAGTGGGGGCCGGTCGCGCGGAGCTACTTCCGGTCGGCGGCGCGCTCCGCGGTGCGATGGTGCAGCGAGCTGGTGACGGATGCGGAGGCGATGCGCGAGTACTATCGGGATCGATTCGGACGCGATTCGCGCATGATTGCGTATGGCGCGTCGATCGAGTCGTCTGACGCGCCGGAGCTGTTGCGCGCGATGAATCTTGCCCCGCGCGACTACTATCTCGTCGTCAGCCGGTTGATTCCCGAGAACTCGCTCGAGGTGATGCTCGAGGGGTTTCGTCGATCGGACACGAAGCGCCGGCTCGTGGTCGTGGGCGCGGCCAACTATCGCGACGGCTTTCACGCGCGGCTCCGGGCGATCGCCGATTCGGATGAACGCATCGACCTCGTCGGCCAGATCGCCGATCAGCGTTTGCTCAAGGAGCTCTGGTGCAACTGCTACGCGTATCTACACGGCCACTCCGTGGGCGGGACGAATCCCGCGCTGCTGCGTGCGATGGGTTACGGCAGTTGCGTCCTCGCGCGTGACACGGTCTTCAATGCCGAAGTGCTCGGCACGCCGAATGGCGCGGGCCTGCTCTTCGCCAACGACGCGGAGTCCGTCGCCGCGGTGATCGATCGCGTCGACGCACATCCCGACCTGGCGGCGCGCCACCGCGAGCTCGCGCCGCGACGAATCGCCGAGCGTTACACCTGGGAGCGAATCGTCGACGAGTACGAGGCGTTGTTTCGCGACGTCACCGGTGCGCGTGCCGCTCGATCGGATGCCGCCCGCCCGTGATGGCGTGCGTCGCGCCGCGCAGCACGGCGGCGAACGCGCGCGGATCGCGGTCGCGCACGGCAACCGCGCAGAAACGTCCGATCACGTCCACCGCGATCATCGGCGCGAGAGCTGGCCAGTGATACCAGCGCGCGTGTCGGGCGACGACGCGGAGGAGATTGCGCGTGTTGAGGTAGAAGCGAAGTGCCTGGCCGCCCGCGCGGCGATGGCCGACGCCGTCGAGATGCCAGAGCGTCGCGCGCGGCTCGTAGCGGAGGATCCAGCCCGCGGTGCGAAAGCGCAGCGAGACGTCGAGATCTTCGGCGTAGGTGAACAGCGAGTTGTCGAAGAGCGTTCCGCCAATCGCGTCGATCGCATCGAAGGATACGAGCAATGCGCAGCCGGATGCGAAGGGGAGATCGCGCGGCTCGCTCCAGCCCGCGTTGGCGCGCTGGCGAAAGCCAACGTGAACCGGGCGTCCATGCCACAGGGAGAAGCGCGAGCCGCCGAACCAGAGCCGGTCGTTCGGCTCGCCGAAGAAGATCTGCGGGACGACAGCCGCGATGCGCGGATTCCTCTTCGCGGCCGCGACGAGCGTCGCGAGACAGCCGGGCTCGAGGATCGTGTCGTTGTTCACGACGAACGCGAAGCGCGGGTTCATGCGTCGCGCCATCTCGAGTCCCGTGTTGTTGCCTCCGGTGTAGCCGTCGTTCACCGATCGGAGACACAGGGTGACGCGATCCAAGCCCGACAGATGGGCCGTGAGCACGTGGGCACTCTCGTCGCCGGACGCATTGTCGAGCACGATCACGTGCAGCGAGACGCCACGAGACGCGAGCAGCGATCTCACACAGTCGACCGTCACCTCGGGCGCGCGGAAATTCAACACCACCGCGACGACCTCCGGCGCATCGCCGGAGGGCGCATCGCCGGGCGGCGCGTCGGCTAGTATCTTCGCCGCAGCCGCATGTCTCCCGTCACCATCGCCGTCGCGCTGACCGCGCTCGCGCTGCTCATCGGCGCCACGTTCCTCTGGCGTCGCGCGCTCCTCTTCGCGCTGCCGTTTCTCGCCGCGCTGAACGGCGTGCCGCTCTCCATTCGCGGATCGCAGATGCGCGTCGATCAGCTCGCGGCGTGCCTGCTCTGCGTGACGCTGCTCGCGGCCGTGATTCATGGCCGGCGCACTCTGCGGACGGACGCAACCACCTGGTGGCTCGCCGCGATTCTCGCGATGAACGCGATTTCGAGTGTGCTCAACTCGCCCACGCTCGGGTACAGCCTCGCCCAGTGTGTGAATCTCGCGTCCGCGTGGAGCCTATACGTGCTCGTCATCAACTTCATCGAGTCGCCGCGCGAGCTCGCGCTCTTTCTGCGACGCGAGCTCCAGGCCGCGAGCATCGCATGCGTCGTCGCCATTCTCGCTTTCGTGCTCGCGGTGGTCGGCCTCAATCTCGGCGGCGCGGAGGTGAGCGCGAGCGCGGCGACGCGACTGACGGCGGCGTATGGCGCGTTCGGGACGCTCGAGGAACCGAACATTCTCGGCAGCTTCGCGGCCGCGCATCTCGTCCTGGCCGTTGCGCTCATGACCGCAAGGCACGATCCGGAGATGGAGCTTCCGTCGCCGCTGCTGCTGCGGTGGGTCGCGGGCACAGCGGGCATGGCCTTGCTGCTCTCGTTCACGAGAGCCGCATGGCTCGGCGCGGTGTTCGGCATCCTGTTCGCAGCCATGCTCCGTCCGCGCACGACCGAGCGCGTCGCGCGACGCACGCGGATGGTGTTGCCCGCCGTCGCGGTCGTGATCGTGGCGGTCGCGCTGGTCTTCAGTCCCGGCGACACGGGTGCGTTGCTTCGATTCAAGCTCTCCAATCTCGTCAATCTCGAATCACAGACGGCGGTTGTTCGCGCGCTGGTGTATGGGCTGGCGATCGATCAGGTCACCACGCACCCGATCGTCGGCTGGGGCACGTTCACCTTCGCGCCGCTCGTGGCGCAGGGCGTGGACTTTCAGCAATTCACGAACTGGAAGAATCTCTGGATCGGCAACTATCTCCTGCTCGCGTTGCACGACACCGGCGTGATCGGCCTCGCGCTGTGGTGCGGCATGCTGTGGTCGATCATTGCGCGTGCGCTTCGCGCCATCCGCGCGTTGCGGACGCCTGCGCCGGGTGCGTCGGACGTGACGCTCGCGCTGACGACGGCCGTCGTCACGATGCTGATCCCATTCCTCGCGACGAACGGCTTCTCGCTCGGCTTTCCGTGGCTGCTCATCGGTCTGCTTGGCGTGAGTGCCCGACGTGCGGCGACTGAATCAGCGTCAGCGCCGGCGGCGGCCCCACTGGTTCCGCAGCCGGCCGACGCCACTTGATCACCCGCGCGGGTACGCCGGCGACCACCGCGTAGGGCGGCACGTCGCGGGTGACGATGGCCCCGGCGGCAATGATGCTTCCCGTTCCGATCGAGACGCCGGCGACGATCGTCGCACTCGCGCCGATCCAGCAGTCGCGATCGATGGTCACGCTGGCGCGCGAATTTCCCTGCGCGCGAATCGGCAGCTCGGTGAGGTCGAAGCGATGATTCTCGGTGAAGATGTGAACGCCCGGACCCATGATCACGTCGTCGCCGACGAACAGGCCGCCCTGGCCGCCGAGGAAGGAGCCCGCACCGACGGCGCAGCGGTCGCCGAGCCGAATGCCGTCGCCAAGCTCGGCGAGGACGCCGGTGCAGAGCAGCGTCGCGCCGCGCGCGATCGTGACGTTGCGGCCGAGCGCGATGCCGTCGCGTGAGAGCGCGTTGATCGTCACGCGATCCTCGAGGATGAGCGCCGGCCCAGACGCGAGCTGGCCGGCATGTTCCACGACGACGCGCCGCCCGCGGAAGACGACGCCGCGGACCTTCCGCGCGCGCAATCGCAGCGGCAGGCCGCGGACGATCTGACGGAAGCGATGCCAGAGCACGATCGAGAGTTGTGCGCTCGAGAGATCGGGCGCGAGCCGATACTTCGGGTCGCCTTTGAGGCGCGCCACGATGGACTCGATCGCTCGTGAGAGAACGCTCATGCAATCGTCCGCGCACGCACGGCCGCATCGACGCACGACAACAATCGTTCGGCCGATTTGCGCCAGGTGAAGGCCCGCGCGCGCTCGAGCCCCGAGGCGCGGAGCTCGGCGCGCTGGCGCGGATCGCGCAGCAGCGCGTCGATCGCGCTCGCAATCGCGGTTGGCTGCGTCGGATCGACGTAGACCGCCGCGCTGCCGCACGTGTCCTGCATCGCTCGCACGCGTGAGACGACGACCGGCGCGCCCGCGGCCATGGCCTCGAGCGGGCAGAGCCCGAAGCCCTCGTCGAGTGAAGGGAAGCAGAACACCGTGGCGCAGGCATACAGCACGCGAAGCTCGGCGTCCGTCACGCGGCCGAGGAATCGCACGCGATCCGCAACACCGTTCGTTCGCGCGACGGCCGCGAGATCCACCGATGCGCCGTCGGGCGCGCCGGCAATCACGAGCGGAACCTCATCGCGCACCAGCGCCATCGCGGCGACGAGCGTGCTCACGTTCTTTCGCGCGTTGAGGCGGCCCGCATACAGGACGTAGCGTTCCGGCAGCGCGAATGCGTTGCGCACGGCAGACACCGCGTGATCGTCGAGCCGCTCGCGCGGCACGAACGCCTCGTCGGGCGCGTTGGGCACGACGTCGACGGATTCCGCGGCCGCATAGCGATGCTTGACGAGTCGCTCGCGCTCGCTCTCCGACACGGTGCAGACGCGATCCGCGCTCGCCGTGAGCGGTCGCAGCGACGAGAAATACAGACGCTCGCGGCGAGTGAACAGCTCGGGCCGCGTTGCGAAGATCACGTCGTGAACGAAGGCGACACGCGCATGATTGGCGCTCACACGCGGCGGCGCGAAGTTCTGATAGACCACGGCATCGAGCCGGGCACGATCGGCCACTCGCGGCACGAGCAGCACGTTCGCGATCTGATTGTTCCGCGACCACACGTAGTGACAGCGCTCCGGATCGATTCCGCGTGGCGGAGGCAGATGTCGTGTGCGGCCATCCAGCAGCAGGTGCAGCTCGTGATCGCCGCCAATCTCCACCAGCGCATCGATCAGATTGCGCACGACCCGCTGGCCGCTCGGCGGACCTTGATGCAACCATTTGGCCTCGATGCCGATGCGCATGCGTCAGGCCGTCACGCGTTGCCGCGCGTCGTCACAAATCGATCGACGCTGAGCGCGTACACCACAGCGATCACGACGCCAACTACGAACGCGCCGATCGTGATGTAGAGGGTGTAGCGCGGCTGGGCTTCGACGAGTCCCTCGGGTGCATCGAGGACGGTGATCACCGGCGTGTTGCGCACGGCCTCGATGTTCGCGAGCTCGTAACGCTGCGCGACCGTGGTATACGTCATCTGCGCCATCGTGACGCGGCGTTGGAGCTCGGCCTCGCGCGTCGCGAGACGCGGCGACCGCGAGAAGTCGATGTTGGTCGCGCGGAAATCCGCCAGCGCTGCCTCCGCTGCTCGCAGCGAGTCGAGCGCTGCCGCGGTGCGTTTTGCGTCGAAATCGCGTTCGGCGCCCGCCTGCGTCTGGCGGCGCTTCAGATTGAAGTCGTTCACCAGATCGAGCAACTGGCGCGCGATGAGCGCGGAGAGCTGCCGGCTCCTCGTCTTCACCGTGAAGTGCACGATTCCGGTCGGGCGATCGACCGCCACCACCAGAGCGCTGCGCGACAGCTTCTTCATCGCATCGACTTCGCGGTCGGCTTCCGTCTTTCCCTTCGCGCGAAGGTAGTCGATCAGCACGCCGTGAAAGTCCTCTCCGTCATACGGTCCCGCCGGAGTCGCATCGTACTTCGACGTCGCGATCGTCCGAAGCACCGCGTTCGACGTGAGCAGATCGCCGTAGAATTGCGCGGAGGTCGTCGCGGAGCTCGAGGCGACCGCGCTCAACGCCGGAACGCCAAGCTGCGATGCGACGGAGCTGAGCGCGCCCAGCGTCCCGCTCATCGACGACGGTTCGGATGCGAGAAATGCCGCGCGCGCCGTGAACATGCGCGGGCGAAGCATGGAGCCGACGAGCGCCAGCGTCGCAAACAGGAGTGGCAGCGCGACGATCGCACGGCGATGTCTCGCGAGCGACTCGATGTACGGGCGAACGGAATCGGGATCGTCGGCGGGACGTTGCGAGTGCGGATGCAACGGTGCCGAGAGGCGATCGGGAGGAGCGATGCGTCCAGGAATGCTCATGGCCGGCGAACGATGGCAACGAGGGCAACGAGCCCGCCGACGATCTGCGCGATCACCGCGAGTCGCGCGACCGGATCGGTATGGTCGACCTGATCCTTCTGCGTCACGTACACGACACTGCCCGGGCGCGGAACTGGTTTCGAGTCCGGCAGCAGGTGTCGTGAGACGACGCTCTCCACCGTTCCATCGGGTTGCGTCACATACGCCCGGCCTTCATCGGCCAGGCGCGTTGCTCCGCCGGCGGCACGCACGTAGTACGTGATGTCGGCGCCCGGGACCCAGGCTACGCCGCGCGGCGCGTTCACCGCGCCCTGCACCTCGACGATGCCGCTGAACTGCGGCAGGAAGATCGAATCGCCGTCCTGCATGAGCAAATTGTCACGAAACGACGTGTCGCGCAGGACCTGCCGGAGATCCACGCCCACTCGGCCGAGGTGATCCTGGCCGCGATAGAAGACGATGCCGTCCGGATCCGCGGCGCGCGTGAGGCCGCCTGCGCGCCGAATCACATCGCTCAGCCGGTCGCCTTTGTTGAGCAGCGCGTACGTCCCCGGCGACGCTACCTCGCCCGCCACGACGACCTTGCGCGGCTTCTCCCAGTCGGGCTGCGAGAGAATGAGCACATTGTCATACGGCTCGAGCGGTACGTCTCGCACGCCGCTCGTGGCGCCGGCCTGCACGATGCTCATCTGCGACCCACCGGTGCTCGGCGTCACGACCTTGCCGAGCAGGTAGCTCGAGTCGAGCGCGACGCGCTGCGCGACCGCGAGACGTCCGCCGTCGCGCACGCGCGGCAGCCGCGCGATCTCCGCCTCGCTGAGCGACGCGCGCTCATCGAGACCGCCGCCGAGGAGCACGAGATCGCGCAGCGTCATGCCTTCGCGATACGCATAGCGTCCCGGCCGGCGCACCGCGCCCGTGATCGCGACGTATTGCGTCGTGCGAAATTCCGTCACCGAGAACACACGGACCTCATCGTCGTCCTGCAGCACGAGATCGCCGCGCGAGTGTCCGGCACTGTCCGGCAACGTTCCGCGAAGCTGGACGCGCGCGGAGTCCGCGCCGCGCAGACGCGAGACCAGCACGCGGTCGGCGTAGGCATCGGGCTTCGCGCCGCCCGCGAGACGAATGGCGTCCGAGAGACGCATGCCTGGCGTGAATCCGACCGTTCCCGGCGTCACGACGTCGCCCTGCACGGTCACGCGATGGCCGACGCGATCGTTCACCCGGAAGACCTGCACCACGTCGCCCGCCTCGAGTGGGAACGCGGGCGGATTATCAGTTTCCTGATCGGTGGATGCGACGTCGATCACGACGCGCGCGCGCTCGTTGGCGTCGCGCTGCGATGGCGGCAGCACGCGCGAGACCTGCACGCGCCTGCGGGCCGCATCCGGCGTGAATCCGCCGGCGTCGCGAACGAGGTCGGCCAACGTTGCGCCTCGCCGAAGCTCGTACGTCCCCGGACGAGTGATCTCGCCATAGAGGCGAACACGCGCGCCGTGCACCGGCACGAACACGACGTCGCCCGACTGCAGCCGCGGATCGTGGGAGGCATCCGCGCGCAGCAGATAGTCATAGAGATCGAGTGAATCGACGACGCGGCCGGCCCGCTTGACCTCCACGTGACGCATGCTGCCGTTCGTGGTGGGTCCGCCGGCCGCGTACAGCGCGGTCAGCGCCGTTCCCGCGCTCGA
>Ga0070683_100003655_pt1 | contig 12534 bp, 8 predicted proteins | sample KBSC713LmetaG_FD_64662 | JGI IMG/M metagenome (GOLD analysis project Ga0070683, IMG submission 64662) | Corn rhizosphere microbial communities from Kellogg Biological Station, Michigan, USA - KBS C7.1-3L metaG | ecosystem: Host-associated > Plants > Roots > Rhizosphere ...
GAGACCGACCGCCGGCTGATGGCGATCGATCATCACATCAACAGCCAGAATGAAGAGCTGGCGCGCGAGATCGAAGCGCTCCGGCAGGAGGAGAAGTGATGGACCTTGTGACGATTGGAGTGCTGAGCGCGAGCATCATCCTCGGCCTCGCCGGAGCTGCGCTCATCGGGCTGAAAGCCTGGAGCGGCTGGCTCGAGCTCAAGAAGATGGAGCTGACCCAGATCGCCGGCGAGCGCGGCCTCCCGCCCGCGACCGGCCGGATCGAGATTGCCGACCTCCGCGAACGCGTTCGCAAGCTGGAGGCGATCGCCGCCGGAATTGACCTGTAGTTCCCAGCGCGTTTCGCTCCCCAGACGCGCTAAAAGAAGAGGCGGTTCGGATCCCCTTCCCCGGACCGCCTCTTTTCTTTGCAGAACGGGAATGCCGTTTGCAGTGCCGCCGTTGCGCGCCTGGTCGCGCGGTCTCTACAGCCGCGCAATGGCCTTTCCGAAAATCACCTTTGCAGCACTGCCGGCGCTGACCTTCGCGGGTCCGGCCCTTGCTGCGGACGCGCCGCCGAAGAACGAGCCGAGCATCATCGTCATCGGCGAACGGCGGGAGAACACGCCCGAGAAGCTCGACCACATCATGCCCGAGGTCGATGGCACCAAGATTACCGTGACCAAGAAGACCAGCGTTACAAAGCTCGACCTTCTGCCAACCATCGTCGACAACAATTCCCGCGAGCTGTTCTCCCGAACGCCCGGGCTCATGGTTTCCGAGCAGCAGGCGCCGACGCAGTTCAACATGGCCTATCGCGGCCTCGGCAACCCGCAGGAGTCGGAGTACGTCCTCGTGCTGCAGGACGGAATCCCGATCTCGACCGACTGGATCGGTTTTCCGACGCTCTATTACGCGCCGCTTCCGCAGTCGCTCGAGGAAGTGCAGCTGATCCGCGGCGGCTCGAGTCTCCTTTACGGCCCTAACCCGGCGCCGGTGGTGAACTTCGTCTCGAAGCGTCCCGCGGCCGGTGAGCCATTGGGCGGCTATTCCGAGAACACCATCGGGAGCGACGGGCTTTTTTCGACCTACAACACGCTGCAGGGCTCGAGCGGCGCCGCCTCGTTCCGAGCCAACCTTGGCCATGTGAAGAGCAACGGGCAGCGCGACAACGGACATTCCCGAGTGACCCAGGGCGATGCCTATCTCGCTTACCAGCCGACGAAGAACAGCCGCTGGTTCCTCGACTTTCATGCCCATGACGCCAGCTCGGGCGATGCGGGCAAGCTCAGCTTCGCCCAATTCAAGACCGATGCCGGCCAGGCCGTGACTCCCTTCAACCACAATTGGGTGAGCCGCACCGCGCTCGTGCTCGGCAACGACACGGACTTCGCCAGCGGCTGGCGGTCCGAAGCTAAGCTGTGGGGCGCGCGGCAAACGCTCTACCAGCGCTCCGCGCCGGCCGGTGCTCATCCGTTGACCACGACTCTCGTCGAGGAGCAGTTCCGCAGCGAGGGGCTCGACTGGCGCTTCCGCAAGCGCTGGGGCCGCGGCAATGCGCTGACGTTTGGGACCGTGCTCTACCACGACGATGCGCCGTTCCGGCAGTGGACGAGCACCGACATCAATGCCGAGCGCGGCTCGCACGACGGCACGCCGCGCCTCGATCAGCAGCGCGACGCCTGGTACGGCGCGGTCTTCGCGGAGAACGTATTCCGGCTGCCCGGCCGGTGGCACGTCGTCCCGTCGTTCCGCCTCGACCATGAGGCGATCAGGATCGAAGAGAGCGTACGGCCGCCGAACCTGGTCCGCCCGTTGATCCACCAAAGGATGAGCCGCACGATCCCGATGGCCGGCCTCGGCGCCGGTTTCGACTTCGGCAAGCAGAATGAGACTTACTTCAGCGTCAGTCAGGGCTATCGGCCCGTGCGCTTCTTCGATGTCGCTTCGCCATTCTCGAACGTCCTTCCGGGCGGCGTTCCGGCAGCATCCAAGTCGCTGTCGTGGGAGGCGGGCGTCCATGGAACGCCGGTCACCGGCCTGTTCTACGACGCGAGCCTGTTCTGGATCGGCTTCAGGAATCGCATCGAGACGATCGTGATCTCGCCGACCGAGTCGGTGTTTCAGAACAGCGGCGACACGCGCCACCGCGGCTTCGAGGGCGAGCTTTCGTACGACCTGCTCGCGGCGCGCAACAACGGGCTTCATCTGACTGCGTTCGGGAACGTCAGCCTGCTCGACGCCCGGTTCACCAGGAGTAATCTCCCCAACCGCGTCGGCAACCGGCCGGCCTTCGCTCCGGCAGTGACCGCGAAATACGGGATCAGCTTGCGGCGGGACGGCCGCTTCAACGTCAGCCTCTCCGGCTCGACCGTCAGCAGCCAGTACTTCCAGGATTCGGACCTGCCCGTCGGCGCTCCTGGAACCGCCAATTACATCCCTGCAAAGGTCCCCGCTTACACCGTCTTCGATCTTGCCGCGGACTGGCAGCTGACCCGCAGCATCCGGCTGCTCGGCGGAGTGTCGAATCTCACGAACCGCAAATATTACAACCGCGTCTTCCAGAACGGGATTGAACCGGCAGAGCGGCGCAAGATCTACGCCGGCATAGCGGCGGGGTTATGACCGAAGCACGCTTGCAGCCGCTCATCGAAATTTCCGCAAACCTTGCAGCAAAGTAATTTGCTCGCGGCCGCCAACTGCCGCTAGTCACTTGCGGCAGCGTGTGATGTAATACTATTACTCGCCACCAACGGCGGGACCGGGGCACTCCTGTCCACTGCAGAGTCTGTTCGGAGATCGATTTCGTTGGGTTCTCGTCGCACCCCACTCGTCGCGATTGTGGCTTCGCTTCTCGCGGGCGGGTGCGTCGTCGGACCCAACTTCAGCCCGCCTGCGCCGCCGCCGGTGACAAGCTACACGGCCACGCCGCCGCAAACGACGCAGGCGACGCCAGGGGTCGCTGGCGGCCAGGCGCAGCATTTCACCGCGGGTGCGGACATTCCCGCCGACTGGTGGACCTTGTTCCACTCGAAGGCGCTGAACGATCTCGTCGAGCGCGCTCTCGTCAACAATGCCGATCTGAAGGCTGCTCAGGCGGCGATCCTGGTAGCGCACGAAAACACGCGCGCGCAGCACGGCGCTTATTACCCGCAGGTCAGTGCCGGCGCGTCGATCACGCGCGAGAAAGACCCGTCGCGGACGCTCGCTCCCGTGCCCGCCAACAATAGCTCGCTCTATTCGCTGGTCACGCCGCAGCTCAGCGTTTCCTACGTCCCCGACGTGTTCGGCCTCAACAAGCGAACGGTCGAAAATCTGGCGGCGCAGGAGCAGGCGACCCGCTACGAAATGATCGCGACCGACATCACGCTCAGCGCGAATGTCGCCGAAGCGGTCATCGCTGAAGCTTCGCTCGACGATCAGATCGCCGCGACCAACGAGCTCGTCGGGATCAATCGCCAGATCCTGAGTCTGCTCCAGTATCAAAAGTCCAAGGGCTATATCGCGGGCCCCGACGTTGCCGCGCAGCAGACCCAGCTCGCGCAGGTCGAAGCGACTCTGCCGCCGCTGCTCAAGCAGCGCGACCAGCAGCACGACCTGATCGCCGTCCTGACCGGCGGATATCCGAGCCAGCTCGATCAGGACAGGCTGACGCTGGCGAGCTTTACGCTTCCCACGGAGCTTCCGCTCAGCCTTCCGTCGACGATGGTCGAGCAGCGGCCCGACGTGCTGCAGGCCGAGGCCAACCTCCACGCCGCGAGCGCTCAGGTCGGCATCGCAACAGCCAACCGGCTGCCCAACATCACGTTGAGCGCCAATGCGGGCAGCAACGCGCTGGCAATCGGGCAGGTTTTCGGCCCCGGAACCGGATTCTGGAATTTGGGCGGCGCGCTTCTTGCGCCGATCTTCAACGGCGGTACGCTCCTCCACGAGCAGCGCGCCGCCCGCGCTGCGTATCGGCAGACGGCCGAGCAATATCGCGGTGCGGTCCTAACCGCCTTCCAGAACGTCGCCGACACGCTCGCCGCGCTCGAGCACGACGCCGAAACCCTGAAGTCCACCGCCGCAGCGGCCGACGCAGCGAAGACCAGCCTCGACCTCGCCCGGATCCAATACAAGGACGGTTATGCCGCATATCTTGTCGTCCTCAACGCGGACCAGGCCTATCAGCAGGCGCGGCTTGCCGAAGTCCAGGCTCAAGCCGATCGCTTCACCGACACCGCCGCTCTGTTCCAGGCGCTCGGCGGCGGCTGGTGGCACCGCCCCGATCTCACGAGCGCGGCCAGTGCACGCTAGGGCCGTATTCCGCACGGCGGTGCTTGCCGCGCTGGCGCTGGTCACTGCTTGCTCCTCGTCGCCCGACGAAAATACCGGCGCGGCGGCCGTCCCGAACGTTCGCCTGACAAAGGCGCAGCGCAGCCATATCCAGCTCTACACGGTCGTCCCCGTCGGCTATCGCGAGACGATCGAAGCGCCCGGCACGGTCGATTTCGACAATGACCAGGCGACGGCGGTCGTGTCGCCCTTCACCGGTCCCGTGACGCGCATTTTCGTCGCGGTGGGCCAGCCGGTGGCGAAGGGCCAGCCGCTCGCGGCCGTAGCTTCGGCGGATGTCGCCAATGCTGTCGCGGCTTATCGCAAGGCTGCGGTCGCCTCGGCCAATGCTCGGCGAGTTGCAGCGGCGGATCGCGATCTTGCCGCGCACAACGGCATTTCGGAGCGCGAAGCTGCGCAGGCGCAGACCGATGCCGCAAGTGCCGAAGCCGACCGGGTCGCGGCGCTGCAGGCGCTGGCGTCGATGGGCGCAAGCCCCGGCTCCGGCCTGAACGGAATTATTCGCGCGCCCGTCTCCGGTATCATCGTCGACAAGACGGTGACTCCGGGCCAGTTGCTCCAGGCCGGGTCGAGCACGGCATTCACCGTCGCCAATCTCTCCCAGGTCTGGGTCCTCGCGCAGGTGTCGCCGGGCGATCTCGCGCAGATCGGTCGCGGCGAAGCAGCGCGGATCGATCCGCGCAACGGCACCGGGCCGTTCCATGGCACGGTCGAGAACGTCTCCGCCTCGGTCGATCCCGATACGCGCGCGGTAGTCGCGCGGATCGTCGCTCCCAACCCGGGGGACCTGCTTAAAAAGCAGATGTACGTCGACGTTTCGATCGAATCCTCGCGCGTCACCAATGGACTGCTGGTGCCGGTGTCCGGGGTCCTTCGCGACGATGAGAACCTGCCGTTCGTCTATGTAGCGCTCCGCGACGGGAGCTTTGCACGGCGCCATGTGACGCTCGGCTACCGCGACAGCCAGAATTACAACGTCACCAGCGGCCTCGAGAGCGGCGACACGGTCGTGGCGAACGGCGCATTGTTCCTCCAGTTCATGCAGAGCCAATGAACGGCGATCCGCCGGAACCAGAACCGGCCGAGCCGCCGCGGACCGGCTCGAACTTCATCAACCGGATCGTCGCCCTCAGCCTCGAACAGCGAATCCTCGTCGCCTTCCTCACCGTGCTCCTGATTGGCGCCGGCTTGCGCGCGTGGGAGCGGCTTCCGGTGGACGCCTATCCCGATTTGTCGCCGCCGATGGTGTCGATCACCGCGCAATGGCCAGGCCACTCGGCGGAAGAGGTGGAGCGGCTGATCACCGTTCCGATCGAGCGCGAAATGAACGGCATCCCCAAGGAGGACAATCTCCGCTCGGTTTCGCTCTACGCATTGTCGAGCATCGACATCACGTTCGACCAGGACACCGACCGCAATTTTGCGCGGCAGCAGGTGTTCAATCGCTTGGCCGGGCTCGACCTTCCGCAAGGAGTCGCGCCCGAGGTCGAGCCGCTGACCTCACCCTCGGGGCTCATCTATCGATACACTCTTCAAAGTCCCGACCGCTCGCCGACCGAACTGAAGACGTTCGAGGATTGGACGGTCGAACCGGCATTCCGGTCGGTGCCCGGGGTCGCCGACGATTCCGGCTTCGGCGGCGGGACGATGCAATATCAGGTGCTGCTCGACCAGTACCGGCTCGCCGGTGCGCGCCTTAGCGCGCAGCAGGTCGAAACCGCGCTTGCCGGCAATAACGGGAACGGCGGCGGCGGCTTTTATTCGGAAGGGGGCCAATTCTACTACGTCCGCGGCCTTGGCCGGCTCCGAACGATGGACGACATCGGCAACGTCGTCGTCGCCGTCCACGACGGCATCCCGACCCTGGTCAAGGATGTCGGCGAGGTGACGCTCGGAATCGCGCCGCGGCTCGGCGAGTTCGGCATCGGCCATCAGGACGATGCGGTCGAAGGCGTCATCATGCTCCGCACCGGCGACAAGACGCAGGACGTGCTGAAGCGCGTTGAGGACAAGACGCGGGAGCTCAACACCAGCGTCCTGCCGAGGGACGTGAAGATCGTGCCGTTCTACGACCGGTCGGACCTCGTCCACGAGACCGTCGTCACGGTCGAGAACAACCTGCTTCGCGGCATGCTGCTGGTGATCGTTGTCCTGATCTTCTTTCTTTACGACATCCGGTCCGGCCTGATCGTCGCGGTCACGATTCCGTTATCCCTGCTGTTCGCTTTCGCCTGTCTCGACCTCCAGGGGGCATCCGCCAACCTTCTGTCGATCGGCGCGATCGACTTCGGAATCCTGGTCGATGCGGCGGTCATCATGGTCGAGAACATCTATCGGCGACTGGCGGAACACGAGGATTCGCCCGCCGGGCTCACGGCGGCCATCCGAGATGCGGCAGCGGAGGTGGACCGGCCTCTGTTCTATTCGGTCGTCGTCATCGTCGTCAGCTTCCTCCCCATCTATGTCCTCTCCGGGCCGTCGGGGGTGCTGTTCAAGCCGATGGCCGATACGATGATCTTCGCGCTGATCGGGTCGCTGATCGTGACTCTGACCCTCCTTCCGGTGCTTTGCTCGTGGTTCATGCGCAGCGGCGTGCGCGAGCGGCGCAATGCCGTCTTCGAGCGCATTCGCTCCTCCTATGTGCGCGGGCTCGATCGCTCCCTCGCGCGTCCGCGCGGAACCGTCCTGGTTTCGGTCGCGCTGTTGCTTGCCGCGCTGCTGCTTTCCGCTGACGTCGGCTCGGAATTCATGCCCCACCTCGACGAAGGCGCTTTGTGGGTCAGGGCGACGATGCCCTACACGATCTCGTTCGACGAATCGGCGAAGATCGTTCCGCAGATCCGCGACATCATCGCTTCCTTCCCCGAGGTCACCGTGGTCGGCTCGGAGCACGGCCGGCCCGACGACGGGACCGACGCGACCGGATTCTTCAACGCCGAGTTCTTCGTCGGACTGAAGCCCTATTCGACATGGCACGGGCCCATTCGCACCAAGCCGCAGCTGATCGCAGCGATCAACGATAAGCTTCAGTCCTTTCCCGGTATCACCTTCAATTACACGCAGCCGGCCGAGGACGCGGTCGACGAAGCCGAAACCGGACTGAAGAGTGCGCTTGCAGTGAAGATCTTCGGGCCCGACCTCAACACGCTCGAGCAGAAGGGCAAGGCGATCAAGGCGGTGCTCGAGCACGTGCGCGGAATCCGCGACGTGACCCTGGTACAGGAGCTCGGCCAGCCGAGCCTTTCGATCGCCATCGATCGCGATAAGATCGCGCGATACGGCATCAATGTCGACGACATCAACGCCCTCATCCAGACCGCGATCGGCGGCGACGTGGCGACCCAGGTCGTCCAGCAGGAGAAAGAGTTCGACCTCGTCGTCCGGTTGCAAGGTCAGTATCGCGACAATCCGGTCGCGATCGGCAATATTCTCGTCGCGACGCCGGGCGGCCAGCAAATCCCGTTGAAAGAGCTCGCCGACATTTCGGTCACCAACGGCGCGTCCTTCATCTACCGCGAAAACAACAGCCGCTTCATCGGCGTGCAGTTCTCGGTCGAAGGCCGCGATCTCGCCGGCGCTGTTCAGGATGCCATGGCGCAAGTCGGAAGGAAGGTTCAGCTGCCCCAGGGCTACAGGCTCGACTGGGGCGGCGAATATAGCGAATATACCGCGTCTCGCGCCCAGCTGATGGCGATCGTGCCGCTGACGCTGCTGCTGATCTTCCTGTTGCTGTTCGTGCTTTACCGGAACTTCAAGTTCCCGGCGATCGCGCTCGCCGGCGTCCTGGTATCCGCACCGGTGGGAGGAATCCTCGCATTGTGGATTACAGGGACGCCGTTCTCCGTATCGTCAGGGATCGGCTTCCTCGCCTTGTTCGGAGTCTCGGTGCAAACCGCTTTGGTCTACATCTCTTACGTCAACGAGCTTCGCCTCGCCGGAACCCCGCTCCGCGAAGCGATCCACGAAGGCGCGATCCTGCGGTTGCGACCGATCATGATGACCGCGCTGGTTGCCGCGCTCGGCCTGCTCCCGGCCGCACTGGCGACCGGCGTCGGTACGGACACGCAGCGGCCCTTTGCTATCGTCATCGTCGGCGGGCTGATCACCTGCCTGGTGATCACGATCTTCCTGATGCCGGCGCTTTATACGCTGGTCGCTCGCGATGGAGACCGGCTCGAAGTTTAAACGCGGTTTGAACTGGGCGCCTTCGCTCGGCTAGGTGCTAGCCATGGGCGGGCACGATCATTCGCATCACGAGAGCGACTTCACGCGCGCGTTCCTTGTCGGCATCGCGCTCAACGTCGGCTTCGTCGTCGTCGAGGCCGCATTCGGCTTCACCGCCAATTCGATGGCTTTGCTGTCGGACGCGGGGCACAACCTGTCCGACGTGCTCGGCCTCGCCGTCGCCTGGGGCGGCGGGTTCATGGCCAAGACCGGCCCCTCGCCGCGCTTCACCTACGGTCTGAAGAAAGCCTCGATCCTCGCAGCGCTCGCCAACAGCCTCTTCCTGATGGTCGCCGTTGGCGCGATCGGGGCCGAAGCGGTGCGCCGGCTGTTCCACCCGTCGCCGACGGAGGGCGGGACGGTGATGATCGTCGCCGCGATCGGAATCGCCGTGAACGGGATCACGGCCCTGCTCTTTTCGCGCCGCGGCCAGGGCGACATCAACATCCGCGGCGCCTTCCTCCACATGGCGGCCGATGCGCTCGTCTCGGTCGCCGTCGTCTTCGCCGGCCTCGTCATCCTCTGGACCGGCCAGCAGTGGGTCGATCCGGTGATGAGCCTCGCCGTTGCCGTGGTGATCCTTTGGGGCAGCGTCGGCCTGTTGAAGGAGTCGATGTGGATGTCGCTCGCCGGCGTCCCGAGCGGGATCGATGTCGACCAGGTCGAGCTAGCGCTTGCTCGGCTCGAGGGCGTCGACGCGGTCCACGACCTCCACATCTGGCCGCTGAGCACGACCGAAACCGCGCTCACCGCGCATCTCGTCACGCCGCACGCCGACTATCCCGACGTGCTCCTGGAAAGCGCTCGCCGGCTGCTCCACGACCACTTCCGCATCGAGCATTGCACGATCCAGGTCGAACGCCATCATGCCGCCCATCACAGCGACTGCTAAGCCATGAACGTCACTCACCTCGAATGCTCGTTGACCGGCGAGCGCTACGAAGCGGGCCGGCCGCACAACGTCAGCCGCGCGGGCAAGCCGCTGCTCGTCCGCTACGACCTCGAAGCGGCGAAACGGACTCTGACTCGCGACAGCCTCTCAGGCCGTGAGCCCGGCATGTGGAAGTGGCGCGAGCTGCTCCCGAACGATGGGGAGCCCGTCAGTCTCGGCGAGCCGGAGACGCCGATCGTGCCGCTTCCGAACATCGGCGGTCCGAATCTGCTCGTGAAGGACGAGGGGCGGCTTCCGACCGGCTCGTTCAAGGCGCGCGGGCTGGCGATGGCGGTAACGATGGCCAAGCAGTTCGGGATCGAGCGAATCGCAATGCCGACAAACGGGAACGCCGGCGCCGCGCTTGCCGCTTACGGCGCTCGGGCGGGGATCGAGACGATCGTCATCTGCCCCGCCGAAACGCCCGCGATCAACGTCACCGAAACCGCCGCATATGGCGCGCGGATCTACGTGGCGGATGGCCAGATCGACGAATGCGGGGCGCTGGTCGGGAAAGGCGCGTCGGACGGGCTGTGGTTCGACTGCTCGACGCTCAAGGAACCTTACCGCCTCGAAGGCAAGAAGGTGATGGGCTTCGAGTTGGTGGAGCAGCTGGGCTGGGAAGTCCCGGACGCGATCTTCTATCCGACCGGCGGCGGCACCGGCCTGATCGGCATGTGGAAAGGCTTCGACGAACTGGAGGCGCTCGGCCTCATCGGTTCGAAGCGGCCGCGGATGTATGCCGTTCAGGCCGAAGGCTGCGCGCCGATGGTCCGAGCGTTCGAGCGCGGCGACGAGTTCGCCGAACGATGGGAGAATGCCGCCACCGTCGCGACCGGGATCCGCGTTCCCAAAGCGGTCGGCGACTTCCTGATCCTGCGCGCGGTTCGCGAGAGCGGCGGCGCCGCGATCGCGGTTTCGGAAGAAGCGATCCTGCAGGCCGTCGACGACGCGGCGCGCGACGACGGCTTCCTCTTCTGCCCCGAGGGCGGCGCGGTGCTTGCGGCATGGCGCAAGGCGCTCGCGGCGGGCCTCGTCGGCCGCGACGAGCGAGTGATTCTCTTCAATTGCGCCAACGGCAACAAATATCCGCTGCCTGACCGGTCGAAGCGCCTGACGCTGGCCGAAGCCAATCCGCGCGCGCTTTAGGCAATAAAAAAGGCTCCCGAAGGAGCCTCGCGGGACCGCTTTTTCGGGGCCCAGAAATGGGTAACCCCGGCAGGTTTGACCCTGCCGGGGCACCATGCTCAGCTTGTCTTTCGACTCCCTAAGCACGAAACAACAATACACCGGATCTGCGGCTGTTCCAGCCCTAAATGACTCATCTCACAAGAAAATTGTGGATGATTCGGTGGACGACTCGGTGCGCAACTTCACACGACTCGCGCACTTCCAACGAAAGAGCCCCGACAGGCTCTCGCCTGACGGGGCTCCCCGTGCTTCCGATCCAATGATCCGCGCCATCGAACAGGGCCGATCCGCAGGCCTTTCAGCCCGGGTTCCGCCCCGGAGACACACATCGGTGATTCCGAAGCACGGCCGATAGAACAGTTGTCGGTCCTGAGGGTTCCTACGGCTGATGACGAAAAAGCGCCGGCTCAGGATCGCGAGCTACAATATCAACGGGATCAATTCGCGGCTTCATGTGCTGACGCGCTGGCTCGAGGAGTTCGGCCCGGACGTGGTCGGCCTCCAGGAGCTCAAATGCACCGACGAGGCGTTCCCCAACGAAGCCGTCGAGGCGCTCGGCTATTCGGCGATCTGGCACGGCCAGAAGAGCTGGAACGGAGTTGCTTTGCTCAGCCGGGTGGGTGCGCCGGTCGAGACTCGCCGAGCGCTCCCGGGCGACCCGAAGCTCGAGCAGAGCCGTTACATCGAAGCGGCCGTGTGCGGAATCCTGGTCGGCAACATGTACGCCCCGAACGGCAATCCCAAGCCCGGCCCCAAGTTCGATTACAAGCTGGCCTGGCTCGACGCTTTGGCGGCCCACGCGCAGGACCTGCTCGACAGCGGCGCTCCGGCGCTTCTGATGGGTGACTTCAACATCATCCCGACGAACGAGGACGTCTACAAGCCCGAGCGCTGGCTCAAGGATGCGCTGTTCGCGCCTGAAGCTCGCGAGAAATACCGCGCCCTGGTCGCCCAGGGCTGGACCGACGCGATCCGACACCTCTTCCCCGATGAGCGTGTCTACACCTTCTGGCATTATTGGCGGAATTCGTTCGAACGCGACGCGGGGATCCGAATCGATCACGCACTGCTGAGCCCTAAGCTCGCGAGCAAGCTGAAAGCGGCGGGAGTCGACCGCACCCCGCGCGGCTGGGAAAAAACCAGCGACCACGCGCCGGTCTGGGTCGAGCTGGAGGTTTGAGCGCTTCTCTAGAAGAAGAACATGATCCGTTGCGTAAGCCGCGGCGAGTTGAAGCGCGCGTCACCCCCAATCCACTCCCCCTCGATCTCGCCCGAATGGGAGATGAAGCCGGGGTAGATCGCCAGCCGGTTGAACAGCCCTTCGATGTGCCCGCAAACCGCGAACCGTTCGTCCGAGGCGGACGGATAGGCCGAGCCGCCGCCTTCCGCCCGCGGCTCACTGCGCGGCTTGAAGAACAACGTGCCGCCGCGCGGCTTCTCGTTGAGGTAGACGAGGCCGAACACGGGCACCGCGTCCGTGTGGGGCTCGCGCTGTGCCGCGCTCAGCTGATCCGGATGCGTGTCGGTGATCGCGAAATCCGTGTCGACGCCGCGCAGCGACGATAGGCGGCGCCCGTCGGGCAATGGAGGCAAACGAGGGACATATTCGCGTGCCACCAGCGCGGCGGCCTTCTGGATGAACGCAGTCAGGGACGGGTCGGCTGCCGGGAACCGCGCTATCCGACCCGGGTAATGAGCGATCCCGGCCGAATAATCGAGCTCCAGTGCCGCTTCGCGCACGGCATGCGGATCCGCGAAAATGCCATCGACCGTCAGATACGGGACTTGCCCGTCGATCAGTCCGACGGAAACTTGCGGCGCACTTCCGGTAGCGAACAGGTCCTTGGCCATCGCGTTCTCATTCGCTGCGCAGT
>Ga0070683_100003656_pt1 | contig 12533 bp, 10 predicted proteins | sample KBSC713LmetaG_FD_64662 | JGI IMG/M metagenome (GOLD analysis project Ga0070683, IMG submission 64662) | Corn rhizosphere microbial communities from Kellogg Biological Station, Michigan, USA - KBS C7.1-3L metaG | ecosystem: Host-associated > Plants > Roots > Rhizosphere ...
CCTTCGGCGCGAAGGCACAGGCAGCGCGCCGGGACGTTCCCGTGGGAGGGGCGCCTACACTGCTGGGGTGCCCCACCGGCGTCAACTCCGACGACGGTTCAGGTCCGCCGATGTCAAGTCACGACCGCTCGTCGCTCCTGTCACGTAGCCCGGACTGCGAGACGACTTGGCCACATTCGACAACGTGGCGGCCGCGATCTCTGCTGCCGCCCGCGCCGTGCACCATCCCGAGAGCCTCGACGACGTGCTGCTCGCCATCGCCACCACCGCCCGAGACTCGCTGCCGGGCTTCGACCTGGTCGGGATCTCCACGGTCGACCGCAAGGGCACGGTCGTCACGCGTGCCGTGACGGACGCGTTGGTCTACGAGCTCGACCAGCTGCAGTACAGCCAGGGCGAGGGCCCGTGCCTCGACGCGATGGGTGAGTCCCGCAAGGTCCTCGCACCGCGACTGCGAAGCGAACAGCGGTGGCCACGCTACGTCCCGGTGGCTCTGAAGACCGGGTTGAGGTCCCAGATGGCCATCCAGCTGGGCCTGGACGACATGGGCACGCTGGGCGGCCTCAACATGTACTCGACGACCCACGACGACATCGACGAGGACGCGCCGGCACTGGCCGAGCTGTTCGCCGCGCACGCTGCGATCGCGTTGGGGAGCGCTCGAGAGATCGAGACCCTCAACACGGCCCTGCACACCAGGAAGGTGATCGGTCAGGCGCTGGGCATCCTCATGGAGCGTTACCAGCTCACGGAGGATCGCGCGTTCGCCTTTCTGCTCCGTGCCTCCAGCACCAGCAACACGAAGCTGAACGTGGTAGCCCAGGAGATCGTCCTCGAAGCGAACATCATGCACCGGGACGACGGGGAGGGTAGCTCGTCGGCCTGACGGGCCGAAAACCCGGCGCGCCGAGCGGACCGGTGCGTCAGACTGCCCGCCGTGGAAGAGCAGTGGACCGATCCGGAGTGGTTGGCGAGCGCGGTGGCCTGGATCGACGACCGGCTCGCAGCAGCCGGGCGCAGGCGTACCGGTGAGCCCGACCAGGGCCACGTGCGCCCGTGGGCGACGGTGCTCCGCGTGCCGACCGAGACCGGTTCCGTGTGGTTCAAGGCGAACGCACCCGAGCTGCGCCACGAGGCTATGGTCACGCTCCTGCTCTCGCGCCGGGTCCCCGACCGTGTGCCTCCGCTGATCGCCGACGACCCCGACCGGGGATGGATGCTGATGGCCGACGGAGGTCGTCGGCTGCGCGAGCTGGTGGCCGAGGAGCGCGACCTGTCGCGATGGGACGACGTGGTCGAGGGTGCGGCCGACATCGCGCGGGCGATGGAGCCGGACGTCGACGAGCTCCTCGCGGCCGGCGTCCCCGACGCTCGCCTCGCGACCCTCCCCGACCGGTACGCCGCGCTGGTGGCGATGGACGGGATGGAGGGGCGATTCCGCGACGCCGTCCCGCGGGTGCGCGAGATGGCCGAGGAGCTGGCGACGTACGGCGTGACGGAGACCCTGCAGCACGACGACCTCCACGACGGTCAGGTCTTCGTGCGCGACGACCGTCAGCTGATCCTCGACTGGGGAGACGCCGTCATCTCCCACCCCTTCTTCACGCTCTCGGTCACGCTGGAGGGGGTGGTCGCGTGGGGCCTCGACGACATGGAGAACGCCGTCGACATCGAGCCGCTGATCGACCGCTACCTCCGACGCTACGAACCCGATCGCCCGGAGCTGCGCGACGCCTTCCCGCTCGCTCTGCGCCTGGGGTGGGCCTGCCGTGCGGTCAACAGCACGACCCTCGAGGACCCGGAGAGCACCCGGACCAGGTTGCGGATGTTCCTCGACGGCAAGCCCTGAGACGCAGGTCGCGTTTCGGCAGCCCCTGAGCGGGCACGAACGGGCGTGAGGACACGACACATCGGCAACGACTCGGTCGGGCGCACCGAGGTCGGCGCGATCGGCCTCGGTCTGATGACCTTCGACCAGACCGGCACCCAGCCGCGCGAGCAGCTGGCCGCCACGGTGCGGGCCGCGCTCGACGCGGGCATCACCCTCTTCGACACCGCCGACGCCTACGGCCCCGGCGATGACCTCGGTGCCGGCGCCCAAGGCGAGAACGAAAGGCTCATCGCCGGGCTCCTCGACGAGCTCGGCGTCCGCGACCGCGTGCTGCTCGCGACCAAGGGTGGCCACGTGCGCACCGATGAGGGCCTCTGGGAGGTCGACAGCAGGCCGGAGCACCTCCGTCGTGCCGTCGACGACAGCCTGGGACGGCTGGGTGTCGAGCAGATCGCGCTCTGGCAGCACCATCGGCCCGACCCGGACGTTGCCTACGAGGACGTCGTCGGCACCCTCCAGGAGATCCACGCGACCGGCAAGGTGCGGATGGTCGGCCTGTCCAACGCCGACGCGGACCAGATCCGGCTGGCACACAAGGTGCTCGGCCACGCACTGGTCAGCGTGCAGAACCAGTTCTCCCCCGCGTTCCGGAGCAGCCGGCCCGAGATCCACCTCTGCGAGGAGCTGGGTCTCGCCTTCCTGCCGTGGAGTCCGCTCGGCGGCCTGTCCGACGCCAAGGAGCTGGCCGAGAAGCACCCGGCCTTCGCCGGGGTCGCGGACCGGCGAGGCGTGAGCGCCCAGCAGGTGGCGCTGGCGTGGGAGCTGGCCCAGTCACCGGTCGTCATCCCGATCCCCGGTGCCAAGCGACCCGCGTCGGTCATCGACTCGGCGGCCGCCGCCGACCTCGAGCTGACCGACGAGGAGATCGCCGAGCTCGACGCCGACGGCTGACGTCGGACATGGGTCAGGACAGGTCGTGGTTCTCGCAGTGCAGCCCCATCCGCATGCCGTTGGCGCCGTACTTGTGCGGCACGGGTGCGGTGAAGTGATAGCCGGCGAAGTGCGCCTGCTGGGCAGGGGTGGTGTGGGCGGGTACGGCCGGCGCCGAGGTCGCCGACGCGACGTACGACGAGGACACGAGTACCCCGCCGAGCGCCACCGCACCGAGAGCGGACGTGATCCGGGTGAGTGTCATGGTGAGCCTCCTCCGGACGTGGTGCTCCCACGGTAGGCCTCGAGAGCCCGCTGGGGTAGCCGCCCGCCCCGGTCCGGTCAACCGACCGCGATCTCGGCGATCCACTCGGCGACGCGGGCCGGCTCGTGTCGGAGCGCCGCCTCGTGGGCGGCGACCTCGGTCATCGAGATGCCGGGCACCCGGGACTCGTACCAACCGCCGCACGGCTCGAGCCGCTCACGCTCCATGAACGCGAGCTTGCGCTCGCGGATGGCGTCCGGTGCCGCCGGGGCGAAGACCAGGAACGTGTTGGTGTGCGGAGGGTCGGGGCTCACGGTCAGCCCCCGCTGGGTCAGCTCGGCGGCCAGCGACCGAGCCCACGCGACGTACTCCCCCATCCGGGGCAGACCCTCCTTGAGGCCGGCGAGCGCGGAGACGGCGTACGGCGTGAGGTGGAACAGGGTGCCGCCCATCCGGCGCCGCCACGTGCGCGCCTCGTCGACGACGTCCACGGGGCCGACCAGGGCGGCTCCGGCGAGAGCCTCGAGGCCCTTGTAGAACGAGACGTACAGAGTGTCGACGAGGTCGGCGATCTCGCTCAGCTCCTTGCCCCAGTAGGGCTGCGACTCCCAGATGCGGGCCCCGTCGGCGTGCAGGGGTACGCCGAGCTCGCGGGCCGTCGTGGACAGCGCCGTGAGGTCGTCCCACGACGGGAGCAGGCAGCCGGCGTCGCGCAACGGCAGCTCGACCAAGGCGGCACCGAGCCCCGGGGACAGTCGCCGCAGGTCGTCCGCCGTGGGGGTCACGAACCCTTCGGTGAGGTGCTCGAACTCGAACCCGTGCAGACGCCGGGGCCCGTCCTCCTCGTGCTTGAGCAGGTGGGACACGTCGGGGATCGCCACCCGGGTCGACCCGCGGCGGTCGCACCACACCCGCAGGGCGGCCTGCTGGGCCATGATCCCGCTCGGGAAGAATGCGGCGGCCGGCTTGCCGAAGAGCTCGGCCACCTCCGCCTCCAGGCGCGCGACCGGCCCCTTCTCGGCGTAGACGTCCCACTCGTCGATCCCCAGGTCGTCGGCGGCGTCGGCGACGGCGCGCAGCACCTGGGCCGGCGTGCGCCGGGCGTGCCAGAAGACCGTGGTCTCGCAGGCGTCTGAGGCGGCTCGGAGCTTGTCCTGCAGTGCGTCGTCCACGACGGCCAGCCAACCAGTCCGGGCGGGGGCACGACAAACGATCAGGTCAGCGCGCGGGTGCCCTCGGGCGGACCCTCGCCGCGCGTCACGGCCCCGACCATGTCCTGCAACGCGGTCATCGCGACCCACTGCGGGAACGGCCCGAAGCTGACGCGGGCGACGCCGAGCTCCTGCAGCCGGCCCAGTGGCGGACAGCCGGGGAAGGGGAGCATGGTCAGGCGCAGGGGCCCGAACGCATCGACCAGCGCGATGACCTGCTCCTCGCTGAGCCGACCGGGCACGAAGACCACCGGGGCGCCGGCGTCGAGGAAGGCGCGACCGCGTGCGGTCGCATCGGCGAGCACGTCGTCGGGGTCCTTGCCGTCGGCCTCCAAGAAGGCATCGGTGCGGGCGTTGAGCACGAAGTCGGGCACACCCTCGTCGACCGCCACCCGCATCACCGCCTCGACGACCGCTGCGGCCTCGGCCACCGGCTGGAGCTGGTCCTCGATGTTGCAGCCGACCACGCCCAGACCGATCGCCCGGCGTACGGTCTCGGCGGCGTCGCCGTAGCCCGCCTCGAGGTCCGCGGTCACGGGCAGGTCGACCGCGTCGGCGATGCGACCGACGGCCTCCAGCATCAGGTCGCGCGGGATGTGCTCGCCGTCCTCGTAGCCGTACATCGCCGCGATCGAGTGGCTGGCGGTCGCGATCGCGCGGGTGCCTTCCGTCCGGGCCACGACCCGGGCGCTGGCGACGTCCCAGACGTTGACGAGGGTGAGCAGGGCCGGATCGGTGTGGAGGGACAGCAGGGCGGTCGCCCGCTCGGCGGTGGAGGTCATGGTTCCGAGTATGTCGGCGCCGGTCACCCCCAGAACACCCGGTCGACGACGGCGCGGGCGTGGCGGGTGGTGCGCAGGTGGTCGTTGACCATCTCGTCGGAGCGGCCGGGGCCGTAGCCCAGGATGCTCGCGACCGCGGACCGCTCGCGCGCGTCGCGGGGCACCTGGTCGCCGGTGCGGCCGGTGACCAGGGTGATCGCGTTGCGCAACCGACTCACCGACCGCCACGCGTGGTGCAACGCGGCATGGTCGGCGGCGTCGACGAGGTCGGCGTCGCGGGCGGCGTCGAGGGCCGTCAGTGTGCGGGGGCTGCGCAGGGCCGGCACCCGGCCGGCGTACCGGAGCTGGAGGAGCTGGACGGTCCACTCGATGTCGGCCAGGCCGCCGCGGCCGAGCTTGAGGTGGGTGTGGGGGTCGGCTCCGCGTGGCAGGCGCTCGCGCTCGACGCGCGCCTTGATCCGCCGGATCTCCCCCACATCGGCCTCGGTGATCCCACCGGCCGGATACCGCAGCGGGTCGATCAGGGCCGTGAACCCCGCGCGCACGCTCGGGTCCCCCACCACCGCGTCGGCCCGGAGCAGCGCCTGCGCCTCCCAGACCTTCGACCACTTCGCGTAGTAGGCGGCGTACGACGCGAGGGTGCGCACGAGCGGGCCCTGCTTTCCCTCGGGCCGGAGGTCGGCGTCGACCACGAGGGCCGGATCGGTGGCGGGCGCCAGCAGGAGCTGGCGGAGCTCGTGGGCCACCGCGTGGGCGTACGCCGTCGCCTCCTCGACGTCGTCGCCGTCCGGCTCGTGCACGAACAACACGTCCGCGTCACTGCCGTAGGAGAGCTCGAAGCCGCCGTAGCGACCCATCGCGACCACCGCCATCCGGGTCGGTGCCGCGTCGAGGCCGCGCTGGGTCCGCACCGACCGCCCGGCGACCTCGAGAGTCGCCTCGAGGGTCGCATCGGTGAGGCGCGAGAGCGCCGCCCCGACCGTGGCCACGTCGATCTCGCCGAACAGCTCGCCCACCGCCACCCGGAACAGCTCGCGGCGCCGGATCGCCCGGATCGAGCGCACCGCCTCCGCCGGATCCGTCTGCCGTTCGGCCGAGGCCCGCATCCGCTCGAGCAGGGTCTCGGAGCCGAGCGGGACCAGGTCATCGGCGAGCATGCGGACGCCCTCCGGCTCGCGCTCGAGCAGGTCGGTGGCATAGCGTGACGTGGCCAGGAGCCGGGCCAGCCGTTCGGCGACCTGACCCTCGTCCCGCAGGGTCTTGAGGTACCAGTGCGTCGAGCCGAGGCTCTCGCTGATCCGGCGGAACCCGAACAGTCCGGCGTCCGGGTCCGGGGCGTCGGCGAACCAGTCGAGCATGGCCGGGAGCAGCGCCCGCTGGATGGCCGCGGTGCGGGTCACGCCGTTGGTGAGGGCCTCGAGATGGCGCAGCGCGCCGGCCGGGTCGGCGTATCCCAGAGCCGCGAGACGCTGTCCGGCCGCCTCGGTGGTCAGCCGTACGCCGGCGGCGGGCACGCGAGCCACCGCCTCGAGCAACGGCCGGTAGAAGAGCTTCTCGTGCAGTCTGCGCACCTCGCGGCGATGGTGTCCCCAGGCCGCCTCCAGTGCCCGGTCCGCTTCCTTGCCGAAGCCCATGCTGCGGCCGAGCCGCCGCAGCGAGTCGGCGTCCGCGGGGACGACGTGGGTGCGACGCAGGTGCTGGAGCTGGATGCGGTGCTCGAGCGTGCGGAGGAACTCGTACGCCGCGTGCAGGGCCTCGCCGTCCTCGCGACCGACGTAGCCCCGGGCGGTCAAGGCGTCGAGCGCGTGCAGGGTGCCGGGGTCACGGAGGTGCTCGTCGGTACGGCCGTGCACCAGCTGGAGCAGCTGGACGGCGAACTCGACGTCGCGCAGCCCGCCGGCGCCGAGCTTGAGCTGGCGCTCGGCGTCGCGCGGGGAGATCGTGTCCAGGACGCGTCGTCGCATCGCCTGGACGTCTCCGACGAAGCCGTCTCGTTCGGCGACCTGCCACACCATCGGCTCGACGAGGCCGACGAAGGCATGCCCGAGCGGGAGGTCGCCGGCGACGGGCCTGGCCTTGAGCAGGGCCTGGAACTCCCAGGTCTTCGCCCAGCGCTCGTAGTAGGCGCGGTGGCTGGCCAGGGTGCGGACCAGGGGGCCGGCCTTCCCCTCGGGTCGCAGGTTGGCGTCGACCGGCCAGATCGTGCCCTCGCCGGTGTGGTCGGAGCAGGCCTGCATCAGCAGGGAGGCGAGGTGGCCCGCGACCTGCGCCGCTTTCGCCTCGCCGGCCCCCTCGGCCGGCTCGAAGACGTAGAGGACGTCGACGTCGGAGACGTAGTTGAGCTCGTGGCCGCCGCACTTGCCCAGCGCGATCACGGCGAGGCGGACCGAGCCGGCGTCGGCCACCTGCGAGCGGGCGATCGCCAGGGCGGCCTCGAGCGTGCCGGCCGCGAGGTCGGACAGCTCGGCCGACGCGTCGTCGATGCCGAGGTGGTGGGCCAGGTCGCGGGCGGCCAGCCGGGTGAGGAGCCGGCGGTACTCGACCCGGAGCGCGTCGAGGGCCTCCGCGTGAGGCACGGTCGCGGTCGGCTGGTCGCTCGACGGGTCGGCACCGACGGCCCGCACGAGCGCGTCGCGCACGGAGTATGCCGTGGGGCGGGTGGAGCCCAGCCAGGGGTCGCCGAGCTCGCGCCACTGCTCGGGGTGCCGGCAGAGGTGGTCGGTCAGGGCCAGGCTCGCTCCCAGCACCGAGAACAGGCGCACCGCCGCGTCCTCGTCGGCGGCCAGCTCGCCCACCAGACTCGGCCCGGCCCGCTCGGCCAGCCGCACCAGACCGGCGAGCGCCTGGTCGGGGTCGGCGGTGCGCGCGAGCAGGTTGACCAGGGAGTCCGTGAGGCCGCCGAGCCGGCCGAGGTCGTCGGCAGCCCGCGCGGAGTCCTCGAAGCCCAGCCGCAGCAGGTGCCGCCGGGAGCTCTCCGGCCGGCTCATCGCCGGATCAGTCGGCGGCCGAGGAGGCGCCGACGAGGCTCGCGAACCGCTCCGCCAGCGGGCGCCAGGCGTCGTCGAGTTCGGATCGCGCGCGGCCGAGATCGTCGAGCAGCTGCTCCTTCTCCGTGGAAGTCAGGCCGCCGTCGTTGGCCCATCGGGCGACGAGGGCGGCGTCGACCTCGGGGTGCCACTGGATGCCCCACACGGTCGGCGCGTAGCGGACCGCCTGCACCTCGCCGCTCGGTGCGGTGGCCAGCTGTTCAGCCCCCTCCGGGATGCGCGCGACGACGTCGTCGTTCCAGTGCATGGCCCGGTGGGGCCCGACGACGGCGCCGAGCAACGGATCGTCGACGGCTCCGGCCGAGAAGCCGACGTCGGTGAGCCCGAGCTGGCGGCCTCTCGGGTTCACGACCACCTCGCCGCCGAGCGCGACCGCGCACAGCTGGTGGCCCAGGCAGATGCCGAGCGTCGGGACCTCCGCGGCCGCGGCCTTCCTGATCAGCTCACGGGTGGCGGGAAGCCAGGGCGCCTTGTCGTCGTCCTGCGCGCCCATCGCGCCACCCATGACCACCAGGCCGTCGAAGTCGTCGGTCGTCTCGGGAACCGGGTCGCCGTCGTAGGCACGGCGGACCGTGAGGTCGACACCGGTCATCCAGGTGCCCATCAAGTGGATCGGGTCGTCCGCCTCGTGCTGGACGACGAGCACACGCGCAGTCACGTGCCCACGGTAGCGGGACGGGTGCCGAGCCACCTCACAGGACGGGCAGCATCCGGTCGCGCTCGAAGACCGAGACCTCGGTGCGGTACTCGTGCCACTCCTGGCGCTTGTTGCGCAGGAAGAAGTCGAAGACGTGCTCCCCCAGCGTCTCGGCGAGCAGCTCGGAGTCCTCCGCGACCGCGATGGCCTCCGCGAGGCTGGACGGCAGCGGCTCGATGCCCAGGCTCTTGCGCTCGCGCTCGGTCAGCGACCACACGTCGTCCTCGGCCTCGCGCGGCAGGTCGTAGTCCTCCTCGATCCCCTTCATCCCGGCGGCCAGCACGACGGCGTACGCCAGGTAGGGGTTGCAGGCGGAGTCGATCGTGCGCAGCTCGACGCGGGTGGAGACGCCCTTCTGCGGCTTGTACATCGGCACCCGCACCATGGCGGAGCGGTTGTTGTGGCCCCAGCAGATGTACGACGGGGCCTCCCCGCCACCCAGCAGCCGCTTGTAGCTGTTCACCCACTGGTTGGTGACCACCGCGATCTCGCTGGCGTGCCGGAGCACCCCGGCGATGAACTGCCGGCCGGTCTTGGACAGCTGGTACTCCGCGCCCGCCTCGAAGAAGGTGTTGCGGTCGCCCTCGAAGAGGGAGACGTGGGTGTGCATCGCCGAGCCCGGGTGGGTCGTGAACGGCTTCGGCATGAACGTCGCCCAGACCCCCTGGCTCAGCGCCACCTCCCGGATCACGGTGCGGAACGTCATGATGTTGTCGGCGGTGGAGAGGGCGTCGGCGTACCGCAGGTCGATCTCCTGCTGGCCCGGCCCGCCCTCGTGATGGCTGAACTCCACCGAGATGCCCATCGACTCCAGCATCGTGATCGCCTCGCGGCGGAAGTCGGCGCCCTGCGACTGGGCGGTGTGGTCGAAGTAGCCCGACCGGTCGACCGGGATCGGCTCGCCCCCGGGGACGGGTGAGTCCCTGAAGAGGTAGAACTCGATCTCGGGGTGGGTGTAGAAGGTGAAGCCCTGGTCGGCGGCAGTGCCCAACGTGCGCTTCAGGACGTGGCGAGGGTCGGCGTACGACGGGGAGCCGTCGGGCATCACGATGTCGCAGAACATCCGGGCCGTGTTCGGCCCGTCGCCGCTGCGCCACGGCAGGATCTGGAACGTCGCGGGGTCGGGCTTGGCGAGCATGTCGGCCTCGTAGACACGGGCGAAGCCCTCGATCGCCGAGCCGTCGAAGCCGATTCCCTCGTCGAAGGCTCCTTCGAGCTCGGCGGGGGCGACCGCGACCGACTTGAGGAACCCGAGCACGTCGGTGAACCAGAGGCGGACGAACCGGACGTCGCGCTCCTCGAGCGCGCGCAGCACGAAGTCTTCCTGCTTGCCCATGGGGCGAAGTCTGTCCCAGCCGTGTTACGGCGATGTTGCGGATGTCAGGTGTCGGCCGCCAGCTGGGCTGCCTGCTTCAGGAGCGCCCTGCCCTGCGCGAGCTCGGACTGCAGCTCCCCGTTGCCGGGTGCGATGCCCTTCGCCGCCCGCGCGAGAGTCGCCTTCATGCGGGCAGCCACCCGGTCGCGATGGTCGGCCAGCGACAGCAGCGACTGCTGCTCGGTCGTGTACGTCGAGTCATCCGATGCGGACCCGCTCGCCAGCGCCTTCGATTCCGCGATCAACGTGTTCGTGGCGAACTCCCCGACACTCGAGTTGATCTGCCGGTACACGCTGCCCAGCCCTGTCAGCTGACGCAGCGAGCTGCTCGGGGAGGTCAACCCCTGGGTGATCACCTGGCCGTCGGTCTGGTAGTCGTCGGTCAGGCCGACCAGGTGGAGCAGCGTGGGCCGCAGGTCGGTCTCCTCGACCCAGGTCCCCCGCGTCGACGCCTCGGGCACCGTGTGCGTCGAGTTCGGGTCCTGCGACTCGTTGCCTTCGCTCGGACCAGGACCGTCCACCTCGAGCCTGGCCACCCCGGGGCCCGCGATCGCGGCCCAGGTGATGTCGATGTTCGGGGAGTAGTACCCGTGGTCGTAGGCGAACCCGTTGTTGAACGAGACGTTCGGTCCGGATGTCGTGAAGAAGTAGTCAGGCATCGGGAAGATCGAGTACGTCGGTGTTCGCAACGGGTCATTGGTCTGCATGTGCAGCACCCGTTGTTCGAGCGCGCCGGCCTGATACTTCGCGATCTTCTCGTTCGGTATGCCGCTGTAGGTGAGTTCGGAGGTCATGCCGGCGGTGTCCCGTTCGAGCTGACGCACCGTCGGGTCGTCGGCGGCCGGCTGACCGTGCACGTAGATGGAGGCGCCCTGCGGCTGCAGGTCGAACTGCGTGGCGGAGCTCGCCGTCGTGGAGAGCTGGCCCCTGATGTTGGTCGCCAGCTCGCCGTCCTGCGAGCTCGTGTAGTTACAGGGCACGGTGACGCCGTCACAGCCGGCGGGCGTGGGCTGGGTAGCCCGACCGACGTTCGCGCCCGCGAACTGGTCGTTCTCCTCGGCGCTGATCATGAACTCGGTGTTGGCGGGCGTGATGCCGTCGTCCGCGAGGCGCTGGAAGAACTTCGCGAAGGCGTCGTCGTACGCCTTCAGCGCCGCGACGGAACAGGCGTCACCCGGGCCGAGGGCGTTCCCGGGGGAGGTGCATCCGCTGGCACCGGCCTTCTTGTCGTGGGTGTCCGAGATGTAGCCGTAGGTCACCGGGATGCCGGCCTCCTGCATGTCGGCCAGCACGGCCAGGCTCTGCGAGGCGGTCGGGTTGAAGCCCGGGAAGCCGGGCGTGTGCGTGAACGACTCCTGCAGCGTCTGGCCGTCGAGGTCCACGAGGTTCCCGTTGGCGTCGGTGACCTGGTAGCCGTCGTGCGTCGCGTTCGGACCGCCACCGATCGCCGGCGCCACGTACTTGGCGCCGAACAGCGCCTGGTACCCGTCGTAGCCGCCGGGCTCGGTCGGGAGCGCGTCGGCCACGGGGCGCGACGAGTCGGCGCAGAGCGACGCCCCCTGCGCACAGTGGATGGCCTCACCGACGTATTGCGCGACCTCCACGTCCTTGAACCTGTCCCCGTCCGCCGCCGTCTGCATCGCCTCGGGCGAGCCGGCGCCGAACACCGTCGGGACGTCGACGGCGGGGTTCTCGAGCACCATGTTGGCCGTCGAGAAGTTGCCGACCGTGCAGCCTGCGCGTGTGAACGGGACCCAGGGGGCCGGTGTCGTGCGGTCCGGAGCACCGCTCGCAGGGACGGTGTCGGAGTAGGTCATCGAGGGCGCCGTGTCAACCGTGCTCGCCACGGGCGGCGACGTCTTGGTGTCGATGACGGGCGACGTCCAGTACGTGAAAGACGCCGCGGTGTCGGTGGTGCCGTTCGGGTTGTAGACGTTGTAGGTGTTGCTCACCGGTTGGCCGTGCCGGTCGCCGTACAACCCGGTGTAGATCGAGAGACTGTCGTCGGCCGTGTGGGCGATCAGCGGCGTGTGCGAGTTGGAGAACACGGTGCCGTTGGACTCCAGGAAGTTGAGCAGGTGCGGCATCTGCTCCAGGTCCGACGGGACGTGGGGGTTGTCCCGGAAGAAGTGCACGTTGTCGAACACGATCTCGATCACGTGCTTGACGCCGTGGCCGAGCTGGCAGCCCGAGGGATCGGCTCCGGCCGCCGGGGGCGCGGCCCCGATCGCGGCGACGCCTCCCGCCGCTGAGGCGAGCACCAGAGCGGCGGCGGAGATGCCTGCCCTGCCCTGGGTGAGGATCTTCGTACGAACGGCCATGACCGATTTCCCCCTCCGACAGCGGAAACCCCCGATTGCTCGACACGCTAGCCCCGCGCCGCCCCGGTGGGAAC
>Ga0070683_100003657_pt1 | contig 12533 bp, 13 predicted proteins | sample KBSC713LmetaG_FD_64662 | JGI IMG/M metagenome (GOLD analysis project Ga0070683, IMG submission 64662) | Corn rhizosphere microbial communities from Kellogg Biological Station, Michigan, USA - KBS C7.1-3L metaG | ecosystem: Host-associated > Plants > Roots > Rhizosphere ...
CGACGCCTTCGCAGCTGCTGGGCACGCTGACCCCGCGCGAGACGGAGGTGCTCAAGCTGATCGCCGAGGGCCTGTCCAACCCCGAGATCGCGGCCCGCCTGGTGGTCACCGAGGAGACCGTGAAAACCCACGTCAGCCGCGTCCTGAACAAGCTCGGCCTGCGCGACCGCACCCAGGCAGTGGTGGTCGCCTACGAAAGCGGCCTGGTCGTCCCGGGAAGCCGTTAGGGTCTGTGTCGGACTCCTGACGCGCCAGGATGTATCCCCGTTCCACGCTGGTGTGCTGTCCACTACCGTCGCGGGGGCGGTTGAACCGCAGCCACCCGACTTACGTAGACGCTGACAACGCCCGCCAACCGGTCTGCGTCAGGTGACAGGAGACATCCATGACGGCCGCGAACCAACAAGCGACCTCCGCAGCTCACGCCGCTGCTGGCCGCCCCGCGACCCCCTCGCGCTCGCATCCGGCGGTGACCGGTCGGATAGTTCTGCTGGTCGTCATACTGATCAATCTGGTGATCGTGGAGGCGATGTGGGTCACGGCGCCCGTCGCCAAGAACACGCTCGTCGCGATCGGCCAGTGGCTCGGCCTCCACGCCGCGCTGATCATGATCTTCCAGCTGGTGATGGTCGCCCGGCTGCCGTGGCTGGACCGCCGGCTCGGCATGGACAAGTTGACGTCACTGCACCGGTGGACCGGTTTGACCCTTTTCTGGGTCGTCCTCCTGCACCCGACCTTCGTGATGCTCGGCTACGCGGAGCACGACAACGCGCCGTTCACCAAGGAGTTCACCAACCTGGCCAAGATGATGCCGACGCTCCTGGGCATGTTCGCCGCCGGAGTCGTGGTGATCGCCGCCGGGCTGTCCATCCGGTTCGCCCGCAAGCGCCTGCCGTACGAGCTGTGGCACACCATCCACATGTTCCTGTACGTTGCGGTCGCCTTGGCCCTGATCCACCAGGCCTACGAGGGCTCGACGTTCAAGCAGAACCTGTTCACCACCGCGTACTGGTGGGTGCTCTGGACCGTCGCCATCGTCGCGCTGCTCGTCGGGCGGGTCATCGTGCCGCTCATCCGCAACGCGCGGCACCAGTTCCGGGTCGCCGCCGTCGTGCCCGAGTCACCCGACGTGACGTCGGTGTACGTGACCGGTCGCGACCTGCACAAGCTGCGCGCCCAGGCCGGACAGTTCATGATCTGGCGGTTCCTCACACCCGGCCGCTGGTGGCAGGCCAACCCGTTCTCGCTGTCGGCCGCCCCGGACGGGCGCCACCTGCGCCTGACCGCGAAGGCCGTCGGCCGGACCAGCTCCGGTCTGCGTACCCTGCCGATCGGCGCCCGCGTCTACATCGAAGGCCCGTACGGCGCGCTGACCAGCTTGCACCGCACCAAGCCGGGCACGCTGCTGATCGCCGGCGGCGTCGGGATCACCCCGATCCGGGCGCTGCTCGAGGAGCTCGGCCAGGGCGTCGTGCTGCTCTACCGGGTCCACGCGATGACCGACGCGGTCCTGCTCGAGGAGCTCAAGAAGCTGGCCCGCGCCCGCGGTGCGATCCTGCACGTGCTCACCGGACGCACCGGCGCCGGCAACCCGCCGAACATCCCGTTCGCGCCGCAGAACCTCGCCCACTTCGTGCCCGACATCGCGCACCGGGACGTGTTCATCTGCGGCCCGGCGGCGATGACCGACGCCGTGGTGGTCAGCCTGAAGCAGCTCGGGGTGCCGCGGACGCAAATCCACGCCGAGAAGTTCGCGCTGGCCGGCGGCTGAGCTTGACCCTCCAGTAGCTGGAATGTTTACCGTGCTGGGTCATGGAACCCGAGCACAAGATCACGCGAGACATCTACGGCATGCCGGCCTTCGTGACGTTCACCGTCGCCGACCTGGAGCGAACCGTCGACTGGTACGTCAACGGCCTCGACTTCGTCGACCTGTTCCGCCTGCCCGGCCTCGCCCACCTACGGCGCTGGCGCTACCAGGACATCCTCGTCCGGGTCGGGACGCCACCGGCGGCCGGCGACTGGACCTACAGCGTCATGGCCGACGCCGAGGACCTGGAGGCGCTGGCCGAGCGGGCCCGGGCCCACGGCGGCGGGCCGGTCGAGGGGCCGTTCGACACGCCGTGGAACACCCGCGACGTGCGGGTGACCGACCCGGACGGGTATACGGTGGTCTACACGGCACGCCGCCCGGAGGGCGAACGGGACGTGGCGTTCAGCGCGATGATGCAGCGCGAGGCCTCCCGCCAGCTGGGAATCTGAAGCCGGAAGCGGCCCTGCGCTAGGCGACGCGGCCGAACCCGTAGGTCACCGCATGATCGATCGGGTGATAGGCGACCACGGTCCCGGGATGCCCGGCGTCGATGACCCGGCCGGCCCCCTGCGAAGCGGTACTGGCCTGCGCAATGCCCGGAATGCCAACCGCCACCAGGGCCGCGGCAGCCACCAACACCATCCCCCGTAGAAATCGCATGGCGGCCAGTTTAGGGCGCATATCGTGACGATCGTGAATGTTGACGACGTGAACGTGGCGATTGCCGCCGCCCAAGCCGGAGCCGCCGTCGCCCGGGCTCGATTCGGTACGGCGCTGGACCGCATCGACAAGTCGCATCTGGACTTCGCCACCGCCGCCGACATCGAGGCCGAGCAGGCCATCCTCGGTGTCCTGCGGGCCGAGCGCCCCGACGACGCCGTCCTCGCCGAGGAGAGCGGACTGACCGGCGCCGGCGACGCCGAGCGGACCTGGCTGGTCGACCCGCTGTGCGGCACGCTGAACTTCGCCGCCAACACGACGATGGTCGCGGTCAACGTCGCGCTGCGGACGGGCACCGAGGTCCGCGCGGCCGCGGCCGCCGACCCGTTCGCGGACGAGGTGTTCTGGACCGACGGCTCGGGGGCTTACCGGCGTTTCCGCGGTGCCGACGAGCCGCTCCGCCCGTCCGCCGACTCCCTGCTGGTCGACGTCAACCTCGATCCGCCGTTCCCGAGCGCGCCGCGGTTCGAGGCGGTTCGGCTGCTCGCCCATCCGGGGTTCAATGAGCGCTTCCGGCCGCGGGTGTTGTCGACGTCACTGGCCATCACCTGGGTGGCGGCCGGCCGGCGAGCCGCCTACGTCACCGACGGCTACGAAACGTTCAGCGTCCACTCCGCGAGTGCGATCGCCATTTGCCAAGCGGCCGGGTGCGTGGTCACCGACCTGTGGGGCGGCCCACTGGACGCCGACGCGTCCGGGCTCATCGCGGCGGCCGACGAGGAAACCCACGCCCACCTGCTGGCGATGATCTAGGGTCGGTGTCTAGTCCTCGGGTGCGCGGTGCCGGCCGGTGCGCTCGATGCTCACTTGCGGGAAGCCGGAGCCCGGCTGCGCGTCCGGGCAGCGCAGCCGCAGCTCTTTGTGCCCGAACGGGCTGTCGACGAGCCAGCAGTGGTGCGGCGACGGGCTGCCCGGATGCCGATACCAGTCGAAGAACCGGCACGTCACGCACATGCGCATGACCGGGATCTGCCCGTTGTCCTGTAACCGCCGGATGTGACCGGTCACCACGGTCAGCAGTTGCCGCTGCTTGTCCTCATTCAGCTTGTGCATCTCGGCGAGCAGGTCGGCGGCCCAGTTCAGATGCTCAGCCGGCTGGCTGCGGCCGGCTCGGGTCAGGCTGATCTGGACGTCGGTGGGCGTGTAGGACGGGGACGGCTCGATGGCGACCAGCCCCTCCTTGACCAGGCTCGACGCCGCGGAAAGCAGGTCCGAGCGCTCCATGCCGAGGTCACGCGCCAGCTCGTTGACCGTGTAGGGGTCGTAGCGGCCGCCGAGGAGCAGCATGATCTGCTGCTGGGCCAGCGTGCGCTCGAGATCATCCCCGGACCCGCCGGCGGCCTGAAGCGCCACCGCGACCCGGGCCAGGCCGGTCGCCAGGCGCTGGCCGAGTGGTTCCAGTTCCACGCTCGTGTACCACCATCTCCGGGGGAAGTCGGAAGCCAGGCGTTACGTTACCGGAAGATCGCTTCGGGTGAATTTACCCGTCCGTTGGGTGCCCACAGCTGGTCGGCGTCGCCGGCGGCCCGCCGGCCCCGATAGATATCAATCTTTCGGTCGAGAACCTTGAGCGCCTCCTGCAGCTCGGCGACCTGAGCGGTCACCTCGGCGCGGTGCGACTCGAGCAGTTCCAGCCGCTCGTGCTCGTTTCCTCGTCCGGCCGCGACCAGCTGCGCGTACCGCCGGATGCTCTTGATCGGCATCCCGGTGGCGCGCAGGCGGGTGCAGATGTTGATCCAGCGCAGGTCGTCGGCCCGGTAGCGGCGGCGGCCTCCGCTGGTGCGGTCGATGGAGGTGATGACCAGGCCGGCGCGTTCGTAGTAACGCAACGTGTGCACGCTGACCCCGGTCAGGCGGGCGGCCTCGGCGATGCTCACGCCGGCGTCCGGCTTGACTTCGAGCATGCTCTAAATCCTAACGTCACAGTTATGCGCCACCGCTCCCTGATCCTCGCGATCTGCTGCGCCAGCATCGTGCTCGTCGTCATGGACATCACGATCGTCAACGTCGCGCTGCCGGCGATCCGCCGTGACCTGCACGCCTCCGTGTCCGGCCTGCAATGGACCGTCGACGCCTACACGCTCGTGCTGGCCAGCTTCCTGGTCCTGGCCGGATCGATGGCCGACCGGGTCGGGCGCCGCCGGATCTTCCAGATCGGCCTGGCCGCCTTCGGGCTCGGCTCGCTGCTGTGCAGCCTGGCGCCCAGCATCGGCTGGCTGATCGCGGCGCGGGCGCTGCAGGCCGTGGGCGGCACGATGCTCAACCCGGTCGCGATGTCGATCGTCGCCACCACCTTTCCCGACCGCGCCGAACGGGCGCGCGCGATCGGCGTGTTCGGCGCGATGTCCGGCCTGGCGCTCGGGCTCGGCCCGATCCTCGGCGGCGCGCTCGTCGAGGCCTCCGGCTGGCGGTCCATCTTCTGGATCAACGTCCCGATCGCCGCCGCCGCCATCCTGTGTACCGCCCTGTTCGTGCCCGAGTCCCGGGCGGCCCGCGCGCGCCGCTTCGACCCGGTCGGCCAGACCTTGGCGATCCTGGTACTGGGCAGTGTCGTCTACGCGATCATCGAGTCGAGCCGGCTCGGCTGGACGTCGCCGCCGATCATCGGCCTGCTGGCGGTTGCCGTCCTCGGCGTGCTGGGCATCCTCGCCTACGAACCCCGCCGCGCCGATCCGCTCCTCGAACTGCGCCTTTTCCGCAGCGTCCCGTTCAGCGGAGCCATCCTGATGGCGCTCTGGGCGCTGTGCGCCTTCGGCGCGTTCCTGTTCGTGACCACGCTGTACCTGCAAGAGGTCCGCGGCCTACCGGCGCTCCGCGCCGGCCTGTGCATCCTGCCGGTCGCGGTGCTGGTCATCGTGCTGTCCCCGCTCACCGGCCGGATGGTCGGCGGCCGCGGCCCCCGCGTGCCGCTGGTGATCGCCGGGGCGGCCCTGATCGCGGGTGGCGCTGCGTCACTCTCGCTCCGGCCGGACACGCCTCTTCCCCTGGTACTGGCGATCTACGCGCTCTTCGGCGTCGCGCTCGGCACGGTGAACCCGCCGATCACCAACTCGGCGGTCTCCGGCATGCCCGGCTCGATGGTCGGGGTAGCCGCGTCGCTGGCCTCGACCGGCCGTCAGACCGGTACCACGCTGGGCGTCGCCATCTCCGGGACGATCGTCGGTTCGGCCCTGAGCCGCGGCGGCCCGGCGTTCACGAGCGCCGAGCGCGGCGTGTGGTGGCTGGTGCTGGGTCTCGGCGTCGGGGTCTTGGTGCTCGGGCTGGTCGCGACAAGCCGATGGGCTCACACCACGGCGGAGCGCGCCGCGACCCTGTTCGAAGCGGTCGACACTCCAGCAGCGACCAGCGTCGGCACGCGATAGCTCGAGCCGAGTTGATCGTGGGGGGGATTTGCTGCTATAGCAGCAAATCCCCCCCACGATCAACTCGCCGAGCGCGACCATCAAGTCCTGCGGCGTCATCAAGTAGACCGCATCCTCCGCAGGACGACGGGTACGTTCAAGCCATGTCGCGCAAGGTGACCCTCGTCCTGGTTGACGCCTCCGGAACGGTCCTCGGCGAGTTACCGCCGTTCGACGTCGAGCGGCCGTTCTGGCCCGAGACGGAGGACGTCGTCGCCGGCGCCCGCGACCGCTACGGCGTCGACGTCGTCATCCTGCGCATCCTGGCCACCGAAAAACCAGAGCCGCACGGCGGCGCGGTCACCTACCTGGCGCAGACCGAACAACGCCCACCCGACCTCACGCCGAGCGCCGTGACCCTCACGCCCGAGCCACGGCGCCCCCTGTACGCGGAAATCAACGGACCCGCGAAAACCCTGGAATGGGCGGAAAAGGCGCTCGACCGGCCGATCCTCGCCAAAACGCAGTTGCGCACCTGGAACCTCTCCACGATCTGGCGGCTGGAGACCGCCGACGGGCCGGTCTGGCTCAAACAGGTGCCGCCGTTCTTCGCCCACGAATCGGCCGTCCTGCGCTGGATCGGACCGCCGCTCGTGCCCAAAGTGCTGGCCGCCGAGGCCGGCAAGATGCTGCTGGCCGACGTGCCGGGCCATGATCTCTACGGCGCCGGGCTCGAGATGCGCCGGGCCATCGCCGCGGCCTTCCATCCCGTGCAGGTCTCCGCCATCCGCGATTTACCCCTTTCCGGGGTACCCGACGAGCGCGGTCACGCCCTCATCGAGCCGATCGAGCGAGTCGTCGCCCAGTACAACGGCGATCCGAAGCTGGTCAAAAACCTTTCCCGACGGTTCGCCGCCATCGAGGCCTGCGGGCTGCCGGACACGCTGGTCCACGGTGACCTGCACCCGGGCAACGTACGCGGGACCGATCAGCACTGGGCGATCATCGACTGGGGTGACTCGTTCGTCGGGCACCCCGCGTACGACATCATGCGGCTCGCCGAGGGCCTGCCAACTCAAGATCGGCAACGCCTCGTCGCCGACTGGGCCGAGCGCTGGCGTCGCGACGTGCCCGGCTGCCAGCCCGAGCGCGTGCTCGACCTCATGGAGCCGCTCGCCCACCTGCGCGGGGCCGTCGTCTATGCCCGGTTCGTCGCCAACATCGAGCCGGCCGAGCACCCATATCACGCCCCCGACGTGCGCGCCTGCCTCGAACGCGCGGCCGCAGCGGCCTGACCGAGCACGTCCGCGAGCGGCAGACCGGTCTTCCCCGAAACCGTCAAGGCATCGTCGTACTCGGGCTGCACGGTCACCACCACGTCCCCGAGGAAGCCGCGCTTCACCCCGATCGGGTGCCCGGCCACGCTGACCTGGACCTGGTCCCGGCGCAGGGCCCGGCGCTCGACCCCGCGGACGCGCAGGCCGAGCGTCGTCGTCTCGGCGAACACGAGCCGGCACACCAGGTCGAGCCGGTCGGCGTCGACGAGCACGCTGAGCAGCTGGCCGGGCCGGCCTTTGCGCATGAGCGCGGGCGTGCACCAGGCGTCGGCTGCCCCCGTCGCCCGAAGCCGGTCGAGCAGGTCGGGCCAGATGCGCGGGTCGAGGTCGTCGACGGTCGCCTGCACCTCGAAGAGGTCGGAAGCCGACCAATCGGACGAACCGCCAGCCGCGTCGCCGACCAGCACCCGGACCACGTTGGGATGGCTCACCGGGTCCCGCGTGCCGGCCCCGACCCCGACCGCCTGCACGGTCAGCGCCGGTGGCGGCCCCCAGCCGGTCGCGAGCGTGGCCAGCAGGGCCGCCCCGGTCGGCGTACAGAGTTCCATCGTCGCCGGGTGGGCCGCGATCGGGGCGCCGACCAGCAGTTCGAGGACGGCCGGGGCGGGCACCGGCAGCCGCCCGTGCGCCGTGCGGCCGACCCCGGTGCCGACCGCGACGGGACCGACGACTCGCGCCGTACCGGGGGCCAGCAGGCCGAGGTCGTCCAGCGCGACGGCGCAGCCGACCACGTCGGCGATCGCGTCGAGCGCCCCGACCTCGTGGAAGTGGATCTCGTCGGCGGCGACGCCGTGGACGCGGGCCTCGGCGGCGGCCAGGCGAGCAAACGTCGCCTCCGCGAACTCCCGTACCGGCGCCGGCAACGGTGAGAGGATCTTGAGCACGTCGGCCAGCGACCGCTCGACGTCAGACGCGGCGACCGTCACGTCGGCCAGCAACGCCCGGAAGCCGTGCCGCCGGACCTGCGTCGGGCTCAGGCCGATGCCGTCAACGCCGAGCTTGCGGAGTGAAGTCCGCACCGCCTCCACGCTGGCTCCGACGTCCAGCAGCGCGGCCAGCAGCATGTCGCCGGCGCACCCGTTGGAAGGGTCGACCCAGAGCGCCTTCATCGGGCGCGCGCGCCGATCCGGCGGGCGATGCGGGCGGCCGCGACGCCGGCGCCGAAGCCGTTGTCCACGTTGACCGTCAGCACGCCGGGCGCGCAGCTGTTGAGCATGGCCAGCCAGGCGGTCAGCCCGTCGAGGTGCCAGCCGTAGCCGACGCTGGTCGGCACGGCGATGAGCGGCGCCCCGATCAGCCCGCCGAGTACCGAGGGCAGCGCGCCCTCCATCCCGGCCACGGCGACGACCACGTCGGCCGCGTCGATGCGGTCCCGCTCGGCCAGGAGCCGGTGCAGCCCGGCCACGCCGACGTCGACGATGACGTCCGCCTGAGCGCCGAAGACCCGGACCGTCGCCGCGCACTCGCGGATGACCGGCAGGTCGCTCGTGCCGGCGCCGACCACGGCCACCCGCCCCCTCGGCTCGCCCGGTGAGCCCAGGACGACCAGCCGGCCGACGTCGTCGATCTCGGCGTCCGGCAACTCCCGATGGCAGGCGGCGAGCGCGTCGTCGGAGAGCCGGGTGGCCAGCACCGCCCGGTCGGGATGGGCCTTATGCAGGGTCGTGAGCGCGGTCACAATCTGCTCGGGCGTCTTGCCGCCGCCGTAGACGACCTCGGCGTCCCCGGTCCGTTCGGCCCGCTGCAGGTCCAGGCGCGCGAAACCGAGATCGGCGACCGCGGGGTCGCTTGGGTACGGTTCTGTCATAGGGACCTGCCTGATGAAACGCCTCGAGGAGTGCCAGGGTGCAGCACGCGGACCGTCTGATCGCCGAGTTTGCCGGATATGGCCGGACTTTGGTGGCCTTCTCCGGTGGGGTCGACTCCAGCGTGGTCCTGGCCGGGGCCGTCCGGGCACTGGGCACCGCCGACGTGGCGGCCGTCACGGCCGTCTCGCCGGCCGTCCCGGCCGCTGAGATCGCCGCCGCTCGCGCGTTCTGCGCCGATCTGGGCGTGGCTCACATCCAGGCGCGCACCGACGAGCTGGCCGTCGCCGGATACCGCGAGAACGGCCCGACCCGCTGCTACTTCTGCAAGAGCACGCTTCTGGACACGGCGCTCGCGGTGGCCGCCGAGCGCGGCTTCGCCGCGGTGGCGACCGGCACCAACGCGTCCGACGTGGCGGCCGGCTTCCGGCCCGGCATCCGGGCGGCGGCCGAGCGCGGGGCCCGGACGCCGCTGGCCGACGCCGGTCTGGACAAGGCCGCGGTCCGGGACCTCGCCCTCCACTGGGGACTGTCCACTTGGGACAAGCCGGCGGCCGCCTGCCTGTCGAGCCGGATCGCCTACGGCGTCGGCATCACGCCGCACCGGCTGGCCCGCGTCGAGCGGGCCGAGGCGGCCGCCCGCAAGGTGCTGGGCGCCCACGACTTGCGGGTCCGCGACCTCGGCGACCGGGTGCGGCTGGAGGTCGACGCGCACCTGGTCGCGGCGGCCAAGGCCGACGCCGCCGTGCACGCCGCTATCGCCACGGCCGGATTCGCCGGCGCCGAGCTCACGGTCGAGCCCTTCCGCAGCGGCGCGATGAACGAGTTGCTCCCCGACCGCGAGAAGTGGCGGCACGCCTAGGCCCTAGTCAGGGTCTTGCCAGGCGGAGGGCCGGCGCCGCGGCGCGAGCGGGCGGGTCGACTCCCACGTGCGCCGCCACGAGACGACCTTGGCCGGGGGCGTCGAGGGGGCCGGGGCCGCCAAGGGGCCGGTCACGACCGCTTCCGGACCGGTCGGCAGCGCGAGCCGCCCCTCGGCCTGGGCTCGCAGCGACTTGTACCAGCCCAGGTCCTCCTCGGCCCACAGCCGCGCGATGGCCTGCCCGACCCGGAGGTTGAACCCCCGCGCACCCTCGCCGTCCTCGGGCGTGAGCGCCGGACCGTAGCGCACGACCACCCGCGGGCGGCCCGGCAGCGGCCAGTTGCGTCCGCGCGGCATCGCCGCGTAGGTGCCGCGCAGCACCACCGGGACGATCGGCACCTTGTTGCTGACGCACAGGTGGGCCGCCCCGAGCCGCAGCGGAGACATCCAGCCGTCCTCGCTGCGCGTCCCCTCCGGGAACAGCAGCAGACTCCAGCCCTTGGCCAGCAGGAACGGCGCGAGGCTGCGCAGCCGGCGCGAACGGTGCCGCTCGACCGGGAAGGCGTTGAACACGAGCGCGGTGATCGCCGCCCGCCAGCGGGCGTCGAAGAAGTAGTCGGCCGCCGCGCCGACGGCCAGCTTGTCGGAGAACCGCTTGGGCAGCGAGCCGATGATCAGCGGGGTATCGAGGTGGCTGGTGTGGTTGGCGACGAAAACGACCGGGCCCTTGACCGTGTCGAGGTGGTCGAGCCCCTGGATCTCCGGGTTGGTCTGGCTCCAGGTGAGCGGGGTGAGCACGGCCCGCTGCAGCATCTTGCGGGCCCGCTGGGCCGAGACCGTTCGGGCCCAGCCGGTCGGGAACTCCCGCGGCTGCTGGTCGGACTCGTGGGCGACGGCCGAGCGCGGGGTCCGTGACCGGCCGCGCCAGTCCCGGCCCCGCGACAGCGTCTTCATGTCGCGGATGAGCGCGTTGGTGAAGCGGATCATTCTGCCCCCCCGACCACGCCTGCGGCGTGCCCCACCCTGATCATCGGACGTCGGCCATCGCGAGTGGCGGCGTGTGGTGGTAGGTGATCGACGGACTGCCGCCGACCCGCTCCCGGGCCATCTCCAGCGCATCATCCAATGTGGACGCCGTGCGGAAACCCATGCGGGCGGTCGTCTTCCGGTCGCCGCCGACGAAGATGACGTCGCCCAGGTGCTCGAGCGCGTGCGCTCCCCAGTACCACATGTAGAGCGGGTGCACGCCGTGGTAGGCGTAGCTGTTGCGATAGAGGTGCGTGTACCACGGATCGGTCGCGAAGTGCTCCTCGAACTTCGCCTCGATGGCCACCGGATCGGTCGTCTCGGCGAGGACCTCTTCGAAGAAGTCGATGTAGCTCGGGTGGTGCACGGGGTGAAACTCGTTGCGCACCGGGTGGTAGAAGATCGCCACGCCGCCCTTCCGGACGATCGGCTGCCCCCGGTACAAGTTGAAGAAGTAACCGAGCCCGAGGCTGAACACGAGGATCGGGTTCATGATCGAGTTGACGTTGTACGGGCAGATGTACGGCAGTCCCCAGATGCCGATGTCCGACGGCCCGTCGAGCTCGGTCAACTGCTGGCGCAGGAGGTTGCGCATGGTCACCGTGTGCACCTCCTCCGGGGCGCCGGCGGTGACCGAGGTGACCCCGTAGGGCGCCGCGGTGCGGTGCCAGATCTGCCGGCGGCGGCCGGGCGGGAGCATGTCGTTGGCCCGCTTGACGGCGAGGTAGGTCGCCTGGTCCTTGAGGTTCCACTCCCACTCGCGCTTGTTGAGGAAGTTGAGCTGGGTGGGGAACGTGTTGTTGTTGACCGTCGTCTCGATCTGGAAGATCTTCAGGTTGTCGCCGAGCAGGCCGGCCATCCGGTCGTAGGAGTGGTGCATGGCCGAGTTGGGCGGGTCGTTGAACGAGCGCGAGTGCCGCAGCGTGTGCACATTGTGGTGGTGCTTGAGGCTCCGGTAGGAGGCCAGGCCGACGGAGACCGACTTGGGGCCGCCGCTCATCGCGGTCAGCGACACGTTCACGTAGACGATCAGGTCGCTCTCGGCCGCCCGCCGGTTGATCTCGACGATCTCGCCGTGCGGGGTGTGGCCGATCACGGAGAGCTGGCCGCGGTCCTCGGCGTCGTGGTTGCGCAGGTGCCGGGGGAAGAACGAGCGGAAGACCCGCTCACCGACGGTGCGCTTGAGCTCGGCCGGGGTCATCCGGCGGTGCAGCGCGTTACCGGCGATCAGCTCGACGTCATCGACGCCCTTGCCGGCGGCGATCTCCAGGACGTGCTCGATGATCCGCTGGCGGATGTCCGGGGTCTGCATCGGCGGCAGGGGGATCGACAGGTCGTCGAAGACGATGGTGAGCTTCATCCCGGCCTTGATGAGCTCGTGCAGCGGTTCCCGGCCGAGCGGGTTAGCCAGCGCACGGCGGATCTCCCCATCGAGGTCGCGCAGCGCCGGCAGGGACTCGGGTGGGTAGATCACGCGGCTGCCGAGCGGCAGCCGTTCGAGCCGGAAGCCCTCGCCCTCGTGCATCAGCAGGGCTGGCGTGCGCTCGTCCACCTCCAGCACAAAGCCGGGCCTACTCATCTGTTACTCCTAATCCTTTTGCGGGTCGAACGCGACTTTGATGGTGCCGA
>Ga0070683_100003658_pt1 | contig 12529 bp, 6 predicted proteins | sample KBSC713LmetaG_FD_64662 | JGI IMG/M metagenome (GOLD analysis project Ga0070683, IMG submission 64662) | Corn rhizosphere microbial communities from Kellogg Biological Station, Michigan, USA - KBS C7.1-3L metaG | ecosystem: Host-associated > Plants > Roots > Rhizosphere ...
CACTGCGACCAATACGAATACGTTGAGCAGCATGCAGGCGCTGAAAGATTCGACCGACACCATCCAGGGCGCATTCGGCGGCAAATGGGAGCATGACAACGTCAAGTTCGACGGCGAGGTCAGCTATAACGTCAGCACGGTGAAAACGCGCGGCGTCATTCTCGACACGGGAACGAACTCGCCCAGTGAAGTCATTAATATAACCTATAACGACGGCACGAATCCGACGGTCACGTCCACGGGTTTGGACTTCGCGAACGGCAACAATTTCTATATCAATCAACTGTTCGACCAGTGGTCGCGGGCCTATAGCATGCAATACGCGGTCAAGACCGACGCGACGATCAAGCTGGGCAACGATGCCATTCGCTCGATCCAGGTCGGAGTGCGATTCTCGGACCGGGACGTGCATTTCCATCAGGCAAATCCGAGTCCGACGGGCAATCCGGCGGGCTTTTTTGCGACGCCCGCGTCGAGTCTGCCCGGTCTTGGCGGCGTTTTCACGAACAGCCTGTTCGTCTCCTCGAAGGATATGAGCATCCGGAGCTGGTGGTCGCCGAACCAGGCGTATCTGTTGAGCAACACCGACAGTGTGCGGGCCGCGGTCGGACTTCCGAGCGGACTGCCGCCGGTCGACCCCGCCAGCACCTTCAACGACAAGGAGCAAAACCTCGCCGTGTATGCGCTTGCCCGATACAGTCTGAAGTTCGGCGATATGCCGCTGGACGGGCTGTTTGGCGCGCGCTTCGCCAATACCCACCAAACCCTCGGCGGTTACCAGCATCCGGTCGATGCGACGGGCACCAGCAGCGGCGCCGGTTTCGAAAAGGTTTCCAACTCGAATTCCGAGCGGGACGTGTTGCCGACGGTGAACGGCCGGCTGCACTTGCTGGATGATTTGCTGATGCGTTTTTCCGTGACCAAGACGCTGACGCGCCCGAATTTCGCCGACCTGAATCCGGCCCTGGCGCTGTTCCATTCCGGCCCGACTTCGCAGGTGGGTTCGGGCACGGGCGGCAATCCCAAGCTCAGCCCGGTCAAATCCACCAACTACGATCTCGGCCTCGAATATTATTTCACGAAGACCAGTGTGGTCTCGGCGACGGGTTTTTATCGCGACCTGCAGGGCTACGTTCAAAGCTTCTCGAAGCTCGAGAGCGTCGGCGGCGTGCCGTATAATATCACGCGCCCGCAGAACACCGGCAAAGGTTCGCTGAAGGGCGTCGAGCTGACGTACCAGCAATTCTTCGACTTCATCTCGCCCGCCTTCCGGGGCGTTGGCGTGCAGGCGAACTACAGCCACATCGACGGCACGACGGAAGATCCGAATAATCCCGGCAAGCAGCAGCAGATCACGCAGGTCGCCAAGAATAATTACAACGTCATCCTGATCTACGAAACTGGGCCGTTCTCCAGCCGCCTCGCCTACACGTGGCGCGGCACTTATATAGATTCGTATAATCAACCCGGATTTCAGCCAAATACGGTTTGGGTGCAGCCGACGAAACAACTGGATTTTTCGGCGAGCTACGATTTGACAAAAAACATCACGATCACGTTCGACGCGACCAATCTGCTTTCCAGCAAGTACAAGGATCGCTTCGGGCCGACCGCGATGTTCAACCGCGACGTTCGCAACTACGATACCACTTACGCAATCGGCGCCCGTTTCCGGTTCTGATGCCGGGCGGGAGTTAAGCAGACGCCGAGAGATCGGGCAGGGCGGGATCGCTGGCCCGCCGGCGAAACGTCGCCTCATTCGGGCGGGGCCAGCGCTCCCCGCCCTACCGTTCACGCAAATTTGCCAACATGCATGCGAGTCTGAAACAATTTTTCCGGTGGAGCATCGGGCTGGTCCTTGCGAGCGGCGCCTCGCTCGGCATCGCGAAGCAGGTGAGCATTCACGATCCGGTGATGGCGAAGCAGGGCGACACCTACTACCTCTTCAGCACCGGACCGGGGATTACGTTTTATAGCAGCACCGATCTGAAAACGTGGAAGCTGCGCGGCCGGATATTTTCGGGCGATCCGGTCTGGGCAAAGGAAGTCGCGCCGAGTTTCAATGGACACATTTGGGCGCCGGATATCGCGCAACACGACGGGAAATATTATTTATATTATGCCGTGTCCGCTTTCGGCCGGAATACATCCGCGATCGGGGTGACGATCAACCGCACACTTGATCCCGATGCGCCGGATTATCATTGGGAAGATCAGGGCATCGTGCTGCGTTCGATTCCGAATCGTGATCTGTGGAATGCGATTGATCCCAATATAATCGTGGGTGAGGACGGCGTGCCCTGGATGGCATTCGGCTCGTTTTGGGGCGGACTGAAGCTGGTGAAGCTGGCGCCGAATTGGACCTCGATTGCCGAACCGCAGGAGTGGTATTCGCTCGCGAAGCGCGAACGCTCCGTGCTGGTCGACGATTCACTTGCGGGCCCGGCGGAGATCGAGGCGCCGTTCATTTTTCGAAAAAACGGCTATTACTATTTGTTTGTTTCGTGGGACAAATGCTGCCGGGGCAAGAACAGCACCTACAAGATGGTCGTCGGACGATCGAAAAAGTTGCAGGGACCTTATCTCGACCGGGTGGGCAAAAAAATGACCGAAGGCGGCGGCACCCTATTGCTCGCGGGCAACCAGGATTTCGCGGGGGTCGGGCACAACAGCACCTATACGTTCGACGGCAAAGACTATATTATTTTTCATGCCTATGAGAACGCCGACAATGGCCTGCAGAAGCTGAAGATCGCGGAACTCAAGTGGGACGAAGCGGATTGGCCGCAGCTCGATGAGAGCGCGCTGCGGGATTATGTGAGCGTGTTATTACCGTCGGAAAAATGATGATCGCGATGAACCCCGGTCATCAGTATCTGAACGAGGACGCCGCGACGAGTCCGCGGACGTCCCGGAGCAACGCCTCTGCCTCAGAGTGACAATCCGAAGAGGAGAACCATCTTGAATCCCGATCCAAACCGGTCCGTCCAGAAACTATCCGTCGTCGAAAAGATCGGGTTCGGCGCAGGCGACGCGGCGGTCAACGTCGTCTGGTCCGCACTGGCGATCATCATCACGTTTTTCTATACCGATGTGTACAGGCTGAACGTGGCTCATATTGCGATGTTGGGTTTGCTACCGCGCCTGATCGATGCATTTGCCGATGTCGCCATGGGCATCTACACGGACACGCGAACGACGCGTTGGGGACGTTACCGTCCGTATCTTTTGATCTTCGCGATTCCGTTCGGACTTTCCGTGATGCTCGTGTTCACCACTCCCGATCTGCCTTACACCGGAAAGCTGATCTGGGCGTACTCGACCTACATCCTGATGATGCTGGTGTTCACCGCGGTAGTGATCCCGTATATTTCGCTGCCGGGCGTGTTGACGGCCGATCCCCAGGAACGGCTTTCAGCGAATGGCTACCGTTTATTTTTCGCCAAGGGCGCCTCGCTGCTCGTCAACACGTTTGTTCCGGTCTTTGCTGCGCGTTGGGGTCAGGCGCATCTCGCGAAAGGCTATCAGATTTCGATGGCGATGATGGCCGTGATGGCCACGGCACTGTTCGTCTTCTGCTTTTTCACCACGAAGGAACGGGTGAAGTTCAAGAACGACCGCAAGCCGATTGGCGAGCAGGTCGCTCTGCTCTTCAAGAACGACCAATGGCAGGTCCTGTTCTGGGTCTGCCTCATCGGCACGATGGGCTATGTGATTCGTGGATCGGCCGCGCTATACTATGCCAAATATTATCTGGGTGGCGACGCCAGGGTGCAGGCCGCCTTTGTCACGACCGGAATTATCGGCAACATTTTATCGATGGTGGCATCGACCTGGATCACCAAGAAATTCTGCAAAATCCAACTTTTCCGCTGGTCACAGCTCATCACCTTCGCGCTGAGCGTGACGATGTTCATCGCAGTGCAGCCGAGTGCGATCGCCCTGGCGTTCGTGCTGTATTTTCTCATCAACTTCATTGTCGATCTGCAAGGCCCGGTATTCTGGTCCATCATTTCCGAGGCGGTGGATTACGGCCAGCTCAAGAGCGGAAAGCGCGTGGCCGGGATGGCGTTTGGCGGGGTGTCGTTTGCGCAGAAGATGGGCATGAGCCTTGCGGCGGGAATGGTCGGGTGGCTGCTGACGTATTTCAAATATCAAGCGGACGTCGTGCAGAGCGCGTTCACGCTCACCGGAATTGCGCTGTTGCTCACCGTGATCCCGGGCTTTTTCCACCTTGGAATGGGGCTGTTGATGTATCTTTATAAGATCACCGACAGTTACTATAACACGATAGAGACTCAACTGGCGGCGCAGGGGAAAGTGGTGATCGCCGGAGTGGGCGACGCGAATCCGCTCGAGTAAATCCGGCCATGGCGAATGTCCTGCAACCGATTATTCTCCAGCGCGCGGACCCGTGCATCCGACGGCACACGGACGGCTGGTACTACTTCACTGCGTCCGTGCCCGAGTATGACCGGATCGAACTGCGTCGCGCGCGGACGATTGCCGAGCTCGCGACGGCGCCGACCGTCGATGTGTGGCGCAAACCCAAGACCGGTCCGTTCAGCGAATTGATCTGGGCGCCGGAGATTCATCATATTTTCGGTGTTTGGGTAATTTTCTTTGCGGCTGCGCCAACCCGCGAAATCAAGGATGGCCTTTTCCAGCATCGGATGTGGGCGATCACTGCAACCGCCGCCGATCCGCTGGCCGCCGCGTGGACGCCGCCGGTTCGGATCGAGACCGGCGTGGATAGCTTCTGCCTCGATGCGACGGCTTTTACCCACCGCGGTGTGACATATTATGTGTGGGCGCAAAAAGATCCTGCGATCCGGGGAAACTCGAATCTCTATATTGCCAGGATGGCATGGTCCACCCTGCTCGGGACTGCGCCCGTGCGGCTTTCCGTGCCGGAATTCGATTGGGAAACGCGAGGTTTCTGGGTCAACGAAGGTCCCTCGGTACTCGTTCGCCATGGCAAGGTTTTCATCAGTTATTCGGCGAGCGCGACGGACGAAAATTACTGCATGGGCCTCCTGCACGCGCGTGACGATGCCGATCTGCTCGATCCGCGGAGCTGGCAAAAATCGAAGGAGCCCGTGTTTAAAACCGATTATGAACACGGCGTGTTTGGTCCGGGACACAACAGCTTTACGATCGCGGAAGACGGCACGAGCGATCGGCTCGTTTATCACGCGCGCACGTACACCAAAATCGTCGGCGATCCGCTGTGGGATCCGAATCGGCATACGTATGTGAAGCCGCTGAAATGGGACGATCAGGGCATGCCGCGGTTTGGCCGGCCGTCGGGCCTCGAATGAATTTTTCGTTTTTAGCCATGCGAGTTCGCGCCATCGTTTGCGATCGTCGCCGTGAACCGAGATCGGCAACCCCTGCGAAAACGTTTCGCAGCCCACCGCCGTCTCGCACGTTGCTTCGGCTCGTTTTTTTTCTGGCGACGATCGCTCCCGCAGCGGCGTGGGCGGCGGATTGGGCGCTGACCGGTGCGCTCGGCGCGCACGATCCCAGCATCATCAAGGAAGGAAACATGTGGTGGTGTTTCACGACCGGTGCGGGTTTGCCGGTGAAGTATTCGGCGGACGGACTCGATTGGAAACAAGGTGTGCCGCTGTTCGCCGCAGAGTTGCCGTGGTGGCGGACCTACGCGCCGCAAATGGCGCCGCTCGACGTGTGGGCGCCCGACATTCAGAGATTCGGCAACCGGACGTGGTGTTATTATGCGGTGTCGGAGTTTGGAACCAACAATTCCGCGATCGGCTTGAAGTCATGCACGAGCATCGCAGCGGGCGACTGGCGCGATGACGGATTTGTGATCGGCTCGAAAAGCGGCGTCGATGCCTACAATGCGATCGATCCGAACCTTACGATCGATGCGGCGGGAAATCCGTGGCTCGTTTTTGGTTCGTGGTTCGATGGCATAGAAATTGTGGCGCTCGATCCCGCCACGATGAAGCCGACGGGTTCGGTGCAACGCATCGCGCGTCGTGCGAATGGCATCGAAGGCTCCAATATCGTTCGCGCCAATGGCTACTATTATCTGTTCGTTTCGATCGATCTCTGCTGCCAGGGCGTCAACAGCACCTACAAAATTTCGTACGGACGTTCCACGAATATCACCGGTCCGTATGTCGACCAGAACGGTGCTGCGATGCTGAACGGTGCGGGCAGCCTCCTCGAGGTCGGCGGAGATCGCTGGAAAGGGCCGGGCGGGCAGGACGTGTATCAGAACGGCAATGACTGGATCATCGCGCGACACGCCTACGATGCGACGATGAACGGCCTGCCGACGCTTCGAATCAGCGATTTGTATTGGGATAGCGCCGCGTGGCCGACTTTTATTCAACCGGCGGCGGGTGCGCCGCTTCCGCCCGCGTCGGCCGGCGCGTATGCCTCCGGCGCGACCGAGGTCACGGTCACCTGGATCGCGCCGGCGAACGGCTTTGCACCGACCGGCTACACCCTCGAACGGGCCGCCGACAGCAATTTCACGAATGGCCTCACGACGTTCAATCTCGGCGCGGCGACGTCGTACGTCGACACCACGACGGCAGCCAACACGATTTATTTCTACCGATTGTCCTCGGTGAATTCGGCCGGCGCTTCTGCCCCGACAACCGCGATGCAAGTCCAGACGCTTTCCGCGAACGGCAGCGGTGCATCCAGATTCGTCAACATTGCGACGCGCGCATTTTGCGGCACCGGCAACAACGTGACGATCGGCGGTTTTGTGATTGCGGGCGGCGCGGCCAAAAAAGTTTTGGTGCGCGGGGTCGGTCCGTCGCTCGCTGGCCAGGGCATCGGCGCGACCGAGTTGCTGGCGGACCCATCGATCGAAGTGCACCAAGGTCCGGCGGTGATCGCGAGCAACGACAATTGGACGGACAACGCGAACGCCGCGGAGATCACCTCGGTGAGCGCACAAATCGGGGCCACGGCACTGGCGGGCGGCGACACGAAATCCGCCGCGCTACTGCTGACCCTTTCACCCGGCGTATATAGTTTTATCGCGAGCGGAAAAGGCGGCGGTTCCGGGATTGTTCTCCTCGAGGTTTACGATGCGGATGCGGCGGGGAGCGGTTCGGCATTTGTGAATATTGCGACGCGGGCCGACTGCACCACTGGTAACGGAGTGACCATCGGAGGATTTGTGGTGGCGGGCGGCGCGCCGAAAAATGTGCTTATCCGCGCAGTTGGCCCGACGCTGACCACCCAAGGTCTCGGCCAGGCGGAGGTGCTCGCGAATCCGCTGATCGAGCTGCATCAGGGCGCCGCGGTGATCGCCACGAATGATAATTGGAGCGATAACGCGAACGCCGCGCAGATCGTCACAACGAGTGCGCGAATCGGCGCAACTCCGTTGGCGAGCAGCGACGCGAACTCGGCCGCGCTCCTGCTAAGACTGCCGCCGGGCGTTTACAGTTTCATCGCCAGCGGAAAAGCCAGCACCACCGGAATCGTGCTCGTGGAGGTTTACGACGCGGATTGACTGCGTCGTTTTTTCGGACGGGAAAGTTCTGACCGCGAACGACGGTCGCGCCGACTATTTGGCGCCCGTCGTTGCCGCGAGCGTCGGCGTCGGCTGCAGGTACTTCGCCAGAAATTCCTCGGCCCGAGAAAAAAGCTCAATTTGGTTGCGCAGAAGATTGATCGTGGAGCGCTCGTTGCCGACCGGCAGGGACTCGTTCGGCACGCCCGCGCGGCCGAGGTCCGACAACAAGGCCGTCGACTGCGCGGTTGAGTCTCCCTCCTCCCGCTGATAGCCGACAAGCACCGCGGCGTGGAGGCGGTTGAGACGGCCGTTGACCGACATCGCCTCGAGCTTCTTCTCGTCGCTCATGTGGCGCGCGATCACGCCGTAGTGGATGCTGCTATATTGATTGAATTTCTCGGTTCGCAGATATTTGGCCCAATCATAAATGCCGTGAAAAGCGATCACCGCTCGAAACAATTCGGGATCGTCCTCCGCCGCGGCCACGGCGAGATATCCGCCAAAACCGAATCCGGCGATTCCGATTCGTTTCTCGTCAATGAGTCCGGTGGCCAGCACGTGGCGTGTCGCCGTCGCGATATCGTCGGCCATCTTCCCGAATTCCCACTCATCGCCGGCTGGAAACATCCAACCGTAGCCAGCGGAACCGCGATGATTCGGTCGGAGCACCGCGTAGCCACGGCTGACGAAGAACTGGGTTTGCCGATCGAAATCCACGGTCGCGCGATATCGGGTCGCGTAGTAGCTGTTGCGATAAATTCCCGGTAGGCCCGGGGGAAGGACGAGCAGCGGCACAGGATTCTTTTTTGATGCCCCGACTGGCAGGGTGATGTACGCGTCAAGCTTGCGGCCATCCTGCGTCTTATAAGTCACAATGCTCGTGCGCTGCATGCGCTCGGGATCGATCCAAGGCATCGATTTCTCGATCAGACCGAAAGTTCGTTTCTCGAGATTAATCCAGTAATAACACGGGGGCTGGCGGTCGGAGAACGTTTCGACGAGCAGCATTCGTCCGGCGTCGTCCGCGCCAATCAACCGCGTGACCACACCGGGAAAATAACCTTCCAAGACCTTTTGCAGCGCGATGTACGTTTCGTCGAACCAGGCCGCGGCTGGGCCATTGCGATTGAAACGCGCGCCGAGAATATTGTGCGTGCCCGGATCGTAATGAAGGACGCCATTGAAATCATAGGCTTTGTCCTGCAGGAGCACACCGCCGAGTTTGCCGGTTGATGCGTCGAGGAATTGCAAAGGCCGCGGCTGGCCTTCGCGACGCGGGCCGAGCACGATAACCTCGGTTGGCGTACGCCCGTGGCCGAGGATATCGACGTCGTCGAGATTCACCGGGCATTTTACCCAACGGTCCTCGACCCACCGGTGCATTGTGAAAACGCCGTCATTCGCGGTAAATCCGAAGGCAAGTTTACCGTCTCTGTCCGTCAGAAACCCCGCATCGTTTCCGTCCGTCGGCCCGGCGAACGTCTTCTCAATGTGTTTCTGATTGTCCTCCTCGACATTACGGGCGTCACCAGTGCTGCTTCCGACGGTCATTAAGTTCGCAATCTGGCCCGTGCGAATATCGGAGTTGATCACTACCACCTCACCGTTGCGCCGAGCGTTGATACTATTCGGATGCCATGCCAGCGGCCGTGTTCTCTGTGCGTCCGGAACAGCGAGCAGAATGGCCGTTTCGAACTGAAGGAGCGGATACGGTTCGTTGACGTGACCGACCTCGGTCGCGTAGAGACCAGCCCCATAGCTCTTATAGAGCGCGATCTGAAAGATCAGCCGGTTATCCGTTAGCCAGGTTATCCGCCCGACATCGTTATCGTCTGAGGCGTCAAAGCCCTCGACCTTCTTGGACGCAAGATCGTAAACGATCAGCTTGTGCCGGTCCTCGCCGGCGGCGAGCAGCGCCGCGACGTGCGTGCCGGACGGATTGATCGTCGGATCCTGCAGGAAATTCGGCCGGAAAAAATCCGCGATCGGGATCGGCTCATTCGCCGGCACGGGCGTGCGACGATCGAGGTCGATCTTCTCGCTCGCGACAAGCGGGCAGGCGGCGAGAAAGCTCAGGAACAACAATGCACGGTGGGGTTTTCGTTGGGGCATGGGAACGACAGTTTGAAGTCAAATCTGCGCGAGCGGGGCGCAGTCGGGCTCGAGTCGCAGCGGATTTTTGGCACTCGTCCGCCAAAAGCCAGAGGAAATCATGGGAACCGCGCGGACGGGCTTTTCGTTTAGCGACGGATTAGTCGCCCGCGCGGACGGAACGACGAAAGCGCGTCGAGCCATCGCGCATGCCAGGGAAATCACAGCGCGACATGGCCAGGCGCGAAAACCGGCGATCAATATTTCCGGCTGCCGATCAGCTGCGCGGCGTTGGTCGAGTCGAAGAGTTCGTCTTTGTTGTACTGCACGCGCGGGACTTTTTCGCCGGCGACGATCTTCGCGACGAGATCGTAAACTTTTGGACCGAAGAGCGGGTTGCACTCTACGGTGCAGTTTAGCTTTCCATCGATGATCGCTTGCAGGGCTTCCTTGATCGCGTCGATGGACACGATGGTGACGTCCTTGCCGGGCTTCATGCCCGCTTCTTCAATCGCCTGAATCGCACCGAGCGCCATGTCGTCGTTGTGCGAGTAGACGATATCGAAGTCGCGGCCGTGTTTTTTCAGAAATGCTTCCATGACTTCCTTGCCGCCGGAGCGCCGGAAATCGCCGCTTTGGGAGTCGATGATTTTGAGCCCGGGATATTTTTCGATGGCTTCGGCGAAGGCTTTGCGACGTTCGTTGGCGGGCGCGGACCCGGGCGTGCCCTGGAGTTCGAGAATGCGGCCCTTGCCGCCAGTGTGCTTGGCCAGCCAGTCGGCGGCCATGCGGCCTTCCGTGGCGAAATCGGAGCCGACAAAACAAGTGAAGAGCGAGTCGTCGCTGACCTTGACCGTGCGGTCCATGATGATGACGGGGATTTTCGCGCGTTTGGCTTCGCGCAGCACGGGCTCCCAGCCGGTTTCGACGATTGGCGCGATGAGGATCGCGTCGACGTTTTGCGCGATGAACGAGCGAACCGCGCGAATTTGATTTTCCTGCTTACCCTGGCCGTCGGCGAACTTGAGCGTGATGCCGCGTTTCTCGGCTTCGCTTTTCAACGAGATGGTGTTGGCCGTGCGCCACGCGCTTTCGGCGCCGGTTTGCGCGAAGCCGACGGTCAGCGGTTTCGCGGCGATCGTGATCGCGGCGCCGAAAGCCAACAAGGCGATGAGAATGCGGGGGAGAAGTTTCATGGGGTGGATGAGTTAAATAAAATTTGATCGAAACACAACCGACGGCTGTGTCGGAACAACCAAGCGCGGGGAGAAACGCTGGTGAAGGTAATAACGATTTCGCGCGTGGCGAGGACGACCTCACGGGACCGTCACGGAACGTTTCGAAAATGGATTCACGACGATGCGGCGGCGCGACTGAATTGGAAAGTCGGCCGCGTAACGCGGCTCGACGCGCTGGCCGGTTCGCGTTTGGATCATGAATAAATCCTTCCGCGCCGGCCGGCCGAAAGACCGTCGAGCCGCTCTCACATTCCCCAACGTGAAAAAACTTTCCTTTACCGAAAATCCGTTGCGCACGCGTGACGACGTGCAGCGCCTTGCGCGCGATTTAGTGACGCCGGTCTTGCCCCATTTTTCGCCGGCATGCGCGCAGGTTTTGCTCGGAGCAAACCGTGCACACTACGGTGATCCGGCCAGTTTGATGGAAGGATTTCTGCGTCCGTTGTGGGGCTTGGCTCCCCTGGCGGCGGGCGGCGGAACGTTTGAAAACTGGGATTTTTGGCAACGTGGATTGGATGCCGGCACGAATCCAGAACACGCGGAATATTGGGGCGCCCAGGAAGATTTCGATCAACGCAGCGTCGAGGCGGGTGCGTTGGGATTTGCGCTGGCTCTGGCGCCGCACGACGTGTGGGACAGGCTTTCGTCGACGGCGCGCGCACGCGTGGCGATGTGGCTGCGGAAAATCAACGAGGTCCGCCTCGTCGATAACAACTGGCTGTTTTTTCGCGTGCTGGTGAACGTGGGTTTGCGTCACGTGGGCGAGGCGGACGCGCCGGAACGAGTCGAGGCGGATTTGACGCGGATCGATCAATTTTATTTGGGCGACGGCTGGTATTCCGATGGCAAATCGGCGGCGCCGTCCCGGGATGGTCGGCTGGGAGATTACTATGTGCCGATGGCCTTCCATTTCTACGGGTTGCTCTATGCGCGGTTGGAGGGAGGAGTGGATCCGGTGCGAGCCGCGCGCTATGTGGAACGCGCGCGAATTTTTGCGCAGGAATTCATTCACTGGTTCGCGGCGGACGGTGCGGCGCTGCCGTTCGGCCGAAGTCTGACTTATCGATTTGCGCAGGTGGCTTTCTGGGGTGCGCTGGCGTTTGCGCCGGTGGAGGCGTTTCCCTGGCCGGTCGTCAAAGGAATTTATCTGCGGCATCTTCGCTGGTGGCTGCGGCAACCGCTCTTTTCTGAAACGGGTCTGCTGACGATCGGTTATGCGTACCCGAATCTAATCATGGCGGAGAGTTACAACTCTTCCGGTTCGCCGTACTGGGCGATGAAGGCTTTTCTGCCGCTCGCGCTTCCGCAGGAGCATCCTTTCTGGCAGGCGGATGAGGCGCCGCTGCCGCCGCGACCGGCGGTGCGAACGGTGCGCGGCGCCGGATTTGTGGTGAGCACGACTGGTGCCGCGCGTGATGTGGTGGCTTTGAATGCGGGCCAGCCGGTTGAAAACTGGCCGCGGCATGCGCCGCAGAAGTATTCGAAATTTGCGTACTCGAACCGCTTTGGTTTTTGCGTGCCGGTGAGTTGCGCGACGCCGCAGGAGGGCGGGTTCGACAGCATGCTCGCGTTGAGCGACGATGAAAGCCGCTTTCGCGTTCGCGAGCATTGTTATGATATGGAAGTGCGGGATGGCGTGGCTTATTCCCGCTGGCAGCCGTGGCCGGATGTGGAGGTGAAAACCCGGCTG
>Ga0070683_100003660_pt1 | contig 12527 bp, 9 predicted proteins | sample KBSC713LmetaG_FD_64662 | JGI IMG/M metagenome (GOLD analysis project Ga0070683, IMG submission 64662) | Corn rhizosphere microbial communities from Kellogg Biological Station, Michigan, USA - KBS C7.1-3L metaG | ecosystem: Host-associated > Plants > Roots > Rhizosphere ...
CAACTACGCCGCGCCGAATGCGCAGGTGGCCCCGTCGCTTGGACGCAATCTCTCAGGCAACGCCGCCAACGTGACGGTCAACCTCTTGGCGCCGGGCGAGATGTACGGCGATCGCATCAATCAACTCGATGTGCGGGTGGCCAAAGTCGTCAAATATCGCGGGTCACGCACGCAAATCGCGCTCGAGATTTACAACACGCTGAACTCGAGCGCAGTGCTGACCTACGACAACACCTTTGTGCCGGGCGGAGCCTGGCTGCAACCGCAGACAATTCTGACGCCGCGGTTTCTCAAGATCGCGGCCGAGATCGATTTCTAATGTGCACTCCTTCAGGCGTCAGCAGGTTTGGTCGGTGGCTGGCGGCGATTGCCGCTGTAGCGGCAATCGCACCCGACGCTTCCGCCTTTGCCGAGGACGTCCAGCGACAGGTTCTGGTGTTGTACTCGACCAGGCGAGACGCGCAGATCGTGACCGTCGGCGAACGGGAGTTCCCGCGAATCATCGATCAGGGGCTGCGCGAAGGGCTCGATTACTACTCGGAATACATCGACCGCGCACGTTTCCCCTCTGCCTCGTACAAGCGTGCCTTTCGCGACTTCCTGCGGCTGAAATACAAGGACAAACGTTTCGATGCCGTCATTGCCGTGCAGGATCTCGCGCTCGACTTCGTTCGGGAATACCGGACCGAGTTGTTTGGGGATAGTCCGATCGTGTTCTTTGCCACGCCTGCAGCCGTACAACCCACGAACTCCACGGGACTTGTCGCCAACCTTGATTTCAGCGGCACGCTTGCGTTCATCACCCAATTGCAGCCCGACGTGCGCCACGTGTTCGTGGTGAGCGGGACGGAGGTTGGCGACCAAGAATACGAGGCGCTCGCGCGGCGCCAGTTCCATCCCTTCGAATCCCAGCTCGCCATCACGTACTTGACCGGATTGCCAACGCCGGATCTCGAGCGACGCCTGTCATCGCTTCCGCAACACTCGGCTGTCTATTACGTGGTCGTCAATCGAGACGGCGCAGGCGAATACGTTCATCCGCTGGAGTATTTGGATCGCATCTCCGCCGCTGCGAACGCGCCGGTTTACAGCTGGGTCGATTCCGCGATGGAGCATGGAATCGTTGGGGGAAGCCTCAAGAGCCAGCAGGCCCAGGCTCAGGCCGTCGCTCAGCTTGCCCTCCGCGTGCTTCGCGGCGAACCAGCCGACAGCATTCCTGTCGCGTCTTCCAACCTCAATGTCAGCCAGGTCGACTGGCGTCAGCTCCGGCGTTGGCGGATCAGTGAGGCGGCAGTGCCCGCGGGCACACTCGTCAAGTTCCGGGAGTCGACGCCCTGGGATCGGTACAAAGGCTACATCATCGGCGCGATTGCCCTGTTGCTGGCGCAGTCAGTGCTGATCGCGGGGCTCGTCGCGCTCCGGGCGAGACGGCGGACGGCAGAAGCGCGGCTCCGAGAGCGCGAAGCGGAGCTGCGTATCAGCTACGACCGCATTCGCTATCTCGGACAGCGGCTGCTCAGCGCGCAGGAGGCGGAGCGATCGCGGATCGCGCGGGAACTGCACGACGACTTCGCTCAGCAGCTGGCGCTGCTGGCGATCAACCTCGAACAGATGACCGACGCGCGCGCCCGAAACTCCGCCACTCTGGCGCAGGCGGCGCTCGACCGCCTCCATAGTCTTGCCCGGGGCATGCGCGATCTATCGCACCGATTGCACCCGGCGAAACTTCAGCTGATCGGCCTGGTCCCCTCGCTGGCCAGCCTTCAGCGCGAGCTGACACGCCCTGACTTCACCGTGACGCTCACCCACGAGAACATTCCCGCCGCGCTGCCGCACGAGGTCACGCTCTGCCTCTATCGAATCGTTCAGGAAGCGTTACAGAACGCGATCAGGCACAGCAGCGCCCGCGAAGTGCGGATCAGCCTGCACGGCGCCGTCGATCAGCTCACGTTGACGATCGTCGACGACGGGGTGGGATTCGACGTTGACGCCGCGTGGGGAAAAGGACTCGGCCTGCTCAGCATGTCGGAGCGCCTGGAGTCGATCGACGGTTCGGTGAAGATTCGTTCAGGTCCAGGCGCCGGCACCCGCGTGGACGTCGTTGTCCCGATCGCTCCTCTCGAGGAACGGGCCGCGGCTGTCTGATGGCGCTCGCCGGTGCCATCAAAACCGTCTCGGTCGCCGGGAATTGTGCCGAATTTGCATAGCCGTCATCGTGGCGGCTTTGTATGTTGACACCCGAGACGACGGTGACGCCACCGTCGCCACATCCGTTCGCGGGATCGCCCGCGGATAGATCAAGGTCGTGATCCATGGGACGCCCGCGTGTACTCCTTGCGGACGATCATGAGCTCCTGCTGGGAGCCTTTGAGAAGCTGCTGACGCCTGAATGCGAGATCGTCGGTCAGGTTACCGATGGCCGCGCGCTGGTCGATGCGGCCGAGAAGTTAAAGCCGGAAGTCATCGTTCTCGACATCGCCATGCCGCAGTTGAATGGCCTCGACGCGGCACGGAAGATCAAGGCGTCGCTTCGAGACGTCAAACTTGTCTTCGTGACGATGAACGAAGACGGAGACCTGGCGGCCGAAGCATTCCGCTCCGGCGCGTCGGCGTATCTGCTGAAGCGATCGGCCGCGTCGGAACTGGCTACGGCGATTCGTGAGGTCATGCAGGGACGGTCGTATGTGACCCCGCTGGTGACCGAAGGCCTCGTGGGATCGTTGCTCCACATCGAGAACCATCCCGGGGCGCACGAACTGACCTCGCGGCAGCGCGAGGTGCTCCAGTTGCTCGCGGAAGGCAATTCGATGAAGGAGGTGGCCGCCGTGCTGAAACTGACGCCACGGACGGTCGCCTTTCACAAGTATCAGATGATGGACCAGCTCCACATCAAGTCGACGGCGGAACTCATTCGTTATGCAGTCAGGCACCACATCGTCTGAATGTCCCAGGGTTCTCCTGGTCGATGACAATCTCGACATGCTCGAGAGCGCAGCCGCAGTGTTGTCTTCCGGCTTCGAGATCGTCGGCAGGGCGAACGACGGGCCTGCCGCCCTGGAGGCGGCGGGCAAACTGCACCCGGACGTCATCGTCCTCGATATTTCCATGCCTGGCATGGGTGGCCTCGAGGTCGCCTCCCGCCTCAGAGCCGCAGGATCCCAGGCTGCCGTGGTGTTCCTGACGGTGCACGACGACGAAGAGTTCGTTCGGGCCGCCAGCGACGCGGGCGGACTCGGCTACGTACTCAAACCGCGCCTCGTCTCGGAGCTTCCCCACGCGGCGTTCGAAGCAAGCGAGGGCCGACGGTATGTCTCGACCAGCCTCTTGCGCCGGTAGCGGGCCGGTCGTGACCCTCTAACGAGTGACACGGGTCGTTTTCCAAGAATCCCGGCCTGTCAGCTATTCCGGTCCCACCTGTCAATTTTTCTAGGTTCGGGCTCGGAGATCTGCAGTTCTCGCCAGCCGGCAATGCCAAATACAGTGGCCGACATGCAATCAGTCCGTCGGCGTAGCCAGCAGCGCACGCGTGCGTGCACCCGGGCTTCGCGACGTGAAGCCGTCGAGCGAATCGAGGCATACATCCGTTTGCACCCCGACACCGCACTTCCTCTTTCCGAGCTCTGTCGCATTGTCGGCCTGAGCGAACGGAGCCTCAGGAACGCGTTCTACGAAGTGCGCGGGGCCGCGCCCAAGCGGTGTTTGCAGGACGAACGGCTTCTGGAAGTCCGGCGCGCCCTGAGTACCCCCGTCCGCCGACAGACGACGGTAACAGACGTGGCGATGGAAAACGGATTCTTCGAGCTTGGACGGTTTGCACGCGCCTACAAAGAGATGTTTGGCGAGGCCCCCTCGGCGACGTTACGAGGGGCGATTTCCAACCGGCCGCTACAGAGTGCGGCCCGGGTTTCGGAGAACCGAAATGTTTGTCGACCCTAGTCGAAACGCAAGAATGCAGATGCGGTCCGATCGCGCGTTTTCGTGGACCCCGTCGTCTGGTGAAAGACGGAACCGCCGACAGCGACTCGCCTGGCTGTCGGTCGATCATCTCGCGCACGGCCTGATGATCTTCGGAGAGGCGGGCACGGTCCTCGATGCCAACGTTCAGGCTGAGGCGATCCTCGGGTACGCGTCCGGCGAGTTGATCGGGGTCCCGATTGCCGCTCTTCTGCCCGAACATGCGAGCGGCGGGTCCGACACCGCGCGTGAATTCCTGGAATCGTTCCGGGGGGTAGGCATCGGTGGGACTCGCCGAGTCAAGGGCGCGCGCAAGGATCGCTCGATCGTCGCGCTCGAGATCGAACTCAGCGTGTTCGTCGAAGGTGATGCGCGGTATTTCGCCGCCGTCATCACGGATGCCACACGCCGCCTCGAGTCCGAGCCGTCGGTCGGCGCGTCTGGCGAGAGCCAGGCATTCCAGCGGCTGATTCCCGATCTCGTGACGCGGCTGGGAAAGGCCAGCGCCGACGCGCTCGACGACGTCGTCGTCGATGCGCTGAGGCGGCTTGGACAGGCGCTGCCGGTGGATCAGTCGATCCTCTGGAGAAAGAGCCTGGCCGACGGTGCGGTCCTGCCGACGCACTATTGGGCGCAACCGCCTTCGTCCTCTCAGCCCGATGCAGTTGCCATCGACTCCATCCCGGACGTGCTCTCGACAATCGAGGCAGGCGAGACGTTCGTTTTCGGTAACCTCGAGGAGCTTCCCGATGCCGATCGGGAAGGGTTCGAGCGAGCGGGCCTGCTCTCGGGCATCGTGACCCCTTTGTCTGGCCATGGCGAGGCCGGTGAAGCGCCGACGGCTCTGGTGGTTGGCTCAATGACGGGCGAACAGCACTGGACACCGGCGACCGTTGACGGCTTGCGGCTCGTCGCCGGGATCATGAATCAGGCGTTCGCCCGGCAGGCGAGCGAGTACGCACTCGAGAAAGCCAATCAAGAGATTCGGCAACTGCGCGATCGACTCACGGCCGAGACCGTGGAGCTTCGTCGCGAGGTGAAGGTGCTGCGATCATCGAGCCCGATCATCTCCGAGAGCGCCACCATCCAGAAGACGCTCGCGCAGATTGAGCAGGTCGCGCACACCCCGGCGACGGTTCTGCTGCTCGGTGAAACAGGGACGGGCAAGGAAGTGATGGCGCAGGCGATTCACAACATGAGCCCGCGCCATCAGCGTCAGATGATCAGGGTGAGCTGCGCCGCGATCCCGACCGCGCTCATCGAAAGCGAATTGTTCGGTCGCGAGCGCGGCGCGTATACCGGCGCCTTGTCCCGGCAAATCGGCAGGTTCGAGGCAGCGAATCAGTCGACGCTGTTCCTCGACGAGGTCGGCGAGCTGCCGGCGGAGGTCCAGGTCAAGCTTCTTCGCGTGCTGCAGGAGCGCGTCGTCGAGCGGCTGGGAAGTACGCAAAGCATCAAGGTCGACGTCCGGATCATTGCCGCCACGAACAAGAATCTCGAGCAAGCGGTCGCCGACAAGACCTTCCGCGAAGATCTGTTCTACCGGCTGAACGTCTTCCCGATCACTGTGCCGCCCCTGCGGGAACGGGTGGAGGACATCCCCGGACTGGTCTGGAGCTTCATCGACGAGTTCTCGCGGCTGTTCGGCAAGAACATCGATTCGATTTCAAAGGACAGCCTCCGCGAGTTGCAGCGCTATCCCTGGCCGGGCAACGTGCGAGAACTGAGAAACGTCATCGAACGCGCGATCATCATCGCGACCACGCGGCAGCTCGTGGTGCCAGCGCCACGGCTGTCGGCGCCGCGAACGACACCGCGACTCAATATGACCCTGACCGACCTCGAGATCGAGCACATTCGCGGCGTGCTCGAAAGCACCAATTGGCGGGTGCGTGGCCCTGGCGGCGCCGCCGAGCGCCTGGGACTGAAGCCAACGACCCTGGAGAGCCGTATGGCGCGGCTCGGCATCGAACGAAAGAAAGCCTCCTGAGACGGGAGCGAGCGTGTGTCGGCCAGCTTCCGGCCGGCGCACGCTTGTCCTATCCTGAACGCTCTTCCCCCGCGTCAAGCCGTGGGTCCTCGCCACGCCCCTGAGTCAAAGACAGCCCCCTCGGCGCACCTAGAAATAGCCTGTAATTCTCCTTCGTTCCAACGGCAATCGGCACGATTAATGCGACCCGCACGAACGCCGCGTGAACGTGCGCCGTCAATGCCAGCCAGTCAAATTGCCTGTTCGGCGCCCGTTCCGAGATATCGGAGCCTCTCCTACCCGCCGGAGAGCCCCGAGGGTAACAAGGTGGCCGGCCTGACGCCATTTTGCCCGAACGTTTACGGAGATCGCTTGGGCGTCACCGGTGCCTGATGGCAAATCGATGGCACGCCGCCTGCTCAACTCCCGAAGGGAGTCGTTTGGGCAGGTTGTGTTCGAGCCACGCTCCGTCGGGAGCGCCGGGAGGATCGGTATGGGTCCAGCGTCCGTTCGGATGACTGTCGAGTGGCTCGTCCCACTCGGCGAGACGCGTCCGATCACGATGGCGCTGCACGCGGTCGCGGCAGAGACACGCGCTGCACGCGGCTGCATCGGATGCTCCGTCTCTACCGACATCGGCAAGGGCGGAGCGGTGCGCTACGTCGAAGACTGGAAGACCGAGGAAGATCTCCGGCAGCGGCTGCAGTCCGATACGTTCTCGCAACTGATCACCCTCATTGAACGCGCAAGCCGGCCACCGCGTATTGAATTTGCGCTCGCGCTCGGAAAGCGAGGGCTCGATTTCGTCGCAGAGGTCCGTGGGTCGGTTATGTAAAGGGATAGGACAAGGGACAAGGGAAAAGGCAAAAGGGACAAACGACGATCTAGAAAATCAGCTTCACCGCCAACTGTACGACGCGCGGATCGCCGGCCGACGTGATCGTTCCGAAAGCGGCAGCGCCGACGGTCGTGTTGGGCGCGCCGAGAGGTGGCGTGTTCGTCAGGTTGAAAATCTCCGCTCGAAACTCCAGCGCCCGGCTCGCGGCAAATGGCACCCGCCGCATCACCGCAACATCAAGATTACGATAGCTGGGTCCTCTCACCGGATTGCGCGAGCTCGTGCCAATGGTGAACGGCAGCGCCGCCGAAAACGCATCCGTGTTGAACCACCGGCTCACTGATCGCTCGTTCGCCGATAGCTCCGGATTCCCCGTCATGTTCGGACGCTGCGTGCCGAACCCCGCAAACGCATTGTTGTTCGTGGTCTGCGAGATGGCCACCGGCATGCCGGACTGCATCGTCACGATGCCGGTCAGCGTCCAGTCGTTCACGATGGCGCCGAGCAGGCCATTGACGGCTGTGCGCCTGTCGTGGCCAAACGGGATGTCCCAGAGGGCCGAGGCGACGAATACGTGCGGGATGTCTCCGGTCGAGTAGTCCCGCTCCAGATGACGATTGAAGCTGTCGGCCACCGGAAAACTGGCGACCGGCCCCGTGAGGATGGACGCGTCGAACACCGACGAGGCATCGTCGACGAGCTTCGATCGCGTATAGCTGACAAGATACGACAGCCCCCGCGTGAATCGCTGTTCGAGTTTCGCGTAGAAGCCGTTATAGAGCGTCGTACCCACGTTGTTTCGGTACAGGCTGACCGTTGTGTACTCGGGAAATGGCTTCATCAACTGAGCCCGCGTGATCGTCGGATCGCCCAGGGACGACGATCGCGGGATCGTGCCGAAGTACGGATTGGGCACGCGCTGCTGTAGCGGAGAGCCCTCGGCGAGCTGTTCGGCGGTGAGTTGGTTCAGGTTCGTATCCGGCAGGCCGACGCGGGTGATCTTCGAACCCGCGTATGCGATCTCGACCGCCATGTTCCTGGTCAGCTCCCGCTGGACGGATGCGTTCCACTGCTGGACGTAGCCTGATCCCAGATCGCGATCGACGGAAAACACGCCCTGGCCGAGCCCCGCAGTGGGAGTGGGCGAAATCGGCGCGACGGTCGGGCCCCCCGATAGCGTGAATGCCGGAACGATGTTGTCCAGGGTTCGTTGAGACACGGTTTGGAGAAAGGGAAAGACAGGCGTCGTAAACGGCGTCGTGATCCCCGCCATCTCGATCCAGACGAGCCCGTAGCCGGTGCGCACGACGGTTCGATCCGTGAGGCGGCTGACGACACCGAGGCGCGGACCGAGATTGAGCTTGTGCAGCTGACGCGCCGCCCGTGGTTGACCGCCTGTGCCCGCGTATTCGAGCTGCTGACTATCGAGGTCGAAGACCGCGACCTGATTGTCCTTCTCCGTCGAGGGAAAGTTGAGGGTGTAGCGCACGCCGGCGTTGACCGTCACGCGATCGGAAAGCCGCCAGTCGTCCTGGATGAAGTATTCCTGCCAGTGAGCCCGGTTACGGATCCGCTGGTCCTGCAGATCGATCGAGAACTGCTGAACCTGACCCAGGAGGAAGCTGGCCAGCGGCGTCCCGGTGCTCCCGGCGGTCGTCGAATCGGTCGGCAGATTGGTGAAGAGGTTGCTGAACGTGAACTGGCCAGTCGGTGAGGGGGGTTGGATGACGTTCAGCCGCTCCCACCGCAGATCGCCGCCCAGCTTGACGGTGTGGCGTCCCTTCAGCCAGGTGAGCGAATCGGCAATCTCGGTCACGCTGGTGCCGAAGTCCGACGCGGTATTGGTCGGCGATCCCAATTGCTGATAACCGCCGATGAGAAATGTCGGTACGGTTGTCGGGAACTGGGCGTTGGAAGGGATCCCCGGAAGACCGAGAACGTCGGACGGTGTTCCGCCCAGATCTGCAGCGCGGCGATCGACCGCGCGACGGGTATCGCCGACGCGAAACTCATTGAGAACGTTTGCCGAGAACGTTCGCTGATAACTCGAGGCGAAGGACCAGGAGGTCGTGCCCTGAGGGCCCAGCGTCCCCGTCGTCACGCCGCTGCCTTCGGGGAGTGGAGTCACCGGAATGAAGTCCTCGCGAAACCGTGTCAGGCGCCCGAAGATCTGATCGCGGTTCGACGGAAGTCGATGATCGATGCGAACGCTCAGCTGATCCTGGTCGACGGTTTCATCACCGACGCGCTTGTAGTTGTTGGCAGTGCCACTGCTCGTGGGAAGGGGGTAGCGAGCAAGCAGCCGCACAGCAACCGGATCCACCCGATCCGCCGGGATCGTGTTTCCGGGAAACGGCGTCCGCGTGGCCGTTCCACTCCCCGTTCCGGGCTGCGTCGTCGCGGGATCGTAAATGACCGGCACACGCGTGCCGATGGCTTCGGTAAACACGCCTTGACGCTGGAGAGCCGTCGGTACCGTCGAGGTGACGGTTCGTCCGATTGTCTGCCGCTGACCCTGATAGTCGGCGAAGAAGAAAGTGCGGTCGTGTTGAACCGGTCCGCCGACCACGCCGCCGAACTGGTTGCGTCGGAACTTCGGCTTGACCGGAATCGTCGAGGCAAAAAAGTTGCGCGCGTTCAGTGCCTCGTTCCGGAAGAACTCGAACGCGGTGCCATGGATCTCGTTGGTTCCCGTTCTGGTCGTCAGGTTGACGACGCCGCCGTTAAACCTGCCGAACTCTGCCGGGGGCGTGTTGCTTTCGATCTTGAACTCTTGGATCGCGTCCACGTTGGGAAAGAACGCGACCTGTCCCGGCTCCGGCTGCAGCACCGAGATCCCGTCGAACAGATACTCGTTGGTCCTGGGCCGGCCGCCGTTGATCCGTGGAAGCGGCGCCGCCGGCGGTGGCGGAAGCGCAATTCCTGGAACCAGACTGGCCAGGGAAATGAAGGTTCGCCCATTCAGAGGAAGGTCCACCACCCTTCTGTGATCGATGACGTGACCGAGGCCAGAGGTTTCACTGCGAAGCAACGGCGCGTCGGCCGTCACCGTTACGCCCTCGGACAGCTGGCCGACCTCGAGCCGAAGATCGAGCCGAATGGTCTCGCCGGTGGCGACCCGGACAGCGTCGCGAATCAGCGGCCTGAACCCGCTGAGTTCGATGCGAACCTGATAGGACCCCGGCAACAATCCGGGCACGCGATAGTTGCCGTCCGCGTCGGTCACGACCGTACGGGTGAGTCTCGTCCCGGCGGCAGTGACCGTCACCACCGTCCCCGGCACCGCCGCGCCTGCCTGATCCACGACCGTTCCGACAAGTGCTCCAGATCCAATTTGAGCGGCCACCCGGGCTGCCATCGCCAGGCAGACGAACGATAGACACGCGCGCACCAGCCACCGTCTCGGCATATTCACAGCGTGTAACTCTAGAATGTCTCGAAATGATATTCAAATCGGCTTAAACCGGACTAAACAAGCCGACTCACAAACAAAGCGACACCGGCCGAAAGGGATAGGGGCCAGTCGAGGAACGGCGACATGGTGATACGATTCGAGGGCTGAGGCGCGAGGAATTCAGAATGGCACCTGTGACGGTGAGAGCCGCGGCCGAGCGGCTGGGCGTCGGATACTCGACCTTCAAGCGCTGGATCCACACCGGGCACGTGCGGACGATGCGCACCGAAGGCGGCCACCATCGGGTATCGGACGCGGAGATCGAGCGACTGCTCGCCAAGCAGCAGCCTGCTGAGCGGCGGCGGGTGCGCTCGGTCGATCCCGATGAATCGGTCGGCGGCCTCAGCGCCCGCAACCGGCTGCACGGATTCATCGAAGAAGTAAGGATGGACGGGCTGCTCGCGCAAGTGCGGCTGCGCGTCGGTGATCAATCGCTGACCGCGGTCATCACCGCCGATGCCGTGCGCGCGCTGAAGCTCCGTCGTGGAGAGGACGCGATCGCGATCGTGAAGTCGACTGAGGTCATGATCGCGAAACCCTCGACCACAGACTCACAGCCACGGCGCCGACGGAAGAAAAGTTAAAAGTAAAAAGTCAAAAGTTAAACGTGAAGAACAACGAGGTGATCCCCGTCGCTCGTGCCTTGTCACTCTTAACTTTTAACTTCTAACTTTTCACTTTTCACTTTTCACTTCCGCGTAAGCGGTCAGCGGAGCGCGCTGCCGAGCGACGCTGGACGAGGTCCGCTGCCGATCCAGACGTTGCGGTAGATCACGCCTGGAATCGACGCCGACTCTGCGCCGCTGCGACCACTTGGCGCGCCGAGGTAGGCGTAGTGCGGGCTCGGCTGATACCGTCCGTTAGGCGTGGGCACACCGACGTTGTAGAGCGTCTTGGTGCCGCCGATACCGCCCTCGCGAACAAGCGTGCGGACCTCTCCGTTCTCGCGTCCCCACGTGAACTTCCAGTAGTAGACGATCGACGGGTCGAGCATCAGCACGGAGCGGAAGCGCGTATCGGTATCGGGCTCGTACTTGCAGCACGGATCGTCGCCGTAGAGCACGCGGAACGTGGTGGAGTTGGGTGGAAATCCAGCGACCCCGCGGTACTGAATGTCGACGCGATACCGGTTGGTGATGTAGTCGTCCTGCCCTTCCTGCATCCCGAACACCTTGGCCTTGTCGCCGGGACCGTTGGCGCGCAGCCCCTCGACCTCCATCGAGAACTCGCCGTTCGGAATCGTCTGCGGCAGCAGGTAGCGAACGTAACTCAAATTCGAAGTCAGGCGGATGCCTTTGCCGGGGACGAACTCGGTCGCGCCGATCCGATCGCCGACGGTCTCGCCGTGAATGAGCGGGTCGTACAATTCGCCGGGGTGGATGAAGCCGACCAGCTTCGACTTGAACGTCGCCGTCGGCGACCAGGGACCGCTCGTCGATCCCTGCACGGCACGCGCGCGCCAGTAGAACACGGTCGTCGGCTGCAGATCCTGATCGACGGTGTAGGACGTCTTTCCGCCGGATCCCTCTGGAACGTTCGTCTTTCCGACCGTCACCGCAAGACCGGGGATGCCGGCGGTCGACGCGGTGAAGTTCGTGTTGTCGGAGATCTGGAACTCGTACATCCGCGTGCCCTGCGAATCGGCGGTTGCGTTCTTCACCGTCAGCGTCGGGCGGAGCGTGTCGAGCTGCTCGTGGTCAGCGGGAGCGTCGAGACCCGGGGCGGTGACATTCACCACCGTTGGCGTCGTTGGCGTGGCCGGCGTGTCCGAACCGCACGCGCCGACGACGATCGCGACCGCGACGAGCGCGATCCATGAGATGTGGAACCGGATCTTCAACGTTCTCTCCTCGATTTGGGAAGCAATGATGATGACGAAACCTTGGCCGCCGGCCCCCGGGATTTCCGCGACTGCCGCGCCGGCGCCGGTCGTGACGAGCGCCGCGACTCAATCACGATGATGTTGCGCTGGCGGAGCTCCACGGTTTCCGAGCGCCGCGCCGCGCGCAGCAGATCCGCAATCGCTTTGAACACCGCCTGATCGCTCGGCGACAGCCGACGGTCGTCGATGACGTCCTCGATCATCAGTTCGAGATCGGCAATCGTCAGCGGCGCATCGAATGAGATCAGCGCCCGGCCATCGGGGAGGGGGATGAGGTGGACCCCCGTATGCTGTTCCAGCGTTCGGGTCGGATTCACGACGATGACGGCGCGGGTGCCGAACGTCGCGAGCTCCGCCGGCGGATGCGGTCGCTTCGCCATCTCGGGCTGCGCCAGGCGGACAACCGCGCGGCTGAGATCAGCGTCGACCG
>Ga0070683_100003662_pt1 | contig 12525 bp, 8 predicted proteins | sample KBSC713LmetaG_FD_64662 | JGI IMG/M metagenome (GOLD analysis project Ga0070683, IMG submission 64662) | Corn rhizosphere microbial communities from Kellogg Biological Station, Michigan, USA - KBS C7.1-3L metaG | ecosystem: Host-associated > Plants > Roots > Rhizosphere ...
TACTGCCGATCGATCTCGACGTAATCGGCCACCGATCCGAGATGGCGGACGGCGTCGCCCGATTCGGCCAGGATCAACCGCGCCCCTTCGCCGTATTCGGCGCGCGCCGCGTCCAGCTCCTCGAGCGATTTCAGCCGGGCGTTGATGCCGGCCAGGTCGTGCTCGCGCGTGCGGATGTCGCGGACCACGCCGTCGCGGCTGCCGCGGGCCACGGCCAGCTCCGACTCGCGGGCGGCGCGATCGACGTGCAGCGTGTCCATCGCCTCGCGGGCGCGGTGCAGCGACTCTTCCGCGGTCGCGCGATCCTCGGCGGCGCGCTGCGCCTCGACCTGCAGGTCGCCGCGCTCGACGTCGAGCTTGGCCAGCTGCTCGCCGATCCGCGCCCGCGCGGCGGCGGCGTGCTCCATCGCGTGCCGCAGCGCGGTGGCGGCGTTGACGGCGGCGTAGACCTCGCTCCGCGCCGCCTCGACGTCGGCCTCGAGCCCCTCGATCGTGCGGTGCGCGGCGTCGTAGGCCTCTTCCTGCTCGGCGAGCACGTCGGCGGCGCGCTGTTTCTCCTCGACGGCACGCGACGCGGCGCCGCGCCGCTCCTCCAGCTCGACCCGCGCCGGCTCGCGGCGCGCTGCGAGCGCGGCGACCTCGGCGTCGATCGCCGTCGCCGACGCGCTCAGCGTCTCGACCTGCTGCTTGTCGAAGGCGACCTGCTGCTGCAGGCGGCCGATCGACAGCTCGCGCGCGTGCGCCGCCTCGCGCGCCGCCGTCGTCCGCGCGTCGGCCTCGGTCAGCTCGAGACGGAGACGCTCGAGCGCCGTTTCGACCTCCGCCAGGTGCGCCGACGCCGCGGTCTCACGCGCGCGCGCATCGGCCAGGCGGCTTCGCGCCGCTTCGATCGCGTCGCCGAGCAGCCGGTACTTCTGCGCGAACTGGACCTTCTCCCAGCGCCGCAGCTCGTCGCGCAGCCGCTTGTAGCGGCGCGCCTTGGCCGCCTGCCGTTTCAGGGCCCCGCGCTGCTTCTCGACCTCGAAGATGATGTCGTCGACGCGCGTCAGGTTCTGCTGCGCCGCTTCGAGTTTCAGCTCCGCGGCACGTCGGCGCGACTTGTACTTGGTGATGCCGGCCGCCTCCTCGATCAACTGGCGGCGATCGGTGGGCCGCGCGCTCAGGATCTGGCCGATCTTCCCCTGCTCGATCACCGCGTAGGCCTTGATGCCCAGCCCCGCGTCCATCAGCATGTCCTGCACGTCCTTCAGGCGGACGACTTCGCCGTCGATCAGGTACTCGCTTTCGCCGGAACGATAGAGGCGGCGCGACAGCTCGACGTCGCGGACGATCAGCGGCTCGACGTCGACGAGCGGCACGTCCGTGGCCCCCTCGCCGGCGGCCGCCGCAACCACGGCCGCGGGACCGACGGGTGCGGGCGCGTCGCGAAGCGCCCCTGCGCCGCTCTGTCCGGGCACGCGCGACGCCACGCCGCTCAGGCGCAGGCGCACTTCGGCGGCGGACGTCGGCTTGCGGCCGTCGCTGCCCTGGAAAATGATGTCCTGCATGTGCTCGCCGCGGAGGCTCTTCGCGCTCTGCTCGCCGAGCACCCAGGTGATCGCGTCGACCACGTTGCTCTTGCCGCAGCCGTTGGGTCCGACGATGGCGGTGACGCCGGTGTCGAAGGCCAGCTCCGACCGTTCCGCGAAGCTCTTGAAACCGGAAATCTCAAGGCGATTCAGACGCATACACACCAATCCAAGGAAGCGGCTGGGATCGCTTCGACGAGCAGGGTTTTGTGGAAACGACGAATGGACAAACCGACCGTCCCGAAGACGGTCGCCAGTCTAACAATCCCCCATACCTAGGGGCAAGCACTATCTGATGCTACAACTAATAGGTCTAATGCCCGCCCCGAGTTGACGACCGGTTCTTGGCGAGCTCGGTCAGCTTGACGGCTTCGGGGAACTGCTGCAGCGCGAACTGCGCCTGCGGATCGCGTGCGATCAGGTTCTTCTGCGCTTCGGCCACGCCGAAGAGCGCCTCGTCGATCCCGTAGCGGATCTCGGCGCGGATGAACTCGGCGTCCTTCGTCCAGGCGTCCTCGTCGATGCGCACCTTCTGATCGACGAGCGACTGCTTGAACTCGCTGACCATCGCGTCGGTGACGGTGAAGCCGCGGGTCACCCTCTTCTTGCCCGCGGTGGCGGCGCCCATGCGCGTGTCGCCTTCCGCGGTATAGCGCTCGGCGAAGGTCGCGAACGCCTGGCGCGCGGCGAGCGAGCGGCCGAAGCGCGTCGGGTTGAACCCGTCGATCGGGCCGGCGAAGAACTTGTCGGGCTCGATCCCGCCGCCGCCGTAGACCTTGCGGCCGGCATCGGTGTACTTCAGCTGCGCCGGGTTGTGCTCGCGCGTGCCGGTCTGGTCGCGCAGCGTATAGGTGAGGTACTCGTCGAAGGCGTTGTCCCAGGGGCGCTGGATCATCCGCCCGCTCGGCGTGAAGTAGCGCCCGGTCGTCAGCGCCAGGCCGGCGCCTTCGCTGATCTTGTAGACCGACTGCACCAGCGCCTTGCCGAACGTCGTCTCGCCGACGATGAGCGCGCGATCGTGGTCCTGCAGCGATCCGGTGACGATCTCCGACGCGCTGGCGCTGTTGCGGTTGACGAGCACGACCATCGGTCCCGTGAAGTCCGGATCGTCCTGGCCGCGATAGTCGGCGTCGATGTTGGGGACGCGGCCGCGCGTGTAGACGATCATGTCGCCGCGCGGCAGGAAGCGGTTGGCGATGCGGATCGCCTGGTCGAGCGGCCCGCCGGGGTTGCCGCGCAGGTCGAACACCAGGCGCTTCATGCCCTGCGCCTTCAGCTTCGCGACGGCGCTGCCGACTTCCTGCTCGGACGTCTCGGAGAAGTCCCCCAGCTTGATGTAGCCGGTCTGCGGGTCGATCATGAACACGCCGCGCACGGTGACGATGTTCACCTCGTCGCGCTCGACGTCCATGTCGATCAGCTTGTCGTAGCCGGGACGCTTGATCGAGATGTTGACCTTGGTCCCTTTCGGCCCCTTCAGCTCTTTCGCCGTCTGCTCGGTGGTCCAGCCGTGGGCGTCCTGCCCCTTCACTTTGGCGATGACGTCGCCGCGGCGGATCCCGGCGCGGAATGCCGGCGAGCCCTCGAAGAGCGACATCACGGTGACGTCGCCGTCGATGGTCTGAATCGACAGGCCGATCCCGTAGTAGTGGCCTTCCTGCCGCTCGCGCATCTGCGCGTACGACTTGGGGTCGAAAAAGCTCGAATGCGGATCGAGCGTCTGCAGCATGCCGCCGATGGCGTCGTAGACGAGGCGGTCGGACGGCAGCGGCTCGACGTACTCCCGGTCGACCGCCGCCAGAGCGGCGGTGAAGATCTGGTATTGCTGGGCGACCTGGTCCTGGGTGGCGTGCGCGGGCCCGCCGAAGAAGCCGCCGGCCAGGGCGGACAGCAGGATGGCCAGCGCCGCGACCATCAAAAACCTCGGAGTACGCATAGATCGCATGGTAGCAGACTACGAGGTGTATAATTCCGGGCATCATGTTTGGCTCTGTCGGCACCCCGGAACTCATCATTATTTTCGTGATCGCCTTGATCGTGTTCGGGCCGCGCAAGCTGCCGGAGCTGGGCAAGTCGCTCGGCAAGAGCCTGGCCGAATTCAAGCGCGCCTCGAACGAGCTCAAGAACACGCTCGACGAAGAAATCCGGACCGAAGAGCGGAAGCAGCAGCAGGCGCAGGAGCCGCCGCGCGTCGCTGAATTCCATGGGGACACGGTCCCCTCCGCCCCCGCCACGGGCACCGATCACAGCATCGGCAACGTGCCGCGCCAGAACGGCAGCGCCTAACCGGCCGCTGGACTGCGATGGCGCTTGTTCCCTTCCCCAGCGCCAGGCCCGGCGACGACGAAGATCCGGAGAACGACGACTCCGGATCGAAGATGTCGTTTCTGGAGCACCTGGACGAGCTCCGCAAACGCCTGATCTACATCTGCTGGTCACTGCTGGCCGGCTGCATCATCGCCTACGCGTTCATCCAGAAGATCTTCGACTTCGTCATGAAGCCGATGTACACCATCCTGGCGACGCAGCCGGGCGGGGGTGCCAAGCTGATCTTCACGGCCGGGCCGGACGCCTTCATGCTCTACGTGAAGATCGGCTTCATCGCCGGCATCTTCATCGCCTCGCCGCTGGTGCTCTATCAGGTATGGAAGTTCATCGCGCCGGGCCTCTATACCCACGAAAAGAAGTTCGCGATCCCGTTCGTCGTGCTCTCGACCGTCTTCTTCGTCATGGGCGGCCTGTTCTCGCACTACATGGCGTTTCCCTATACGTGGGCCTTCTTCGGCAGCTTCAGCAACGATTACATGATCTTCGTGCCGAAGGTCGACGACGCGTTCAGCATGTACACGATGATGCTGCTCGGCTTCGGCGTCATCTTCGAGATGCCGACCCTGGTCTTTTTCCTCGCCCGCATGGGCGTGGTCAGCGGCTGGTTCCTCCTCAAGCATTTCAAGTACGCCGTGCTGATCATCACGATCGTCGCGGCGGTGGTGAGCCCCGGCACCGACGCGATGTCGACGGTGATTTTTGCCGTGCCGATGATGGGCCTCTACATCTTCAGCATCGGCATCGCCTACATCTTCCAGCGCCGGAAGAAGCCCGCAACCGCCTGACCTGCCGATAATTCCATCTCTAATCCCCTTTGACAGGGCGAAGGGGGAGCTCTACCATTGGGTAAGGATGAGGTGTACGCACATGAGACACGCCCTGGCCGTCGGGGTTCTGGCGCTCTGCTCCGCCGCCACCGCCGCGGCGCAGACGCCCTCACAGCCGCCAGCAGCGCCTGCAAAGCCCGCGGCTTCAACGAGTTCGACAGACACACGCCCGGCAACGACCACGTTTCTGGGCGATACCGGATTGTGGAACGTTCCGACCGCGGAAATCCTGCCCGACCGCAAGTTCTCGGTCAGCGCCTACCGGGTCAATTTCGACGACAACCAGGGGTTCAGCGACGTCTCGAACTGGCCGATCACGTTCGGCATCGGCTTGAAGGACCGCGCCGAGATCTTCGGATCGTTCGTGGCCGTCACCCGGATCGATCGTGACATCCGGCCGCTGTTCCTGACCGCTCAGCCATCGGCGGGCGGCTACGTGCCGCAGAACCCGCTGGCGCGGATCCCATGGAGCGGCAACCAGATCGGCGATCTGTGGCTCGGCGCCAAGATCAATCTGGCCTCGGAGCGCCAGCAGAAGCCGGCCGCGGTCGCGCTGCGCTTCCTCGTCAAGGTGCCGACCGGCGACAAGGAGAGCGGCGCCGGAACGGGCAAGGCCGACATCGCGATCGACGGCATCGTCAGCAAGGACGTCAACCAGCGCGTCGAGCTCTCCGGCTACGCGGGGTTCATGTTCCGCGGCACGCCGGCCGACGTCGAAACGACCAACGGCTTCCGCTGGGGCGCGGGCGCGGCCCTGCCCTCGCGCAAGGCGCTGCGCTTCACGGCCGAAGTGAGCGGCGAGGCCTACACCAAGAGCACGCTCGCGACCAAGACGCAGCTCGCGGGCGAGGACGGATCGTTCCTGCCGGCCGGCTTCGCCATCGACGTCAAGTCGCCGGTGCAGGTCGATCTCGGCCTCACCTGGCAGCACACGAGCGGCTTCTTCGCCGGCGCCGGCTGGACGTGGCGGCCGAGCGTCGACACGCGCGACAAATATTTGAGCCAGTTCGAGAATGGCGCGGGCGACAAGATGGACGTGGTCGGCCGTCTCGGCTACCACCCCGGCGTGCGCGTGTTCGTGCCGCCGCCTCCCCCCCCGCCGCCGCCACCACCGCCACCGCCGCCGCCGGCGCACGAGCTGGCCGTCAAGGCTTCCTGTAATCCCTGCACGGTCGACGTCGGCAAGACCTCCACGGTCACGGCCGCGGTGACCGACTCGATCGGGTGCTCGGTCACCTACGCGTGGAGCGCGCCGGCCGGCACGTTCACCAGCGGCACCTCGCAGAGCACGCCGTGGACGGCGCCGCAGACCGAGGGCCCGGTGCCGGTGACGGTGCGGGTGACGTGCCCGACCGACAGCAAGACGGCGAGCGATACGGTCACGATCCAGGTCGTCAAGCCGCCGGTGAAGGAGATCGTGTTCGAGGACGTGCACTTCGACTTCGACCGCTATAGCCTCCGTCCCGAGGCGGTGCGCGCCCTCGACGAGGCCGTCCGCGCGCTGCAGGAGAACCCGAACCTGAAGATCACGGTCGAAGGCCACACCTGCAACATCGGCACGGCGGAGTACAACCTCGCGCTCGGCGAGCGCCGCGCCAACGCGGTGCGCGAGTACCTGGTGAGCCGCGGCGTCACCGCGGATCGGCTGCAGACGATCAGCTACGGTGAAGAGCGGCCGAAGTACGACAATTCGCGCGAGGAAACGCGACGCCTGAACCGGCGCGCCGCCCTCGTCGTCCGCGTCCAGTAGGCCGTCCGGCGCAGGCCGGACCTGAGAAGTCCGACGTAGGCCGGACCTCTCAGGTCCGGCTATCGACTCGACCACACGAACAGCCGGCAGAGAGCGCGACTCTCTGCCGGCTGTCGTCGTGTACGGCGACATGCGCGTCAGCACACGACAGTGAATGCGTCCACGTCTCCCTGCAGCCGGCCGCCCGGCCACATCAGCCAGATGTCCCACGTCCACTGCGCGCCGCGTCCCGGCGTGCACAACTGCGCGGGCGCCTGCATCTGGTAGACGCTGCCCGCCGACGTGCCGTTGCCGCTGACGAGCAGCGCCGACGCGTTCGGCATCGTCACGGAGAAGACCGGGGACGGCACGCGCAGCCCGAGGCCCTGGCCGATCGAGCCGGGCTTGAACACGAACCCGCTCAGCGGCGACGGGAGTTGCTGCACGACGACGAGGCGAATCGTCGTGCCGACGGCGCCGGAGCAGCCCGGCTGCGCCAGTTCCACGGTCGCGTAGGTCGTGCGATGGCACGGCGGCGGGATTGCCGGCGTGCGTCCGCCGGTGCCCCCTCCGTTGCCGCCGCCGTTGCCACCGCCGCCGGTGCCGCCGGTGCCGCCGCCGGTCGCGCCACCGCCAACGTAGGAGCCGCGCACGATCAGGAAGCCGGTGCTGTTCGAGCGCTGGTTCTGCGACCAGGTCGACGGGTCCGAGTCGTAGACGCTGTAGTTGCCCGCGGGCAGGATCAGGCTGACGTTGGCGATCCAGTTGACGTTCGGCGCGCCGCCCTGGCCGGGCGTGCCCTGCGCACGGAATGGCCCGTACTGCTGCCCGGTCTGGTTCGATCGGATCGTGATCGTCCCCGGGAACGCGCCGCGGCCGTAGTTCCAGTGGTAGGTCACGAGCTGGGTGACGAGCGCGGTTCCCTTCAGCGGGAAGCCCGCCTGGGCCCGCGGGCCGTTCGTGACGCCGTCGACGTTGGTGTTGTTGAACAGGTCACTCGATTGTGCGCCGAGGCGGGCCACGCCGGTCGCCACCATCAGGGCGATCGCGGCGGCCGACAGGCGCCTGGTGTAATGGGTCATCATCTACTCCCTCCTGGACGAGGGAACGGACACGCGCCCACTCATTCGTGGCGCAGCGCTTCGCAGGAGGTCCAGCGCGCCGCGACGAGCGCGGGATAGACGCCGAAGGCCATGCCCGCGCCGAGCGCCATCGCCAGGGCCAGGCCGAGCGAACCGGCGGACACCGCGATCGTCCAGCCGGCGCCGCGTCCGACAGCCGCCGCCGCTGCCGCGCCAAGCGGCAGCCCGATCAGCCCCCCCGCCGCGCACAGGAGCGCCGCTTCCGCGGCGAAGTGCGCGACGATGTCGCGCCGGCGCGCGCCCACTGCGCGGCGGATTCCGATCTCGCCGACGCGCCTGGCGACGCCGGCCAGCATCACGTTCATGATGCCGAGTCCGCCCGTCCCGAGCACCAGCGTCCCGATGGCCAGGAGCAGCGCGTCAAGGGCGCGGCGCGCGCGCATCCTGGCGGCGGCGACTTCGCGGGGCACGAAGACCTGCACGGCGTCGGCGGGCTCGCGGCGACGGATCAGCCGCTCGATCCTCGCGGCGACGGCGACGGGATCGTCCGGCGCTCGCGTGGCCACCACGATGCGGTTGAGGCGATCGGCGCCGTCCTGCGGCGACAGCCGCGCGTCGAGCGCGGCAAGCGGAACGAACACGGCGTCCGCCGGCAACGGGGCGTCGTGCACGCCGACGACGACGAACCACTCGGAGGCGAGCCGCAGCGGCGCGCCGACCACCCGCCCGGCCGGGTAGAGGCGCCGCGCGAGCGCGGCCCCGAGCACCGCGACGCGTCGATGCGACGCGAGGTCGGAGGCCGACAGCCAGCGCCCGCGCGTGATGGCCACGCGGACCGTCGACGGCCAGGCGCCGGTGACTCCCCACGCCGGCGCCGTCAGCCGCGCCGCCGGCGTCTCCAGCTGGAGCTGCCCCGTCCGCGCCGGCGCGACGGCGGCCGCGCCGGGAACGGCGGCGATGGCGCTCGCATCCGACGCCGTCAACCGCATCGACGCGCTGTCGAGCACCACGTTGTCGATGCCGAGCGCCGCCACCTCGGCGAGCGCTTCGCGCCGCGCGCCGTCGCCAATCGCCAGTGCCGTGACAACGGCGGCGACGCCGCACACGATCCCGGCGCCGGCGAGCGCCGTCTGCCGCCGATCGGCCCGTAACGCGGCAACGCCGTTCGCCAGGATGTCAGCGCTGCGCATCGACGTCGATGAGCGCGACGCGATCGCCGGCGCGCAGTCCCGCCGCAATCGCCGCCTCGGTCTCGTTCACGGCCGCCACGGTGACGGTGCGCCGCTGCCATCGGCCGCCGTCGCGCACGAACACCCACCGGCTGCCGTCGCGATCGAACACCGCCTGGACCGGCACGATCACCGCGCCGGCAAGCGACGTCGACGGCATCTCGACGCGCGCGGTCATGCCCGGGCGTACCCGCGCATCGGGCCGATCGATGGTCACCGTCACGGGGAAGAACCGCGTTCCAGCGCGCCCCGGATCCTCCATCGCGAGCGCGCCGACGAGCGATACCGCTCCGCGCACCTCGACGTCAGGCAGCGCATCGAGCCTGACGAGCGCCGCACCGCCTCGCGCGATGCGCGCCACGTCGATCTCTCGGACGCGGGTCTCCACCGTGAGGCGGGAGGTGTCCGGCACCGCGATGATCGGCTGATTGGCGGCGACGGTGTCGCCGATCTGCGGCTTGCGGCGATCGCTGCCGAAGAACACGTCACGATAGATGACCAGCCCCGGTCCGTCGGCGAGGACGGAAGACGCCGCGATCGACGCGGCGAGCGCGGCGATTCGCGCATCGGTCTGCGCGATGCGGGCGGCGACGAGGTCGACCGCCGTCTGCGCCTGCTGCAGGCGCGCCGCGGCGATCTCGCGCTGGCGGCTGAGCGTGTCGCGCGCGATGCCGACATCCGCCTGGGCCTTGGCGATGGCGGCGGGCCGCTGAAATCCGGCGACGGTCCGCGCGCGCAACGCCGCAAGGCGCGCCGCGCTCTCGGCACGCGCCGCCGCCTGGTCGGCCTTGTCGAGCTCTGCTCTGGTGATGAAGCCGCGCGGCAGCAGCGGCTGGAGATCGACGAAGGCCTGTCGCGCCCGCGCCGCTTCCTTCTCCGCGTCGGCGGCGGCGGCCTCCGCGTCCGCGAGATCGAGCCGACCCTGCCCGTCCGTCGCGTTGGCGAGCGCCGCCTGCGCGGAATCGACACGGATGGTCGCCGAGTCGTAGTCGGTCTGTTCGCGCAGCTGATCGACCTTGAAGTCGTCGATCGCCTGCAGCTGGTCGGCCGCCTCCCCCTGCCGCGCCGCGCGCTCTCGCGCGAGGTCCTGCTCGAGCGCGCTGGTGTCGAACCGGATCAGGCGATCGCCGGCCCGGACGCAGGTGCCCTCGGCGACGATCTCGAGGATCTTCGCCTGCGTCACGCCCGCGGGGGCGCCGTAGACGGACAGGCGCGCCGCCGACACGATGCCGCTCTCGACGACGCTGTCGGTGAAGGCCGCTTGGCGCGCGATGGCGCTGGGATCGGCGACGGGGCGTCCGCGCGCGGCGATGACGCCGGCCAGGGGAAGGACAAGCGCCGCCAGCGTGGCCGCGCGGCCCATCGTCACCATGACGGTGCCTCGGGATTCAACGTTCCGCTGACGCGCGCGAGCCGGAGCCGCGACAGCCGCCGCTCGATGTCGCCCGCGATGCATGCCGTCTCCGCCTGGAACAGGCTGTTCTCCGCATCGACCACGGTGAGGTTGTCGGCCAGCCCGCGTTCGTAACGCAGGCGCGCGAGCTCGAGCTGCGCCCGCGCCACGTCGAAGGCCCGGCGCTGAATCGCGGCCGCCGCCTCCGCGCGCGCCACTGCCCGCGCCGCCTGGCGCGCCTCCGCGGTCACGTGCTGCTCGGCCTCGCGGGCGGTGCGTTGGGCCGCGCGGACGGCAAGATCGGCCGTCGCGACCGAAACCGCCTGCGACGAACGATCGATCTGATAGCTCGAGCTCAGCGAGATGTGCCAGCCGTTGTACGGCTGGAACAGCGGCAGGAACGGCGAGCCGAAGCCGTGCCTGGCATATTCGACGTTCAGGGTCAGCGGCGGCAGCGTGCGCCAGCGCGCGATCGACGCCTCCTGCCGTGCGTCGACGAGGCGCTGCCGCGCATCGAGCAGCGCGCCGTTCGACGCCAGCGCCGCGCCGGTCGCGTCTGCCTCGGTCACCGGCGGCGCCGGAGCGACCGGCGCGTCTTCCGCGGCCAGCACCGGCTCCTCCGTCGGCGGGCGGCCGAGCAGAAGGTCGAACCGTTCCCGCGCGTCCGCCAGCGCCTCGCGTCGATCGCCAAGCGACGCTTCCGCCTGCGCCGCCAGCAGCTCGGCGCGCGACACGTCGAGACGCGTGTCGAGGCCGGCTTGCGCGCGCGCCGCGGCCGCGGCGGCCAGCGTCCGCGCCCGCTCCAGGGCGCGCGCGTTGGCTTCGACCAGACGGTCGGCCTGAACCACCGCATAGAACGCCTCGGCCACGGCGACGACGAGCTGCTGCCGCGCCTCCGCGAGCTGGCGCGACGAGGCGGAGACCTGCCGCCTCGCGACGTCGAGCGGCGCCGCGGCCGCGCGCGAGAGCAGGCCGTTCAGCGTCTGGGACAGCCCGACGGCGTAGCCGCGATCGCGATAGGGCTCGCCGATGCCGCCGAACTCCGACGAGGAGCCCGAGACCCACACGTCGGTTCCCGTCGTCAGTCGCTTGCCCACGAGCACGCCCATCGTCCGCGTATCGAAGCCGCCCGGGTTCGAGGCGGACGACAGCGTCGGCGCCACGCGCAGGCCGAACGATGCCGCCGCCTGACGGCGCTGGAGATCCGCCGCGCTGACCGCGTCCTCCGGCGCGCCGAGATCGGGGCTGTTGCGGAGCGCTTCGGCAATCGCCTGATCGAGGCTGAGCGCCCCCGGCTGCGCCCGGGCCGGACCGGCGACCGCAGCGATCAGGCTGCCGACGAGCGCGAGCGCACGGGCGGATCGCATCGCTACTTCGTCACCGCCCCGGCGTAGACGTTGGTACACGGCCAGGTCGTCGTCTCGGTGATGTTGATCGTGTTCGCGGTCGGGAACACGAACGTGATGGTGCCGGGAATGCTGGCGCCGAAGAACGGGAACGTGCCGCTCGACGTCACGCTGACGTTGAGACCGCTGACGCCGGAGACGTTGTAGGAACGCGGAAAGCTCGGAGAGTCGTCCAGCCGCATCGTGCCGCTGCCGGACTTGTTGAGATCGAGCGTGACCTTCTCCATGAACTCGCTGTCGGATCCCTGGCAGGTCGAGCTTCCCTGCAGGCGCACCGGGCCTGAGAACGTGCCGTTGAGCGTCGACGGATCGAACGGCGCTGCGCCGCCGCCCGTCCCGCCGGTGCTGCTGCCGCCGCCGGGAGTGCCGGATCCGCCGCCGCCCCCTTTGCCCGCCGCGATCGCAACGGCCGCGCCGCCGGCAGCGGCGCCAATGAGCAGAAGCTTCCTGTTCGGATTGGGCTTCGGCTTCTCGGGATCAGTGCGGCGAACGTAGCTGACGCCGTCGATGATCTTGTCGACCGATGAATTCGCTCCATCCACGGCCGCGTCGAGGGCCGGATCGCCGCTCCGGCCGGTCGCGGCCGGAATGGAGTCGCTGGCGCCAGCGCCGCCGCCCTTCTGACGCGCGCACTGGGCGACCGACGGACTGCTCGCGTCGCTGTCGACGAGCGCCTGCGCGATCTGGGCGGTCGTCTTCCCGTGCATGTGCCCGACGACGTCCTGGTGGCGCTGCTCGGCCTCGGCGGCGCATTGCCCGGTCGCCGACGGCTTGGCGGGCTCCTGCTCGACCGGCTGCGCGAACCGCACGAGCGTCCTGGCGTCACCGACGCCGAGCGCCACGCCGCGCACGGCAGCCGTGCCGGGGATCCCCGAGGACACGACGACCGACGCCGTCCCGTCGGTTCCGGTTCTCACCTTCGCCGGCGAGGCCGGCGCCATCTCACCAAAGGTCGTGTCGATG
>Ga0070683_100003663_pt1 | contig 12524 bp, 11 predicted proteins | sample KBSC713LmetaG_FD_64662 | JGI IMG/M metagenome (GOLD analysis project Ga0070683, IMG submission 64662) | Corn rhizosphere microbial communities from Kellogg Biological Station, Michigan, USA - KBS C7.1-3L metaG | ecosystem: Host-associated > Plants > Roots > Rhizosphere ...
CAATATTCATGCTTCTAAGGCCTGGCGCGTGTCAGCGCGAGCCAGATGCCGCCGCCGATCATGAAGGAGCCGGAGATGCGCGACACCAGCCGCGTGCGGCGCGCCGAGAAAAAGTTGCGCGCACGGCCGGCGAGCAGCGCGTAGATTCCATCCGTCAGCCCCGCGAGCACCATGAAGGTGACGCCGAGCAGGATCACCTGCGGCACCTGATCCCTGCTCATGTCGATGAATTGCGGAATGAACGCGCCGAAGAACACCAGCAGTTTCGGGTTTGAGAGCGCCACCACAAATCCCTGCAGGAAGAAACCGCCGCGCGGCGTGGGCGGCGGCGCATCCGCGCTCATGCCCTCGACGGGGACGCGGATCAGCTTGATGCCGAGCCAGACCAGATAGGCTGCGCCCGCAAAGCGCACCCAGTCGAACCAGTAGCCCATGGTCGCCATCAGCGAGGTCAGGCCGACCGCGACAATGCCGATCACGATCAACAACCCCGCCTGCACGCCGAGAATGTTGGTCAGCGCCGCGCGCGTGCCATGGCGCAGGCCATTGGCGATCAACAGCGTGACGATCGGACCGGGCAGAAGCGCGAGCGCAACGCAGGCGGCGACGAAGGCGAGATAGACCTGGAGGGACATGGGTGGGGGCTCGGGGATGGGCGATGCTGCGGCAGCTATTAATGCACGATACGCGCCGCATTAACAGCTGTCGTCCCGGCCAAGCGAACGAAGTGAGCGCTGAGCCGGGACCCATAACCACCGGCCTTTGTCGTTTCTGTCATTGCGAGCAAAGCGAAGCAATCCATTGGATCCGCACAAAAGGCCTGGATTGCTTCGTCGCTGCGCTCCTCGCAATGACGGTCACAAGCTGGTGCACAATTGCCGCCCGTGATTATAGATCCCCGCTTTCGCGGCGACGACGAATGGAGAGATCACGCCTAATGCCCGCCGAGCGAGGCCAGCATCCAGTGGTGCATCTCGTCTGATTTCAGAAACGCCAGCGCGGCGCGTCGCAGTTCTTCCGCATTCGCCCTGCCCTGCGCGACCGCGACCAGAAGATCGCAGCGGTGCGACAGGGCGATGCCGATGGCCGTGTGCTGCGATCCATCGGACATCTTCAGATCATAGAGACGCGCGCGTCCGGCCATGTCGGCCAAGCGGACCACCTTTCCCGCTTCAACAGGCACGAATCGTTCGCTGATCAGGTCGAGATCGGCGACGCGGTCGACCTCGTCGTCATCGGCAACCCCCGTGTCGCAATTGCAGAAGCCGATCTTCGGCCGCAGATAGAGCTCGACGGCGGTACCGCCCTCACCACAGGAAGCGCAGCGGAAAGCGCGGCCCGCAGGCCAGCCGTCGCGCGGAAAGCTCCACGCGATCTCCTGCCATTTCACGTCGCTTGGCGCGCTGGAGCGCTCCATCGCCGGCCGCACCAGCTGGTAGGCGCCCACGCCCGACAGCGCAGAGAGCGTCAGCACCGCAACCAGTATGGCGAGCCAGCGCCACATTCTTTTCATTCTCCCTTACGGCCGCGACGCTCCATCTCCTCATCCTGAGGAGCGCAAAGCGCGTCTCGAAGGATGAGGCCGACACCTGGGCCTTATGGTTCGAGACGGCGCTTCGCGCCTCCTCACCATGAGGGTCAACTATTTCAATCCCGCGATGGCGCGCGCAGCCCCGGTCATCTCCAGGATGTGCATGCCGGTGTTGGCGCGGTCGACGATATAGATGTAGCCGCGATCGTCGGTCTCGACATTGTTGGTCTGGATCGCGACCTTGCAGCGATCCTTGCCGTCGACGGTGACGCAGCGCTTGTCGGTCTTGTCCGTGATCGATGGAATGAAATAGCCCACTTCCTTGGGATGATAGGGATCGCGGATGTCGAGCGCGCGCACGCCGGCATTGAAGAAGGCGATGAACGCCATCTTCTTGTAGAACACCGGCGCCATGCTCTCGTTGGAGGAATGCGAGCCGAACCGGCCGCCGCGCTCGCAGAAATTGCCGCTTGCCTCCGGCACGGTCCAGCTCGAGATCATCATCGGCCGTGTCTCGGTGGTTACATCGGCGAACCACACCATCTGCCGCGGCTCGCCGCATTCGTTGAGGATCGCCTCGTCCACGATCATGACGATGTCTCTGACCTGGCCGTCCTTGTCCTTTGCAAATTCCGCGATCGGCATGCCCTTCATCGGAAACACCGTATGCGCGCCGTTGAAGGCCGACATCGACATCCGCGAGATTTCCGGGAAGCGCAGATTTTCCGCGGTCGGCTCCTTCGGTCCGTTCAACAGCTTGTTGCGATCGACGATCTGCAGGAAGCCGCCCTTGTCGGTGCCGTAACCGAAATAGACGCGGTTGCCTTCGGGCCCGAGCGAGATCGGCCCGTGCAATTCGGTCGGCACCGCGCCGGTCGAGCCCGGCTCCTGTCCCGGCAGGCCGAAATCCCTGATCTTTACGGGATGGGCGGGATCGGAGAGATCGTAGATTTCCGTCATGCGGCGCGTGCGCCAGTCCGGCAGGCCTGAGACGAGATAGGCGATGCCGGTGTCGCATTCCCACCAGTTCTTGTGCGTGTCCTTCACGCCCTGGCTCAGCTTGGTGACCAGCACGGGATTGGCGGGATCGGCGACATTCCAGATCTCGTGCCCCTGGCTGCCGACCGCGCGCAGCAGGTAGACCGCGTTGGGATCGCCCTTGGGCAAGCTCTTGCCGTCGCAGACGCGCACCATCTGGGCGCCGCCGGACTCGTATTTCCCCTCCTGCCCCGGAATGTGCTTCAGATATTTCGGATGCGCGGGATCGGTGACATCGACGATCGAGGTGCCGTTCGGCTCGGCCTTGCCCGTCAAGGGATTGACGGGATCGGGGATCTCGTCGGTGCCGCCGTGATGGCCGATATAGGCGATGTAGCGGTCGCCCTGGTGATGGATGGTCGGCTGATAGGCACTGCGCGCCTGCAGGTCGTTATAGCCCACCAGCTTCATATTGGAGGCTTCGGGCGGCGCGCCGATCTTCTGTTGCTGGGCTTGCGCGAGGCTGGCGCAGGCGACTGAAAATGCGGCGACAATTGCCAGTTTGACGCGACCACTCATGTTTCCACCCCAAGTCTTGCCGGCCAATCTTCGTTGGCTCGTTCGAGGGGATATCATAGCTGAGCCGAGCCGCTTTGCACTACGCTTCTCGCAAAAACAAATTCGCGAGGAGCCATTTCAGGGGGAGAGCGATGTGGACGCATCACGTCCGCGCCAGCCGGCGCTGTTTCCTGCAATTGATGGCGGCCAGTCCGCTTTTGCCCGCGCAGCGCTTGCTCAATCGGCGCTTTTGACGCCAAACGGACATATACCGCCTTGCGAAGCGCTGATATATTCTGCCCTGTTAGCGACCCGAAAACCTCTTGCCGCGCGTTACAGCACAATGAGCAAGGCACCCTCCGACACGTCGCGTTCCTTTCGGAGTGAACCGGCGAGAACTTCCATCAATTTGGTCGCGAGCGCGTCCCAAGCCGCCCATATGCGTTGCCGAGGAACAGCGGGGGGCATTGTCGGTGCCGTCAACTGCTTCCAGGATATAACGGAGCGCAAGCGAAGTGAGGAAGCTGCGCAACGGTTAGCCGCTATCATCGAATCCAGCGACGACGCTATCGTCGGCAAGGACCTTGATGGCATCATCACGAGTTGGAACGGCGGCGCGGAACGCATTTTTGGCTACCTCGCGGAGGAAGTCATCGGCAGGCCGATTACGATTCTGATTCCTGCCGATCTTCAGAAGGAGGAAGAGACAATCATAGAACGAATCCGGCGCGGCCAGCGCGTCGAACACTATGAAACCGTTCGGCAGCGCAAGGATCGGAGATTGATCGACGTCTCGCTGAGCATCTCACCCGTCAGAAGCGCTCAAGGCGAAGTCACCGGCTCATCGAAAATTGCTCGCGACATAACGGAACGCAAGCGCAGCGAGGCGCTGATCGTCACGCTCGCACGCGAGGCCGAACATCGAACAAAGAACATCTTGTCCACCGTGCAAGCGACGGTTCGCCGTTCTCATTCCGATACGTCTGATGATCTGAAGCAACTGATCGAGGGGCGCATCAGTGCGGCTGGGCCGCCAATTCGCACGCGCGCCTCCCCTTCCCCGCTGTAAGCCGAAAGCTCCTGCATGACGAGACGGTGAAGCTCCGCTCCCGCCCAGCGGGATTCCACGAACAGCGAATGGACCTTTGTGAGCGCGACTGAGGTCTCGGCGTTCGGTAGCGCCGTCTTTGGCCGAACCGCGACATGAGCGCGTTCGGTGCGAATTCTTGGCTCTGATATTCTGATATAGTGTTGGAACGGCCGTAAATCTGCTGCATCGATCACCCTCGCTTGAAGAAGGTTGATGGTACCAACCTAACGCGGGCCACCGTCCCATGGACGAACCCGTGGGTCACTCCAAGACAATACGACGCGTGAACTCGATCGCGTAGGTTGTCATGGCATCGCAACTGGTCGCCGCAGACTGTTCATCACCGCGCCCAATCGCCTCCGAGAGATTGGCATGGACACCGGCCACCTCGGTCAGGTCACCGAACCGATCGCGATGAACATAAAAGAACCGGCGCGAAAGCGCATGCAGCGGTGACAACGCCGATGCGATGAAAGGATTGCGGGCGCTGGAGGCTGTGAACCGCTTCAGCGCGAAATGCAGCCGCAGATAAAGTAACGTATCGTGATTATGACCTGCTTTCCGAAGCTGCTGGGCGACTTGAAAGTGGGTCTCGCGTTCAGAGGCACTGGCGCGCTTCGCGGCGAAGACGGATACAAGACGTTCCAGCTCTCGCCGCGCCTCAAGCACAAGAAGCTGTTCCTCGACCTGAACTTCGGTGATCCGAAAACCGTGGCGGCGCAGTGGTACAACCAGATGGTCCGATGTGAGGCGCTGCAGTGCCTCCCGTATTGGAGTGCGACCGAATCCGGTTAGCTTGCTGAGAGCCGGCTCTGACCAGATGCTGCCAGGCGCAAGCTCGGCAGTCACTAGCAGCTCTTCGATCGCCTTATAGGCCTGGTCACTGAGGCTCGGCGGAGCGTTCCCCGGCTGCGGAGCAAGCAAGCTCTCAATGTCCTTGGTCGGTGACCCAAGGGTATTGACTTTCGATCGCAAAGCCTGTCGCTCCAATCCACTCACACCAATCGCGCCCCCTGACGATTCAGTTCGGCGCGAATTGCAACACCCTCGATACTGCGGGGCGCCACATTATCTAACGCACAGATTGCGGCGGCACACCCGATGGCATGCCCATAGCTGAAGCATTGAGCCGTGACCCGGGCGGAAGCCACGGCTTCGTGCTCAGCCGATAAACAACGGCCTGCTGTCAGCAGGCCTTCGCCGCGCTGTGGCACAAAACATCCGTACGGAATTTCGTACACATCATCAAGCAACCACTCGACACGCGGCTTCGCGCCAGCATGAAGCTCAATAGGCCACGGCGACTGAGCGATCCCATCACGGAATTTTGTGCCGGCGAGCACATCCTCGTTGCGGAGGACATGTGTCCCGCGCGCCTGGCGGGTCTGGCGCACTCCGACCTGAACACCGGTGTCGTTGACGAAGCTGTTCTCGCAACCAACCAAAGTATCCCTGAAGAAACGCGCGTATTCTCGGACCTGCTTGCGCCCCTCGATCTCCGCCTCAGTGAAGTCGCGCGCGTAAAGTGGATTGAGTTCGCGACCATCAGCGCCGATGATTCGCGTGCAGTTGCATAACAATTCACCCGGCCGCGTGGTAGGGAAGAGCCAGATTTTCGCACGCGGCAGCTTGTATTCGTTGCCTGCCGCCCGCGACCGAATGAGAGCGGAGACCGCCTCGCCCATAATCGTGTCATCGCCGTATTCAGCGCGAAACCGGTCTACGTCCACCCCGAGCAGGCGGAATATCATCGTCGGATTCTGCACACGCCCGTCTTGCCCGACAAAAGACGGGAACCCGGCCATCGCAACGATGTCGGCATCGCCGCTCGCATCAATCGTGACCTTGGCCGAGATCGTCGTGCGTCCCTCTTTCGTGTACGCGACGACCCCGTCGACCTTTTCGCCACCCTCAACTAGTGCGCCAAAGACAGTCGTGTGGAAGAGGACCTGGACGCCGGCTTCGGCCAGAAGCGCGTCGGCAGCTTCCCGCCAGACCAGAGGATCGTGCACGCGGGTGAACGTTTTGCCGTAACGAACCGGCGACGCCAGGCCACCGCGCCGCTCCATCGCCGCGACGAATTCATCGAGGAAGCCATGCACTACCTGACGCGGCGGCGCGTTCAGATCGTTCGTCGCCGCATACATACCACAGATCGTCCCGGACAACCCGCCAACTGCTCCACCGCCGCAGAACCCGTACCGTTCGACGAGTACGACCCGCGCACCGCGACGGGCGGCGATGATGGCGGCCGCAACGCCCGCAGCGCCGCCGCCAACCACAAGCACATCGCAATCGAGCTTGAGCGAAGACCGACGATCGAGAGGAGTTGATAAATTCGCACTCATGGGTTTGCTACTCAGATCGCTCTGGGGGCCCTTCGCGATATCGTACGCGTGAGGTTGATTGTCTCATGCGATTCCGCGAACAGCGAAGCATCCATGAGAGGCAATGGATCAATAATCCTGCGCGGCGCAAACGCCATTTGATCGAGAACATCCCGGCGCACATCGATACCCTTCGCCACTTCGGTTAGCGTCAAACCGTCAGGCTCAACCCGGAAAACGGCCCGCTCGGTCACAATTAATGCCGTTTGGCCTCGTTCGACAACGCCCTTCCTTACCGGATAGGTAATCTGCTCCGCACGATCAACGAATTTCCGGACCGAGCCTTCCTTAACAACGCGCAAACCCCCGTCGCCGATAGCGACCTTGAGACCCGCGGTCGTAAACGTACCGGTGAACACCAGATCCTTCGCGTTCTGGGCGATGTCGATGAAGCCGCCGGCGCCAGGATTGCTCGAACCAAACCAGCTCACGTTCACGTTGCCTTCATGGTCGAACTGCGCAAAAGCGAGAGCCGCGAATGGACAGTTGCCACCATCAATGAAATCGAACTGGTGAACACCGTCGAGCAGTGCCTCGGGTCCGATGTTGGCTGAGAATTGCCAGCCACTCATAACGATACCACCGAACGGGCCGTGTTCTGTCGTGAATCGATAATCGGCAATTTTCCCATCGTCGAATAGCCCCGCCTCGGCCATGACGAGCGGCACATCCGAGGAGGCTCCGAAACCGAAAATGCTGGTGCGACCGGGTCGCACTTCGAGGGCGGAGCGTCTCGCAATGACCTTATCCGGGCCTAGCGGCAATTTCGGGAGGGAGTTCAGATCCGGTGCAGCTCCCCCGAGATAGGCCGGGTCCGACCTGATATCCGTTCCCGACATCTGGTCGGGATCGACCACATAGTAGTCCACCAGCGCACCGGGGACGCGAACTTGATGCGCTGGTCGTGAATAGCGTGACGCCTCCTGCCTGACCTGCGCGATCACGATACCGCCCGACGCCTTCACCGCCAATGCTAGCGCGATGTTTGACGAAATGAGGGCTTCGTCCTCATACGAGAGATTGCCAGAGGAATCGGCCGATGATGCTCGGATAAAGCCTACATTCAAGGGAAATGTCGGATAGAACAGATATTGCTTGCCACGAAACTCGATCAGCTCGATCAGATCCTGGTTCGCGCGCGACGTAAACTTGCCACCCTGCTGCCTAGGATCGGCATAGGTGCCCAGCCCGATCTCGGTCATCAGACCCGGGCTTCTGCGCGCCACCTCGCGAAGCCATTGCATGCTCGCGCCGATCGGCCAGCTGTATGCCTCAATCCGGTTTTCCCGAATGAGCCGCATGAGCTCCGGACGCGTGCCTTTGGTCGGGTGGAGCGGATTCACGTAAGAGCCGGAAACGATACGTCGCATCAAGCCTTCGACGGCGACATGATCCATGCCGCGGATGTCGATTGAATCGCCTGTTCCGCAAGGGAAATAGAAGGTCAGGTCGCGCGGCTCTGCTTCCTTGCGGAATCGGTCGGCGACCCCGCGCAGCAGCGCGTCGGGCGTGACCCATCCGATGACGCCGACGCTGGCGACAGTATCGCCGGACCGGACCAGCTTTGCGGCTTGATCGGCACTTATACGCTTGCTCATACGCGCACTCCAAAACGGTTGAGGGTTGCCTTCGCGGCGGGATGACCGCAGTCGGCGAGAAAGAGACGATTGGCCCAGGCATCCATGGTCTCGCCCGAGTCGGACACGAGCGGCGCAAAGAACTGTTTCGTCGAGCTAACGGCCTCCGGCGGCAGCGCAGCCAGCCGTGTCGCCACACGAAGCGCAGCCTCGCGCGCCGGCTCGCCGGGCTCGCCCAGGTAATCTGCGATGCCCAGCCGATAAGCCTCCCGGCCATCAAACGGCTCCGCGCCCCAGACCAAGCGCCGAGCAGTAACTGGACCAACGCGCGCCACGAGTGATCGGATTCCCCAGGGTGGAATCCAGCCGATCGCAACCTCCGGCAAGTGCCAGCGGGTCAATGGCTCCGACACGACGATGTCGCACGATGCGGCCAGCACGCACCCGCCTCCGAGTGCGAAGCCCTCGACCCCAACCACGACAGGTTTATTCATTAGCGCAATGGAGCGCGCCAAGGTGGCCGTCCGCGCCTCATGCGCGCCCATGCCCGCAAGGTCGGTGCCGGCGATCTCTTTCAGATCGCTCCCTGCACAGAAGCCGGGTGCGGAACCCGTTAGGACGATGACACGGGTGGCGGGGTCCCGCTCAGCGCGATCGAGCTGCGCAATCAACTCCTCGATCAACTGCTGCCCAAGCGCGTTCCGACGCGCCGGTCTGTCGATGGTGAAAATAGCGAGGTCACCGGCCTGCTCAGTTTGCAAAAAGTTCATAGCCTGTTGTCTCAGTAGCATTCTTGTAGTATATCACAAGTATCGCACTGATCAAGGTGCAAATGGCTTCAGTTCACGGAAGGAAACAGATGACAAATGTCATGCTAGGGGACAGCTCACCTGCGAGTGCACAAAGATCTCGAGTTACGGACGCCGACAATGCGCGCCGCATCCGCCTTGCGGTTTCCGCGAGCATGATCGGTACGATCATCGAGTGGTATGACTTCTTCGTGTACGGCACAGCAGCCGCACTGGTCTTCGCGCCTTTATTCTTCTCGAAAGCCAGCCCCACCGTCGGCACGCTCGCAGCGTTCGCAACGTACGCTCTTGGCTTCGCTGTTAGACCGATCGGCGGCGCCGTATTCGGTCATTTAGGTGACAAGCTTGGTCGTAAAGCGGTTCTTGTAACAACACTGATAGTCATGGGACTCACAACGACCTTGATCGGCGTGCTCCCCACCTACGGGCAGATTGGTGAGCTTGCACCGATCCTGCTCCTCGTGCTTCGCCTCGTACAAGGGTTCGGTGCCGGGGCCGAGTTCGCCGGTGCTGCCATTTTGGCCGTCGAATTCTCTCCATCCAATCGGCGCGGATTTTATGGAAGCTGGTCGCAGATCGGCGTCGCGATCGGCCTAGCTGCCGCTGTCGGCATTTTCTGGTTGGCTCAGAAACTGCCTGAGGCGCAATTCATGTCTTGGGGCTGGCGCATTCCGTTTCTGATGAGTTCCATCGTTCTGCTGGTCGGGCTCTGGATACGCGTGCGGATCGGCGAGTCGCCGGTGTTCGAGCAGATTCAGGCGGAGAATAAGGTCTCGCGATCGCCGCTGATCGAGGTCTGCAAGACGCAGATGAAGAGCCTATTGCTTGTGCTCGGTATGCGCTTCGCGGACAACGCTATTCTCTACATTCCAGTCGTCTTCACGCTCAGCTATCTCAAATTGCATGGACACCTAAGCGGCGACATCGGCTTGATCGGCGTCTTCTTGGCCGCTGCAGCCCAAGTGATCTGTATTCCCATCTTCGGATCGTTGTCCGATCGCATCGGCCGTCGCGCCGTGTACGGTGGTGGCGCACTCGCCGCTGCCGTGGTGATGATCCCGTATTTCTGGATGATGGATAGCGGAAATGCCTGGGCTGTCTGGTTCGGCATTACGCTCCTTGGCGGTTGCATCTATTCCGCTATGGCAGGCAGTCAGCCGGCCTTCTTCTCTGAGCTGTTTCCTGCCAACGTGCGTTACACCGGCGTGGCGGGAGCGCGTGAATTTGGTGCAATCGCCGGCGGCGCCATTCCTCTGATTGCGGCCGCCTTGAGTGCCGCCTATCCGAGCCCAACCCCCGTGGCAATCTTCGTCATTTGTATGTGTGTGGTGACGATAGTTGCCGTCCTGCTCGCCCCCGAGACGGTGGGCAAAGGCTCGTAGGATGGCTCACACGTGCGGCACGAGCAAGTACCAGGGCTCTTAAGTCTGCGGCGCACCTTCCTGGTCCGGCCGCAGACCATCAATGATTGCTTCTCTCTCTGCTGACCCAATTAGTCTGCAACATAGGCCGGGCGTCGACAATGGTCGGCGAGACAACTGATGATGGAAGAACCCTTCCATCATCAGTCCTCCAGCGCCTGAACCGCTCTCCGAGCTGGGCCGCTTTGCACGTTGCCAGCCGTTCCCATGCCTAGCCAGAGCATTGCCGGTTTTGACCCGTGGCAGACACCACAAAGGAGGTGGGCCCACTTGCCCGCGCGAACGCACGGCTTACTTACAGTTGCAGTTCCCGGAGGGCCCGATGTCCCGCGCAATAACGCTTGTGCTCGCCCTGCTCGGCAGCTTGTACCTGCCGGGGCAAGCCTTTGCGCAGCTGACCCCGCCCGCTGGATCGGCCGGGGCCGGCAATGCGCCGATCAGCGGCGTGCCGTACGGTCCGGCCAATCCCAGGGTGCTCTCGGACCCCAGCGGCATCGGAAATGCCTCAAGCCTGCCGCCGCTCCGCAGCAACACCCCGCCACCCGTGGTGCGCTCGACACCGACGGCGCCGACGCGGGTCGTCACTCCGCCTTCTTATCCGCCTGCGTCGCAAGAGATCATCGGCACGCGTGCCGTCAAGCCGAGGAGCAAAGCACCACCTCGCCGGCGAGGTCGCCCGCAGGTCAGCTCCTTCACCGGCATTTGCCGGGGATGCTAGAGCGCGGCAGGCAGAGGAGCCGCCGGTTCAACGGACCACGAAAACCAGCTTGCCGCGAAAGTGGCGCGACTGGCTGACTTCATGCGCCGCCGCCGCTTCGCTGAGCTTGTAGCGCGTCACTTCCGGCGGACGGACCGCTCCGATCGTAACCAGCTCCGCGATGCGTTCGAGATGTGGCCGGTCGCGTCCGACGCGCGGCCTGAGAGCCGTGACATCGCCGCGGTCCGGGTTCGGCGCCTGCGGTCCAGAGGCGATGAAGGCCGCCCGGCCGCCTGGTTTCAACACGGCAAACGACCGCTGCGCGACGTCTCCGCCGACCGTGTCGAACACCGCATCGCAGTCCTTCACGACATCAGTGAAATCCACCGCGTTGTAATCGATGATCTCGTCGGCGCCGATCTTGCGCAGATAGTCATGGTTCGACGCGCTGGCGGTCGTGATCACGCGGGCGCCGAGATGTTTCGACAGCTGGATGGCAAACGCGGCGACACCGCCCGCGCCGCCCTGGATCAGGATGGTCTCGCCCGCCTTCAACTTCAATGTGTCCTCGACGGTGCAGATCGCCGTCAATCCGGCGAGCGCAAGTGCGGCGGCATCGACATGCGACAGGCCGGCCGGCTTCCTTGCGACAATAGCGGCCTTGATCGCGATCTTCTCGGCATAAGCGCCTTCCTGGCCAGCGTCGCAGACGGCGAAGACCTCGTCGCCGACGCGCAGGTCGCTGACACCATCGCCGACTGCCGAAACCACGCCGGAGAAATCCCGCCCAAGGATGTAGGGGAAACGGGCGAGCTGAACGGATTTGCCCTCGCGCACCTTCCAGTCCGCGCCGTTGACGCTGGCGGCGACGATATCGACCACGACTTCGCCGGATTTCGCGACGGGATCGGGCATGTCACCGAATTTGAGAACCTCCGGCCCGCCGTGTCGCTCGATATAGGCAGCTTTCATGGGCATTCTCCGCTTTGACCGAAGCAGGGTGGCATTTTTAATCGACGTACCTCAACCCCTGAATGTCGGCTGGCGTGGGTGGATGCAGTCCTTGAAGTCGGCGAAGCTCTTCCAGGAGGGCTCCCGTGCCTCCTGTCCGGCGCGGGGGACATAAATCGACGGTTCGACCGACTGCGCGGTCGGAATATAGCGTGGACAGTTCGGAAAGATCGCGCGCGCGGCGACGCGAACGATCAGCTGCGCGCCGACCGTTTCCGACAGCAGCGGGTCGGTATCGCTCACGGTTGCCCGGCCGTTAACGCGCAGGCGTCGCGGCTTGCCATGCATGGCGATGAACAGCAGGCCGACGTTGGGATTGACGAGGATGTTGCCGAGGCTCTTGAACATGCCGTTTCCATCATAATCGGGGAATGCGAGCTCGGATGGCCCGGTCAGGCGGACAAAGCCCGGCTCGCCGCCCTTGAACGAGCAATCCGACCGTCCTTCGGCATCGGCTGTCGCAAG